>OJOF01001166.1_pt1 | contig 21129 bp, 10 predicted proteins | sample 1598181 | NCBI WGS metagenome assembly OJOF01 (sample SAMN01915226, study PRJEB22387) | human gut metagenome | isolation source: stool | host: Homo sapiens | place: USA
AGTGCATCGAAGCCATGCCCTTGAGCGGAAGCAGGTAGTTCATGTAGGAGAACATGCCCTTCTTCATCTCGCCGCCGTACCACGTGTTGATGATGACCTGCATCTTCTCGGTGAGGTTGAAGACGACGGCCGTCTCCGAGTTCAGACCGAGTTTCTTGTAGTTCTTGACCTTGGCCTTCGATGCGTTGAGCACGACGAAATCGGGCTCGCCGTAATTCTCCAGTTCGGCGTCGGTCGGACGGATGAACATGTTCTTAACGAAGTGCGCCTGCCAAGCCACCTCCATGATGAAGCGGATCTTCAGACGCGAGTTCTCGTTGGCGCCGCAGAAAGTGTCGACGACGTAGAGCTTCTTGCCCGACAGCTCCTGCGCAGCGATCTTCTTCAGCTCTTTCCAAGCCGCCTTGGTCACGGGCTTGTTGTCGTTCTTATACTCGTCGGAAGTCCACCAGATCGTATCTTTCGTGGTCTCGTCCATCACGAAGAACTTGTCTTTGGGCGAACGGCCGGTGTAAACGCCGGTCATCACGTTCACGGCGCCCATTTCGGTCTCCTGACCCTTTTCGAAGCCGCGGAGGCCCTTCTTGGTCTCCTCGCGGAAGAGTTCGTCGTACGACGGATTGTACACGATCTCGGTCACACCCGTGATCCCGTACTTTTTCAAATCCATTTTGTTCATAGCAATCGTTATTTTTAATAAAACATCAAATCCAAGATTTAACCTAACCGTCGAAATCCGCGCGTGCGGACTTTAACCGCACAAAGGTAGAAAAACTTTTACACTTGTGAAAAAATTAACAGTGAAAAACACAAAAAAAGAACATTATTTTTTCCGACGCCCGTATATGATTCATTTATAACTTCGTATCTACTCCGTCCGAAGCCGTGCGCAGCTCAGGACAGCGGAGATATCGCAAACATGCTGCCGCGATTTTGCAGCGGCGCCGGGTCCTTCCGGCAGCCGCCGAGAAAAACGCACAGCACACCGGCTTCCGGCCTGTTTCGGAAAAATCGGAAAATAATGTGCCGCCGTTTCCGTTTTTTTCTTAACTTTGGTAACCATGGCCGGACTCTATTTCCACATACCCTTCTGCAAGCGCGTCTGCGCCTACTGCGACTTTTACAAAAGCGCCGACCTGCGGCGCATGGACGACCTGCTGGCGGCCATGCACCGCGAACTGGACGAACGGCGCGGCTATCCGGGCGGCGAAACGGTGACGACCCGCTATTTCGGCGGCGGAACGCCGTCGCTCTGCACACCCGAAGCGATCAGGGGACTGCTGGACCACGCCGCACAACTCTTCGACTGCTCCGGCGCCGAAGAGACGACGCTCGAAGCCAATCCCGACGACCTGACGGCCGAGTACCTCGACGGGCTGCTCGAAGCGGGCATCGACCGCCTTTCGATCGGCGTACAGTCGTTCGACGACGACTGTCTGAAACTGATGAACCGCCGCCACACGGCCGCGCAGGCGGCCGAAGCGGTCCGCGCTGCGCAGCGCGCCGGATTCGGCAACATCACCGTCGATCTGATCTTCGGCATGCCGGGTTTCGGCGGCGATACGCTGCGCCGCTCGCTCGATGCGGCCCTTTCGCTCGGCGTACAGCATATTTCGGCATACCATTTGACCGTCGAACCCGATACGGCTTTCGGACGGCGCGCCGCGCGGGGCGAATTCCGGGCCGTGGACGAGCAGATCAGCGAAACGGAGTTCCTCACGGTCCACGACACGCTGACCGGAGCGGGATTCGAACACTACGAAGTCTCGAATTTCGCCCTTCCGGGCTTCCGCGCCCGCCACAACGCGGCGTACTGGCACGGCGCGAAGTACCTCGGCATCGGTCCGGCGGCGCACTCGTTCGACGGCGAGGAGCGGCACTGGAACGTAGGTTCGGTGGAGCGGTACATCGCGGGCGATCCGGCGGAACGCGAACTCCTCACGAACAGGGACCGTTTCAACGAGTACGTCATGACGGCGCTCCGAACCGCCGAAGGAATCGACACGCGGGAGGTCGCGGCCCGTTTCGGCACGAAACGGCTGGAGCGGATGCGCGAAGAGGCGGCCCCCTATCTGCAAAGCGGCGCGCTCCGCGACGCAGGCGGACGGCTGGCGGTTCCCCCGGAGCGGTTTCTGATCTCGGACGCCGTGATCGAGGCCCTTTTCGAAACATAACGACGCGCGCAACCAAGTGAAACTGAAATGTTAAGTTATTCTTAAATTTTTTTACTAATTACCCTTTCGAGATTGTTAATATAAATATAAGTATTACCTTTGCACCGGTTTTCAACCGATTCGACAAGTAAATTACAAACAAGCATCACAAATATGAGCAATGCAAAACTAACCCCCGATTACCTGTTCGAGGTAAGTTGGGAGGTCTGCAACAAAATCGGCGGCATCCATACGGTAGTCTCGACCAAAGCGCAAACGGCCATCCGGAAATTCAACGAGCGCTATATCCTCATCGGACCCGACCTGCAGCACGAAGGCGTAAACCCCGAATTCGAGGAGGATCCCAACCTGCTGAAGACATGGCGTCAGGGGCTTTACGCCGAAGGCATCCGCATCCGCGTGGGACACTGGAAAATCAAGGGCGAACCGACGGCGATACTGGTGGACTTCACCTCGCTGATTCCCCGCAAGGACGAAATACTCAAGAAACTCTGGGAGGCCTACCACGTCGATTCGATTTCGGGTCAGTGGGACTACATCGAACCCGTACTCTTCGGCTACGCCGCAGGCGCGGTGATCGCCTCCTATGTCGAGAACTTCTGCACCGCGACCGACAAGATCGCCGCCCATTTCCACGAATGGATGACCGCGGCGGGCGGTCTCTACCTGCGCCGCCACGCACCCTATGTGGCGACGCTCTTCACCACGCACGCCACGGTCATGGGCCGCTGCATCGCGGGCAACCACCTGCCGCTCTACACCGACCTGACCAAGTTCAATGCCGACGAGCTGGCACGCCAGTTCAACGTCGTGGCCAAACACTCGATCGAGAAGGCCGCCGCTGCCTACCACGACGCATTCGTCACGGTCAGCGACATCACGGCCAACGAGTGCAAATTCCTGCTGGGCCGCGAGCCTGACTGCATCACGCCCAACGGCTTCGAAAACGACTTCGTCTGGACCGGCGAGGAGTACGACGCGAAGCGCGCCGAAGCCCGCAAAACGATGATCTCGGTGGCCGAAGCGTGTCTGGGCGAAAAGTTCGCCGAGGAGCCGCTGATCGTCGGCACCAGCGGACGCTACGAATTCCGCAACAAGGGCATCGACGTATTCATCGAATCGCTCAAGAAACTGGCCGCATCGCCCCGGCTCAAACGTCAGGTGCTGGCCTACATCACCGTGCCCGCCGCCAACCGCGGTCCGCGCGCGGACCTGCAGGCGCATCTGGCCGACCCGTCGAAACCCATCGACGGCGGGCAGTACAAATACACGACCCACTACCTCGAATACCAGAGCAGCGACCCGATCGTTAACGCCCTCAACAGCAGTATTCTGACCACGCCCGATTCGAAGGTGAAGGTGATCTTCGTCCCGACCTACCTCAACAAGGCCGACGGCATCTTCGGCAAGGATTACTACGAACTGCTGGTCGGCATGGACATGACCGTATTCCCCTCCTACTACGAACCGTGGGGATACACGCCGCTCGAATCGGTGGCCTTCTCCGTGCCGACGATCACCACGACGCTGGCCGGATTCGGTCTCTGGGCGGCCAAACAGCGCGAGCATGCGGGCGTGGAGATCGTTCTGCGCGACGACTACAACGATCAGGAGGTCGAAGAGAAGATCGCCGAGTCGCTGCTGCACTTCAGCCTGCTGGACGACAAGCACGTGAACGAGATGCGCGTGTCGGCCTACGAAATCTCCGAAACGGCGCTTTGGGAACACCTCTTCGCCGCCTACGAGCAGGCTTACTCCGAGGCTGTCGAAAGTTCGGTCATCCGCACCAACCGCGCCGTGCTGGACGAGGGCGGAAACCGCAACGAGCAGATCAACTTCGTGCGCCAGCAGCTTTTCGCCGAGAAGCCCAACTGGAACCGCATGATGGTGGACAAGACCCTGCCCAAACGGCTGCACGCCCTCGAAGAGCTGTCGCGCAACCTCTGGTGGTGCTGGAATCCCGGCACGCGCGACCTGTTCGAAAGCATCGACCATGCGTTGTGGGCCGAGTGCGAACGCAATCCGATCGCATTCCTCGACAAAATGAGCGTGGAGCGCATGAAGGAGCTTGAACAGGATACGAATTTCCTCAGCCAGCTCGACGCCGTATATGCGCAGTTCCGCGACTACATGAACGAGAAACCCGATCCGAAGGCGACCTCGATCTCCTACTTCTCGATGGAGTACGGCCTGCATTCGTCGCTCAAGATTTACTCCGGCGGTCTGGGCATTCTGGCCGGCGACTACCTCAAGGAGGCGTCGGACAAGAACGTTCCGATGGCGGCCGTGGGCCTGCTGTACCGTTACGGCTACTTCACGCAGCGGCTCTCGTCGCAGGGCGCGCAGGAGGCGACCTACGAAGCGCAGAACTTCTACAAGCTGCCGATCTCGCCCGTGCGCGACGAAGCCGGCAACTGGATGACGGTCACCATCGCCTTCCCCGGACGTACGCTCTGGGCGCGCGTCTGGAAATGTCAGGTGGGACGCACGGACCTCTACCTGCTCGACGCGGACTTCGAGGCCAACCTCGAAGAGGACCGGCAGATTACGCACCACCTCTACGGCGGCGACTGGGAGAACCGGCTCAAGCAGGAGATCCTGCTCGGCATCGGCGGTATCCGCGCGCTGCGCAAGCTGGGCATCAAACACGACGTATTCCACTGCAACGAGGGACACGCCGCATTCATCGGCATCGAGCGCATCCGCGATCTGGTGACCCACAAGAAGCTCTCCTTCTCGGAGGCGCTGGAGGTGATCCGCTCGTCGTCGCTCTTCACGACCCATACGCCGGTTCCCGCAGGCCACGACGCATTCCCCGAATCGATGATCCGCCAGTACATGTCGCACTATCCCGACGTGCTGGGAATCACGTGGGAACAGTATATCAACCTCGGCAAGACCAACCCCAACGACCCCAACGAGAAGTTCTCGATGTCGGTGCTGGCCTGCAACCTCTCGCAGGAGGTGAACGGCGTGTCGTGGCTCCACGGCGAGGTGTCGAAGGATATTCTGGGCAGCATGTGGCCGGGCTACTTCAAAAACGAGCTTCACATCGGGTACGTCACCAACGGCGTGCACTTCCCGACGTGGATCGCGACCAGCATGCGCCGCCTGTACGCCCGCTATTTCGCCGACGGATTCGAGGGGCACACCTACGACATTCCGGCATGGCAGAAGGTCCACCAAATTCCCGACGAGGAGCTGTGGAACGAACGCATGTATCTCAAGAACAAGCTCGTAAAGCATATCCGCCGCCGCTACAGCGACCCCAATCAGGTGCGTCTCGACTCGCCGCGCCAGATGATTCAGATCATCGAGGGCATCAAGCCCGACGTGCTGACCATCGGTTTCGCCCGCCGCTTCGCCACCTACAAGCGCGCCTACCTGCTGTTCACCAACCTCGACCGGCTGTCGGCGATCGTCAACAACAAGGAGCGTCCCGTGCAGTTCATCTTCGCGGGCAAGGCGCACCCCAACGACAAGCCGGGTCAGGACCTCATCAAACGCATCGTCGAGGTGGCCGCCATGCCGCAGTTCGTAGGCAAGATCCTCTTCCTGCAGAATTACGACATGGAGCTGGCCCGCCGCATGGTGCAGGGCGTGGACGTGTGGCTCAACACCCCGACCCGTCCGCTCGAAGCGTCGGGTACGTCGGGCGAGAAGTGCGTCATGAACGGCGTGCTCCAGTTCTCGGTACTCGACGGATGGTGGGTCGAAGGCTACAAGGAGGGCGCGGGATGGATGCTGCCCATGGAACGCACGTTCGCCGATCAGGGCTATCAGGACGAACTCGACGCCGAGATGATTTACAACACCATCGAAGAGCAGATCGTGCCGAAATACTACGACCGCGGCAGCGACGGCATTCCTCACCAGTGGGTGGATTCGGTCAAAAAGTGCGTCGCCGACATCGCGTCGAACTTCACGACCAACCGCATGCTGGGGGATTACGAGGAGCGGTTCTACAACAAGCTCGCGGCCCGCAAGCGCGAAATCGTCGAAGGCGGCTACAAGCTGGCCCGCGAGATCGCGGCGTGGAAGCGCAAGGTTTCGGCCGCATGGGACAAGGTCCGCGTGATCGACGTCCAGCGCGTGAGGATCGACGACGAGGCGATCTTCGTCGGCGAGAAGTACCACTTCGAAGTGACGGTGGACATCGCCAACCTCCGGCCTGAGGATATCGGCGTCGAGATGGTCATCGCCCAGCAGATCGTCGGCGGCGGCAAGGTGAACGTAACCCGCACCATCGGGCTGAAACACACCAAAACCGACGGCAGCCGCGTGACCTATGCGCTGGATTACGTTCCCGGCGAGGCCGGCACGTTCGACGTGGCGCTGCGTCTCTATCCCTACAATCCCCACCTGCCGCACCGCATGGATTTTGCATTGGTAAAGTGGGCTTAGCAAATTTGGCGTGAATAATGTTAAAAAAGGTATTAATTTACTGTTATCGGGTATTATTTATCTGAAAATTTTAATATCTTTATAGGACGAACTGCATTTTTAAGAAAGATATGTCAGCACTTACTTTCGACAAAAGCGAATTGGGCAATCTGGAGTACTCCCTCCAGCGCGAAATGCTCTCGACGGACCGTATCGGCGGCTACATGAGTACGACGATCGTCTGCTGCAACACCCGCCGCTATCACGGACTGATGGTGGCTCCCATCGATGACAGCGGCCGGACCTACGTCCTGCTCTCGTCGCTCGACGAGACCGTGGTGCAGCACGACCAGACGTTCAATCTGGCGCTGCACCGTTTCAAGGGGGTATACGAGCCGCGCGGCCACAAGTATATCACCGATTTCGAGTATACGCCGACGCCGACGATCACCTACCGCGTGGGCGGCGTAATACTCAAAAAGGAGATGCTCTGGATCCACAAGCGGACGCAGCTGATGATCCGCTACACGCTCGTGGACGCCCACTCCGAGACCCGGCTGCGGCTGAGGCCGTTCCTCGCCTTCCGCGACAAGCATGCGCTGACGCACGCCAACATGGAGGCCGACGGACACTCCTACCCCGCCGTGAACGGCGTGAAGTGCCGTCTCTACAACTCGTTCCCGTGGCTCTATCTCCAGACGAGCAAACCCGGCACGGAGTTCGTGCCCGCGCCCGACTGGTATTACGGATTCGAATACCAGCAGGAGCTGGCCCGCGGATACGAAGGGTACGAAGACCTGCTCACGACGGGCTATTTCGAAGCGGAGCTCAAGAAGGGCGAGAGCATCATCTTCTCGGCGTCGCTCGACGAAATGGGCTCGACCAAGACCATCGAAGAGGTTTTCGCCGCATCCATCGCGCGGCGTACGCATAAGATCGACTTCATCAGCTGCCTCGAACACTCGGCGCGGCAGTTCCTGATCCGCCGTCCGGGCGACCGGACCGAAGTGGTGTCGGGATATCCGTGGCACGGGGTTTCGGGCCGCCAGACCTTCATCTCGCTGCCGGGCATCACGCTCGAACAGGGACACAAGGAGGACTGCATCGACGCGCTGGATACGCTGGTGCGGGAGATGCGCGACGGCATGTTCACCGGCAGCGCCTCGGCCGAAGTCGCGGCGGACGCTCCCCTCTGGTTTTTCTGGACCCTCCAGCAGCTCGAACGCGAGGTGGGGGCCAAGGAGATATGGGCGAGCTACGGCCCGGCCATGAAAGACATACTGGAGAGCTACCGGCAGGGAATAGGCGGCCGCGTGGCGCTGCACGACAACGGGCTGATATGGGCTTCATCGGAAGAGGTGCCCCTGACGTGGATGAATTCGACGATCGACGGACGCCCCGTGACCCCGCGCAACGGCTATCAGGTCGAAGTGAACGCCTTGTGGTACAACGCCGTATGCCATGCGCTCGAACTGGCCGGCAAATACGGGGACAAGACGGACAAGGCCTTCGTCAAGGAGTGGACCCCGCTTCCGGCACGCACGCAGGAGTCGTTCATCGAACTGTTCCGCCTGCCGGAGGGCTATCTGGCCGACTTCGTGGACGGCAGCGGTCCCGACAAATCGACGCGCCCCAACATGATCGTCGCCTGCGGACTGAATTACAAGATGCTCGACGAGACGATGCAGCTGGAGGTGATCCGCACGGTGCGCCAGCACCTGCTCACCCCGAAGGGACTGCGGACGCTGTCACCCCAAAACCCGCTTTACAGGGGTTCGCAGGAGGGCATGCCCGCCGAACGCGACTTCGCCGCCAAAAACGGCTCGGTATGGCCGTGGCTGCTGCCCTTCTACATCAAGGCCTGCTTCGACATCGACGGCGACGCATTCCTGCCGCAGGCCGAGGAGGCGCTGGAAAACTTCGACGAGGACATCCAGCGTTACGGCATCGGCTCGATCTGCGAGCTGTACGACGCCGACCCGCCCTACGCTTCGCGCGGAGCCATTTCGCAGGCGTGGAGCGTCGGAGCCGCACTGGACATCCACCGCATGATCCGCGAGCGGAGCAAAGGGGATTCCCAAGGGCCCAAAGCCGCGAAGAAAAGCGGCAGAACGAACGGTCCGAAAGAGAAAAAGCCGGCGAAGACGAAGCCCGCGGCGAAAAGCGCCGGGAAGACGGTAAAGGCCGCCGCCAAAAGTCCGGCCGCGGCGAAGGCCCCCAAGGCCGCGGCGAAAAAGGCGGCGCCGAAAGCAGCGGCAGGAAAAGCCGCAAGGAAATAAAGGCAACAAAATGAAAAGAATTAAGATATGAGAGTTTTAATGTTCGGTTGGGAGTTCCCGCCCCACATCGCGGGCGGTCTTGGAACGGCGTGCTACGGCATGACGCGCGGTCTGGCGCGCAACGACGTAGACGTCACGTTCGTGGTTCCCCACGCTTACGGCGATGAAGATCAGCGTTTCACGCACGTAATGAACGCCAGCGACGTGGAGGCTCTCTATGGTTCGACCGGGAGCGGAGCCGACGACATTCTCGAAAAAATGTCGTTCATCCACATCGACTCGAACATGGTGCCCTACATCTCCCCCGAAGAGTACGAGGTCTACCACGAACGCTATGTAAAATCGGGTCAGCAGGTCTGGTCCACGACCGACGCATGGAAACAGCGTTACACCTTTTCGGGAAAGTACGGCGCCAACCTCATGGAGGAGGTGGCCCGTTACGCCGTGGTGGCCGCGCAGGTCGCCAAGGACCTCGAAGGGCAGTTCGACGTGATCCACGCCCACGACTGGCTCACCTACTACGCCGGCATCGCCGCCAAGCGCGTGTCGGGCAAGCCGCTCGTCGTGCACATGCACGCCACGGAATACGACCGCAGCGGCGAGAACGTCAATACGCAGGTCTACGCCATCGAACGTGCGGGCATGCACGCCGCGGACCGCGTGATCGCCGTTTCGAACCTTACCCGCAACATCGTCATCAACCGCTACGGCGTTCCGGCCGAAAAGGTCGTGACGGTGCACAACGCCGTGCGCTTCGCCGGCGGCCCCTGCAAAATGCCCGAACGCGGCGTGAAGGACAAGATCGTCACCTTCCTCGGACGCATCACCTACCAGAAAGGTCCCGACTACTTCGTCGAGGCGGCCGCCAAAGTGCTCAAGCGCGTACCCGACGTACGCTTCGTGATGGCCGGTTCGGGCGACATGATGAACCACGTCATCCGCCGCGTGGCGCGGCTGGGCATCGCCGACCGCTTCCACTTCACGGGGTTCCTGCGCGGCGAGGACGTACACAAGATGTTCCAGCTGTCGGACGTATACGTCATGCCGTCGGTCTCGGAACCTTTCGGCATCTCGCCCCTCGAAGCGATGCGCTCGAACGTGCCGGTGATCATCTCCAAACAGAGCGGCGTGGCCGAAGTGCTCGACTTCGCCGTGAAGGTCGATTACTGGGACGTGGACGCGCTGGCCGACGCCATCTACGGCCTCATCCAATACCCGGCCCTGTCGGGCATGTTCGCGTCGAAAGGACTCGAAGAGGTCACCAACCTCAAGTGGAACGACGCCGCGGCGAAGATCAAAGCCGTATACGAAGCGGTCATTGAAGAGAACAAAAAACAATAAAAATACAGATACCCTATGAAAACCGTCTGCTTATATTTTCAGGTACACCAGCCTTGGCGACTGAAGAAGTACCGCTTCTTCAACATGGGCAAGGACCACAACTACCTAGACGACCTCCTGAACCGCTCGATCATGCAGAAAGTCGCCCGGCAGTGTTACCTGCCTATGAACGCCCTGCTGCTGAAGTTGATCAAGGAGAACAAGGGTAAATTCCGCTGTTCGTTCTCGATCACGGGCATCGCCGTCGAGCAGTTCCGCGCCTTCGCGCCTGAGGTGCTCGACTCGTTCAAGGAGCTGGCCGCCACGGGATGCGTCGAGTTTCTGGCCGAAACCTACTCCCATTCGCTGGCGTCGCTGGCGTCGAAAGAGGATTTCACCGAACAGGTGAAGCTCCATACGGCGATGATCAAGAAGGAATTCGGCGTGAAGCCCACCGCCTTCCGCAACACCGAGCTGATCTACTCCGACGAGATCGGCGCCATGGTCGCCGACATGGGCTTCCGCACGATGCTGGCCGAAGGCGCCAAGCACGTGCTGGGCTGGAAATCGCCCAACTACGTCTATGCCAACGCCATCAACCAGAAACTGCGTCTGCTGCTGCGCAACTACAAGCTCTCGGACGACATCGCGTTCCGCTTCTCGAACCGCAGTTGGGAAGACTGGCCGCTGACGGCGGACAAATACGTCAAATGGCTCTCTTCGGACGAGACGCCGGGCGAGGTCATCAACCTCTTCATGGACTACGAAACGTTCGGAGAACATCAGACGGCAGACACGGGAATCTTCGAATTCATGCGTGCGCTTCCCAAAGCGATCCTCGCCAAGAAGAACGACATGGAGTTCGCAACCGTAAGCGAAGCCGCCAAAAAATACCAGCCCGTAGCCGTACTGCACTGTCCGCACGTAATGTCGTGGGCCGACGAGGAGCGCGACGTGACGGCATGGCTCGGCAACGAGTTGCAGAACGAGGCTTTCTCGAAACTCTACGCCCAGAAAGAGAAGGTCGCGGCCCTGAAAAGCCCCGATTTCGACTATGTATGGAGTTTCATGCAGACCTCGGACCACTTCTACTACATGGCGACCAAATGGCTCTCGGACGGCGACGTACACTCCTACTTCAACCCGTACGACTCGGCATACGACGCCTTCATCAACTACATGAACGTCCTCTCGGACTTCATCATCGAATTGGATCAGGCCGTGGCCGCCAAAGCCGCCAAGGTAAAATAAGACCGAAACCGCCGCAACACGGGAAGGGAGCGCCGGACAGGCTTTGTCGGGCGCGGCGTTTAATACGCCCGCGAACAAAAAGCCTGCAAAATCCCGCCCGAAGTCAGCACTTCCGACGCGACACTGTTCGTGTTGCAAAAAAACGGATTCCGGGTCCTTTCATGCTTTCCGGGAATACGGAGATCATGGGTAACATGAAGGCTACCGCGCATGAAACGCAGCCAAACAGCCCCGCAAACGTCCTGTAAACCCGCATGGCATCTGCACCGCCGGACGGAGCGGCACGGGGAGAGGCAACGGGGAACGCAGGAAAATGCCGGAGATACGCCGGGGAATACCGGAAAACACCGGGAACACGCAGAAAAATACCGGGGAACAAGGGAAGAACATCCGGGAAAATCCGGAAATGTCGGAGTGTCGGAGAGGAACGCCGGGAAACGCCGGATATAGGCTCAAATCAAATCAGCCGCAGTATTAACTGCGGCTGATTTTTCATATTCAGGGAGATGCGTTCGCGGATCGAATCGCGCGCACTGCCTGCGGCGCGGTTTGCCCCGAACTCCTTTAAGTCGGGACAAAGCCACCCGATTCGTCTCCTTCCCGATCCGCACACTGCCGATCCGGCAGCGTCCCGTTTCGTTCCCCCCCCCGACCGTTTCGTCCTTTTGCCGCACACCCGATCCGGCCGCAACTTATCGTATCCGGTCCGACGGATTGCGGCAACGGCCGGAACGATAAAAAAAGCGGCAGACCGCGCCTCTTCGGTCTGCCGCAAGCAGGAATGTTACTTAAAAGTGGGAGTTGTTAACCAAAAAACTTTGGGATGTGCCGTTCCTGCTTCAGGGATTTGACTTTCCCGCGCTCCCGGCACCGTCCCGAAGGACGGCGCCGGAGCAACGGAAAAGGGGGATTTCTTTTTACTCGGCCTGCTTAACCGTGATATCAAGATTGTAAACGCGATTCGCGCCGTAAGCATAGGTTACGGTAACCTTCACCTTGACTGTCTTCTCGCCTACGAATACGCTGTCGGCATTACCCTTGACCGTAATCGTACCGCTGGTTTCGAAATCGTCCGCAGTCTTAATTCGGTCAACGAGAACCTCCGGATTCGTCACCTCGTACTTGATAGCGACATCGAGAACCGTATTCTCATCGGCAGTCTCTGCAACGAATACGTTTTTGTCGTTGATATTCGCCAACTGGAGAAGCTCTCCTACAGTCAGCGATTCATCGGTATCGCCCGCAAAGATCGTAGGATCAGCGCCCTCACGCAGGGTAATCTCCTTATCCTTGATCGGGTCGGGAATCTCGACATTGAGCACCTCCTCGTCAAGAACATAAGAATCGAGCATCAGTTTTACGTCGAGCGCCATGCTCAGGCCCTTGTACTCAGTACCCCACGTCAGGGTCTTAGCGTCGGCGTCTACCGAAGCGCCTTCGTACTCGTCGGTGTCTACCGAGAAGACAACTTTTCCGATTTCATTACCCTGAGAGTCTTTGGGTGCAACCCAAGTGTTGTCGAGGTTAAGTCCTTCGGGCACATAAGCCGTCGTCGTAAGCTTTGCGTTCAGAAGCACCGGATTCGCATAGTTGTCGCCCTGTACCAGCTCGCCTGCAAAGCCTTCGAAATCAACCGTAACGGCAACCGTTACATCGAGACCCCAGTCGGCAGTAAGTTTAGCCGTGAGTTCGTAGTGCTTCTCCTTTGCTCCGGAGCCGAGCTTGATAGCGATGTTCTTTGCATCGTCGGTCGCCTGCACGAGTTCGGTTCCATCTTCCGCTTCATCGGCAGTAGCCTCGAATGTAGCGGCATAGATCGCATCTACGAACGTCTGCTTGTCGGCGAAGTATTTCGGAGCCCAATCCTCATTCCAGAGTTTCTCGGCATACGTCTCGATCACCGTGTATTCCTTCGTTCCTGCCAAGTAATCCACCGTTACGGTCTCCGGCTCCATCGTGATCTCAGGCATGCCCACGATGACAACGGGCAGAGAAATCGTAATATCGGTGTTCTCATAGTTGTAACGTGCTTTGACCGTGTAAGAACCGCTCGTCATCGCGCTGCTGCCGGCTACGACAAGTTCCAGATGCTGCTCTGCACGATCGTCAGCAGGAGAGCTCGTAAGGGTAATCTCTTCAACCTCGAACGGCAGGTCGTCGGTTATTTCGGTCTCACCATTGAAGATATGGATGTCTTCGTAGGATCCAGCCTTCAGGGCGTTGTAAATTACATGGCCGATCTGCGGTTTCGTGGGATCGGGATTCAGCAGGTAATCGACAGCCTCGTAATTGTCGTCGGCACTAACCGTTGCATAGTTCCACGTTACCGTCTGGGGCTCGGAAACGATGACGTCGGTGTTGTCCTTGACGATGGTGAACTGCGATTTGGCGTTCTTAACCACGCGGTAGGTGTATTCGCCCGATACAAGGTCGAACGAGAATGGTTGCGAGGTAATCACGTCGTCGATCAGAGCCGGAACACCTTTGCCCTTTTTAATCGCCGCCGTGGTTGCCGTAAGCGTATAGCTGTCCTTGTTATCTTCGGGATCTACCGTTGCTACGGCATCTTCTTCAGGAGCAACGACCTTGAGAACGGGAACATCCTCGCCCCAGACTGCAGCAAGCTCCTGCGGTTCGCCGCCGTCTTTCACGTAGTAAATCTTCACATCATGGAAGAACTCAACGACGGTTTCTTCGTCGTTATACTTCAGGCCGCCGCCGTCGCCCTCGAATTCCGGGAACTGGGTATCGTCGTCCATTACCAATTCGAGCGTTCCATCCTCTTTCATACGGCCGGCAACCAGATCTTCGTTGATCTCACCGCCTGCACTATACTGCGTACCGATAAACGCACTGGTGAAGTCGCTGCCCAAATCCTCGCCCGAAATCTCGTCTTCGGGCGTAGCCCCGGCGACACCGGTGCCTGCGAGTTTCACATTCAGCGCAATGGCCAGCGTTTTGTCGTTTCCGTACTCGTACTGAGTCTTGGCGACAACGGTAAACTTACCGGTCACAACGTCCTGATCGATCACATCTACGACCTCGAACGACGCAGCGCTGCGCGTCTTGATCTCCTCCGTTACGAACGATACGTTCTCCTTGGTCATTTTGACTGCCAGAGCCGCAGGCGAAACCATGAAAGTAGCTTCGATCGCAGCCTCGTTGCCGCCTTCGTCGCTGCCCAGATAGAACTTGTAGGCCTCACCTTCACCGTCAACCATTGCGATATAGGGAAGTCCCTCGATGGAAATGACATTGTTCGATACTTCTTCGAGCGAAGTCGGAACGTAAACCAGCGACTGGATGCGGCCGGCGAGGTCTGCGATAGCGCTCCAGAGATTGCGGAGCTGTGTGTCGTAATTGTCGAAACGATCCTTCAGATCAGCTTCTTTCAGGTAGATTGCGCTGCCGTCGGGGTTGAACAGCTTGCTGTTTACACCCTCCTCGATCATCGCCTCGATAGCCTCTTTCAGAGTTACGTTGGCATCGGTCAGCTCCTTGAGGATCGTATCGGTGATGGTCTTGCCCATTTCGGCTTTGACCGTCTCGTCATTCATGTACTCAGCCATGTACGAAGCGAAGTTGTCGCCGAGGACCTTCTTGATGGCATCGGTGACCGTAGCCGTCTCCGAAGATACGGAATTGGCGACAGCGGTAAGGATCTGGTTGATCTGAGTCGCCGACAGCTGATCGGCACCGGTGATGTAACCTTTACCCTCGACGAAATCCTTCATCTGCTGCTCGGTAACGTACTTGCCGTCGACCAGAGCCTGCTGGATGATCTTCTGCATTTCGGCCTGCAGTTTACCCATGGTCTCGTCCGAAGCGATCATCGTCTCGAAAATCTTCTTGACATCGTCGGCAGTCAGCTGATTCTTGGTAGCCTCGTCGATCAGTTTCTGAACGTCAGCCTTGGTCTGATATCCCTGAGCCTTAATAAGTTTCAACACCTCATCGCTAGTCAGCCAATCTTTCAGATCCGACTTCTTGGCATAGTCTGCCAGCCTTTTGTCAAGCTCTGTCTGGAGACCGCTGTTGGTAACGAAAGACGAGAAATCTATCCCGTTTAATTTGTCGGTAACAGCTTTGAGGGCTGAAGCGTCGGCCTTCAACTCGACTTGACCCTTCAAGTCGTTGATCTGACCCTTCAGGTCGTCGATGTCGTCGTCGTAGTCTTTACAACCGACACCGGCTAACATTGTTCCGGTTAAGAACAAAATACATGTCAAGTTATATATTGATATTTATGATGTTACAACCTCGCATAACGACTCGGTTTACATGGAGGTTTACAAGCCGGCGCCGGTTTTCGGGTCTTTGCGGGCTGGATCGGGAATTTGCCAGACCCGTTTGTTGGCGCTGATGATTCTGTCCGTGTCGAACTCCTTGAGGTAAGTTTCGATTTCCGCCGGGTTGCGCCCCATGTTCTGGGCGATCAGGGGCAGCGGCACGTCGGCGTGATAAAGGCGTGACGCATAGGTGTGACGGGCCGAATAGAAGGTGATTTTCCGCGACAGGCCGATGCGCTTCGCCGCACGCTGCAACCCTTGGTTTATCACGTTGTTGGCATAGGTTATGCGTTCGAACCGGCGTTGGGGGTCGTCGTCGAAGTAGATCGGAAAAACGAAGTCGTCTCCGGCGCCGCCCTTCGCCGTGCGGGCGAACGGCTTCATATAGGGCCACGCTACCCGCTGTTCGACCAGAATGCGGATCGGATGCAGGGTTTTGGCGCGAACGAAATTGATTTCATAAAAAGCGACCGTCTCCTTATGCGCTTCGGCATACCGGGGGCCGTAGGCCGCACAATCCCGGTCGTACTTCTCCCGGTCCGGAATCTCCACGCATACGAGGTCCTTCCACTTCAGGCGGGCCAGATCGACCAGCGCCAGCCCCTGAAAAATATAGGAGCAGATGAACATCGAAAGCGCGAACTGCTCGGCGTCGTACGACGCCTGCCGCTCCTCGCCCCGGCATCCGCAGCTCGGCGCGCGCCAGCAGCGTCTTTTCATCGTCCGGGGATCGGGCCTCTTCCGGGTCTTATAATAATATGTATCGAGGTAGTAACGGATCAGGCTGTCGAGTTCGTCGGTCGCGAGTGCCCGTTTGGCGGTCCGCACGTCGAGCCTGCGGCTCAGACGGAAGCGGTCGAACGGATTGGCGTCCAGCAGTCCGTTCTGGCAGGCGTAGTTCATCAGCGCTTTCAGGGCGCTGAAAAACCGTTTGATGCTCGTATCGGCATAACGCGCATGGAGGTACTCCTCGAACTCGCCGAGCCATGCGCCGTCCACGTCGAACAGCTCGACGGTCCGGTGCTGCGAGAACCGTTCGACGATATGGAGCAGCGTCTGGTAGCCGGCGGCCGTGTTGTGTTTCTGGAGGGTGTCCCTGAAATAAGCGATACGCTCTTCGAAAAGGTCGTACAGGGTTTTCCGGGGCGGGGGTTTCCGCACCGAAGCCTCGAATATGCGCTGCACGGAGTAGGGCACACCCTGCCGCTCGAAATCCAGCACTTTGTTTTTCAGCGCCGTCAGTTCGGAACCGATGATGGCGTTCATGTTCGGGGCCAGCGGATGCCGTTCGCGCACCTCCTGCTTCGCGGTGTTCCACCATTTCGCCGGACAGGAGAGTCCCGTGCTTTTGTATTGGCGTTTGCTGTTGTAGCAGACCCTTATCATGACGGGGTGTTCGCCGCTGGCGAGGGTCTTCGATTTGTAAAGGACCGCCGTGACGGTCGCCTTGGGGATTTTCATGTTTTTCCGGTTTACGCTATGGTTTACATAATGAGCGTCGAACAGCCGGAAAAAACGGCCGTTCTGAATTTATATGGTATTGACAAACAACGAGTGATTGTCGGATCTTTCGGAGAAAGACAACAAAAAACCCTCTCCGGGAGAGGGTTTCGTGCCGTATCTGCGGCTCAGCCTTTGCGTTTGTAGCGCGAGGGGCTGGTGCCGGTGTGCTGTTTGAAGTATTTGCCGAAGAACGACTGGGTCGAGAAATTGAGGTGGTAGGCGATCTCCTGAATACTCATGCCGGAGTATTTGAGCAGCGCCTTGGCTTCCAGAATCACCGATTCGTCGATCCAGCGCGCGGCGGTTTTGCCGCTCACCTCCTTGACCACGGACGAGAGATATTTCGGCGTGATATTGAGCTGCTTGGCGTAGAAGCTGACGTTGCGTTCGCGTTTGTTGTACTGTTGCAGCAGCGACATGAATTCGTCGAAGAGCACTTCGCAGCGACCCTGCTTGATCTCGCCGGGCTGCTCGCGCTGGTTGATCTCCGTGATGATGTAGAACGCCGTGGTGAAAAGCGTGCGGATGATTTCGTGGCGGTAACGCTCCTTGTCGCTGCGCAGCATGGTTTTGATGAGCTGGAAGAGCTGGCGTATCTGGTCCACGTCCTGCGGCGTGACCTCCAGCACGGGGGCCTTGCCGAAGCGCATGTAGACCGGCAGCGACGTCGAGAGGTCGATCTGGATCTCATTGACGAACGATTTGGAGAACGCCAGAAAATAAGCCGCGGCGTTCGACGAACATTTCACCGTGCGGATGATGCTGTCCGGATTGAAAAAGACGATGGTGTTGGGCTTGACGTTGTAGTTCTGCATGTCGATCGACACGGTGGCTTCGCCCGTCATCATGATGATGGCCGAGAAACCGTCGATCGAAGCCGGGTAGTCGGACGTCGTGTTGTTCTGCGCGTCGAGTGTGGTGATAACCAGATCGTCCGACAGGTAGAAGACGTCGCTCATCTCCTTTTTGATGCGTGAGATCGAAACTTTCCGCAAATTCTCACGTCCTCCTTCCCGCGTCGCGCGTGTCGTTTTGATGCTATCCGCCATATCGTCGTGGTTTTTCGGACAAATGTAACAATTTTCGTCCGAAATTGCAATAGGCCGGACGAAAAATAACGGAGCCGGACCGGCGTCGGCGTCGGAAACGACCGTCTTGAAACGCCTTTCAAACGCCTGAAACGGCGCTATTCCCCACGGGGGCACATGATGCGGAGACCTCCGGCGATGCACTCGATATGCAGCGGGAATTCGGCCCCTTTCTGACCGTCGACGTCCGTCGGTTCGTTGACCGTCGATACGATGTCGAGCGAACGCACCCGCAGGTGGCGGACGATCTTCGGATTGCCCCGCAGCAGATAGCGGCCCATGGCCAGCGTCGAGCGGAGGAAGTTCTTCTTTTCGAGCATGATGCAGTCGAACAGACCGTCCTTGACCGACGAACGGCGCGCGAGGCGGAAGCCGCCGGCCGTCTCGCCGTTGAAGACGAGCACCATCAGCGAGTTGAAGTCGAAAGCCTGTCCGTCGGCCACCACTTTGAGCGGCACGGCGTGCATTGCGCGCAGCTCCTTGACGCCCTCGATCAGATAGGCCAGCTTGCCGATCTTGTGCTTGCGCTGGTCGGGCGTGCGCTGCGAGGTGGTCGTGAAGATGCCGAAGCTGAAGATATTGACGAAATAGAGCCCGTTGACGCATCCGCAGTCCACGCGGTCCACCGCGCCGGAGGCGATCTGCCGCGCCGCTTCGAGCGGATGGCGCGACATGCCCAGCGCACCCGCGAAGTCGTTGGCCGTACCGGCGGGAATCACTCCGAGCGGGATGTCCAGCCCCTTGTTTTTCATGGCGTTGACCACGTAGTTGACCGTGCCGTCGCCGCCGGCCACGACCATCAGGTCGATCTGCTCGTTGCCGTCGAAGGGATTGGTGCCGAAGTCGATCAGCTGCGGTTTGATATCGTAGCCGTAAGCCCGGAATACCGTGCAGACGGCTTCGGTACAGCGTTCGATTTTGCATTTCCCGGATTGGGTGTTGTAGAGAAAAACAGCGCTTTTCATAGGGATCGTTATTGCATGATCATCGCCTCCATGGCGGGTGAAATATACTCTTCGTAGCCGTCGGCCCCGTCGGCGAGGATGAAATAGACCTTCACGTCCGGCATCGTCCTGACGGCCTCCAGCGCATCGTCGGCCCCCATGGCCAGAAACATGGTTCCCAGCGCGTCGGCTTCGGCGCAGGTCGGCGCGGCGACGGTCACGGAGAGCAGACGCGACACGGCGCTGCGCCCCGTGCGCGGGTCGATGGTATGGGCCACCTTGTTGCCGTCGGCATCGAGGTAGAAGCGGCGGTAGTTGCCCGAAGTGGCCAGACCGCCGTCGGTCAGGCGGATGCGTTTCTGCACGTATTCGCCGTCGGACATGTTGCCGTCGAACGGGGTTTCGATGCCGATGCGCCACGGGTCGCCCTGCCGGTTGACCCCTTTGCAGCGGACTTCGCCGCCGATGTCGACGATATAATTGCGGGCGCCGAACGATTCGACCAGCCGGGCGAGCAGGTCGACCGTGTAGCCTTTGGCGATCGAATTGAAGTCGAGCTGTACGCGGGGGTCGGCCTTCACCAGCCGGCCCTCCTCGACACGGACCTTTTCGCGGCCGACGAATGCGAGGATCGAATCGACGTCGGGATGCCGTTCGGCCTGCCTGCCGGCAAACCCCCACGCTTCGACCAGCGGTTTGACCGTCACGTCATAGCGGCCGCCGCTCAGGGCGCCGATGCTGTCGGCCAGATGCAGATTGAAGGCGATATGGCGGTCTATGCTGTCCGTCTCGTTGCGGTTGAGCCGGCTCAGCAGCGAGCCCGGATCGAAGATCGACATCGACGCCTTGGCTTCGCGGTCGAGTTCCATCGCCGCGGCGTAGAGTTCCTGCGCGGAGACGCCCTGCACGTCGGCCGTGATATGCAGCGTAGTGCCGAGCATCACGCCGTCCACGGCGGTATAGGAGGAGGCATCCCCGCATCCCCAGAGGATGGCCGCGGACACCGCAATCCAGACTTTCCGAATCAGCTTTTCTGTCATAACGTGCTCTTGTCAGCCGCAAAAATAGCATTTTCCGGGAGATTCGGGAAATTTCCGCCGAAAAGATTGCTCCGCGGCGTGCGGCGCAGGCGGAACGGCTGTTGCGGCCGATGCGTTTGCCGCACCGGTTTGAGCGCCGGACGAATGTTTCCGGGATCGGATCCGGCTTTGTAAACGGCTGGAAAACAGCGACGCCACGGCCCCGTGCGAGCCTCTCCCGGCTCCCGAAGAATAGCATCTACGAACGATTTTTTACGTTTTTCGGTCCGAAGGCAATAATTTTTTGATTTTTAATACTTAATTTCCAATTAATTCGTAACTTTGCCGGACGCTCTGGCGTTATTCACGGTAAGGGGAATGCGTCGTAGAGTGGAACTGAATAAATTTCAAAAAAATGGCTTATTTAACAGCTGAGAAAAAGCAAGAGCTTTTCGGCCAGTACGGCAAGTCTAACACCGACACAGGTTCTCCTGAGAGCCAGATCGCACTGTTTTCGTACCGTATCAGCCACCTTACAGAACACCTCAAAAGCAACAAGCACGACTTCGGCACGCAGCGTTCGCTGCTGCGTCTGGTCGGCAAGCGCCGCGCGTTGCTGGAGTACCTGAAGGAGGTCGACATCGAGCGCTACCGCGCCATCGTCAAGACGCTCAACCTCCGCAAGTAATCCGCGAGGAAGAAATGAGGGCAATTCCCGGAAGGGGTTGCCTTCATTTTCGTAAAGACAACGATTCGAAAAACACTATAGGTTAAATTTTTTTATGGAAGACAAAAAGCTGTACAATGCAGTCCGCAAGATCATTACGCTGGCCGACGGACGCCAGATCGAGATCGAAACGGGCAAACTGGCCAAGCAGG
>OJOF01001186.1_pt1 | contig 20835 bp, 15 predicted proteins | sample 1598181 | NCBI WGS metagenome assembly OJOF01 (sample SAMN01915226, study PRJEB22387) | human gut metagenome | isolation source: stool | host: Homo sapiens | place: USA
ATGACAAAAATCCGGGTATATATTTTAAAATGATTGATAATAAATAAATTATATAGCTATTCCCTTTCAGGGAGATACGGGGTAGGGGCTTCATTTCTTTGTGGCGCCTGTGAGGAAAATGGCGGAGCGGAACGGACGGAGAGGCCGTTTACGTTTTTCCCGTTCCTGAAGGCGCGGATGGAGAGGTGCGCGATCAGCCAGAGGCCCAAAGTAATACAGGCTACAAGAGCTGGCGGGCTTTCCGTAATATCCCATAAAAATAGAATAACCAGTTCTGCCGCCAGCAAAAAAATACCCATGAAACGCCAGTACAGTGATTCTCCCTTATGCTTGGCGCGAGGGGAGAAATCGGCAAGAAGGCACGGGATATCCAGAAGAAGAACGAGAAAATCAAGCATGTTATTTGTTATGATAAACAGAGAAAACAAATAGATGGCTCTCCTTTGTTTATCCTATTTGTTCGGTGTCCGGCAGTCCAGGGGGGCCTATCAGCAAATAGCCGTGTACAGATAGCGTTCATGGCTGGCGACTGTGCCGTTACCGTCACCTTCTTCATGAACCTTCGTCCCTGGTAATCGTAGCCGCATTCCACGACTGTCGCGCCGTCCCGGCTGGTGAAGCTCACCGCGCGGTTGGCCGCGTTGTACGCCACCGTCCAGATGCCCGTTGACGTCCTGATGAGCGTCTGGTTGCCCGAGGCGTCGTACGTCGGCACAAAGGGCGCTTCCCCGCTTTCTTCAATGCGGGCATACTGGTTGAGTTCGTTGGCCGCGTAGGCGAGTTCTTGGGCCGGTTCCTGCGCCGTCTTGCGGTTGCCGATATTGTCGTAGCTGTAACCGTAGGGGGCGGCGCCCAGGGCCGCGCCGGTGAGCTCGTTTCTGCCGTTGTAGCTGAAGCTGTCGCTGCGTGCAGGCTCCGTTCCCCGCCGCTGGGTGCGGGTGACCGGGCGTTCCAGAGCGTCGCATCTCTGGGTCCGGGAGACGAGCCCGGTTTCCCCCAGGCGGCAGTCTAGGCCGCTGAGCAAATCACGCCGCTGTTCGTAAGAAAGTTCCCGGACGATGCCGTCGGGCATCGCGAGGCTGGAGAGCAGATTGCTTCCCGCCAGGTAGCCGTAGGCGAAGCGTTGCTCCGTTCCCCCGTGCATGATTCCGGCGCTGGCCAGCCTTCCGTCGGCTTCATAGCCCTGGCTGGCTTCCTGGAGGACACCGGTTCCCTGTTTCAGGGTATAGCCGGAGGACCGGCCGTAAGCATCGTAGTGTTCCTGGAGCTGGCAGGAGGCGCCTTCGATGGTAATGGCGTCGGTGTCCGGTTCGTTGCAGGGGGTGTACGTGAGGACGCGCGAGCCGGAGGCGTCCGTGACCTGGGTCAGCTGGTTGAGGTGGTTGTAGGCGTACTGGATGCCGGGCGTGGAGTCGCTGTAGGAGACGGAGTTGTTGACCCCCTTCTTCAAGTTGTAGCCCCAGGTGGTGACCACCCCCCGCGCGTCCGTGAGCGTGGATTTGAAGTTCAGGGCATTGTAGGCGGTGTCTTCATGGGTGCCGTCCGCCCAGGTTTTGCGGATGAGCAGGCCCGTGGCGTCATCGTAGCTCCAGGTGGTGACGTCCCCGTCCGTGCGTCCCGTGGGGTCGGCGGTGATGTCGCCCGCGTCCTCCCGGAACGTGGTGAGGCTGGTCATCCTGTCCGCTTCATCATAGCCGAAGAGCAGGGGCTGGGTCCCCGTTCCCCATTGCGCCGTGTTGCGGCCCCGGAGGTCGTAGCCGTAGCAGGCCGTGTTGCCCAGGGCGTTGGTGACGGCGGAAGGCTGGTCAAACCAGGGGCCGTAGGCGGTAGAAGCCGTGTTGCCCGCCGCGTCCGTCACCGAGACCGTGCGCCCGGCAAGGTCGGTGCGCGTCGTGGTTGTGTTGCCCCGGCCGTCCGTGCTGGAGTAGATGACGCCGGTTTCCGTGTAGGCGCGGGTATGCGTGGCCGTGACGCCCGCATGGTCCGTCTGCGTGGTAGTAAAGTCGTCGATGACCGTCGCGGTGGCCGTGACATTGGAAGTGGGGATGCTGCTTTTTTGCGTCCGCAGGGCGCCTGTTCCGTATTCGCTCCACTGTGTGGATATATTTCCTCTGGGACCGATGAAGACGGTTTTGCTTTCCAGCGTGGACGAGAGGGAGGAAACCAGCGTCTTCTGCGTTTCGTCGCAGGTCGTTCCCCGGCCGTTGTTCCTGGTCGCCGTGACGACCTGGTACACGCCGTCTTCCGACTGTTCCGTGCCGTAGCTCCACGCGGTGATGCGCGAGTTGGACACGGTGGCCGGATCGGCCAGCTTCCAGGTTTCTTTTGTTCTGTTGCCGAAGGCGTCGTATTCCCACAGGGTCGGGGCCATCGTCGTGGCCGCGTTGCCCGCGTCCGTCTGTTCCTTGACCAGCTGCCCTTTGGCGTTGTAGGTGCGCCTCGTGTAAATGACTCCGCCGACGGTGTTGGGGATGCCCGTGCGCAGGGTTTCCCCGGCTCCGTTGACGATGCTGCGCTGCAGCTCGGTTTCCGTTTCCCCGGAGACGGCTTTCATGAAGGTCCGCACACCGTCGCTGACCAGGTCGATGGCGTAGATGACGTGCCGCTGCCCCGTGCCGGATTCTTCCATCACCGTTCCGTCCGGCGCGCTGCGCGTGATGAATGTAGCCCCGGAAGGGAGCGGTTTGCGTCGCCGTCAGGCCGTCCCCGCTGTAGGCGTAGGTAGTGACCCGGCCCAGGACGTCCGTAGAGGAAGTCATTCTCCCCAGCAAGTCGTACTCCGTGCTTTCTTGGGTAGTCATCGCCCCCGTGTCTTGACGCGTAGAGAGCACGCGCCCCGCCGCATCCCGGGCGTAGGAGGTAATGGTTTCCGGCGTGATGACGGCGGTCCCGTACATCACGGCGGAACGCGTGGTTTCCACCAGCTGGCGCGCCGTGTCGTAGGCGTAGTCCGTCCTGATGCCGTTTTCGTCGGTTTCCCACAGCAGGCGCCCGTCGCACATCAGCTCGCGCTGCGTCACCCGCCCATTGCCCGCCGTCCGCTTCACCCACCGGTTCTGCGTGTCAAATTCGTAGACGGTGCTGCCCGTGAGCGCCCATTCTCCGCTGGTGAGCAGGGCGTAGCTTTCTTCCCGGACGCGCTGCCCTTCCGCCGTGATCCACGTCGTGGTGCGCGTGCTTTGTCCCGGCACGGCTTCTCCGTTGATGCGCGTTTCCACCGTTTCCGTGTAGAGGGCGCCGTGCTCCGCCGTGGCCGCGTAGTCGTGCCAGGTTTGCACGCCGTTGAGGTCCCGGCTGAACCGCATGCGCCCGCGGGCATGGATGTTGGCGGCGCCGGCCAGCCATTGTTCCTCCGCCGTCAGGCGCGTGCCCGCCACACCCAGGCCCGTGACCCGCCGTTCCGTTCTTTTGATGTGGTTGGCCGTCGTGTATTTCCAGGTGGTGGACGTCAGCGTTTTGACATGCCCTTCCAGCGGAAGCAGGTCTGCCGTTTCCGAGGCCGGTTCGTCGTTGAAGTTGTCCGCCCCCGAATGCGCATACGTGTAGCGCGTGATGCGCCTGCCGCTTTCCGCCCACGGTTCGTCCCGGCTGAGCAGGCGGCCGTAGAGGTCATACGTGTAGTGGATCTGGCTGCCGTCCGGGGCCGTTTCCGTCCTGAGCCGCCCGCACTGGTCGTAGGCGTACTGCGTGGTTCGCGCCTCCGGAGTCTGGTAGCCTTCCGCCAGCGCGAGCAGCAGGTCGCCGACGTCCGTGGTCTGGTGGATGGCGCAGGTGCGCGCCGCCACGATTCCGTTTTTGGAGGTTTCCGTGACCAAGAGCCAGACCGAGTTTTCCGGTTCCAGTTCCGTGCGTGTGCGGAGGGTCGTGACGGCGTCTTCCCCCGTTCCCTTCTTCATGTTCCACGCCAGGCCGTCGTTCCACCAGGTGACGGCGTAGGGCTGCCTGGCCGGCGCCTGTTCCGTGATGGTGAAGCGGCCGTCCGAAGACAGGGAGAGGGCAAATGTCTTGAAGGGTGTTCCGGTGACCGTATAAAACCCCTGTCCGTCCGTTCCGGTGATTTGCCCAGGGGTATAGAGCGCGATGGCGTAGCCCGTGGAGGTGACGTTTTCCACGTTGAGCAGGCCGTCCCACAGGTTCCAGATTTGCCTCAGCGAGCCGTCTTCGGCATGCCTGACGTCCAGATAGGATGACGCGTTGGAGATGACCTGCCTGTCCGTGGTGGTGTAGGAGAGGAGCGCTCCCGTTTCCGCCGAGAAGAGGTATTGGCTGCCGTCTTCCACCACCCAGCGCAGGCAGGATTGCCCTTCCACCGTGGCCAGCGCCGCACGCCCTCCGCCGCCCGTGTCCACCCCGATGGGCAGCACGGAGCCGTCCGTGTAGCAGCGCATGGCAATCACCCGGTCTCCCTGCACCAGGTTGAACCGCACTCCCGGCGCAATGCCCCCTTCCGGCACGTCCAGACGGCTGTTCAGGGGATGGTTGTAGGCCAGTGAGGAGGGGCTTTCCAGGCCGGAGACAGTTTCCTCAGCCCTCAGTTCCACCCGGCCCGCAGGAAGCCCCCCCAGTCCCCGGAACATTCCGAAGTTGCAGGACCAGTACATCAGCGTGGCCGTGCTTTCCGCGTTCACGCTGCATCCCGCCGAGCTGTAGTTCCCCAGGGCGCCGCTTTCCATTCCCGCCTCAGGGCCCGACCGGGCCTGCGGCGGGGAAGGCGGCGTTCCGCCGCTGTTATCACACGTGTCTCCCTCGCACGGGCACTTCTCGGGCTCCTCCTTGCCTCCCGGCTCCGTCGGCACGACGTCGATGCTGTAGTTGCAGATGGAGGTGTTGCCGCTTTCCGGTTTGTAGTCGATGTTGGTCTGGCTGACTTCCCAGGTGTAGGAGCCGGAGGGGAGCTGCGCCCCGCCTGTTCCCGTGTGGTAGCTGTGCCCTCCCTGCGTTCCCGCCGTCTGCGGGTTTTCCTTCAGATCCACCTGCGCTACCACGTTGCCGTTGGAGTCCTTGACTTCCAGGCTTCCCCAGTCGTCCACCCCAAGGAAGAGCGAGCAGGTGCCGTAAAGTTTTTTTCCGTCCGCTCCTTCCGGGATGGCGAACGTGCCGTGCGCGCTGTAGCCGTCCGCCGACGTGCTCGGCGGCCCCACGGTTCTTTCCTCATGGATCCGGATCGCTTCAAACGGCAGCGGATCGGGCTCCGGCTGGCCGGATAAGCGCACGCGGCGAGTAGAGCCGGATTGGCTGCCGCCGGCTCCAAAGTACCATTTCCGGTAAGCGGGAACGGAAGAAGGGGTACCGGCAGAAGAAGTAGTTGGAGTATTCATAAGGTATTAAAGAGTTGAGGATTAATCAACAAAGCGCTAAAAGGAAACAACCCCCAGTAGTAGTCTTTTTTTCTAGCGTTATCCGGATTTCATGTCAATAGAATTTTATTTGAATATTTCTGTTATCATCAAAAACATAACAAATATTTTCCATTTAAAAATAATAATATTATTTTACAATCAATACTTTCTATCTATAGACGCAATTATTTTCTATTTGTTAGAAAAAATTTTGATAGGATGTCGTTCCTTTCTGGTGTCATTCAAATTCCTGTGAAAAACGTTTATTCCATGGAAAAAGAGTGTTTGCCGTCTCCCTAGTTTGTCTTCTCGGATTTGTCGCAACCCTTAAAATTGTATGATTGATAGAACTATTTCCGATTTTTGGAGTCTTAAGCTAATCCTCTCATCTGGAACTCCAACAACTTCTTCCGATAAATCGAGAGCATAAAAAACTTCGTCACTACCGAGTGTTTTTTACAGTTTACATACTCTCTGCATAGGTGTGTTGTATGACCTAATGATCTAAGGAATCTACAGGGAATTACGAGAAGTCTTCCTGCTTTTCAGTTCTTCTGCCAGCTATTTGTAATTCCGGCAATGACTCCTCTTCTCATGCGGTTTCTGCTACTGTAGCAAAAATGGTGATGCTAAAGTGGTGCAACTTTTCTTGCGTTTTGGTACGTTTTTACGCGTTTTTAATAATTTTTGAGAGAAGCGGGAAGAGAAAGAAAAGCCTCACAAGTGGTTAACTTGTAAGGCTTTATTTTGGTAGGCCCGGTAGGATTCGAACCTACGACCAAGGGATTATGAGTCCCCTGCTCTAACCGCTGAGCTACGAGCCCGTTGCAGAACAACGTGAAAGGATGCTAGCAGAATTGGAGGAGGAAAGCAAAGTTTTTATCCTGCAGTAAACGTTTTGGATTTGCGAATGGGCCGGGAGGCGGGAGAGGCCGGAGAAAGGTTCAGACTTGCAGCTTCGTCCAGCTCCGCCCCTTGACGATTTTATAGAGGATGGCGGATTGGACGGCCATTTCAAAGGCGAAAACCAGCCAGATGCCCCACAAAGTCATGGTTTCCGGTGCCAGCCTGAACCATACCCAGGTGCAGACGACCCGGAAAAAGCCCATAATGCCGTAGGAAATAAGCATGACTCTCCGGGTGTCTCCCGCGCCGCGCAGGGACATTTTCATCACGATGCAGGCGGCGAAGAAGGGTTCCACCACCAACATGGTGCGCAACACGGGGATTCCGGTATCAATGAGGGTCGTGCTGCCGTTGGAAAATATCTCCATGAACAGGGCGGGAAAGGCACTGAAGAGCACTCCCAGGCCTGTCATGAAGATGACGGCGTACCGCATGCATTTCCAGATGGTGATGCGGGCCATAAGCGCGTTCCGGGCGCCCAGGTATTGCCCCACGAGCGTGGAAGCGGCCATGCCGATGGCGAAGCCGGGCAGGAAGCTGAGCGATTCAATGCGGACGGCAATATTGTGGACGCCCAGCACGCCTTTAACAGGCAGTTCACTGATGATGGAAAGGCAGAACATCTGGATGCCCCACATGCCGAAGACTTCCACGGCCTGCGGCAGCCCGATTTTCAGGATGCGCTTCTGCATGCCCATGTCCGGCCGCAGATGGGAAAAGCTGAGGTACAGGGGCGGGGCATAGTGTTCTCCCCGTTCCCGGACAAGTTCTTCCAGGGATTCATTTTTCCTGCCCGTGAAGATTTTTTTTCTGCGCCGCAGCATGATGAACAGCAGGATGCACATGCTGATGCCGTAGCCGCAGACCGTTCCTGCCGCAATTCCTCCGATGCGCCAGCCGCCCAGAGGAGCGTCCGCAAAGACGAAGATGACGCTGAAGATGACATTGAGGATGCCTACGCTCATCATGATCCAGAAGGGAAGCCGCGTGTCTCCGGAGCCTCGCAGGGCGGCATTGATGGCAAAGACCACGCCGCTGAACGGGGCCGCAAATGCGGCCATATAAACGTATTGCAGGGCGTAGGCCCGGGCGGTTTCATTCATGGTCAGTACGTGCGTGACCATGAAATCGCTGCATGTGAAGAGAAGTCCGCAGGAGATGGTTCCTGCCAGGAGCCCCAGCATGGCGGCCTGGTGCAGGCCATGCTGGGCCTGGGGATAGTCCCTGGCGCCCGTCATGCGGGAAACGATGGCTGTGGCTCCCATCATGATAGACCCCTGGATGACGAAGCCGAACCACATGATGAAGACGACGGCGCCCATGCCGTCAGAGATGTTGATGGTGTCCTGGGCGTCCACCCCTATTTTAGTGGCGATGAAAAGGTCGGACGAGGTGACGAAAAAGCTCAGCAGCTGTTCCAGGAATGGCAAGAAAGCAATCACGGCGATTTGCCGGGGCAGGGATAGTCCGGCAAGTTTTCCGCCCAGGCGGGCGCGTGCCGCCTTGCCGCGTATGATGCCTTCTCTTGCGTCCCCCGCACTCATCGCTGGGCTGTGTAAATGCTGGCAATTCCCCCGTTCAGAGCTTCCGCCGTGATATTGCTGTAGCCGCATTCCCGCAGCAGAGCCTTCATGGCCTGCCCGCAGGGGAAGGCTTCAATGCTGTCCGCCAGGTAGTCGTATGCTTCCCGGTGGCCGGTCATCCACCCTGCGATGACGGGAAGGATGCGGTGCAGATAAAACCGGTAAGGGCTTTTCAACAGGCTTTCAGGCAGGGAAAAATCCAGAATGAGCAGATGGCCCCCCGGGCGCAGCATACGGCCCATTTCCCGCAGGGCGTCCGGATAGCTGGCCATGTTCCTCAGGCCAAAGGCGACAGTGACCGCATCATAGGAGGCGGAGGGGAAGGGCAGGTTCATGGCGTCTGCGCAAACCAGATGATCCAGTCCCCGCCTGGCCGCTATGTCCAGCATGGGCTGGCAGAAGTCGGACCCGGTGAGGCGGATTTCCGGCATCGCGTTCAGGATGGCCAGGGCCAGGTCTCCCGTTCCAGTCGCCAGATCCAGAAGGTTTTCCGGTTTCCATTCGGAGACAAGCTGAACGACGCGCTGGCGCCATAGCAGGTCCACACCCATGCTCAGCACATGGTTGGTAGCCACATAGCGCGGGGCAATAGCGGAAAAAGCGGCTTTGACGAATTCTGGATTACGCATGCGGAAAGGGTTGGGGATAGTAAAAAAGAGCACTATAAGTGCTCTTTTTATGAAGGAAAGGGGATGGGGTGTCGGACGGGGCTCGAACCCGCAACAACCAGAATCACAATCTGGGGCTCTACCATTGAACTACCGACACCATTTAGTGTTGTGGTGCGGCAGACATTACCCGTCCTCTTCCATTTTGGCAAGAAGAAAATGAGTTTAATGAGTTTTTTGAACGGAATATTTTCTCAATTATACAATAAAAACATGATAGGACGGTTATTTGTTTCCCATTTGGAAAATTACGGAGAAACCGTGTGGTCTTCTATTGCACCCTCCTGGATTTGATGTAAACTTTTTTATTATGGGAATTGATGTAATATACGCCGCCTTTCGGACCGACCCGGTAGGTTCTGTTTTCCCGTGCCCGGAGGGCCCGGTGGGCAGTGTGTTCCCCCGGCACCATTCCGGAACACAGAGGCGTATATTCCGGAAGGAGCGGTTTGCGGCTGCATTGGGGAAGGCAGAAGAGAACCGGAAGGAGGACGGCCTGGATGAAAAGGGAGTGTTTCACAAGAGCGTTACTATCCTTTTCAGAGGGTTGTTTTGTCAAGTGGGAGAGCCCGGCTGAACGGCTTTTCGTGAAAAGAATATGATTTTTTATGGGTTATTTGAAAACGAGTGTTTGAATTTATTTTATTTCCAATTACTGTTGCTGAAGCCGCTGCTGCATTTTAGTTGTTAACCGCTCATTTATCCATATCCGCTCCATGAATTTCTTTCCTCATATTCCCATGTTGTCCACTGTATTCAACAGTATAGGTTGCTATTTATTGCCGTTCGGAGTTATTTTGCTGTGGCTTTTGTATGAGTCAAAAAAAGTAAAGACTATCCTCCTTGCCGCGCTGGTGCTTTTGAGCATGGTATGCATGTTTTTCCATGAAGCCTTCGCTCCCAGCAGGGAATATCCGTGGGACTGCATGGTGGAGCATATTTTTACGGGAACGCTTCTGCCTTTCCTTTGCCTGCTGGGATATCTTCTGTACGTGTTTCTTTGCGCCTGCATTCCTGTTTACCGGAAGGTGTGGAAGGGCATCGGTTTTTTCGTTCTTGGAGGAATGAGCCTGGCTTTTGAGTACGTGAATGTGTTCTTCCCGGTGGCGCTGCTGGCGGGTTATTTATTCCGTTTCACCATTTTCCGGAAATTCAGGAATCACCTTCCCCTGGTCAGGAAATGTCACGGGGTTCTTGCCGTAGGGGTCATTCCGGGAATCTGTCTGATCGGTGTTGTCAGCGCCATTCTGTTTCCTCCTCCGGAGAGCTTTATATGCGACAGGATTCATGAGGAAATGGAGCGTGACATGGCTTTGTGGAATTACCAGAGCAATCTGGTACTGCTGTCCAGCCGTTTTCTTAATATGGAACGCGAAAACGGCTGTATTACCGTAAAGTACTATTGCGAAACGAATATGGGCCCTGCCGTGTACAAGGCGTTCTGCAATAATTACGGCGGTTATGTGCGGGCGGAATGTTCCCTGCTGAACAGATAATTTCCCTGATGGGAAGGAGTCCGCCTTTTCAGGTCGAAGCTGTTTAGATCTGAATGTCTCCGGTGAACACAAGGTCTGCCGGTCCGGTCAGCGTGACGTCAGTGAAACGGTCCCCTGTGCGTTGGAATCCGACTTTAAGCGTGTCTCCGCCCGCCACGTCCACCTGAATGGGGGAGGGGGCGTCCGTCAATACGGCATGCAGCAGCGCACAGGCGGTTATTCCCGTTCCGCAGGCAAGCGTTTCATCCTCTACGCCGCGTTCGTAAGTACGTATGGCAATGTGCCCCGGAGACAGGATTCTGGCGAAGTTGGCATTGGTGCCTTTGGGTGAAAAGGCCTCATGGTAACGCAGATAGGCTCCCAGCCTGGAAATGTCCAGGCCTTCCAGCTTGTCCAGAAACGCAACGGCATGGGGGACGCCCGTGTTCAGGAAATGGACATCCGCCCCCACAGTCGGATCGGCATTCAGTACGAAGAGCTGCATGGAGTGGGGATTGGTCAGGTTTACGGTGACGTTGTCGTCTTTTTCAAAGGTTGCGGTGACGACGCCGGCCATGGTTTCAAAAGGAAGGGGGGCTGTCTTGTCGTGATGAAGCAGGGCGGCGGCAAAGTTGCCGAAGCAGCGGGCTCCATTGCCGCACATTTCCGCCTCTCCGCCGTCCGCATTGTAATAACGCATACGAACAATTCCCCCCTTGCCCTGGGAGGGTTCCACGGCGATCAACCCGTCAGCCCCAATGCCGAAGCGGCGGTCACACAGGGCTTCTATGGTTTCTTTGTCCAGCACGGAGGAAAGGCTCAGGTCACGATTGTCCACCATGACAAAGTCGTTGCCGGCACCCGTCATCTTGTAGAAGTGAAGCAGCATAATAGTAAGTTGTGTTGTGCCGGAAGTCTAATGTTCCCGGCCGGTTTTGGCAAGGCGGCTTACATGAATGACATGGCATCCACATCAATGACAGCCGTCAGGTCTTCCCCCAGGCCGGCTTCCTGCACCAGTTTCCGGAGAGTGCGGGAGAGGATGCGGGCGGATGGCCCCTTGACCGTAATCTGGAATCTGAACTGTCCGTGCGCACGGGGGATGGGGGCAGGCATGGGGTCGGTCATCGTGGCGGGAGGGGGGAGCATGCCGCGCAGGCGGGCCGCGAGGGTTTGCGTGGCGAATTCCGCCATGCTTTCATGCTGGGAACGTATGGTCAATACGGCGATATGGGTGAAGGGGGGGAGGTCGAAAGTACGCCGCATTTCCAGTTCCTGGGCTGCAAAGCCGTCCGTGTCATGGTGCCGGGCGTATTGCAGGGAGGGGGACTGGGGCGTAAAAGTCTGGATAATGACTTCTCCGGAAAGATCGCCGCGGCCGGCGCGGCCCGCTACCTGCGTCAGGAGCTGGAAAGTGCGTTCCCCTGCACGGGGATCCGGGATGTGGAGCCCCAGGTCCGCGTTCAGCACGCCTACCAGCGTCACGTTGGGAAAATCCAAACCTTTGGCGATCATTTGGGTGCCCAGGAGAATATCTATCTTATGGGCGCGGAACTGGTTCAGAATGGTCCGGACGGCGTTTTTCCGCCGGGCCACGTCCGCATCCACGCGCGTGATGCGCGCCGCAGGGAAAGTGCGGCGCAGGAGTTCCTCCACCTTCTGGGTTCCGTACCCTTGGAGCAGGATGTTGGCGGACCGGCATTCCGGGCAGGAACGGGGCGGGAGGGCTTTGAATCCGCACAGGTGGCACATGAGGCGGTCTTCCGTACGGTGGTAGGTCAGGGGCAGGGAGCAGTGCAGGCACGTGACTACGTGGCCGCAGTCCGGGCATTGGATGGAGCGTGCGAATCCGCGCCTGTTGAGCAGCAGGATGACCTGTTCCCCCTTGTCGAGACGCCGGTCAATGGACATCCTGAGGCGTTCGGAGATAACGTTGGGACCGGATTTGTTCCTTCCTTCCGTTTTCATGTCCAGGATGCGAATGAGCGGGAGCTGCTGGCCGTCCGCCCTTTCCGTCAGTTTTACCAGGGAATATTTTCCTGTCAGGGCGTTATGGATGCTTTCCAGGGAGGGAGTGGCAGAGCCAAGAAGCACGGCGCAATTTTCCAGATGGGCGCGCAGCACGGCCATATCCCGCCCGTGGTAGCGGGGGGAGCTTTCCTGTTTGTAAGAGGCGTCGTGTTCTTCATCCACAATCACCAGGCCTAGATTTTGGAGGGGGGCGAAGACGGCGGAACGGGGACCGATGACGATGCGGGCTTTTCCGGAACGGATGGCATGCCATTCGTCAAAGCGCTCCCCGTCCGAGAGGAGGCTGTGCAGCACTGCCACGGAGGAAGGCAGTTCCGCGAAACGGGATTTGAAACGCTGAACCGTCTGGGGCGTCAGGGAAATTTCCGGCACCATGATCAGGGCGGATTTTCCGGATTTTACTATTTGGGAAACGGCCTGTAAGTAAACCTCCGTCTTGCCGGAACCGGTAACCCCTTGCAGCAGGACCGGTTTTTTGCGCTCTGCCGCGCACATGGCCGTGATTTCTTCCAGCGCTTTCTGCTGCTGGTTGTTCAGCTTCATGGGCTGGGTGGGGACGAATTGCTCCCCGGTGCTGGGGTCCCGGTGCACGGCCTCTTCTTTCAGGGAAATGAAGCCTTTGGCTTCCAGGCTGCGGGCAACGTTCAGGGCTCCGGCGCCGAATGCTGCCAGGGGGGCGGACTGTTGTTTCGCGGATGAGAAATAATCCAGCATTTGGGCCTGCCGGGGTGCTTTGCGGTACAGGGCGTCCAGTTCCTCCCGTGCCGGAGTTTTTTCCAGATACACCATTTTGCGCATTTTTTCCGCCGTATTTTCCTGACGAACGGTTTCCGGGAGCAGACACCGGATCATCTGATCCAGAGCCACGGAGTAATAGTCCGCCGCCCATGAGGCCAGATTCATCATCACCGGGGAAATCAGGGGCTCCGGATCGATCAGTTTCAGAATGGGCTTGAGCCTGTCCTTCCAGGCCGGGGCCGGTTCTGACAGCGTAAGCACGGTTCCGGTAGCCGTTCTGTTGCGCAGGGGCACCTGTACGCGGCAGCCCGGCTTGACGTCTCCCGCTTCCGGAGGAATACCGTAATCCAGTACCAGATCGCTTTGTCCGTCAACCAGAATGCGCGCCGCCTGCATGGAGTGAAAAGGAGGATAACATTAACGATAGCCGAAGGGGAAACGGGAGACGCCGCTCATGTCCTTCAGAACTTCAATGTAATTGTAGCCGTATCCATCCATGATTTGCGTTACGACGGATGCCTGGTCGTACCCGATTTCCAGGGCTACAAAGCCGTCTTCATTCAGGTAATCCCGGGCGCGGGCCAGAAAGCGTTCAATGATTTCCCAGCCTTTAGGGCCTCCGAACAGGGCTGTATGGGGGTCTTTCATGACTTCCGGGGCAAGTTTTTCCCCCTCTGCAATGTATGGCAGATTGGCCACGATAACGTCAAAGAGCATGTTCCGCCCGTTTTCCCCTTTTCCTCCCTCCGGAGCAGAATCGGCATCCTCCGCATGCGGATCCGTTTTTTCCTGGGGAATGTTGGCGAACAGATTCGTCTGGATGGTGGAGACTCTGGCTCCCAGCCGCATGGCATTTTCCAGGGCCAGATCCAGAGCCTGCGGGGAAATGTCCGCCAGCACGACTTCTCCGGCGCGCTCCTTGAGTTCCAGCGCCAGCGTGACGCCGATAACGCCGGAGCCTGTGCCCATGTCCAGGATGCGTACCGGATGGTCCGGGATTTTCTTTAACACCATTTCCACCAGTTCCTCGGTTTCCGGGCGGGGAATCAGGGCGCGGGCATCCGTCAGGAAATCCCTCCGGAAAAATTCCGTGACCCCCAGCAGATGTTGCAGCGGTTCTCCCGCTGCCCTGCGTTTCAGCAGTTCGCGCAGGGGTGCCAGCTCCGCTTCTTCCACGGGCCTGTCAAACTGGGAGTAAAGAGCCGTGCGGTTGCAGTGCAGGACATGGGCCAGCAAATGCTGCATGGTGGCGCGTGCTTCGTCGCACCCCTGGCGGGCCAGATAATCCGTGCCGGCCTGAAGGACTTCCAGTAAAGTTTTCATGAAAGGAAAAAGGAAGTTAGGACATTCCGGCCTCCGCCAGGCGTTCCTGCATTTCCGCATGCTGGAGGGCCATAATCAGGTCTTCCAGCTGCCCCATCAGGATACCGTCCAGATTGTGGGAAGTGTAGCCGATGCGGTGGTCTGTCAGACGGTTCTGCGGGAAGTTGTATGTGCGTATCTTTTCTTCACGGCCGCCGGAGCCGATGAGATTGCGGCGCGCGGCGGAGTATTTTTCCGCCTCTTCCCGTTTTTTGGCTTCAAAGAGCTTGGCGCGCAGGATTTTCATGCCTTTTTCTCGGTTTTTCATCTGGCTGCGTTCTTCCTCGCACCGGACATAAACGCCCGTGGGTATGTGCCATATCTGAACGGCGGATTCCGTTTTGTTCACATGCTGGCCTCCGGCTCCGCCGGAACGGCATACTTCGATGCGGAGATCTTCCGGGCGGATTTCTATGTCCACTTCCTCCGCTTCCGGCATGACGGCCACGGTGGCGGTGGAAGTATGGATGCGCCCCTGCGTTTCCGTAGCGGGAACGCGCTGCACACGGTGCACGCCGCCTTCATATTTCAGGAATCGGAACACTTCTTCCCCGGCAATGCGGCAGACGACTTCCTTGAATCCGCCCACGTCCGACGGGCTGCTTTCCAGATGCTCGAAGCGCCAGCCGCGTTCTTCCGCAAAACGCTGGTACATCCGCAGCAGGTCTCCGGCAAACAGGGAGGCTTCATCCCCGCCCGTTCCGGCGCGGATTTCAATGATGGCGTCCCGGTCTTCCGTCGTGTCGCGGGGCAGCAGGCTGTACTGCACGTCGCTCCGCAGTTTTTCCAGGGCGGCTTCCAGTTCTGGAATCTCCAGGGCGGCCAGTTCCGCCAGTTCCGGATCGTCCGTCTTGGCCAGTTCCTGGTTGTCCGCCAGCTGTTGTTCCGTGGCGTTCAGGGAATCCCATGTTTCCATGAGTTCCTTCAGGCGGCGGTGCTCTCTCATGATTTCCGAGGCCTTTTTCTGGTCATTGAAGAAGTCCGGTTCGGCAATGACTGTTTCCAATTCTTCCAGGCGCTGGCGGCGTTTTTCAATGAGAGGTGTGTAATCCATGGCGTTTGCGTGTAAAGGATTTTAAAAGATGGCGGGGTTTTCTGAAAGCCAAATCCGGGGGATGTAAGACATGTTCCGGCATTTAAAAGCAGGGGGGGGATTCCGCTTCCGGCGCCTCTGCCGCGCTTTCCTGAATCCGGAAAACCGGGCCAAAAGAAAACCGCAGCCATTACGTTTTTCCAATATGCTTCCCTGAAAAGGGGAAAAGCGGAATTATCGTAACTGCCGCGGCGGTAAAGCTGGCATCGCGTACGGGACTCGAACCCGTGTTGCCCGCGTGAAAGGCGGGAGTCCTGGACCGCTAGACGAACGCGACTTTTAGGTTTGCAGGGACTGCGCGGCGAAGTAAATACTACCGGAAGCCGAAAGGCAAGAATTATTTGAATCCGAGTTAAAAAAATCGTTATTTTCCTTCCGGTATGTGGGATTCGTCGTAATCGTCCAGCCTGTGCTGCCAGAGGTAGTACCGCGTTTGCTGGACAAGCACGCCGGAAAGTGCCAGCAGGGAAATGAGGTTGGGCAGGGACATCAGTCCGTTGGCGCAGTCTGCAAAAATCCATACCAGTTCTATTTTAGAGACGCAGCCGATGAAGACCGCCGCCACCCAGATGACGCGGTAAGGCATGATCAGCCGGATGCCTCCCAGGTATTCCAGCGCTTTTTCTCCAAAGTAGGACCAGCCCAGAATGGTGGAAACTACAAACGTAACCAGGCTGAGCGTGAGCAGAGGGGAGCCTATGTAAGGAATTTTGCTGAATGCCAGCGTAGTAAGCCTGGGGCCGTCCGTGCAGGAAATGTCCGGATGCGCGATGATGCTGGTGGTCAGCACAATTCCCGTCAGGGCGCAGATGATGACGGTATCCCAGAAGGGGCCGCTGGAAGAGATGAGCGCCTGCCTGACGGGGTTGCGGTTCTGCGCTGCGGCGGAGGCGATGGCTGCGGATCCCAGGCCGGCCTCATTGGAAAAGAGGCCCCGGGCCACACCGGTTCTCATTGCCGCCATGACGGCCGCTCCTGCTGCGCCCCCGGCGGCGGCTTCTCCCGTGAAGGCGCAGTCCAGAATATACCGGATGGCGGGAATAATATACTCTGCCTGTATGGTCAGGATATACAGGCATCCCATGATATAGATGACGGCCATGAACGGCACGAAGAAAGCGCATACCCTGGCAATGCCCTGGATGCCTCCCAGCATCACCAGAGCCGTCAATGCCGTCAGAACGGCGGCTGTTCCCCAGAAGGGAATGGAAAAGGCGTGGTGGAGCTGTTCCGCCGCTGCGTTCCCTTGCGTCAGATTGCCGATTCCAAAGGCGGCAATGGCCGTGAAGACGGCGAAGGCTGTCCCCAGCCATTTGCTGTTCAGACCGCGTTCCAGCACGAACATGGGGCCTCCGCTCATATTGCCGTCCTTGTTCTCCACCCGGTATTTGATGGCGAGTAATCCTTCCGAATAACGGGTTGCCATTCCCAGAACTCCCGTCAGCCAGCACCAAAAGACGGCGCCGGGGCCTCCGGCTGCAATCGCCACGCCCACGCCGATGATATTCCCGGCGCCGATGTTGGCTGCCAGGGCCACCATCAGGGAACTGAATGGGGAGATATCTCCCTTGTCCGTATGATCTTTCACAAAATACAATTTCAGGGCCTTAAGCAGATAACGCTGCGGAAACCGCAGGATGGCGGTGAGGTACAGGTGCGTGCCCAGCAGCATGATGAGCAGGGGCCACCCCCACAGAAAGCTGCTGAAAGCGGACAGCCAGGATGTGAGCGTGTCCCCGGTCTGGAAAAAGGCATTTTGGAGGGCGTCAAGCATACCGGGGGGATTCTAGGGAAAAGAAGCGTGGTGACAAGTCCTTAAACAAATGACGGAGAAAGGTTTTTCACAATGTTATGAACCTGGGCCCGGAGTTTTCCGTTTTTGGGGAATCGGTTCTAGGAAAAATGCCGTCTCCCGTATTCGAGTATCGTTTCCCTGAAAAGAAGATGTGTGTTCCTGGTGCGGCTCTTCCTTCCCCGGAAGTGGAGGAGGCAGGTGCGGACGAGCTGCTGACTGTGGAAAGGGTTGCCTGTTTCCGGCGCGCGCGTTCTTATCACAGGCTCCGCCATGTCCTTGGAATGGGTAAAACCCTCGGACAAGACGGTGTTGACTGCGGCAGTGGGAGCAGATAAAACCTTGAAACAGGGTGTCAATCCGGCCGATGGAAAGGCGTTTCCCGCTCAGTCGGTTGTGTGGCCGCGACGGTACAGGCGGATAATCAATAATTAATTAAAGAAAAAATGATTGTTTTTACGGAAGAGAAGAAATTTTCCAGGGAAGATGTTCAAGAATTGTTCCTGTCCGTTGGCTGGATTTCCGGACAATATCCGGGGCGTCTGTTCAAGGCTCTCATGAATTCGTCCACTGTTGTTACGGCCTGGGATGGTGACCGCCTGGCAGGGCTGGTGCGGGTGCTGGACGACAGCGAGATGGTTGCCTACATGCATTATGTTCTGGTGCATCCCGCCTATCAGGGTAGGGGGATTGCTGGAAAAATGGTGGAAATGGTTAAGGAAAAATACAGGGACTACCTGTATCTTGAAATCATGCCGGAGGAGAGCAGAAACGCCGCTTTTTATGAGAAGCACGGCTTCCGGGTTATGGAAGACGGCGTAGCCATGCAGCTGTGCAACTTTTCAAACAGGAGCTGATGCGGGGCGCCGGGGAAAGATTGCCTGCGGCTGCCGGGGCGCAGGTGATGTGGCCGTTGTCCGCCGGATATATCCGTTTTTCAGCGTACTGTGTCGGAAGGCTGTTTTTTATGGCTGAAATCCGCAGTCGAGAAACTGCGGTCTGCCTCGGGGGGCTGGACAGGATACAGTAAACCCGCGGGAATCCTTTCGGATTTTGGCTCCGCGGGTTTACCTTCTCATCCCGGATCAGCTCCGGAAAAGGTTTAGATTCAGTTCCCTGATGATGGATTGAAGCGCCGCCTGCCCCTTGACGGTATTCCCTGCGGGATCCAGGGGAGGCGAAAAAGCCGCCATGGCCAGCTTGCCGGGAGCTACGGCTACCAGGCCGCCTCCCACGCCGGACTTGGCCGGAAGGCCGGCCTTGTACATCCAGTCCCCTGTGGAATCATAAAGGCCTGACATGCACATTTCCGCCAAAATGGGGGGAACGTTCTCCTCTTTCACCACACGCTTCTTGCTGACGGGATTGACTCCGCCGTTGGCGTAGCAGGCGCCCATCAGGGCCAGCTGGGAAGCGGTGATATTCAGGGAACACATGCGTGTGTACAAATCCACAATCATGGGCGGCGTATTGTAAAAATAGCCGTAGCTGTCCAGCAGCCAGGCGATGCCGCGGTTGTGCTGGTTGGTAGCGCTTTCCGACTTGTAAATCTCCTGGTTCACGGTCAGGGCCGCGTTGGCGAAGTTATTGAAATTGTGGATCATGTTCCCCCATATTTCATCGGAATCCGAACCATTGACCAGGCTGACCGTTGCCATGGCCCCCGCGTTAACCAGGGGGTTAAGAGGCTTGCCGCCGTGCAGCTCAACCGCCATCACGGAGTTGAAGGGTTCCCCGGTGGGGTCCGCTCCGATCTTCGCGCGCAGCTGCTTCATGCCGATCAGATCCATGACGTAAGCCAGGTTGAATGCTTTGGAGATGGATTCAATGGCAAAGGGCGTGTTCGCGGAGCCTGCGGTCAGCAGGTCTCCGTTGACGGTGACCACGGCAATCGCCAGCAGGTCGGAAGGAACCTGGGCCAGGGCGGGAATGTAGGAAGCGTTTTTGCCTCCCTGGACGGTTTTGGCGTAGGCATATGCGTTATCCAGGGCCGTCCGGATCTGTTCATTGGAAGGAATGTTACTCATGGGATATGGAATGGCTAGGGGTTGCTACGGAATGGGAATCATTGTTTTTCTCCCATCCGAAGGGTTCAAAGGCGTCTTCGGGATCCACCGGCCGTTTCCAGGAGGGTTTGGCCATGGCATGGATGATGAAGGGGATACCCGCGAAAATGAAGGTGCCCACCACCAGAAGAAGAATGTACATGGTACTGCTGCCTACGGTAATTTGGTTAGGCGGGATGAAGCTCACCAGGAAAGCCGCCAGGCTGGCCAGGAAGCCGAGCCCTCCGACAATCCACATGCCGAAGGTTCTGCCGCCGGGAATGCGGAAAGTACGGGGCGTATTCGGTTCCCGGTAGCGCAGGTAAATGCCTGACGCGAACATCAGCATGTACATGATGAGGTACAGAATGATGGTCAGCTGGGAAATAATCTGATAGGCGGATTGCACGGAAGGCATGATCACAAACATGATGGAAAGCAGGGTGACGATTCCCCCCTGGATAAAAAGGATGCCCATCTGGACGTTGTTCTTGTTCCGCTTCTGCATGACAGGCGGAAGGTTGCCGACCAGGCCCACCTGGTACAGGCCTTTTGAGGGGCCTCCCACCCATGCGGTTACCTGGGCCAGAACGCCTATGGCCAGCGCAAGCGCCAGAATCCAGTTCATCCAGCCGAGGCCGAAGAAGCTGAAATAGCTGTCATAAGTAATCAGCAGGCTCTGCACCAGATTAATCTGGGAATTGGGAATGATGAAGCCGATGGCCAGCGTGCCCAGAACGAAAATAAGCACCGTAATGATGGCGGAAATCAGAATGGCCAGCGGATAATTGCGCCCGGGATTATTCACATCCTTCACATGCACGGCGGACATTTCCATCCCTGCGTAAAACAGGAAGATGCTGGCTGCCAGAACGAGGTTGTTGAAATTGCTCATGTCCGGCACCAGCTTGTCCCAGCTCATATCCAGCAGGATCGGATTGCCTCCGGCCCAATAGCCCAGGCCCAGGAGGATCAGGATGGCTCCGGGAACAATGGTTCCGATGATGGTTCCCCATTTGGTGACGCCTGCGGAAGTCTTCATGCCGCGCAGGTTAAGCAGAGTTGCCGCCCAGTACACGCACAGCACCACGATGAGAACGTACCATTTATTGGCGGCAAGAGCTTCATCCCATCTTTGCCCGGGCCCCATGAAAGCCAGGGAAACGGCGGCGAATGTCAGAACGGTAGGGAACCAGATGGTGCTTTCAATCCATTGCAGCCAGATGGCCAGGAACCCCCATTTCTTTCCGAAAGCCTCGCCTACCCAGCGGTAAACGCCGCCTTTTTGAGGCCATCCGGTAGTAAGTTCCGCGGCCACCAGGGAAACCGGCACCAGAAAGAAAACCGCAGCGAAAATGTAATAAAAAACGGAACTCAGTCCGTAAGTGCTTTCCGCAGGCATGCCGCGCAGGCTGACAATGGCGGAAACGTTGATCATGGCGAGCGTAAATACTCCCATGCGGAGGACGGATTTTACCGCCGGAGCGTTGCTTGTTGCTGCGGGGCCTGTTGGAGCGGCCCCCGGTTGAGTCGTATTATTCATTGGTTTATTTCCGGGTTGAGAATTGGGACGGCGTAAAGAAAGTGCCCACACCGGCCTTATCTGGACGACCAGACGGGAGACCCTTTCGTTGAAGGGATGATGCAGATAGATCTGCCGGAGTTTGTCTTAACGGAGGCCGGGGAAGTTGTTCAGCCCGTCCCCATGGCCATTTGGCCGGCAGTAGATGCGGGGGATGTCAGGCAGCGCGGAAAAACATGGTTATTCCCTCCGGTTGTTGGGAATAAATATATATTTTAAAA
>OJOF01001187.1_pt1 | contig 20827 bp, 20 predicted proteins | sample 1598181 | NCBI WGS metagenome assembly OJOF01 (sample SAMN01915226, study PRJEB22387) | human gut metagenome | isolation source: stool | host: Homo sapiens | place: USA
ACAACCTATAACAGGATTTTTTTAATACACAGTCAACCAAAATCAGGACGAGACAGGAAAAAGATGGAGTGATAGTAGAGTGATAGATAAAAGTGACATATATCACACAACAAACAGTTGTATATGAATAGTTTATATACGAAGTGTGATAGAGTGATAGAGATTTTGAAAAAATAATAATGATATGAAGCATAAAGTTTGTTTACTCTTCACGTTCCTCTCTCTTTCCGTATCCGGTATTTCCGCAACGAACGGACAAGATTCAATACGCCAAATTCAGCTAAGCGATCTGGAAGTGCAAATCCGATGGGTAAATCCTACTGCCATACGTGCCTATCTGGACGACACAAAAACAGCATTGGGAGGAAAAGCTCCCGCGCTTTACGAAAAACTATCCCGTCTGGAAACACTTCTGCCCGGCGTGCGGCAGGCCTTCTCCGATAAGGTTTCCAGCAACACGGTCGACGAAGTAATTGGCCAAGCTCAAGAAATACTTGCCTTGAAGCGTGAGATCATCCTGGCCAACCCGCTGCTGGACATGGACAAGATCATAGTGGCCCGTTACCGTTTGGGAAACAAGGCCCGTAAGGCGATGGGCCCGTCGATGGGAACTTCGACAGCCAACTACAACTCGCTATTTTCCAACTCGCGTAAAGGCTACGATGCCGAGATCGACCTGCTCACGGGCTTGCGCGGACAAATCGAAAGCAGCCGGATATACAAGCCCGAAGCCGATGTTCCCGTTTCGGACATACAGCTCCACTGGGATGCCGACCGCCTCCTCTTCTCCTCGCTCGACAAGAACCGGAAGTGGCAGATATACGAAATGAACATCGACGGAAGCAACCTTCACCAAAAGATCACCGTTGATGAGCCGGATCTGGAATTCTGCGACGCCAATTACCTGCCGGACGGGAAAGTGGTGGCGACGACCAACATCGGTTACAACGGCGTTCCTTGCGTGCATGGCGACGATGTGGTAGCCAACCTTGTCTCCTTTGACCCCGAGACGCGTGCCTTGCGCCGCCTCACCTTCGACCAGGACGGGAACTGGTCGCCTATCGTGATCCCAAACGGACGCATCATGTACACCCGTTGGGAATATACGGACCTGACACACTATTTCTCCCGTATCGTGATGCACATGAACCCCGACGGGACAGAAAACAAAGCGCTCTACGGCAGCGGCTCCTATTTCCCGAACAGTACGTTCGACATGAAACCGCTCTCCAAGCACAGCAGCCGCTTCATCGGCATCATCTCCGGCCATCACGGGACGGCACGTTCAGGGCGGCTCGTCATCTTCGACCCTGCCAAAAGCCGGAAAGAGGAAAAGGGGATGATACAGGAACTGCCGTTCAAAGACCGCCCGATCGTCCCGATCATCAAGGACGAATTGGTGGAAGGCGTCTGGCCTCAGTTCATGAAGCCGTTCCCGCTTAGCGAAAAGTATTTCCTGGTCGCCTGCAAACCGGCGAAGGAGGCACTTTGGGGAATTTACCTGGTCGACGTTTTCGATAACCTGACACTCATTGCCGAGCAGGAAGGAGAAGGTCTGACCGCTCCCATCCCGCTGGTAAAACGCGAAACACCTCCTGTCATCCCTTCGAAGATCAAGCCGGACAGCAAAGAGGCTACGGTCTTTATCCAGGATATCTACGAAGGAGAAGGTACGCAGGGCGTTCCCCGGGGCACGATCAAGGCACTCCGTATCTTCGCTTATGAGTATGCCTATATCTTAGCTCCTTCCGATCACGATGCACAGGGAATACAGAGTGGATGGGATATCAAACGTATACTCGGAACAGTCCCGGTCGAGGAAGACGGTTCTGCGCTATTCACCATTCCCGCCAACACGCCGATTTCCATTCAGCCATTGGATAAAGACGGGACAGCCATCCAATGGATGCGCAGCTGGCTGACTGGGATGCCGGGCGAGATCGTCTCCTGCGTCGGTTGCCATGAAGATCAGAACAGCATACCCATTCCCAAACGCACGATTGCTTCGGCCAAGCAGGCACGCCGGCTGGAAACACCGGAAGGAGGTGTCCGCCCGTTCACGTTCCGTCTGGAAGTGCAACCGGTACTGGATCGTAACTGCGTCTCTTGCCACAACGGGAAAAATGCCGAACCGGACTTCCGCAAGGATCAGATGGTCACATATAAGAGAGGTATCTTGACGAAAATCAACAAGCAGTACGACCAAAGCTATCTGAACCTGCACCCATACGTGTACCGCCAGGGACCGGAATCAGACATCTATGTCCTCAAGCCGGCCGAGTTTCACGCGAGCAACAGCGAACTGATCCGCATCCTGCAAGCCGGACACCACGGCGTAGAGGTTCCGGAAGAGGACATGCGGACGCTCTATGCCTGGATCGATCTCAACGCGCCTTATTATGGGGCTTTCACCCAAATAGACCTGAAGCCTCAATCTCCCAAAGGTCAGGTGGAACGCCGTATGGAGCTGGCCGAGAAATACAGCGGTGTACAGGTTGACTGGCAAAAAGAGATTGCCGACTACGCCGACTGGCTGAAAGAAAACAAAAAGGCAGACGGCATTACCGGAGCAACGACCGGCGAAACAGTCGAAATAAAGAAGCCGACCAAACCGGTCCGCCCGGTCAAGGTAAAGGGATTCCCGTTCGACACGCAGACGGCGACTGCCCGGCAAGCTGCCAAAGACGAAACGACCCGCCGCCTCACCATCACTCCGGATGTACATATCGACCTGGTATGGATTCCCGCCGGCAGCTTTGTGATGGGTAACAACCGAACTCCCTCCGCTTCGCCAGCATTCAAGGCAAACGTGAAGGAAGGCTTCTGGATGAGCATGACCGAAATCACGAACGAGCAGTTCCGCGCACTTTTCCCGGAACACGACAGCCGGTACATCGGACAGACTTGGAAAGATCATACGACCCCCGGCTATGCAGCCAACCGGCCAAAACAGCCTGTCGTGCGCGTCAGCTGGGACGAAGCGAATGCTTTCTGCCAAAAGATCAGCGAAATATCAGGCAATACAGTTTCTCTGCCTACCGAAACACAATGGGAATGGGCAGCACGCTCGGGAAGCGCAGATGATTTCTGGTTCGGATCGACGGAGAGCGACTTCGGTGCTTTCGAAAACTTGGCAGACAGTACGACTGTCGATCTGGCGGTAACAGGCGTAGATCCGAAACCGATGCGGGCAAACGATCCCATGCGCAAGTTCTGGGATTTCCTACCGAAAATCCTGAACGTAAACGACCACCAACTGATCAGTTGCCCTGTTGCCTCTTACCAGCCCAATCCCTGGGGATTGTACGACATGAACGGGAATGTGGCGGAATGGACAGCCTCCGATTACATTCCTTATCCTTTAAAAGAAAAGGCAAACAAAAAGACTGCTGAGAAGAAAGTTGTACGAGGCGGCTCCTGGCGTGAACGTCCTAAATACTCCACATCGACCGTCCGTAAAGCCTACCTGCCTTGGCAGCGGCCGATGAACGTCGGCTTTAGAATTGTGGTTCTTGACCACGATTCTAAAGCCAATTAACAATTGAGAATTGACAATTAGCTTTCGACACATTTAATTGTCAATTCTCAATTCTTACAACGCTTTTTCCATTGCCTACCCGACTTACTTGTACGCGGACAGGGATGCGCTCTGTCATTTCCTGCACATGCGAGATGACGCCGATCTTGCGTCCCTGCGTCCGCAAACTTTCCAAAGCATCCATCGCCACACGAAGCGTCTCGGCATCCAAAGAACCGAAACCTTCGTCAATGAAAAGGCTTTCAACCCGCATCCGGTTGGATGAGAGGGAAGACAGGCCTAGCGCCAGTGCCAACGAAACAAGGAACGATTCGCCCCCTGAAAGGCTATGGACGGTACGCACCTCATCGCACATATCCCGGTCGATCACCTGCAAGGCAAGCGTTTCGGGAACCCGTTCCAGCCGATAGCGCCTTGTCAATTCACGCAGTTGCACATTGGCATAGTTCAACAGTATATCGAGCGTATATCCTTGCGCTATACGACGGAACTTGGCGCCGTCGGCAGAACCGGCCAGTTCGTTCAGCTTCGCCCAACGTTCGCTTTCCGTACGCCGGACATTCAATTCTTCCTGCAGACCGGAAACTTTCGCCTTGTTCTCCGTCTGAGTACGAAGCCGGAAAGCAAGTTCCGTCTTTTCCTGTGTGTACCGGGACAAGATAACTTCGAGTGGCTCTCCACCCGAAGAATCCAAATAATCAGCTGTCCATTTGTCTAAAGCCGCCTTTCTCCGGAGTAGGTCGGCAGAGGCCTCGGTCAGGTCTTTTGCAATCTGGTCGGCAATGCCGCGTATCTGGTCGGCGATGCCGGATTGCTCAGTCTGGGTGGCCGACAGTTTTTTCAAACGCTCTTTCAGTTCTTCCATTCGTCGGATGTACTCCTGTTCTACGCTATCTGCAGATCGGCCATTCAAAAGTTTCTTTCGTTCTGCCTGCAAAGAGGAAAAAGCGGCACGGTTCTTTTCGTGGAGCTGTCCGGATTCTTCGGCTTGCTTTTCGAGAGAAGGAAGGAAGGAGGCGAGAGATTCGCATTCGGCTTTTTGGGCGCTTTCCTGCCGTTCCAGTTGATGGAGTTTCTCGATATTCTCATGCCACTGACGGGCGAAGTCTGTCAATGTTTTACGGAAAGTTTCCGGATTCTGCAACCAGGCTTTCTGCCACTCACTATTGCCGAACAGCAGGTCGGCAGCCGAAAGGGACTGGGTCAACAGGGTGGATTGCTCTTTTACAATAGCTTCTTCCCTCTCTTGCCGACTGGCAGCGAGTTGTTGCTTACCAGCCATTTCCTTACAGGCGGCCTCGCTATCTGCAAGTTCTTTATGGAGTTGGAGCAACTGCTGTTGCAAACGGGTAAGATGGCGGGTATGAGCGACGTAGGTTTCTTTTTTATTCGATAAATCCTGCAATTGAAGGGTTAGAGCAGAAACAGGAGCGACAGGAACCTGATTTGCAAAAGGATGATGCGTGCTCCCGCAAACCGGACAAGGTTGTCCATCCTGCAACCTGCCGCGTAAATCCTTTATGTTACCGGAAGCCTCCAAGCGTGCCTGTTCGATAAGCAATTGTTCCCGTTCCTGGCGAAGTTTCTCGATCTGTTTGTCCAAAGCCGGTGCATCGACAGCTTTCAGTTCCTCTTCCAGATTCCGGTAATCCGCTTCAGCCCGCTTCAACGCCTGCTGTTTGTTTGCACTGGTCTGTTGCAGGTCGGAAAGTTGTTTATTCAACGCCGCCATCTCCTGCCGGAGCGTTTCGATCGAACGGACAGCCGCCTCCATCCCTGAACGGGTGGCCGATGCTGCATCCAAGTGCAACAACAAAGCTGAAAGTTGCTCCGCAATACGTTCCTTCTTTTTATAACGCTCGCGCCAAGCGGTCAGACGGGCAATCTCCTCCGCTCCCTGTCTCCGGCGGAGGACGGCAGCTTGATATTTCTTTTCGGCCTCTTCTTTCCGAAGCATTACATTTTTCAACTGCTGCTCCGAATGTGACAGGTCACGGATGGCTGTATCCAACTGGATATCCAGTTTACGCGCCTGCAAGATCTCCTGTTGAAGGGATTTGAAACGAGCCTCAGACTGTTGCTGTTCCTCCACTCCCTTTTCGTATTCATGGCGAGCGACCGTCAACAATTCCGTTGCGTGCACCAACTTATCGGCCGCCTCTTTTTGTTGTCTTTGGCGGATGGTTATCTGCTGTTCGATAGAACGGACGGCCTCTTGAAGGGCCTGTTGCTCCGCTTTCGCTTTCTCGACTCGCTGCAGCTCCTTTTCCGTTCCGGCAAGGCGAGTGCGCAAGTCGTTTTCTTCCTCATCCGTCAATAGCTCGATACCCTGTATTCGCGTTTGGATCAAGTCGAAGGCTTCTTTCGCCCGCGCATTCCTTTCAAATATCTGGCGAGAAATGGCGGAATAGAGTTCGGTTCCGGTCAACTTCTCCAACAAGGAAGCTTTTTCTCCCTGCTCGGCTTTCAGGAAAGTGGAAAAATCGTTCTGCGCCAGCAATACGGAACGCGTAAACTGTTCGAAAGTCAAGCCAATCAAATCGATAATACGGGCTTGCAAATCGGAACGCGTCCCTTGCTCTTCCTCCTCCTTGTCGAGGTTATACAGAGCCAAACGCGGATTCTGCAACCGTCCGTTTTCCTTGTCGCGTGCCCGCGCCACCGACCAGCGTGTCCGATAGCGGTGTCCGTTCAAGGCCATGAAATCCACTTCTGCAAAACCGGAGGATGTTCCCCGCCGCAGCAAGAAACGAGGATCGCTCTGCGACAATTGTTCATTACTGACATCCTGAAGCTTGACATTATTTTCTTTCGCCTGGTCGGTACGAGGCGTACGGGCGAACAGAGCTAAGCACATCGTATCCAAAAGGGTGGACTTACCTGCTCCCGTAGGCCCGGAAATAGCAAATATCCCGGCTGAAAGTAATGGCTCCACCGTAAAATCTATTTCAAAATCACCTTCCAACGAGGCCAGGTTACGACCTCGTATCGCTAATATCTTCATAGGGAAACCTCCCGCATTACATCGTTAAACATCTTTTCCAACTCTTCCGGCAAATCTCCCCCGAAACGGTTCGTAAAGGTATGGCGAAGCATATCCAGCGGAGCGATCTTTTGTAAATCCGTATAAGAGAAAGGACGAGAATCTTCCTCTCCCTCCTTTTTCGGATAAGAAGGGATGATGGAAGTCAGGCGTACAGCCTTATCCGCAAGTGCCTCCTCCACCCGATGCCGAAACCCCGGATCTGGCTCCGTCAGCAGTACCTGCACCTCCAGATAAGGCCATAGGCTGCGATCGGCTCCCTCTTCCGCCAACGGTAGGTTGGAAAGCGACAAAAGGACTTCGGCAGGCGACGCCGGTTCCGCCGGAATCCGATGCAGGGCGGTTCGGAGTGGGATGGGCACTGCTTCGAGATCCGACAGGCATCCGTTTTCGAGGGTAAAGGCAACAACCTGATGGTGATAATGCTGTTCGGAGAAAGACATCGGAAGCGGGCTGCCGGCATAGCGTACAGACTCGCGTCCCCCTACCCGTTGCGCCTTGTGGATGTGACCGAGGGCCGTATAGGCCAAGTCCTCATTAAAGGCTTCTACCGATATAGATTCAAGTCCTCCCATGATGGTCCGTTCGCTCCGGTCATCTTCCGACAGTTCAGCACCAGTCGCATGCAAGTGTCCCATCGCAAACAGGGCCTCGCCCGGTTGCCTTTGGCTGTCGGCATAGTCATAGAGCTGGCGATACATTCGGGTAACGCCCTCCACATAGGTATCTTTCCCTTCTTTCGAAGCGGGATAATCTCCCTGACGAAGATAGGGAACAGCCAGACAGATCGCTTCCCGTTTTCCTTCCTTATTATATAAAGGAATCAGAAGCGAATCGAAATCGATCTTGCACAGGTCGGTTCGCGGGACAACCCCTACAATTGACGTATTCAGTTCTTCCAACAGGGGTATCGGCGCCTCCAGACGGGCTGCCGAATCATGATTACCTGCGATAATCACGATCTGCAATTGTGGGTTATGCCGGTTCGCTTCCCGCAAAAAACGGAAAAAACGGCGTTGGGCGGCTGCCGACGGATTGGCAACATCGAAAACATCGCCTGCTATCAGCAAGACATCAGTCTGCCGTAGCGTCAATATATCGATCAACCACGAAAGAAATGCCTCATGTTCCTCATCACGGTCATACCCGAAAAAGGTTTGCCCAAGATGCCAGTCGGCAGTATGGATTATTTTCAATGACATGTTTTTCCAGATTTAATAAATATGAATCTGATCTTATTTTGGGGATAAAGGTAATGAAACAAACGAACAAAGACAATAAGGGGAGCCTGTGTCAAGCGCGGGAACGAGAGAAATAGATGACGAATCAAATTATTGTCCTATCTTTGTGCCGTCAATAAACAGGGGAACTTTATGAATTGGTTACAAGAGGCCTTTTTAGAGCCTACGATGGTGCAGGCAGTCATCATTATTTCACTGGTCTCTGCACTTGGATTGTATTTAGGACGGATCAAGATATTCGGGATCTCACTGGGTATCACATTCGTATTCTTTGCCGGTATCTTTGCCGGGCATTTAGGGATCGTCGTGAATAAGGATATGCTGTATTTTGCTCAAAGTTTCGGCTTGATCCTTTTCGTCTATGCATTAGGGTTGCAGGTTGGTCCCGGTTTCTTCTCTTCGCTGAAGAAGGGAGGGGTAGCTATGAACATGATGGGGTTAGGCGTTATCCTGCTCGGACTCATTATGACAGTCAGTCTGCACTGGGTAACAGGAGTTTCCCTTTCCAATATGGTCGGTTTGCTTTGCGGGGCCGTTACCAACACGCCTGCTTTGGGAGCCGCCCAACAGGCTTTGTTGCAGATAGATCCGGCCAATACCAAAGGGGTGACGGACATGGCTTTGGCGTGTGCCGTCGCTTATCCGCTCGGCGTAGTGGGCGTGATCTTGGCGATTATTATCCTGAGAGCCTTGTTTGCCGACAAGAAACAGAAAGACTTAAAGGAACAACGCGACACGACTACCTATGTCGCCGAATTTCATGTAAGCAATCCGGCTATCTACGAAAAGAGCATCAAGGACGTAATGAAGCTGACGGACAAGCATTTCGTTATTTCACGTGTATGGAGAAACGGTAAAGTAAGCATTCCGACTTCGGACACCTTACTTCACGAGCATGACCACCTTTTGATCATCTCCGTTAAATCGGATGTCGAAAATATTAAAGTCCTTTTCGGCGAGCAGGAGAATGTAGATTGGAACAAGGCGGATATCGACTGGAATGCCATTGACAGCCAACTGATCTCGCGCCGCATCGCGGTGACACGCAACCGGGTGAACGGTGTGAAATTAGGCTCTCTCCGCCTTCGCAACCTCTACGGTATCAATATTACGCGTGTGAACCGTGCCGGTATAGACCTGCTGGCCTCTCCCGACCTGCGCCTGCAAATCGGTGACCGGTTGACTATCGTGGGAGAAGCGAATTCGGTAAACACAGTCGGAAAGATTTTAGGGGATGAGATCAAGCGGTTAAACAATCCGAACCTCTTGGCTGTCTTCATTGGTATATCGCTGGGGATGCTGTTAGGAGCATTGCCGATCACGTTACCAGGGATGAGTACGCCAGTCAAATTAGGGATCGCCGGAGGCCCGATCATCGTCGGAATCCTGATGGGCGCATTCGGCCCTCGTTTCCACCTGACAACCTACACGACAATGAGTGCCAACCTGATGCTTCGTCAACTGGGGATCATTATTTATTTAGCGGGATTGGGGATCGATTCGGGTGTACATTTCTTCGAAACGGTTTTTCGGGCAGAAGGATTGCTTTGGATCGGGCTTGGATTTCTGCTGACGATCGTGCCGGTGCTGATCGTCGGTTTCATAGCTTCGCAATTTTTCAAACTCGATTATGCGCACAACGTGGGTATGCTCTGCGGGAGCATGGCAAACCCGATGGCACTGAGCTATGCCAACACGACTGTCGATGGCGACGAACCCTCCGTTTCTTATGCCACCGTCTATCCGCTTTCAATGTTTATCCGCGTGATTTCAGCACAATTGGTGCTGATGTTATTCACCTGATCGATCAGGCTTTGGAACACTTAACCAGCACCTTTTCTCCATCCACCAAGGTGGTTGCAAAGAGATAGACGTGGCCTCCGTCGGTGATCTTCGTCCGCTTACGCAGTTCTTCTACGGAGAGAGGAAAATTACGCACGGTTATATTTGCTTGGGGGATTGTCTTTGATAGTCCTTTACAGAGTTTTCCGGTAAAAGACAGCACTTCATCCACTCGGAATCTGCGACCGGGAAAGTCGGAAACTAAATGGTCCGCTGTATATAGATGGCTGTTCACCTGCAACTTCTTCACTCCCGTCCGGACGGCAATCTGCTTAAATGCGCCGGCTTTTAAAACCGAGGCATTCGGTTCATACAAATATGTACCTACCTGACCGGCAGGAACCAATACGGCGCTACGTTCCTCTTCTAATGTAAAAGAGAAAGATTGCATTCCATCCAGTCCGAAATTGATGCACCGGACTAACGGTTCTCTGCCATCCGCCTCTCGTTCCACCACAAAAAGCAGTTCCTTGCATTCGTTCCTAACCGAAAGGACATGCACGGATGTCGTCCCCGGCAACAGCTCCAAAGTCATTTGTATATCTGCCATCGGCGAAAGCTTTGCAATGACATGCGGGGAACGTTTCAGAAGCGCCGGCAACAGTCCGGGCAGGTTAGGTTCACAATCCTGCAAAGCAAAAACCCGCTTGTTAGATTCTCCTCGGCGTGCAGGATCGATATAGAAAGCATCGACCTCCGGAAGGGTATCAACAACTTGGGCGGCATCAGCATTTATGATCGTTATATTGTTGGCCTCCAAGACAGAAAAATTATGTTTCGCGGCTTCACAATAAACAGGAAAACGTTCTATATAAGTCAAATGTTTCGCCTTGCGGGAAAGAAAATAGCTATCGATTCCCAGTCCTCCCGTCAGGTCGCAAATAGTCCAACTTTCACCAATCAGTTCCTGTTTATAAGCTGCTGTCTGTTCAGATGAACACTGTTCCGCCGCAATCTTAGCCGGAAAAACCAATTGTCCGTTCTCAAACCACGACGGCAACTTCTCCCGGATCTGCCTTCGGACAGCAATCTGATCGACTAAAAAGGGAATATCCATTCCGGGATACTTGGCAGCGGAAAGCAACAGGCGGGTTAAATCGTCTGTTGCATGTTCTTTGATAAACTGTATGTGTGAAGTTGTCAGTTCCATATCGGCACTAAATCAGTGACGACATAGAAAAAGAGGGTGTGTCATGATATTTGGTGGACACATCCTCTTTTCTGCGGAAAGCGAGGGTTTTGAACCTATAACTCTAACCGCTTATATTTCAGCTACTTTGCTTTCAAAATTTCAAATAGGTAACGAAACAGTAACGATTTTCAACCGTTAAGCCTGTCCAACTTTGACCGCTGTTTGTCTGCCTAACTTTCGGGTTCAAAGATACGGCATTCTTTTGAAACTCGCAAATATCTGATAATAAATATTTTTGGGTTAGTGCAAGGTGCAAGCTATATATATAAATATATACTTGCACCTTGCACTAAAAAAAAGCACTGGGGTACAAATGGTTAAAACAAAATCCGTATCTTCGTAACCGATTAAAAACAAACGTGTATGATAATAACTAACCGTGAAGAAGTAATAGATAAAGCGTTCGGAGTATTTGTCAGGATGAACTACGAGAAAGCAAGCATCATCACGCTTGCCAAAGCCTGCGGAGTGACAAAAACGGGCATCGTTTATTATTTTCCGCACAAGCTGGATTTATTCATGGCTGTGGCAGACAAATACGTGCTAAAAATGCACGAACCGGGAAACAAGTTTGCCGCTCCTGCCGATACGTTGGAGAAGTTCATCGGGCAATACGTGGCGGGGGTAGCCGCTTCCATGAAAAGGATTGTTGAACTGATTGACGATAATAGCAGCCCGCATGATTGTAGCCCTAACTTCTACTACTTTCATTTCCTGTCACAAGTGCGTATGTACTATCCGGGCATCAGGCAGAAAATTGAGAAAATCTACCGACAAGACTATGACCTATGGGAGAAAGTCATACAAAAAGCAAAAAACAGCGGGGAAATCAGAAACGACACGGACGTGAAGAAAACGGCTACCATGTTCCGGCAAATGTTTTTAGGACTGTCATACGAACAAGCATTTCTGAACGGTCTAAACGTGGACGAACTGGCAGAAAACTTTCGCTATATCTATTCGCTGCTTAAAGCCTGATACAGTTTTGTTTTTTTAACTTCTATTATTTTTGAACGTATGTTCAAAATGTGGCGTTTTTGTTTTATCTTTGGAGCATGAAGCAAAATTCAGCGACATGGATAAGGTTCAGAAACAAAGAGGAAGCATCGTGCTACACAAAGAAACAAGGGACGGTGCAGACTACATACGGATAGAATATGCGAACAGTCAGGCTGTAACCCAACTGCTCGCCCAAGACACGGGTATGGAAATGGCTGGCAACGGCTCTGCATACATGGCATCAGCCGCTTTCAGCCTGCCGGATTTCTACGACCGCTATTCGCCCCACGCCTATATTGATTACAGCCGGGTTTACGTGCGGCATCCCAAACCTAAAAGGGAATACACACTGCCGAAAGGCTACCTCGAACTGCTGGAACAGAAGCGTTACAGCCCCTCGACCGTCAAAACATACCGTGCCTATTTCAGCGACTTCATGGAATATCACAAGGGACGGAACATCGACCGCCTGAAAGTGCCGGACATCAACAAGTACATACTCTATCTTGTGAACGAGAAGAAAATCTCGGTGTCGCAACAGAATATGCGCATCAATGCTATCAAGTTCTATTACGAACAGGTGAAAGGCGGCAAACGGCAATACTACGGCGGTATCACCCGTGCCAAAGAGTACAAGAGCCTGCCCGAAGTGTTGAGCAAGAATGAAATTAAGCGCATCCTTGCACAAATTTCCAACATCAAGCATCACTGCATGATTTCGTTGGTTTACTCTGCCGGACTTAGAAGAAGCGAATTGCTTAACCTGACCCCGCAGGACATCAACAGTGAAACAATGTCGGTTCGCATTATGGGCAAGGGGAAGAAATGCCGTTATTCGCTCCTTTCACCCAAGTTGCTGGAAGAACTACGGCACTACTTCCGGGAATATCGCCCACAAAAATGGTTGTTTGAGGGCGAAACACCCGGAGAGCAATATTCGGCAAGTGCATTGGTGAAAGTGCTGAAAGAAGCCGCACATCGTGCAGGCATCAAACACCGTGTACACGTACACATGCTGCGCCACTCCTTTGCCACACACTTGCTGGAACAGGGAACAGACCTGCACACGATACAGGAATTGCTGGGACACAACGACATCAAGACCACAACCATTTATCTTCATGTGTCAAGTGCCCATAAAGCAAAAATCCCTAATCCTCTTGATACACTGGATAATTCGTGAGGTGCAGTTATAGAAGTGTAGGAACGACACCATAAGGTGCGGTTATAAATAAATTAATATTAAAAGGAAACACTATGATACCTGATAAATTGAAAGATGATTTTAATTCATTGAGAAATATGTTTGATGAATTGAAAAGAGAAATTGATAAGAATGTTGTAAAGGAAGAGAATTACAAAGGTGAGTTCTACGAAATAGCTCCTTATTCTTATCAAAGAAATAGGTTTAAGCAAGGGAAAATAGTTGGAAATGTAACTTCTCTTAAAACAACTAATAACCTATTTACTTATTATTTCGATGCAAAAAATCAAATTATAGAAATCCGAGAGGGGCTGGAACTTAAAAATCAATTCTATTATACCTTTTTCATTTACGAAAAGGAACTTATGGATACGTTACAACATTCATTTGATTATAAGCCTAATGGAGAATTAAAATTTATTATTCTTTCGACTGAATTATATTCTGAAACAATCTATCAGGAAACATAAATTTAATATTAACAAGCCGGGATAACGGACTAACGCCGTTCCCCGTCAAGCCATTATAAACAGTAATGCAAAATATGAAACAGAAAATATACCATATTATTATCTTTCTACTCTTTTGGTTTTGTGGAATAGCTTATTCACAAAATCCCAAAGCGGATATTTTGCGGCAAGACCTTTCGGGCTTGTTTGACAATTCAAGCATGATTGGCATATTAGGAGAAGATTGTAGCCGAATTGACATTCATATTACCGAAGTTCGGAAAGTGGATAATAGAGAATATGGGATAAAAGGTGTCAGTCGTACCCGATTGTTTTTAATCTGTCCGTTTGAAGGAAATATTTATATTGATAGCATTTCCTCCTGTTCTCAAATAATGAAAAGTGAATGTACGGAAGTGGACGGTTTCATATACGGGCATTACTCGTTTGCGGAATACGGAGATAAACAATATAGAGGTACATTCTCCGGTTCTTTCAAGCAGGGGTATCGGATGAGCGGACAACAAATAGAGAAAGGACGGAATGAAATGGCAGAACTGAAATTGAACTTATCTGAATATCGGGGTAAGTGGAAATCTGCAAAGGGACTGACAAAAATCTGTTCTTGGGCAGATGAGATTATACCCGATACTCCTGCAAACTTCTGCCTGTTTAATGATGCTGGCGAATGGATTGTATCACCGAAATATCGTAAGAATGGTTGGGAAAATTTATATAATGCCTATCACAATGAGAATCTTACAACGGACGAGATACAAAAGGCTCGTGAAGTGGAAGAACAGGAATGGTGGGTAAATAACGCCAATCATGTAAAATAAATTGAGTTTATAACGAAGCGTGATAACGCTTAACAGCGTTCCCCGCTAACCCATTATGAACAATTAGAGTACACGATATGAGAAATGAAATTTTACAGTTGAAAGATTTGGGTCGTATGCCTAATGAAAGCATCAATGATACAGAGAGTATTGATGAATTAGTAAATACTTATGATGCCTTATTAGAACAAATACAACTTCCCATATCATTTGATGAAGCTATGGTGTTGGTACAAATCTTTCCTGAAAATGCTTTTTATGATTTGCAGTGGAGTTTATTAAAACTTGTAGAGTCTGTTTGCGTTGATGATGAGAATAAGTATATTCAGTTAATAAACTCTTGCCCAAGCCAAGAATGGCGGGACACTCTAAATGCTCGCTATGCAAATTATAAAAGGCACAAGGGGTAAAGTAAGTTCATAACAAGCCGGGATAACGGACTAACGCCGTTCCCCGCCAAGCCATTATCAACCATAAAGCGCATAAATATGTACGAAGAATTTTTAGAAAAGAGCCTCAATAATAAGAGGCAGGCAGTAGATGATACTTTTATTGCCAAATACGCCGATTTGTCCTACCCCGAACTGAATACTTTATGGCAGGAAGTCGGGCTGGGCAGTTATTGTAATGGGCTGTTTAAGCTTATCAATCCGTCCGATTACCAAGATGTGATAAACTCCTGTTATGAGAAGGAAGATGACAAATCGTTTCTGCCATTCATGTGTACGGCTTTCGGCGATGTCTTTGCCTATGTAAAGAACCCAAGACTGAATAATTACGTTGTTTATCTGAATGTCAGATACGGAACATATTTAATACTTCCTGCCAATCTTCGTGCAATTTTTAATAAGGTAATGGTAAATCAAAGTTTCTTGAAAGGTTGGTTTGACTTAGAAAATTATCCTGTAATACAAGAGAAACTCGGAACTCCCGACAATGACGAATGTTTCGGGTATTCCCTACTGTTGGCTATGGGAGGAAGTGAGGACATTGAAAACATCAAGATAGTCAAGACTATTCCGTACATTGACATCTGCACACAAACAATCGGTGAATTTGAAGTTGCAGATAAATATTGAGTATAGAACTGGTTGATAACAACGCAGGATAACGGACGAGCCGTTCCCTGCTAACCATTACCAACAAATAGCGTACATATATGAATGATGTAACAAAAGTAAGAATAGTATATGAATGTAGCATAATAGGTATTGTTTTGCTGACATTCTTAAAAGGTATGTTCCCATACATGGGAGCATGGTGGCGAGTAGCCCTTATTGCTTCACTTGTAGGATTGTGGTTTTCACTATCTTATCTGAAACAGCATAATTATAAATGGGGGTTCAATTACATAGGAAATCATTTATACATTAACCTCTTATTGAAAGTACAGAAGTGGTTTCAGAACGCTACAATCATAGCCTTATTGATACCTGTATTCTTAAAAGACCTCTTGTATAATCAATATTGCTTAGTAGCATATATATTGCTTGTAGGTATGTTCTTGGGCGTGAAGCTGGCTACTTACACAGTAGAGTACGCTATATATAAAAGTAAATTCATTGGTAACAAGGAAAGATAACCCCTGAATGGTGTTCCTTTCCAAACCATTAGATGTAATTATATGACATGAAAATCTATGAGAATAAAATATTGAGAATACTTGGATTTATTTTTATTTGGATTTATGTATTCGGTGTGGGCATTTGCTTTGCTGCAAAATGGTATGCTATTGGAATATCAGGAGCTATCTTATTGGTTGTTTGGTTAAATTCCGGACTTATTGGTGATACTATTTATAAATATAGAGTAAAACAGGCTACAAAACAAATAAAAAGGTATGGAATACAATTATTTGTTGATTTAAACCAATGTAAAGTCACTACACAGAAATGGAATACCAAGAAATCAAGGATGCAAGAGCCTATCTTTCGGATATTCCATACATGGGAAACCCAATTTTGGAATGGTGTCAGTGGCTATTTATTCCCTGACATTTATCATAGTGAACAAATCGTGTCCACTACAATATACACCGTAACGTACACAACCAAATACAATGGAAAGACAAAAACATTTCGCAGTGATGTAATCTTGAAGGAAAAAGTTTCATTGGAAATACTATTGCAACACTATGAAATGACAACGATTTACATAAATCCGAAGAATGACAATCAATATTATTTTGATTTGGATTTTCTAAAATAGATACAGCTAACAACGCAGGATAACGGCAAGTCGTTCCCTGCTAACCATTAAATAAACAATGAGTTCGCCTACTATCTTTTATAATCTTGGGAAAATTACAGTTTGGCTTTGGTACAGACTGATTAAAAAGAAGAAATTCAAATACAAGGATATGATATTCCAATATCCGGGTTGGTTGTTTTGGGTTATCGGCTTGGGAATTGGAGTATTAATAATAGTATGCGGTTATTTTCTGCTTATCCGGCTTGAAAACCAAAGAACAATATGAGTAGCCTTATCACAGCAAAGAGATTTGGAAAAGTTCTAATATGGGTATGGAACAGATATATAAAGAAAGCCGCCATTCCTTTTGAAGAACTTGATTTCCATTACCTCGATTGGGCTTTCATTATTACAGGTTGTATCTTTTTCGGGGTTGTGGCAGGTGTTACCCTGCTTTATTTTGCTTTTATAAAACAATAGACTATTAACAATGAAAGCCCAACTAAAATACCCGATATTCAGCTTTGCCCCCAAAGGCAACATGATATACGTGTTTCGCAAGGAAGAACTGTACACAACGACCAATACCAAGTTGTTGAAGAAGCGGAAGAACTACATTGTTGTGGATGCAACCGGGACGAAATATGTTGAAAAGGGGGCGCACAAAGTGAAGTGGCAAGGGATGTTGGGATATTGTATCAGGATGCAGGGACGTGTGATTTCCATTGAATACGAGTACGGGGACAACCCCGAACCGTTCCCGTTACGGAAACTGCAAGAACTGGTAGCGGAACGATACCCCAAGACACGGTGGTTCAAGGAAGAATGCTGGAACAGCGCAGACGAGTTCCGGCAAGTGATTTTCGCCTGCAAGACCTTTGAGGAAGTGGCGGACATACTGATGCCCGAACGAAAAACGAGCGTTTGGCAACGCATTGAAGAATATTTCCTGCGGGCAGGTTTTCTTATGCTTGCCGCCATGTTCCTTTATCACGTGGTTTGGCGGCTAATCCAAAAGGTCTGGCTATGGGCTACCGGGTAACGTACAGGAAACAAATCAATTTATTCAGATATGGAACAACGGATTACACCACTATTGCTTCCCACTCCCGAAGCGGAGTTGGAAGCGTCCTGCAAGGAACTGGACGAAAAGGTAACATGGCTGCTGCACAACAGCCGGAAAATGGACAACTACTTGGAACTTGAACCGTTCAGCAAGGACGGGCGGCTGTGCGCCCACGTGTGCGACACGCTCAAAAGCCTGCCGGAAACGCCGACACTGGCGGCGTACAAGGACTACAAGGCAATCATCATTCTGCTGGGTATGTCCACCACACATTACGCCATACTGGACGAACTGGCGGAACAGCACCGCAAGCGGGACGACATACCCGAACTGACCGCCTACTGCGATGCGCTCCACTGGATGCGACCGGGACGGCAGTACCTATGCAACGTATACAACACGGTATGCCACGCTTTCCACCTGCTGCGGAGAAACCCGGTAAGGGACAACCGCCTGCTGGTGACGGAAAAGGAGCTGCGCCACGCCGAACGGATGCTGCCGGAACTGGGCAGGCAGACGTTCACCGAAATGGTACGTCTGAAAGGCTACATGGTCTATGATGCCGAGCAACTGGCGGACAAATGCGGCATGGAATACGGCTCGTTCCGGCGAAAGGTAAAGAAAATGACCGGGTACACGGCTAAGGAATGGGTGATAAAGGAACGGGTAAAAGACGTGGAACACTACCTGATGAACACAAACCTCACGCTTACCGAAGTGGCGTTCACCACCGGGTTCGCATCGACATCGAACCTGAACGACTTCTGCAAGGCTTACTTGCTGGACACACCGGGCGAGATACGCAGAAAAGCGCAGGAAACAAGAAAATGCACAGTTACAAGAACGTAATGTGAAAAATCAAGAATAAAACAGATTTTTTATGCCCGTAACTTTGTGCTTCATAAAAGATAAGCACAAGATTATGGAACATAAGATACCGTTGGAAACATACTTCGCCGGACTGCTTCAAAAAGTGGAATGGCAGATACAGGAATACGAGGACACCGCAGCGGACACGCTGACGCTCTGCCGCCTGTGCGTGGACTACCTGCAAGAGATACTGGGCGAACTCAAAACCTTTATAATCTCCTACCCGTTCGCCAGCACGGAAGAAGAAATACACTTCTTCAAGGAACTGAAACCGCTTTTAGCGAGCAAAATCATCTATTACAACACCGTTTACAAGATAGAGGTGCGCTTCCCCAGCGGCAGCGAGGACGTGCAGCGGGACTACCTGCTGTCGGAAACCGACCGGATTTCAAAGTCGTTCCAGCGGAACTTGGCGTTCTACCAGTACCACCGCACGAAAGCCACCTACTTGGACAGGCAGTATTTCATGCGTGGGAAGCCTGACATACAAATCATTGTGGACAGTTTCTATTACGAAACAGACCCACAGTTCAGCACCAGTCACGACTTCAAGGTAGCCAAGATTTTAGCCAACGAACTGCTGGAAATATACCTCACCAACCGACTGCACGAACTGGAACGCCGGGAACAGCGCAAGCGGGTGAAGAACGGCTTCACAGGAAAGGTGCTACGCTGGACGGGGACGAAAAGGGCGTTGGTGGAGCTTGTCTATGCACTGGACGCCTGCGGCTGTCTGAACAAGGGAACGGTTGATATTAAGGAGATTGTAGCCTATTTTGAATACGTTTTCGACATCGACCTCGGCGACTTCTACCATACCTACATGGAACTCAAAGCCAAGACCAAAGACCGCACAGGCTTCCTCTCCACCCTGAAAGACAGGTTGCTGCTGCGCATGAGGGAACAGGATTAGGCAACCGTTCTTTAACAAAATTTATTTCGCCACAGGTGGGTTCGCCTGTGGCGTTTTATTTTTCAGGACACCCGAACTTTGCGGCAAATCAATTAGTTACCATTATGGAAATAATAACATTCGAGTCCAAAGCCTATAAGGAACTGGACAACAAGATTACCGCTATTGCCGATTACATCTTCAATCATGCGGAAATGGCAAAGCAAAGTGAAGAAGATATGTGGGTGGACAGCTATGAGGTCTGCACGTTTCTGAAAATAAGCGAAAAGACCCTACAACGCCTGCGGGTGTCGGGTACTATCGCCTATTCCAACATCAGGGGACGCTATTTCTACAAGGTCAGCGAGATACGCCGGATGCTGGAAGAACGCCTGATAAGGAGCAACAAAGAGAACATCGACAACCTGATAACCAACCACCAACTGTATGCTAAGGAAAGAGGAAATCTTAGAAAGAACAAGTAACGGGCTGGCGATATTCAAACACTACCTGCCCGGAAACTGGCGCATAGGTCGCAACTTCCTTAACCCGCTGTACGAGGACAGCAAGGCTTCCTGCAACATCTACTTCGACCGCCGGAGCAGCATCTACAAGATGAAAGACTTCGGCAACGACAGTTACAGCGGCGACTGTTTCTTCCTCGTGGGGCAGTTAAAGGGGCTGGACTGCAACCGGGCGGCTGACTTCGTGGAGATACTGGAAATCATCGACCGGGATTTAGGCTTGGGGCTGGCTTCCGGCACTCCTGTTTCCATTCCTCCGGCAACCGTCCACCGGACAGTATCGGGCAAAACCGAAGAAACACCCGAAAAGCCCGTCAAGCCCTACCAGTTCCGGGAACAGAAGTTTCCGCTTGCCGAACTGGTGTACTGGCAACAGTACGGCATCACGCCCGAACTGCTGGAACGTTACAAGGTCTGTTCGCTCCGGGAGTATCACAGCGAAACGGCAGAGGGCAAACCGTACACCTACACTTCATCGGTGGCAGAACCCATGTACGGCTACAAGGGCAAACAGTACATCAAGCTGTACCGCCCGTTCTCCACGCCCCGCTTCCTCTATGGCGGCAGCTTCGGCGAAAACTACTGCTTCGGGCTGGAGCAACTGCCAGCAAAAGGCGACACGCTCTTCATCACGGGCGGCGAGAAAGACGTGCTTTCGCTGGCTGCACACGGTTTTCACGCTATCTGCTTCAACAGCGAAACGGTGACTATACCGCCCACGCTGGTATATCGGCTGACGTTCCGATTCAAGCACATCGTCCTGCTCTTTGACATGGACAAGACGGGCAGGGAAAGTTCATGCAAGCAGGAAAAACTGTTGGAAGAATTTGGAGTGAAACGCCTGCTCCTGCCGCTTCCGGGTACGAAAGAGGAAAAGGACATTTCCGACTACTTCAAAGCCGGGAACACCCGTGAAGATTTCCTGAAACTGTTTATCG
>OJOF01001223.1_pt1 | contig 20292 bp, 25 predicted proteins | sample 1598181 | NCBI WGS metagenome assembly OJOF01 (sample SAMN01915226, study PRJEB22387) | human gut metagenome | isolation source: stool | host: Homo sapiens | place: USA
AAATCATTCACTTTGGAAATCCGCAGGAGATCACTTCTGAAATCGACGGCCAAGTATGGGAATGTACGGTTCCGACTGCCTATGCGGAAAAATACGCGGCTGCCTACAATACAAGTAATCTGCGGAACATCAGCGGAAACCAGACGATCTTACGGATTATTGGAGATCGTCCGCCTATGGAAAATGCGGTAAGGGTGCAGCCTACTTTGGAAGATTTGTACCTGTTCTATTTCAAAGGGGGTTGTGAAGAATGAAAAAACTAATTCTTTTTGAACTGCGGAAAGTATTTTCAAAGCGTTTATCTTTGATTGCTCTGGTTGGAATACTTCTGTTTTCTGTCTTGATTTCCTTTTCTACCTATCAAAACAAATATGCTTTTGACGGTGTAAGTGCGGAAGGTTCAGGTAAAACGGCAGTAGAAATCGACAAGGGAATTGCCGCGAAATACGAGGGAATATTGACCGACGAAAAAGTACAGCAAATGATGAATGATTTTGCGCCGACTCATGATCTGCATGGCCTCAATGCGATGTACCTGTATCAAAACGCTACACAATCCGCCGCCTTTTCCCGATTTTCTGATAAAGAGGGAAATTGGAACGGATTAAGTGTTTCGGACGTGTTCGGTAATGAAGAAATCAAAATTGGCTATGTAGATGGTTGGCTTTCAACAAGTAAAAACATGGTGCGGGTTTTTATCGCGCTTGCTCTTGCGGTTATCATCATGCTTGCTCCGATTTTCTCCGGCGAGTATGAAGGCGTTGACAATGTCATATTGACAAGCAAATACGGCAAAACCAAATGCGCTACTGCAAAGGTAGCAGCAGGTATTCTTACCGCCATTCTCACTACCGCGCTGGTTGCGGCTTTTAACTTGCTTCTTGCTCTTATCTTTTACGGAACGGAAGGGCTGGATTGTAGTATTCTATTCGCTCCCAGCGATTATGTAGAGGGGTTCATTCCTTTCAATATCACTTGTGGAACGTTGCTAAAATATCAAATCCTTTTGGCGTTTACCTGTACTCTCAGCGTAACGGGAATTACGCTGCTTATATCTGCAATCAGTAAAAATCAGATTGTAGCTTTCGTTGCGTCTATGGCAATTTTTCTTTTTCCGGTTTTGCTGCCGATCACAGAAGCAAATCCGTTGTTCCGCTTGATTGGGCTTTTACCCTTGTATCATGTGCAAGCCGTTTCGCTCTTATCAGTGGAGCAAATGAATAACGGTATGTTGTATGCGGTGTGGGCATTCCCGACAGCATTGCTCTTTTTAGGAATTGGCGCAGTTATATCTCGCCGCGTATTTGCAAAGCACCAAGTTTCATAAATCATTCGCACAGAGCCGCTAACAGCAGATTTGCGCGAAGTTAGAGAACAGCGGCTTTGAAATATCGAAATCAAAGCCGTCGTTTTCTTTTTCAAAAAATGAGAATACGGGGGGTGTATTAAAGTCGCCCTTTTTTAGGATACGGCGGTGTCCGGGAGGTATTGCCGTGTCCTTTTTTCTTTTTCGGAGCCCCCATAATCTTCATCAGCTAAAAAAAGTGAAGTTCCTCCATCGGATCAGTCCGACTGTGAATATGAAATTTCACAGTACATAAATGAATATATAATTTCGTGCGCTTGTGCGACCTTGTGTCGCGCAGGCGCATTTTGTTTGTCCGACTTCTGGACACTTTGTCCAGAAGTGCGGAGCGGCTCCCCAGGGTGCCGCTCCCCGCCAGCTCTCCATTTTGTTTTCGATCAACCCATCAACCGAAACAAAATGGAGGACAAGCTATGACAACGATCAATCTGAAAGATTTTTATTATTGGTACTTAACAGACGAGTTGGTGGAGGTGCCTGACGAGGTGGCCGAGGAACTCATGGCCAGCAAGCGGCGCGAGGCCGCCCATGCGGAACGGGTGCGCTACAACAAGGCTTATTATTCCCTGGACTGTGACGATGGGATCGAATACTCCGCCTGCCTGCACGAGCCCAGCCCCCAGGAGCTCATGGATCGCAAGGAGCTGTTTTTCCGGCTGTGGAACGCCCTCAACTCTCTGCCGGAGATCCAGGGCCGCCGGGTGGACGCTCATTTGATCCTTGGAAAGAGCTACCGTCAGATCGCCCGCGAGGAGGGCGTGGACAAGAGCGCCGTCCGCTGCTCCGTGAAATGCGGGATTGAGCGCATGAAAAAATATTTGCAGGAAAATTTCTAAGTTACCATCTCCATTTACCCCTCTTTTTCTGGTGGTATGTGAGAGGAGGTTTTCTCTCCGCAAAGGAGTCGCGGGGGCCGCAGGACACCGCCCCCCTTTGTGGGGGAGCGCCGCTGCCGAGTATGGCTGTCTTATGACGGGGCAAGAAAATGAGCGCGGCGCTCCCCGCCATTTATGAAAGTGAGGGATAACAGAATGGACTACGATCCTATGTTGGCTGCTATGCTGTCCCAGCTGTGGAGCAACAATGCCTGCCGTGGCTATGTCATCTATGCGATGGAAAACTGCGGGTTTTCTCCCAAAGACATCCGGCGCGTGGTGGCGGAGCTCTATGAGGTTTTTGACTTCCACAGTCTGGAAGAGGCCCAGCAGCACTTTGAGGAAAGCCCTTACTGACTTCTGGACAAAGTGTCCAGAGGTACATATCCGGCCAAAGGCCAGCACTTCGCGGTGCTGGCCTTTGCTATGTTTCAACACATTTTATCATTGTATGGGAGGGGTTTTATGCAGGCGCAGGTCAAATATGAAAGTGAAATCAAAACGGCTGTTCTCGGAGATCGGACGATCACCGTCAAAAATCTCACCCCCGTTTTTTCCCCGCAGGAGCTGGAAAAGCACAACCGCGAGATCGAGCGGCGACTGTTTGACGTGTTCCGCAAATATGCCGGACAGCGGGGGTAGGCCGGAGTCATCCTTGTTGTAAGGGGGCGGCAGAGGTATAATATACTTGTAGGTTGGCTCCCAACGGACAGAAAGGGAGCTAATTATGGATAATAGAATTGATGCAATTTACGGGCGGCAGTCGATTGACAAAAAGGACAGTATCAGCATTGAAAGTCAATTTGAATTTTGCCGGTATGAGTTAAAAGGCGGTGAGGCAAAGGAATACAAAGACAAAGGGTATTCCGGCAAGAACATTGAGCGCCCCGACTTCCAGCGGCTTTTGCAGGACATCCGGCTGGGCCTGATTAAGCGGGTGATTGTCTACAAGCTGGATCGGATCAGCCGCTCCATTGTAGACTTTGCAAAGCTCATGGAGCTGTTCAAGCAATACGATGTGGAGTTTGTTTCCTGTACGGAAAAATTTGATACTTCCACCCCGATGGGCCGGGCGATGCTCAATATCTGCATTGTCTTTGCCCAGCTTGAACGTGAGAGCATCCAGATGCGTGTGCAGGACGCTTTCTATTCCCGGTGTGCCAAAGGCTACTATATGCGGGGCCGGACGCCATACGGCTTTGATACCGAGCCCATCGTCATGGACGGGATCAAGACAAAGAAGCTGGTGGAAAATGCGGAAATGGATTTTGCCGAGCTCATGTTTCAAATGTATGCGGAGCCGGGCAATTCCTACGGCGATATAACCCGGTACTTTGTCAAACATTCCATCAAGGTCTATGACAAGGCGCTGCAACGAGCCTTTATCTCTAAACTGCTGAGAAACCCCGTTTATGTCCAGGCTGATATGGACATCTACGAATACTTCAAGGCCCAGGGCGTAAAAATTGAAAGTCCCCCGGAAATGTTTACAGGGGACAATAGCTGTTATCTCTATCAAGGGCGCGAGGGCGAGGAGCCAATTCTTGTGATTGCCCCGCACCAGGGCCGCATTTCTTCCCAGCTCTGGCTGACTGTTCAGCGCAAGCTATCACAGAACACTTCTTTCCAGAATGGTCGCAAATGCCATAATACCTGGCTGGCCGGGAAAATCAAGTGCGGGCGCTGCGGCTATGCGCTGGCTGCTCTGAGAGCCCAAAATGGCGTTACCTACCTGCGGTGCAAACAGCGGGCGGAAAACGGGAGCTGTGAGGGGGCTGGTACGCTGACAGCGCAAAACATGGAGGCGTTTGTGTACGGCGAGATGGTTAAGAAGATGCGGAAATTCCACACGCTGAAAGGCGGAAAGGAACAAAGCTACAATCCGAAGCTGACCGCCGCCCGTGTTGCCCTTGCAAAGACGGAGAGCGAGATCGAGAAACTTCTGGACACTTTGTCCGGGGCAAACCCGCTGCTCCTGCAATACGCAAATACCCGCATTGAGGAACTGGACGCGGAACGTCAAAAGCAGCTAAAGCTGGTGGCCGATCTCACCGCTAATTCCGTTTCCGCTTCACAGATTGACAGCATTACGGGCTATCTGGATGATTGGGAGTCCGTTAGCTTTGACGATAAGCGCAAGGTGGTTGATATTCTCATATCACAAATTGACGCTACCAGTGAGGAAGTTACAATCCACTGGAAAATCTAAAATCTTTTCACTTGGCATTATGCCTTTGTAAAAAATAGTTACTCTTGCATAATACAAATGACAGGGCGCACTCCGAAGAAAGTCGCATTGTAGGTTCCTTCCATCGTCACAACCAATTTACCACTTGACAGAACAATTTCACTTGTAATATTCGACCCTCGTGCCCACCATGCAACACTTGTCTCTTGGCTTTCGCTTTTTTCGATTCTTGAATTAGCATAATTCGTTGCACATACCACCCTTGAATTTTCGTCTGGGAAATAGTGTTCTATTTGGGCACCTGACAACAACGAAACACCATCTCTAATTCCGCTATCCGCATCAGCCTCAAATACAAGCATGTGTCGTTTTTCTTCCGCAGAAAATGCAGCTTCCAAAAACGTTGTGTTAAGCCACTGTCGCATGAAGCAACGTTCCCATGAAACGGTGTCTTCCGTATCAGCGTTGTAAAACATAAAATCCACGCATTTATCACTGATTAAGTACACTCTTCCATCAACTCGTTCTAATACTCTCCATTCTATTCTTTCGCCACCCTGAGGGTATCTTCCGAACTGCAACAGTGTACTCTTTTGCTGAACATACTGACTAATGGGAAAGCCGCACGCAGGACAACTCGGTGCTTGATTGGATATCATTTTCCCACATTCAGGACAAGGAATCAACGCCATGTTATTTTTCTCCTCATTTGATTATCGAATTTCTTGAACTACCTGAATACCTGACCCCGGCAATTCGGGCGCAATAGTCGCATTGGGATGTCCGCTATTTTTCAAAGTGGCAAGTGCTACTTTTTTTGCTTCTTCGGCATCTCTTGCTTTGACCTCCACATTAAGCATCTGCATTCCATTTGTCCAGTCGAGGCAAAAAACGCTATACGTTTTCTCTGCAACACCACCTTTGCCACCAACAGGATATCCGCAGTCAGGGCAGCTTAAAGCTTGGTCAGATACCATTTTCCCACATTCAGGGCACTTGATTAAAGCCATTTCGCAATCCTCCGTTAATCAGCGTAATTATCCTCAAACATCTGCCAATCGCCGTCAAAGCAATCCGCGATGTAATCCGGCTCTTGTTCTGGTATATCGTCTGCATAGTAGGCATAGTAAGCAGGCGTTTTTCTATTGTTTCTTTGACTTAGTGTTACTGTACAAATCCGTTTAATAGGATAGCCGCAGTTAGGACAAGCATTGGCAAGGTTACTCACATTCCATCCGCACTCAGGACATTTAATTAAGGCCATTTTCCCCTCCATCAAAGAATCATAAAGCATGAAGTCTTTATTTCAATCATTATTCGATTTACACGAATGATAACATAAAATATTTGATTATTCAACACAATATAGCAAAAAATACACGTCTTATAACAAATTTACATAAGCTATCATAGCATCGAGGTGATGTTATGAACGAAGAATTTGTCAAAGAACGCATTACGCAGTTACGGTTAAGAAAGAATGTCTCTGAGTATCAAATGAGCTATGACCTTGGGCATAGTCGGGGTTACGTTTATAACATTTCCTCTGGAAAGTCCCTTCCACCGTTCAAAGAGTTTTTCGCTATCTGCGATTATTTTGATATTACCCCCTCGCAGTTCTTTGACGACGGGGTAAAGAATCCCGAGTTAGTACAAAAAGCACTTTCAGGAATGCGTGAGCTTGATGACGAAGACCTCCTTATGCTCATCGGGATAATTAATCGGCTGCACAAGAAAAAGTGAACATCAACATTCAATTTCTCACCGGTCTAAGCATCGGTGAGTTTTTTTGTTGCGTATCTTTCGTGATAGTAGTAAAATATATGTCGCATTCAATAATATCGACATATATTTATTGATTTTCAAGAAAAAGGGGAGAATAACATGATATATGTTTTGTTTGCAGTTTTTATGGGCTTTGTTGGTTCAGCAATCTTCAAAGACGGTTTGTTTGCCAATGCTTTGTCTACCACTGTCGTTTTTCTGCTGGCTATCCCTGTTATCTTTGCGATTGGTGGAGCAATCTACGAAAGCAAAGAAGAAGAGCAAAAATGTCAAGCAGAGTTCGAGAGAAAACAAAGAGTTAAACGTGGTCATCTTGAAGATGATTTAACTCCTCAGCAAAGAATTCTTTGGGATTCTCTTCATAAGTATCGTTATAGCGATGTCTTAACAACGAACATTATTAACGAAACCAAAAGAGAACACGACCAAAAAATGTGGAGTTGGAGGTATAACAAAGAACTCAAAGAAAAATATTTCGCGGAGTACTGTAAAACCCAATCTCAAACTAAATATCTCATGTATACGTATTATGAACGTAATACGGATGCAGAAGCTAAAGAGCTTCAGAAAATCGGACTTCTTGACAAGTACAGGAATTATACCTTTTGGGATAATTTTCCTGATAACTGGAAGTTGTCTGATGAAGAATTAGAGGCATTAGATTATGAGGATGATGACTACGAACATAATGATTACGAGTATACAAGCTGAAAGGAGGCGAGGCGTATAACTATCGAAGGTTACTTGCTTTGCTTTGAAATTGCAATTGCAATTCTATGGCTCATTGGTCGTAGCAAGTAAGTTTGGCAAATTGTGCCTGTTTTACATTAAAAGGCCCCGCAGTAATGGATTCTAAAAACTATCCATCACTGCGAGGCTTTCTCTATCTCTATATCAAACTGGTTCTCTCTACGAAAAATCTCTTTCCGACATTTCACAGGACTTGAAAAATACAATTCAAATCGTATAATATGCTCTGTCCTTAATATGAAAATTGTGCGCCCTTTTGCAGGGGGTGTGGGGGGAGATTTTGGGCGCAGGTGCCATAAGTTTTGAGGCTTGCCGAAAAACGTTGGCAGTTGGTCAGCAAAATCTCCCCCCACATAAAATCAAAGGTCTTTTCTATAACGGTTCACTCAGATAGCACGGGTTCCATCTGGTAGCAAAACAAGGTGTCACTTTTACTCGGTCAAAGATATAAGTATGCTTAATAAGGGGAGAGTAACAGTGACACTCTTTCTTCTGGTTAGGACTCTGGCAGCAAAAGTTTTTTCAAGTGTTCTGCTTCTCTTCTGCAACGTACCAGTCTGCGATTTTCTCCAAAGCCTACGAATCCTTCTTCCACATTTCTTACCATATCTTCGAGGATTGCTGACAGCAGTTCTCTTGCATTGACTGGCTCCAAATCCTCTGGCACACTTTGTATCTCTACAACTTGCTTCTCACAAACAGAATACCCGTATCGGTCATACATTGCTGCATCTACCTGTTCGGCATACTGTTTCCATCTCTTATGGCGAAACACCATCGCTTCGTTAGGTTCTTTCAGTAACACGAGCACATCTGACTTGATTTGCAAATAGTTTGGTATTATCTCAGCAGACACTACTTCCCAAGTATCGCTTCTCAAATATGTCTTTGTCCACATTGCCTGTTGCTTCTTCTCAAGCTGGATGAAGCTACTGTTCAGCAGCTTAAAAATCTTACCCCTGTACGCATCAAGGAATTCTGAAAACTCTATGCCCTCATTGCCGGTCTCTGTATAAAGAATGCCAAGTCTTTTCAATATCCCACTCTTTGTATACGTTCCCGTTTCAATGTGTTGGAGTATTGCTCGCTGCATCAGGTCATTCAGCGGTGTTGTGTGTACTCCTGTTCTCCGGTCACGGCTTTCTTTTGGTGCGTCAAAATACAATGCTGTAACACGAATCTCATTTGCCGTACCTGTCTTTTCCCATTCAAAGAAGCATCGCATTTCTTTCTCAAGCTCTTTGCGCCGCTTTCCCTTACACGGTTCAAATCCAAGCTCTCTGCACAGGGCATTAAACGAGGCAAATGGCTCACCATCTGTAAAACGGCTCGTAATTATTCTTCGTACCTCTATGGAGGCAAGTAATTGACGCTTCTAATTTTTCTTCATAAGCGTCCTCCTTATTTATTATTCAAACTACTTAAAAAGCGTTTGCGGACGGTCGCTTCTAAGTAGCCTGTATGCACACAGTACTTCATAATCAAAAAAGATGCAAGGGGTAAACATGAAATTTTTTCAATTTCTGTCTTGTGCACCTGCACTTTTTTAAAAAAATCCACAACATCACTCTCGGAAAAATCAGGCGGTCTGGTTTCTTGAAAATCAGGCGAACAAATCCAAAAAGTCAGTTTTCACAAGGGTTTTGAGGAGGCTTAGCTCAGCTGGTTAGAGCGCCTGCTTCACACGCAGGAGGTCACTGGTTCGAGTCCAGCAGTCTCCACCAAAACCCTTGAAATCGCTATGATTTCAAGGGTTTTTTCTTGTTTTCGGCAAAAGAGAAGACCTCCTGCGTTCCCCATCAAAATTCAGGGACGCAGGAGGTCTTATTATGGCGAAGAAAATCGTGCTGATGCCACAAAGCGGAGTGTCCATTAAAGAGACATTCGAGGATTTCGTGGTCGCACAAACCGCAAAAGGCTACACCGAAAAGACAATAGCAAACTACCGCTCGCACTTTAAGTCCATCAGCAGACACATTGATCTTGATTGTGCGTTCTCTGCTCTGACAAAGGCTGACATTGATAATATGATCGTCTCAATGAGAAAAAGCGGATTAGCAACAAACTCCATCAGCAGTTATGTCCGCGTGTTCAAAACCTTTATAAATTGGAGCAGACAGCAGGGCTACACAACATTGACCGTGCCAAACTATAAACAAGTAGAGACGGTGAAAGAAACCTACACCGATGAAGAATTGCTACTGCTGTTGGAAAAGCCAAAAGCGAACGGAACATTTTGCGAATATCGGAATTGGGTCATCGTCAATTTTCTGTTGAATAGCGGTTGCCGTGCCTCTACTGTCCGCAACATACAGAACCGAGACGTTGATCTATCCAGTAGCAGAATTGTATTCAGGCATACGAAGACGCACAAGGTTCAGGTCGTCCCGCTGTGTAGTCAAATGTTGCGTATCCTGCGGGACTATCTCAAAGTGCGTGGTGGGAAAGACAGCGACTATCTTTTCTGTGATGAATACGGCGGGATGCTGACAGCCAATGCTTTAAGGCTCGCTATCGAACGATACAACCATAGCCGGGGAGTTGAAAAGACTTCTATCCACCTGTTTCGCCACACATTCGCCCGCAAATATCTGATCGACTGCGGGGGCGATGCGTTTATGCTTCAAAAACTGCTGGGACACTCCACGCTGAAAATGACGAGGCATTATTGTAATATCTACGACGCGGACATTGCCAATAACTTTGATCGGCTCTCACCGTTGGAGAATATGACGCAGACAAAACAAAAGATTCAGAGAGGGGCTTAATGAAGCATCATCGAACATCTTTTAACATCCAAAAGCAACAATGAAGAAAAGGGAAGATGTTTTTACATCTTCCCTTCGTCTTTATACATCTCTGTTATTTTCTTCAAAAACTCGTCCATCTCCTGAACGACTGCGGGCGGGTGGAGAATCTTCATTCGTCTGCCAAAACTACATACCCAACCAAAGAACGGGTCGGTCGCCTGTATGCGGACAGATACCGTAAAATGGGTTTTATCGGCGGGTATCAGCATCACATCTTTGCCGAAGCGGTCAATAATCACATCGGCAAGAGAATTGATACAACGCAGTTTTACCGTGTATTCCTTTTCCGGTTTTACGAACATATTGAAAACCGCACTTTGGTATTCGTTCAAATCCACTTTGTCAAAAGCCTCTTTGCCCTCGCGTTTTTCAGGGAGCACCGCGATTTTTTCCATTCGGTCAACGCGAAATGTGCGAAAGTCCTTTTTCTCGCTCACATAGGCATAGAGATAATAATTGCCGTCGTTCCATTGGAGCGCGTAGGGGCTGACAATATATCTTTCTCCGCTCTTGGAATATTGCCGTTCCTTGCTCGGCGTATAGTGAAAATAGCGAAATGAAACCTTACTGTTGGATGCTATCGCCTCGTGGAGTTTATCGGCCTCATCCACCACGCTGTCATTCATACTGCGGACTCGTCCCGCAACATACGATTGCCGGTTGAGGCTTGCGCGCGTGTGCCGGTCAGTCAGTTTCAGCACCTTGCCGGTAATGGCCCTTGCCCGCTCCTGTGTAATGAATTTAGAGGCTTGGATACTATCGACGATCAAACGCAATTCGTTCGGGGTAAGTCCCTCCCGCTCCATCCACCATCCCTTTGTCCTGCCGTCGTAGTGGAGCGTTATTCCTTCTATCTTTTCAAGGTCGTGTAAATCACGATAGACCGCTTTGATCTCATAGGGGTCTCCCTCGTTTTCATAGTGCTCCACAATATTGTCAGCATTAACCGTATGCCCCTTACAGGTGTTTTCCAAAAGGTAGCGATATAGGATAGCAATGCGGTTTGCTTTCATATCGAGTCCTCCCTGAACTTATGTCCTCACAAAAAATTTCAAATACTATGCTCTCAGGTAATGGTTTTTGCGTTTTTGGCGTGGTAGCATCAAAAGGCAATATAAAAGGGCGGTTGTCCGCCCTTATTCGCTGTCTTTGATATACTCCATAATATCCCCAACATTACAATCAAGGATTTTGCAGAACATTTCGATCGTGTGGGTGCTGACGCTTTCGTTCCGCTTTAGTCTTGTAATCTGCGCGGGGCTAATGCCGTATTTCTTAATCAGCGTATATTGTGAAACACCTTTTTCTTTCATAACATTCCAGAGGTTTTCGTAAGAGATCATAGCATTCAAGCCTCACTTCCTACTTGAATGTTAATCGGAAACGGTGTATATTGATATTAACCAATATCGGTTAACAAAAAACATTGAAGGAGAGAAAAAAATGAAAAGAATTACCGCATTACTTTTATCCCTGATTATGGTGCTGTCCCTATGTGCCTGTGGTGGAAAGAAGAAAGATGTCGCCCACGACCCTGATGGCTTTTTAGGATATAGTGATAGCTTTTGGGAATGGTATGAAAAAAATAACTAATCAAATGTGAATCTTATAAGAAAACAGTATAGGGGGATTTGTATGGAGGTTGTGTTAGTCCTATTTATCATAATCGTCTTTGGCATTGGTATTTTTAACTTTTTATTTAAGTAAATGAGAAAGGAGTATATGAAATGGTTGTTGTGATTATTATCATCCTGCTTCTTGCGATACTCGTTCAACTGAAAAAGAAATGATTAGTGTCCAAGTGTTGTCTTAAAAAGCATTGGCTATCGTATATTTAACGCCTATTAGTAGCAAGTAAACGGGAGGCATTACGCCTCCCGTTCTTCATTCTCCTGTTTCGCTTTTTCCTCCTGCTCTTCCATAAAGATGAAATAGCCCAATTCCTCCATATCCATTATGCTGTTCTCCCCTCCAAAAGATCAATATATTTATAAGCCGTGGTTCGGCTGATATCGCATACTCTCGCCAACTCACTCAGGTTGAGGTTCTTATTCTTGAACGCGGGGTAGTGCCGTAGGAAGATCGGCGGGATGTCATCTGCGGTCAGCGTGGGTCTTCCGATCTTCGCGCCCTTGGCCTTGGCGTTTGCCATGCCGGACTTTACGCGCGTCCGAATGATACGCAATTCCAATTCCGCAAACACGCCCGACATTTGAATGAACGCATTTGTCATTGGGTCGATCTCCCCGTTGGAGCAATCCACGGTGATACTGCCGACGATCACCAACCGCAGACGCTTTGCGCGTATGACCTCGATAATCTCACACAACTGCTTGGTGCTTCTGGCGAGTCTGGAAACCTCCAATGTGATGATCGTATCGCCCGCCTGCGCCTGCTCCAAAAGAGAGGATAACTGACACTTCACAACGGCGTCGCCGTGCTCGTATTCTAAAAAGATGTTCTCTGCGCCCGCCTGCTTCAACTCTCGCACTTGGCGGTCAATATCCTGTTTGCTCTCGTTTGTAGAGCATCTTGCGTAGCCGTGTATCATTTCGTATTCCTCCCTTTGGATTGCTCCACGGGCTTTTTGTTGCCCGTGGAGTGTATTTGTTTCAGCAGGACACCGAGAATCGGCGGGAGCTGACGGGCTTTGTGAAATCCTTGTAGAGATCGGCGTAAAGTCTCTTAAAGGTCGCGCTGTCAAAACGATTGGAAACAACGCTCGTATAGCGAAGGATATAAGCGCCTGCGGTCAGCTCTTCCGCGCCGAGGCGAAGCATTTCGCCCTTGAGCGTGTCGCGGATGTCATCTGCCTTGGCCTTTGCCTTACTTGCGAGATCATCGTAGTTATTCATCGTTTCAATCAGGCTCTCAATCTCATACTTACTCATTTTCTTTCTCCTTTTGGATTATATTTTGTCGGTAAGCGGTGGGTGGCGTTAAGTTTATCACATCGACACCGGAGGTTTTCTTGTCCGTTCCCACTCTGATCTGGTCGCGTTGGCGTTCGACCTTGGCTTACCTCTTCCCTTGAACTGATTATAGTATAGCACTAAATATTAGTGCCGTCTATTGACAATTAGCACTAATATTTAGTGTATTTCTTGTTGGATTTAGCACTTGTTTTTAGTGCTGTTTGTGTTATAATAAGGACAATGGAAAAGGAGGCTCAAATAATGGCAATTCGATACAAAATTGATATTCTCGCCGAGCTGAAAAAGCGTGGTTATACATCAACAAAAATCCGCGAAGAAAAGTTGATCGGGCAATCCTATTTACAACAATTACGGCACGGAGAACTTGTTTCTTGGAAAACTCTTGATACAATCTGCGCCCTCTTGGACTGCCAACCTGCCGATCTGATCGAGTATGTAAAGGACGAAGAGTAAAGGGGCGGTGTCCGCGAAAGGGGCATTCTTATTTCCTGAACGAAAACAGGGCTTTTTCGGCGGTCAACACTGCCCTTTTTGCCCGTCCAAACGTGTAGCGGAAAACAAATGGTTTTCTGAACACCTCGGCGGGGCATATTTCCGGAGAAAAATCTTTCTCTTTCCCCTTGCCTGTTGGGCGTGGGCGATACTCCCGCGAAATGGCTCTTTCATACCGGAAGACGGTTTTTGCGTCTGTCTGCGGGCGGAGCACTTTTCCCGCCCATCGGCGGAAACGAAAAAAAGCGGTTTTAAGTCGCACATTTAACAGCCTTTTTCTTCTTCTATTCGCTGTTAAGTGTTTGACTTAAAAACCGCTTTGCTTATTTCCAATCCTTGAATATCTTTTTGAGAGATTCATCAACCGTCGCCTACATCGTTTTCTCGATGAAGCGAAACATCTCTGCCTCCATTACGGATTGCTCCTGCTTCTTTTTCTTCTTGCGTTTGCTGTCTGCGTCAATCCTCACTTGATCTTCACCTCGCTTGTAAAGATGATCTGGGGGACGACCTCTTCTTCCTGCTCCTGAATGCGGGAATATATCGCCTCGCGTTGCTCCAACCAATTTGCCTGTGCGGATTGTCCGTTCAGTTGATACCAATAGCGATTGGGTATCACCCCGCGTAATCTGTAAAGGTTTGTCATATCTACGTTCATAGGGGTATCTCCTTTTTACTTCAAAATAATATCATCGACGAGGCATTGCCTCGTCGATGTAAGAGGAATGAAAATCCCGCCTATCCCGTGCGCTCGCGCGCGGGTGGCGGGGTTTCGTTTCTCTTTTTCTTTCATAGGTATTTGAAAATTGGGGATGGTGGATAAATCGAAAATGCCCTTATTAAAAATAGCAACTGCCAAAATTGTATAAATCCATAAAGAAAATATACAATTTTGGCAGTGAGCTACCCATCATCAGAGGGTTCGATAACCACATAACGTAGGTTGCCTTGCCGAGCTTCAATAACCGAATAGTCGCTTTCAATCAGCAGGTTCTTAACAGTAGGCCATCGATACGGTCGATTATTGGTGTTCCGCAGGTTTAGTGCTTCTGCTAATGCTTGCTTATCTCCCTGAAAAAGTCTTTTCCCCAAATATTCGCTAGGAACAACGATTTCGGAAACCCCTTCAACTGGAAGGTATAGAGTCATTAAGTCGCTATTGATACGCCCGCGAACTTGAACTTGTGTGTCAGGGTTTGAACTGTGGACGATTACATAATCAACCTTTGATTTTATTTTCAAAGAGGTTTCACTACTGCTGTTGATTATCAATAGGTCATACTGCGGAGGAATCGTCCACGTCTCTAAAACGCTTCGCCGTGCCTCTAACTGCTCGTCATTCATCGGGTAATCTTTGTTATTGATGCTCCAAATCGAAATAGGAGAAAAGCCCATCTGTTTTGCTTTCTGCTCGAATTCAATCATTTGATGAATTCGGGAAAAATAGCACAAACCAACCGTCCCCATATCAACCTTGGATAAGGCTGTAATTGGATTCGTGTAGCCTTCCACTTGCTTGATGTCATACTGTATCAGTTCCTCTTGGTTGATCGCTATCTCTGCGGACGGGGCGTTGAACTGATTTTTGATGGTATCTGGTGTTGCGGTCAGAGCAATCACAATTCCACTTTTCTGCTTCACCGCCTGCTCTAAAACTTGGCGGGCAATAGAATGATAGTTTGGTTTCTTTGAGTAGTTCTGAAACCGCAGTAGGCTATGGATTTCGTCGCAGATGATATAGGAGAAATTTTTATAAAACTCAATATTTCGCTCAAAGAGCACACCAAATTTGGCGTAAGTGATAACTACAACGCGGTTGTCTGGCTCGAACCACATACCGCCTGATTCAACCTCTTTGCTCCACCCGTAGTATTCAGAGGTCGCATTGTAGTTTCGGACAATTTGTTCCTTGCCGTTGATGGTATCAATCAAATACACAACATTATGAAGGGCATCATTGGTTAAAGACGGAATGTAGTTCAAGGCGAAATATGTTTTTCCACTACCTGTTGGGGCTTTGATGACATTTAACTGCCCCTTTTGAAGAGCCGAACAATCTACCAGTTCAGACAAATACTTCGTGCCTTTCATCACGCACCTACTGCTTCCATAATCTGCTTCTCGGCCTTTTTCTCAGTCTTTTCCTTGGACTCTTCCTTTGCCCGATCAAAATAGGGGGTAAAGTTGATGACGGAAACCTCGTTATAGAGGTAGAAGAGCGGATTTTTGCGGAACTCGGGGAACTGATCGACAAACCAACGGCGGACGGCGGTATAGCGGGAAGTCAGAGGGAGGCTTCCGCAGTCTTTCAGGAAGTTGAAAGCCGTCATATATTGTTCGGCATTCGGCAGACCGCTGATGAATGTCTCCATATTCTCATAGGTCAGGTTCTTGAACTGATTACAGTTGAACTTTTTCCCTGTGCTCTTGGAAACATATTTGCGGGGCGTGCGGTGGGTGCGTTTGACGATCTTCATAGCAGGGAAGTCCGCACACAGTTGACGGATAGCCTTGTATTCGGGGGTGTCAGGGTTATTCATTCTCTCGGCACACTCGGCGGTAATAGTAATGGTCTTAGCCATAAAATCGACCTTGTAGAGATACTTACCCATTTTCATAAACTCCTTTCAATTCTTTGGCTTTTGGATTAAGCCCTATTTTTTTCGGGCATAGGAACAACCTTGTTCTCCTGCTCAGCGGACAGGACACACTCTGTTTCCTTTTTCATCCTCGCTTCAACAATTTCAGCTCGGGCAGTTGCCATATCAAAACCCTTATACTTATCAAGAAACCACTTCTTCGTGAAAGGATAAACGCTCATTTTCAAACCCTTGTATGTATTTTTGACTGCCTTAAATTCTCGCATTACACTCTCGGCACCGTCGTGAATTGCGATATACTGTTCCATAAACTCAAAGGTCAGTCCGTCATAGACCTTCTTCGGCTTGTTGATGCGCTTCTTCTGTTCCTTGATAACCAATTCAAAGGCGGGATGCTTGGCAACCTTAGTAGCCAACTCTTCATAAATCGCTCCTGAGCCTTTGCTGGCCTTGTCAAAGCTCGCCTTTGTGCCGATGATCTTCTTGTTGATAAAATCAATGATGAAACGCTCGGAAATGGTAGCCATAGTAGAAGTAGTATTCATAGTAAACCCTTTCTGATGCTCTTGGCATCGTGCGTATTTTTTAGGTCGCCACCATTATTTTGAAGTGAGGTTTTGTCTTGTTTCATCTCTCACTTTCTGGGCTTAGTATAGCAAAAGTGCTCTACCTAAAATTGGTAGAGCACTTAATCTTTTCTGATTTAATTTTGCTTCTTTTCGTTCCAAAGTCGTAAGATGATGTTCGCACTTCTTCATTCTTGCTCTTGGATGCTGAAAGATGAAAAAAGATGTTCTGCGTTCTTCAAAGATGTTAAAAAAGAAAGTGTTCAGTATTGTTCAGTAAAATTGACTTTTCCTCATCAAACGAATAAAATATAGAGCAAGGACGCAGGAGGTCTAACGACCGAAAACGCAGATTTCAAGGAGCGAAAAAACCGCGAAAATCCTTGTGGGACAAAGATTTCTATCCATCTACCCGAACAGCCGATCATCAGCACTGCTTCACACGCAGGAGGTCACTGGTTCGAGTCCAGCAGTCTCCACCAAAAATCACCGAAATCTCTTGATTCCGGTGATTTTATTCTATAATCCGCAACTTTTCAAGGCGCTTAATTTTTGCCGTTTCTCCAAGACTCACAACCTGACCCACACGGGGAAAGGGCCGGAAAGTACCGGACAGGGCCAGACAGGATTTTTCCTGTCCGGCCCTGTTTTTTTCAGCGCATCTGCTGGCTGATGACCCCGCCGATGGTGTTGGCGGCATCCTGTTTCATCTGGGCTGTGGCATGGGTGTAGGTGTTCAGTGTGAAGCCCGCGGAGTAGTGTCCCAACGCGCCGGACAGCGTTTTCACGTCTACCCCGCTTTTCAGCGACAGCGTGGCGAAGGTATGTCTGAGATCATGAAACCGGATGTGCTCCGCGCCGATGGCCTTCAGAATTTTATCATGGGTCCGGCGAAAGGCGTCCGGGTCATACATGGTTCCGGTCTTGGGCGATGGGAACAGATACGGATTGCGAGGGTGTTTCTGATGTTCGGCAATCAGCAGGTCGACTGCCTGCTGCGGGAGGGCCAGCGTTCGCACGGAGTTGCGAGTTTTCGGCGGACTGACCACCAGTTCCCCGTTAATTCGATTTACCTGTTTCGTGACGGCGAGTGTCCGGTTTTCAACGTCCAAGTCCGTCCATTGGAGGGCCAGCAATTCCCCTCTCCGCAGGCCGGTGGTCAGTTCCAGATAGAAGGCTGCGAGAAGGCCCCGGCGTTCCGCTTCCGCAAGGTACATTCCGATTTTCTCTTGCGGCAGAATTTTCATTTCTTTCTTTTCGAGCTGGGGCAGCTTGCAGCCCTGGGCGGGGTTGGTGAGGATCAGCCGTTCCGCCACCGCCTGTTCCAAGCAGTTGTGCAGCAGCGTGTGAACGCCCCGCACCACTCTTGGACTGAGACTGGCATCTTTCAGCGGCGGAAAGTTTTTGCGCTGGACTCGCCCGGTTTTCTGGAGGGTGTTGTAGAACCGTTGGATCTGAATGGTGGTCAGCTTGTCCAGAGGGACGCTGCCAATTCCGGGGATGATGTGGTTTTCGATGTAGTTGGTGTAGTAGGCTTTCGTGTTGGGCCGGATGCGGGGTTCGGCGTAGACCTCGTACCACGTTTTCATCCATGATGCGACAGTATAGCTGCCAGCTTTTGCTATGTCTAACTTTTGGCTTTCGCTGATTGCGGTCTTAAGTTTCTCCTTGACCTCGGCTTGCGTTTTGCCCAGCACGTTCTTGATGAGCCGCTTTCCACTCTCCGGGTCATAGCCTGCGGTGTACCGGCCCTCCCAGCGTCCATCCTTTCGTTTGCGGATATTTCCCTCGCCGTTTGCTCGTCTTTTCGGCATAAAATCAGCCTCCTTTGTAACGGCAAACCATACCATAAACGACAGAGGAAAGCTATCTGAAAACGGAACTGTTATCAGAAAGTTATCATTTGTGCTCCCTCAAGTGGAGAGCCTTATCTTTGCCTATTGCGGCTCAAATTTTGCACTGCCGGAGGGGATGCTTCTTTGGTTACAGCGGTGCGATTTTCGGACGGTCGAAAGTCTCTTTTCATTGACTGCGGTGACTCAAAACACGCTTGCCCTGCACCATTGATCACGCGAAGGTGATTACCTCGATTTCCTTCCGAAACGGCCACAAGGCACCACCAAAATCCTTGGGACATCTGCGTTTGCGGGAACCAAGACGCCAGCCGCTCTGAAATTTTCTTCAAAAGGTGCCACAACCGACTGCGCTGAACCCCCCGTCAACTGCCCGCACTGCGGGCAGAAGTGATTGGGCAGAGCGTCGGTTCCGACGCCAGCCCTTTATCCTGCTTTCTTTTTCGTCCTCGAAAAAGGATCGAAAAGCGCAAGAAATGCAGTCATATCAATGCTTCCAATGCATCGGCCATACGGGCTTCAACACCTCTGGCACAAATGGCCCACATTCGCTTTCGCGGATGAAATCGGGTACACACGCCACCCCAGCCCCTAACCGCGCACACAGCGGCTTACACGCCGAAACAGGGGCGTTTCGGACAGAGGGTGCTATCACTACCCTCGGAGCGTTCCGCACGTTCACAAACATCCCCGGGCCGGGTGTCAAAACGGCAAACTTTGCCGGTTCTGGGGTCTTGATCTGGTGTACTCCCGAAGAACGCAGAGAGCCTGCGGGACAGCGATGCGCTCATGCGCATCGCTGTCCCGAGGCGTCGCGGCCCCGCCGGGCTGCGTGATTCGGTGAGTGCGCCATGGATTATGTGGTAAGCATTTGTAACCCTTGATTCCGCCACGCTTTTATATACATACATTTCCCGGTTCTCTGTGACCCATCACCATCAGCAGAGGGAGAAAATCCTGCAAAGTTGCTACCATAAATTTTATCTCCCAACCGCTTTTCATTCCGCTTTTCAACTTCTCGCACAAACGCCCCACGTTCGCTTTCACGGGCAAAAGTGGGTACACGCTCGGCTTTGCTCAAAGGATCGCACACAGGCGTTCACAGGGCGAAACATGGGGCATTTCGGATGGGGGTGGTATCACTACCCTCGGACTGTTTCACGCGTTTTGGAACCCCTGCGTGGTCAGGGGGTAAAACGGCGTACTTTGCCCCTTTGAGGTCTGGGTCGAGGGTACTCCCGAAGAACGCAAAGAGCCTCCGGGACAGCGATGCGCTCATGTGCGTCGCTGTTCCGAGGCGCCGCGGCCCCGCTGGGCTGCGTGATCTGTTTGCAACTTGGTGATGTCGCTGTTTTTTCACTCTGTGCGCAGTACTTTCTGAACGTGCGAGGTGGGGGTGGTATCACTACCCCCGGCGTGCTTTGCGTGCTGCCGAAACGCCGGACGTCCGCTTGTCAAAGCGGCTCATTTGTCGTTTTCTGAGGTTGCCGAGCAGCACTCCCTGTGCGGTCACTTTTTCTGCTGATATACAGATATCCCTGTCGGTAATTTCAGTAGCAAACGCTTTTGCGTTATGGTATGATAAGTCCCACAAATCCGGACTTTTCGGAGATGAGGGTGAGCCAGAATGACAGAAAAGGAAAAAATGCTGAGCAAATGCTTCATGATGCGAATGACGCTAAAGAGCTATCAGATGATCTGGCTCGGACAAAGGATCTTTGTTATGACTACAACCAGCTTTGCCCATCTGATGAAGAAGGAAAGCAAAACTGATGAAAAAGTTGCTGGTCGAAGTCAAAGGAGCATTGTGAGCTGGTCGAAGTCAAAGGAGCATTGTGATGAGATTTGTCAAGGGTAAATTACACCAGTAATTTTTTGAAATCATTTGTTTTAGAAATTCAAGGGATATATTTTATTCCCCACTGCATAATGGCATAAAATACCGGCAACAAATCTTGCCCTTTCAGTGTTAGGGAGTATTCTACTCGCAACGGCATCTCATTGTACTGGATTCGTTGTATCAAATCATCGGCTTCCAACTCTTTGAGGGCATTTGTCAGCGCCGTATTTG
>OJOF01001248.1_pt1 | contig 20019 bp, 11 predicted proteins | sample 1598181 | NCBI WGS metagenome assembly OJOF01 (sample SAMN01915226, study PRJEB22387) | human gut metagenome | isolation source: stool | host: Homo sapiens | place: USA
ATTGGGGATAAAACAGCTCATGGCGGGCGGCGGCGTTGCCCTGATCGGTATGCTGCTCGTTCCGCAGCTCACCGGGCTTTTCGGCTAATCTGTCACCCCAAAACCCCAGCCCCTCCCGTCCTGTGCGGGAGGGGCAGAAAGGAGGGTAAACCCCTATGGATTTTCTGTGGGATGCCATAACCGAATGGCTCAAGGAGCTTCTGGTGGGCGGTATTACGAGCAACCTGTCCGGGATGTTCGATTCCGTCAACCAGAAGGTGGCTGAAATCTCCGGCCAGGTGGGTATGACCCCCCAGGGCTGGAATGGCAGCATCTATAACATGATCCACAACCTTTCGGAGACGGTCATTGTCCCCATCGCCGGAGTGATTTTAGCGTTTGTTATGACGCTGGAATTGATCCAGATCATCACCGACAAGAATAACTTCCACGAGATCGAAACAGCGGTCTTTTTCAAGTGGATTTTCAAAACGGCCTGCGCCATCCTGATTGTCACCAATACCTGGAACATCGTCATGGGTGTGTTTGATGTGGCGCAGGGCGTTGTCAATCAGGCATCCGGCGTTATCATCTCGGATGCAAGCATCGACATCAGCTCCGTTGTCACTGACATGGAGAGTCGTCTGATGGAGATGGAGCTGGGGCCGCTGTTCGGCCTGTGGTTCCAATCCCTGTTTGTGGGCATTACCATGTGGGCGCTCACCATCTGCATATTCATCGTCATTTATGGTCGGATGGTGGAAATCTATCTCGTGACCTCTGTGGCTCCCATCCCGATGGCGGCCATGATGGGTCGGGAATGGGGCGGCATGGGCCAGAACTACCTGCGCTCCCTGATGGCCCTGGGCTTTCAGGCATTTCTCATCATCGTCTGCGTGGGCATCTATGCGGTCCTGGTGGAGAATATCGCCCTGGATGATGACATCATCGGCGCGATCTGGAGCTGTGTGGGCTATACGGTGCTGCTGTGTTTTACCCTGTTCAAAACTGGAAGCCTCGCCAAGAGCATTTTCTCGGCGCACTAAATCGGGAGGGAGGTTTCTAAATGGCTTATGTACCAGTACCAAAAGACCTGACCAAAGTAAAAACGAAGGTCATGTTCAATCTCACCAAGAGGCAGCTTGTCTGCTTCGGGAGCGGGGCGCTTCTCGGCGTGCCGCTTTTCTTTCTGCTCAGAGGGCCTGTGGGGACCAGCACAGCGGCCATGTGCATGGTCATCCTCATGCTGCCGTTTTTCCTGCTGGCGATGTACGAGAAGAACGGCCAGCCGCTGGAAAAAATACTCCGCAACATGATACGGGTGTGTTTCCTGCGGCCCCGGCAGCGGCCCTATAAAACCAAGAACTTTTACGCCGTTGTCATGCGGCAGAACCAGTTAGACAGGGAGGTGTATCACATTGTCAACGGAAAAGCGAAAACTGACCCGCACCGAGAGAAAGCAGATCGAGGCCGCCATCGCCAGGGCGAACCAGACCGATAAAAAGCATCTTTCGGCGCAGGACAGCATCCCTTATCAGCGGATCTTCCCGGACGGCATCTGCCGTGTCACCGATACCTTTTACACCAAGACGGTCCAGTACCAGGACATTAACTACCAGCTTTCGCAGAATGAGGATAAAACCGCCATCTTTGAGGGCTGGTGCGACTTCCTCAACTACTTCGACAGCTCCATCAAATTTCAGCTTTCCTTCCTCAACCTGACCGCCAGCCGGGACAGCTATGCGAACAGCATCAACATCCCGCCCCAGGGCGATGAATTTGACAGCATCCGGGCCGAGTACACGGAAATGCTGCAAAACCAGCTTGCCAAGGGCAACAACGGCCTTATCAAGACCAAGTACCTGACTTTCGGGATTGAGGCGGCCAGCCTGAAGGCGGCAAAGCCCCGTCTGGAACGCATTGAGACGGATGTGATAAACAACTTCAAGCGGCTGGGCGTGGTGGTGGAACCGTTAAACGGAAAGGAGCGCCTGCGGGTGCTGCATCAGATTTTCCACATGGACGGGCAGGAGCCGTTTCAATTCTCCTGGGACTGGCTGGCCCCTTCCGGCCTCTCCACCAAAGACTTTATTGCGCCCAGCTCCTTCTCCTTCCCCAACGGCAAGACCTTCTGCATGGGGAGAAAGTTCGGGGCTGTCTCTTTCGTCCAAATCCTCGCGCCGGAGCTGAATGACCGGATGCTGGCGGACTTTCTGGACATGGAAAGCAGCCTGATCGTGAACCTGCATATCCAGTCGGTAGACCAGGTGAGCGCCATCAAGACCATCAAGCGCAAGATTACCGACCTGGACCGGGCAAAAATCGAGGAACAAAAGAAAGCGGTCCGCAGCGGCTATGACATGGACATCATTCCCTCCGACCTTGCCACTTACGGGACGGAGGCGAAAAAGCTCTTGCAGGACTTGCAGAGCCGGAACGAGCGAATGTTCCTTTTGACCTTCCTGGTCCTCAACACCGCAGACAGCCAGAGGCAGCTTGCCAACAATGTGTTTCAGGCCAGTTCCATCGCTCAAAAGCACAACTGCCAGCTCACCCGGCTGGACTTCCAGCAGGAAGAAGGGCTGATGAGCAGCCTGCCCCTGGGCTATAACCAGATCGAGATACAGCGGGGTTTGACGACCTCAAGCGTCGCTATTTTTGTACCCTTTACCACCCAGGAGCTTTTTCAGGATGGCAAGGAGGCCCTGTACTATGGGCTGAACGCGCTCTCCAACAACCTCATCATGGTGGACCGAAAACTCCTGAAGAACCCCAACGGGCTGATACTCGGCACACCGGGCAGCGGCAAGTCCTTCTCGGCAAAACGCGAGATTTCCAATGTGTTCCTGGTGACGAATGATGATGTTCTGATTTGTGACCCGGAGGACGAATATGCCCCGCTGGTGACGCGCATGGGTGGCCAAGTGATCCGGCTGTCCCCATCAGGGAAAGGCGTTGACGGGAAACCCCAGTATGTCAATCCGATGGACATCAACCTCAACTACTCGGACGATGATAACCCGCTGGCTTTGAAAGCCGACTTTATCCTCTCCCTGTGCGATATTGTGGTGGGGAGCAAGGACGGATTGCAGCCGGTGGAAAAGACCGTCATTGACCGCGCGGTGCGGAATGTGTACCGGCCTTACCTGGCCGATCCGATCCCGGAGAAAATGCCCATCCTGCAAGACCTCTATGATGAGCTGCTCCGCCAGCCGGAGCCGGAGGCCAGGCGAGTGGCGGCGGCTTTGGAGCTGTATGTCACCGGCTCATTAAATATGTTCAATCATCGTACCAATGTGGAACTGGAAAACCGGCTGGTGTGCTTCAATATCAAGGAACTCGGCAAGCAACTAAAACAGCTCGGTATGCTGGTCATCCAGGACCAGGTGTGGAACCGTGTCACCGTCAACCGAGCGGCTGGCAAGACCACCCGCTACTACTGCGATGAGTTCCATCTGCTTTTGAAGGGGGAGCTTGCAAGCTGGAGCGTGGAAATCTGGAAACGCTTTCGGAAATGGGGCGGCATCCCCACCGGGATCACGCAAAATATCAAGGACCTGCTGGCCTCCCGCGAGATTGAGAACATCTTTGAGAACAGCGACTTCATCTATATGCTCAATCAGGCATCCGGGGACCGGCAGATATTGGCGAAGCAGCTCAACATCAGCCCGCACCAGCTTTCCTATGTGACCCACTCCGGCGAGGGCGAGGGGCTTCTGTTCTACGGGAATGTCATTCTGCCTTTCCTGGATCGGTTCCCGAAGGACACGGAGCTGTACCGCATTATGACCACGAAGCCCCAGGAGGTATCGGCATGAGGCAGGAACCCCGCTTACAGTTTACCAAAGAGGAACGGGCTGACCCGGCACTGGAAAAGCCCATCCGCAAGGCAGACCGGGCGGCGGACAAGGCAGAAAAAGCGCGGGCGAAAATCCCTAAGAAGAAGATCCGCTTCGAGGAAACGGTAACGGACCCTGCCACCGGCAAGACCGTCGCCCGCCTGCGCTTTGAGGAAGTGGATAAGAAAAAGCCGCCTTCCAAGCTGTCCCATGCAGTACGGGATGCGCCTGGGAACGCGGTTCTCTCCAAAGTACACAAGGAAATCCGGGAGTCCGAGGAAGATAATGTGGGCGTGGAGAGCGCCCACAATATGGAAGAAGCCGCCGAAACGGGCGGGCGCATGATTGAGAGCGCCTACCATTCCCACAAGCTGAAACCGTACCGGGAGGCCGCCAAAGCCGAGAAAAAGCTGGAAAAGGCCAACATCAACGCCCTTTACCACAAAAGCCTGCGGGACAATCCCCAGCTTGCCAGCAATCCGCTGTCCCGGTGGCAGCAAAAGCACGCCATCAAAAAACAGTATGCCGCTGCCAAGCGTGCGGGCCAGACCGCAGGCAGTACCGCCAAAGCTGCGGAACAGACGGCAAAGACCGCCAAAATCGCCGCCAAAAAGAGTGAACAGGCAGCACAGTTCGTCTGGCGGCACCGGCGGGGCTTTCTGGTGGGCATCGCCCTGGTGGTGATGCTCTGTTTCCTGCTCAATACTATGTCCTCCTGTTCCATGATGTTTGAAAGCGTGGGTTCCGGCGTTGCCGGTTCCACCTATCCCTCCCGCGATGAGGATATGCTGGGGGCCGAGGCCGCCTACGCGCAGATGGAGGCAGAGTTGCAGGACTACCTGGATAACTACGAAGCCACCCATGACTATGACGAGTATCACTTTGATCTGGATGAGATTGTCCATGACCCCTATGTGCTGATCTCCATTCTCACCGCCTACCATCAAGGGGAATGGACCCTTGCCGAAGTGGAAGGGACCCTCTCCATGCTCTTTGAGCGTCAGTACATTCTCACCGAGGAAGTGGTGGTGGAGACACGCTACCGCACCGAAACCTCAACGGACCCGGAAACCGGAGAAACCACCAGCGAGCAGGTTCCTTACGATTACTATATCTGTTATGTGAGCCTCCAAAACTTTGACCTGTCCCACCTGCCTGTCTACATCATGGGTGAGGAACAGGTGAGCCTTTATGCGGTCTATATGGCAACGCTGGGCAACCGGCCCGATCTCTTTGAGGGCAATCCCAACGCCTCCAACAGCGGCAGCCTTGAATTTACCGACTATGACATTCCCCCGGAGGCCCTGGAAGATGAAACTTTCCGAGCCATGATTACCGAGGCGGAAAAGTACCTGGGCTATCCCTATGTGTGGGGCGGCAGCTCTCCCAGCACCAGCTTTGACTGCTCCGGCTTCATTTCATGGGTCATCAATCATTCCGGCTGGGATGTGGGGCGGCTGACCGCCAACGGCCTTTTGAACATCTCCACCCCTGTTTCCCGCGAGAACGCCCGGCCCGGCGACCTGATCTTTTTCCAGGGGACCTATGACACCGCCGGGGCCTCCCATGTGGGGCTGTATGTGGGTGACGGAATGATGATCCACTGCGGGTCCCCGATCTCTTACGCAAATATCAACACCTCTTACTGGCAGCAGCATTTTTACACCTTTGCGAGACTGCCGTGACAGAAAGGAGCTTTTGTATGAACGCCAAAATCAAGAAAATCAATGCCGAGTATGAGAAGAACGCCGCGAAAATCGCGGAGCTTCAGGCCCGGCAGAAGGAACTGGACAAACAGCGCACCGAGCTGGAAAACCTGGACATTGTGGGCATGGTCCGCAGCATGGGCATGACGCCGGAGGAACTGGAGGCCCTGATCGAAGCGTCCAAAAGCGGCCAGATGGCCCCTGCCATGACGGAGAAGGAGGAAACCGGCGATGAAGAAAACTAAATCTCGTATCCTTGCCAGCTTTGTGGCCGTGATGCTCTGCTTCACGGCTTTTTCTACGGTGGCTTTTGCCAATGGGAACGACCCGGAGGCAAAGCCGGAAACCACGGCCAGCACCGAACAGGCCGAGGAAACAAAGACTCCCACCACCGGCGGCATCGAAGATACTGCGGATGCAGACGAAAATGCCTCTGATACGGCAGAAACCGAAACCATGACCGAGGAAGATTTGGCCGGGCTGCTTTCTTCCCTGTTCGGCTCCCAGGTGGAAGTCACCATTACGGACAGCGGCCTTCAGATCACTTCCAGCGGCGAGGCGGCCAGCATCAGGACCGGGACCGTCACCACCAACGGCGGCAACTTAAATGTCCGCACCGGCGCAGGGACCGACAATGCCGCCATCACCCAGCTCCCCAATGGGACCGAGGTGGAGGTGATCGGCACCGAAGGCGGCTGGGTGAAAATCCTCCTGCCGGAGCGCGAGGGCTATGTGTGCGGCGATTACCTCACCATCAGCGATACCAGTACCGGCGATGGCAGCTTTTCCCTCTCTCTTGGAGAAGATGAACTTTCTTCCCTGATGGGACTGCTTGGCGGCGGGGGCGGCAGCGCCCTGACCCCGGACGGGAACCTGACCCTGGTTGACGATTACGGCAGCACAACCGGCACCGGCAAGCAGTTTATCACGCTGGAAACGAAAGCCGGGAATGTCTTTTACCTGATTATTGACCGTGACGATAAGGGAGAGGAAACGGTCCACTTCTTGAACCAGGTGGACGAGGCGGACCTGATGGCCCTGGCCGATGATGGCGAACCGGCTACCTGTTCCTGCACCACCCGATGCCAGGCCGGAGCGGTCAACATGAACTGTGAAATCTGCGCTTCGGATATGACCGCCTGCGCTGGCCCGGAACCAGAGCCGGAGCCGGAAGAAACGCCTGCCGCCGAGGAAACCGAGCCAGAGCAGGAGGAAGAACGCGGCGGCATGGGCGGCCTGCTGATTATCCTGCTGATCGCGGCTCTGGCGGGCGGCGCGTTCTATTACATCAAATTCATCAAGAATAAGCCCAAGACCAAAGGCAACACCGACCTGGATGATTACGACTACGGCGAGGACGAGGAACCTGCCGGGGAGGAAGATCTGGACGAGGACGCAGAGGAAGAAATGGACGATGAGTTTACTATGGATGCGGAGCCGGAGGATGAGAAGCTATGAGATATTTCACCGACAACCCTCTGGAGCGCATGATGATGCAGGTCCCCCGCCAGGAGCGGGGGCCTGACCTGTCCCGCCCGGCCAAAGGCCACCCCTGCCACGGCTGCAAACGCTACGGGGAGGGCTGCATCCTGCCCTGTTACCGGGGCGTGATGGAACCGGCGGCAATGAAACCCTAAGAAAGGAGCGTGAACCCATGAGCCGACTTGTGATCGCAGAGAAGCCCTCCGTGGCACAGAGCATCGCCTCTGTGCTGGGGGCGGGGAACCGAAAGGATGGCTACCTGGAAGGCGGCGGGTATCTGGTGAGCTGGTGTTTCGGCCACCTGGCGGAGCTTTCGGATGCCTCCGTCTATAACCCGGACTATGCCAAGTGGCGCTATGAGGACCTGCCGATCCTGCCGGAGAAATGGCAGTATTCGGTGGCTGCCGACAAGAAAAAGCAGTTTGACCTGCTGAAAAAACTGATGGAGCGGTCCGATGTGACCGAAGTGGTGAACGCCTGCGATGCCGGGCGCGAGGGAGAGTCCATCTTCCGCACCGTCTACAACCTGACCGGCTGCAAGAAGCCCATGCTCCGGCTGTGGATTTCCAGCATGGAGGATGCCGCCATCCGGGAGGGCTTTTCGGCCCTCAAACCGGGCGGCGACTATAACGGGCTGTATGCGTCCGCCCTGTGCCGGTCCAAAGCCGACTGGCTGGTGGGGATCAATGCCACTCGGCTTTTCAGCGTGCTGTACCACCGCACTTTGAACATCGGGCGCGTGATGTCCCCAACGCTGGCCCTGATCGTCCAGCGGGAAGCCGAGATCAGCGCCTTCAAGCCGGTCCCGTTTTACACGCCGGTCCTTGACTGCGGAGGATTTTCTGCCGCCGGTGAGAAATGCGCCGAGAAAGCGGCGGCCCAGGCGGTGGCGGATGCCTGCAAAGACCAGCCCGCCCTGGTCCAGACTGTGGAGCAGAAAGAAAAATCGGAAAAGCCGCCTGCCCTCTATGACCTGACCACTCTCCAACGGGATGCCAACCGGCAGCTTGGCTACACGGCCCAGCAGACCTTGGACTATCTCCAGGCATTGTATGAAAAGAAGCTCTGCACTTATCCCCGCACCGACAGCCGGTATTTGACCGCCGATATGGAAGGGACAGTTCCGGCACTGGCGGCTGCGGCGGCGAAGATCTGCGGGGTGGCTGTGCCGTACACCGTTCTGGCTGCCCAGGTGTGCAACAGCGCCAAAGTCACCGACCACCACGCCATCGTCCCCACCGAGGGAGCTGGCCGGACGGATGTGGAGGCCCTGCCTGCCGGGGAACGGGAAATCCTGCGTCTGGTGGCGCGGGAGCTTCTGTGTGCCACCGGCTCCCCTTACCGCTACCAGGAAACGGCTGTCACCCTGGCCTGCGGCGGGAACCAGTTTTCTGCCAAAGGTAAGGCCATCACCGATCCGGGCTGGAAAGCCTATCAGCGGGAAAAGGCAGACCCGGCGAACGAAAGCTTCCTGCCGGACGGACTGACAGAAGGAATGACGCTCCCTATCACCGCTGTCACCATCAAGGAGGGCAAGACCACAGCCCCCAAGCACTACACCGAGGACACGCTGCTCTCCGCGATGGAAATGGCTGGCGCAAAGGATATGCCGGAGGATGCGGAGCGCAAGGGCATCGGCACACCGGCGACCCGCGCCGGTATCTTAGAAAAGCTGGTATCCACCGGCTTTGTGGAGCGCAGGAAACAGAAAAAGGCCACCAACCTCATTCCCACGCAGATCGGCGTTTCCCTGATTACCGTCCTGCCGGAGCAGCTTCAATCGCCACTCTTGACTGCGGAATGGGAACACCAGCTCAAAGAGGTAGAGCGCGGCGAAGTGAAGCCCAGCGAGTTCATGGACGGTATCTGCAATATGCTCCGGGACCTGGTGGGGACCTACAAGGTGATTGACGGTTCCCAGGTGCTTTTCCCCTCTGACCGGGAGACGGTGGGTAAATGCCCCCGCTGCGGTGGGGCTGTCACCGAGCGCAAGCAGGGATTTTTCTGCGAAAACGCTGGCTGCCGGTTTGCCCTTTGGAAAAACAGCAAGTTTTTCACCGTCAAGAAAAAGAACCTCACCAAGTCGGTGGCCGCTTCTCTCCTGAAGGATGGCCGGGTGAAGCTCACCGGCTGCTATTCGGAGAAAACCGGCAAGACCTATGACGCAACGGTGGTGATGGAGGACACCGGCGAAAAGACCAACTTCAAGCTGGTGTTCGGGAATGGATAAGCCCCGCATGACGGAGGGGCAGCTTCGGCGCGCCCGAAAGCTGATCCGCCGCCTGTGCGCCAACTATGACGAGGGCAACTGTCTGGCCCTGGATGAAGGCGAGGGATGCGTCTGTGTGCAGAGCATTTCTTACTCCCTTCTCTGCCGGTATTTTAAGGAGGCAGTCCTGCCTGCGGATGCGGAGCTGTGCGCGGCCATCGGCCAGGGAGCCGATGAGCTGAAACGCTGCCGGTCCTGCGGCAAGCCCTTCCAGGCCAGAAGCAACCGGGCCTTGTACTGTCCCAGGTGTGCCGCCTTTGAACAGCGGAAGAAAACCCGTGAACGGGTGCGCCGCCACCGGGGGCAGATGTAACGGTTTCGGGGCCGGAAAGCCCAGGTATTTCAAGGCATTTCCGGCCCCGTTTGTGCGCTGCCGTATGTTTTCCCCTTAACCCCTCAAAACCGTGTTTGAAACCGTTACATTTCCGCCCTGATAAGCAAGCATAGGAAGTGTAGCCACACTTTCGGCAAATCCCTGTCGTTATTCATCAAGTATTTACAAAATTCTGCTATGCTTATCTTGATGAATGAGGTATAATCAATCTGGCAATAAAATAAATTAGAAGTCAAGTTGGAGGAACAAATTTATGATACGTCCTTTGTCAGAAAAAGATTACAATATAGCGATTGATATAGTAAATACGAATTGGAAAAGGACATATTCAAATTATGTAAATCCACTTTTGCTAAATGAAATTGGCTGTAATGAACGCGCAGAAGAACTAAGGCATGATTTTCAATCAAAACGGTTGTCGGAATATGTTTGGGAAGAACAAGGCCAGATATTAGCTCTATTATCAATAGGTGATACAGCAGATATAGATAAAAAAGGAGCTTTTGAGATTTGGCGTATTTATGTAAGGCCAGAAGCACAAGGACATAATATCGGTAGCAAATGTATTTTATTTGCTGAACAAGAAGCTAAAAGACAAGGTTATCAAGAAATTGTTATATGGGCATTTCAGGAAAATACGACCGCCATCTCATTTTATCAAAAGAATGGTTATGTGATCGATAAAAACGAATATTTGGGCGAGCCGTATTTAACATTTGGAATACGCTTAATAAAAACTCTGATGTAACTCTTTTGTTATCAAGAAATGGACGCACCAGAAAATCGAATTCTCACTACTTCATTCAACAAATAATAAGTTGTCGGGTCATCATGGCCCGAATTTTCAAAACTGAATACCAGCCGCTTACCGGCGGCACCACCGAGCAGGAAATCAAATGGTTTCCTGCTTTTTTCATACCATTTTCAAGAAAGGAGCTGAACCCTCATGGCTGATAAGCCCACCAACAAGGAACGCCTGAAAGAACTGGGTGAAAAGATCGAGGCAGGCATCCGGGAAGTGTTTGACAGCGGCAAGTATGCCGAGTATCTGAAAGTCATGTCCCGCTTTCCCACCTATTCCGTTAATAACCAGATGCTGATCCGCTTACAGCGCCCTAACGCGACCAAAGTGGCCGGTTACAACAAGTGGCAGCAATTTGAGCGCCATGTAAAGCGGGGCGAACATGGTATTACGATTATTGCCCCCACACCTTACAAGAAGAAAATCGAGGAACAGAAGCTCGACCCGGACACCAAGGCCCCGGTACTGGACGCCAACGGCAAAGTGGTGATGGAGGAAAAGGAAATTGAAATCCCCACCTTCCGCCCCATCAAAGTGTTTGACTACGCACAGACCGAGGGAAAGCCGCTGCCCCAGCTTGCCGCCGACCTGTTCGGGAATGTCCAGCATTACGAGGCTTTCATGGAGGCACTGCGGCGCACTTCGCCGGTTCCCCTGACCATCGAACCGATGCAGGACAACATGGACGGCTTTTTCAGCCCCACCGCCCAGCGCATCGCCATCCGGCAAGGGATGAGCGAGGTCCAGACCGTATGTGCCTGCATCCATGAGATGACCCATGCCACCCTGCACAACTATGAAAAGCAGAGGATGGAGGCCGCTGCCGGGGACCCGTCCAAGGAGCCGCCCAAGCCAAAGCCGCACCAGATCGAGGAAATCGAGGCGGAAAGCACTTCTTACATGGTCTGCCAGTATTTCGGCATCGAAACCGGGGAGAACAGCTTCGGCTATGTGGCCTCCTACTGTAAGGACCGGGAGCTGTCAGAGCTTCGGGCCTGCCTGAATACTATCAATAAAACCGCGGGCAGCATGATCGCCGGTATCGAAAAGCACTTTGCCGAGGTCTGCAAGGAACAGGGCATTGACCTGTCCGAGCAGAAAAATGAGCCGGAGCAGACGGCCCCGGCTGCGGAAGAACCGGCGGCGGAAGAAGCCGCCGCGCCGGAGCTGGACCCCATCGACCAGCTTGCCTCCGACATTGACCAGTTTGCTTTTGATTTCGACCCTTATGAATACCGGGACCAGGTGGAGGACCGGGAGGCTGAGGTGAAAGACCTGGCGGCTTCTCTCCGGCATGGCGGGGCGCGTGGGGTTCAGGACTGGCTCCAAAGTGTGCTGGATGAAAACGAACCTGGTGAAGATACCGCAAAGGCTGCGGAGCTGATGCAGCGGCTGGACCAGCTTGCGCCAGTGCAGGAAAAGCTGCTGCTTCTGGATGAGGCGGTGTATCTGCATCTGCAAACCACCGAGGGCGGCTATGACTACACCCTCTATGACAAAGACACCCTCCGCCAGATGGATGGCGGCCAGTTGGACGCGCCGGAGCTGCCCCTGTCCACCGCCGCCCTGAAAATCTGCGAGATGCACGACCTGGGAGGCCAGTCTATCAAGTATGCGCCCCTTGCCATGATTGAAACCTTGCAGGAGGCGGCCTACCAGCAGATGCAGGAGGCTGTGGCCCAGGCCGCCGCCCCGGAGAGTACCATGCTGCCGGATGCCCCGGAGCAGGCGCTGGATGAGTACCCCATGCCGGACCCGATGCTCACACTGGACGACCTGGAAAAGTGTGGCTACCGGGACGGGGATATGCTCCCCCTTTCTAAAGAGCGGGCGATGGAGCTTTACGAGCGGGATCTGACCGTGTATGCGGTGGTGGATGGCGGCAGCGCGGAAATGCTGTTTGACCAGGAAGAATTTGACACCCAGGCCGCCGGGACCATGTATGCCGTTTCCCGCGAGGAATGGGAGGAAAGCCCGGAGTTCGATGCGCGGGTGCAGGACCGCCTGAACCATCAGGAAGAACGGGAACGGGCATTTCTTTCCCATGAGGGGGACTGCTTCGCCATTTACCAGGTGTCCGAGAATGACCCGCAGAGGCTTCGTTTTATGAATATGGACTGGCTGAACGCCCATGACCTTTCTGTGGAGCGGGGCAACTACGATCTGGTCTATACCGCTCCGCTTTCGGAAACCGGCAGCATTGACGGGCGGCTTCACAAGCTGTTTGAACAGTTCAACTTTCACCGTCCGGCAGACTTCCACAGCCCATCCATGAGCGTCAGCGACATCGTTGCGATAAAAAGGGATGGCGTGGTATCCTTCCATTACTGCGACAGCGTTGGCTTTCAGGAAATCCCCGGCTTTCTCCCGTCCAATCCGCTGAAAAATGCGGAAATGACCGTTGAGGATGATTACGGCATGATTGACGGCATCATCAACAACGGCCCCAAAGCAACGGTAGCGGAGCTGGAGGCGCAGGCAAGAAGCGGACAGCCCATTTCCCTGATGGACCTGGCAGATGCCGTCCACCGGGAGGAACGGGACAAGAGAAAATCTGTGATGGAACAGCTCCGGCAGAGTCCGAAACAGGAGCGGAAAAAGACAGCGCCGAAAAAGAGCGCGGAAAGGGAGCTTTGATATGAACAACTTTACCTTTGAAGAAATCAACCTGATGTGCATTTACAATTCCGGGGATGGGACCCGCCAGGAGCTGATCGAGGCCCTCACCGAGATGCGCGGCTACCTGGGCGCAGATGAAACGGAGCTTTTGGAGCTTACCGACTCTGCTCTTTCAAAGCTGTCCGCCATGACCGATGAAGCATTTGCCGAGCTGGAACTGTACCCGGATTTTGACAGCGAGGACAATGCCTATGATGAGTAACCTGGAATTTTATTCTGCGATGGCCAGCTACACCGCCACCCATCTGACGGATAGCTGGCAGAGGTGGACCGCATTTCTCACCACCGCCTCCCGGCTGTATAAGTACCCCTTCCACGAGCAGCTTATGATCTTCGCCCAGCGCCCGGATGCAACGGCCTGTGCGGAATATGACCTCTGGAACGACACCATGCGCCGGTATGTGCGGCGCGGCTCCAAGGGCATCGCCCTTGTGGACAATTCCCGCGAAAAGCCCCGGCTTCGGTATGTGTTCGACATTTCCGACACCGGCCTGCGGAAAAATTCCCGCCACCCCTTCCTGTGGGAGCTTCGCCCGGAGCATGAGGCGGCGGTGGCTCAGGCGCTTGCCGAGCGGTTTGGTGCGCCGCCCGAAAACAACCTGGCGGAACAGCTTGAAAGCATCGCGGCCCAGCTTGTCAGCGAGTATTGGGTGGAACACAAGCGGGACATCCTCGACATCGTTGACGGGAGCTTTCTGGAAGGCTATGATGAATTTAACATCGGAGTGCAGTTCAGAAATGCCGCAACGGTCAGCATTACCTACTCGCTGCTGTCCCGGTGTGGACTGGAGCCGGAAGGCTACTTCGACCATGAGGACTTTTTAAGTATCTTCGATTTCAACACCCCGGAGGCGGTAGCTGCCCTGGGAACGGCGGTCAGCCAGAGCAACCAACAGGTGCTGCGGCAGATCGGCATTACTATCCAAAACTATGAACGAGCCAAATTCGCGGAAAGGAGCGTCACACATGGAGAACAACCTGACTTACACCAAGAACGGAGATTATCTGATCCCCGACCTGAAGCTGGAGGAAACGAAGCCCCTGGGCCGGTACGGGAGGATGCGCCGGGATTATCTGAAGGAGCATCGGCCGGTCCTGTTCAACGCCATGATGGTGAGCGGGAAATTGTACCCGCACTTGAACGAGATCGAGCAGACCATGAACCGGCGGCTGGAGCAGATGATGCCGGAGCTGATGCAGGCGGCGGGCGTGACGGAGGAACTGAAAGCCCGCGATCCGATGACCTGGGTGGGGCTGATGAACAACTGCAAAGCCCAGGCGGAGGAAATCCTTCTGACGGAACTTATATACAGCTAACCCTGTTTCCCTCGGAACAGGAACAAATACGGCGGATTGATGAAGGGCCAGGCGTTTTCGCGTCTGGCCCTTCTGCTGTCCCGGAGCCGGAACCGGCCCCGCCAACACCAGCGGTCCCTCGCCGGGCGCTTACCCAGGCTGACATTGATGCCGCCATCCAGGAATGGAACGGCAATATCGAGAGCAAGCACGCGGTTGTCCGCTACATGAAGGACCATGCCCGTGAAAAGGACACCGCTACTTGGCTGCGGCAGGAATACGGCGATGCGCTGCCTGCCTTTCCTGTCACGGCGGATGGCGCGGCGGGCGATGTGCCGTGGCCCAAAGTGCAGCGCCGGATCGCCCAGCTCATTAAGGAGGACCGCTTCTATACTCAAGAAGAACAGGACCGCTTTGACAACATCGACCCTATCGCCATCCGGGAGGCCCTGGCCGAGCGCGGGATTGTGAACGGTCAGGTGGCAGACCCGGAAAAGCTGGACAACGACCTGTTCATCCAGCAGGTGATGCAGGATGTGGAGGCTGTCGCAGCCGAGGAACACGCCGAGCCGGAGCCAGAGCCGCCTGCGCCGGACTTATCCGGCCAGCCTGTCACCCGCGAGGGAGACACCATCACCATTGGGAATGGGGAGCCGACCCATGAGATCGACATTACCGTTTCCGATGAGGAATACGAGGCCATCCAGCAGGCCATCCCGGAGAAAAAGGTCTATGACCCCTCCGCACCGGTCTACCATGTAGGCGATATGGTCTATCTGGACAATCAGGAATACCAGATCACAGAGCTGCGGGAGGATACGGTACAGCTTCTTCCCGCTGGCATGGCTTACCCGATCTTCCGGGCCGAGAGCCGGGAACGGTTTGAGCAGCTTCTGAAAAACGACCTGCGAAACGGCCCCATTACCGAGTTCCTTTCTGCTGACCCGGAGAAAACGGACCAGGACCTGCGGGAAGTGCTGACTTCCGGGCTGTTTACCTGGCAGGACAAGGAGTACATTTCCCGCTGGCTGCGGGATGGCGAGGGCAATACCAAAATCGCCCAGCGCCTTTCTGAGCTGTATTCCGGGCGCGTGGAGACGATGGACCTTGTGACCGGGGATATAGCAGACTACCGCACCTTCACCACCAGCGTTGAGGTGGAGATCCTGGACCATGAGGAACGAAAACTTGCGACCCTGGCATACCGATGGGATGAACTGGCTCCGCTTCTTCGGGGAATGTATGTAAAGGAGCTGGACGGCTTCTTTCAGGACCCGGAAGGCTTCGCAGACCGGCACACATCCCCATTGGAAGGAACTCCATCTTACCAGGTGGGCGATCAGGTAACGCTCCCTGCGCCTGACCACCCCATCACCGGCACGATTGATGCCATTGAAGATACAACGGTCCGCATTTATACCGGGCCTTATGCCTGGAGCTATGATGTCATCAGCCGGGAACAGTTTGAAACCTGGCTACGCCAGGATGAGCGAAACGCCGGACTGTTCACGCAGGAGGAAAAAGAACCCCCTGCGCCGGAAATCACCTCCGAGCCGGTAACGGTCTATCCGGGGGACAAAAACGGACTTCCCTATGATGTGGTGGTGGAACGGCTGCACATAGACGAGCCGGAACCCACGCCGCCGGAACCGGCCTTTTCTGCGGAGCAGGCTGACCATCAGGAAAACACGGACCAGCCCCGCCGAACCGGGCAGAACTTCCACATCACAGACGACCACCTGGGGGAAGGCGGACCGAGGCTCAAATATCAGGCCAATATCACGGCCATCCGGCTGTTGAAGGAGCTTGAGACTGCGGGCCAGCAGGCCAGCCCGGAACAGCAGGAAGTGCTGTCCCGCTATGTGGGCTGGGGCGGCGTGCCGGAGGCTTTCGACCCGGCCAAAACCGCCTGGGCCAAGGAGTATGCCGAGCTGAAGGAGCTTTTGACCCCGGAGGAATACGAGGCGGCCAGGGCCTCCACCCTGAACGCCCACTACACCAGCCCTATGGTGATCCGCGCCATTTATGAGGCCGTGGAGCAGATGGGCTTTCACAGCGGCAACATTCTGGAACCGTCCTGCGGCGTGGGCAACTTCTTCGGGATGCTCCCGGAGAGCATGAGCGAAAGCAAGCTGTACGGCGTGGAGCTGGACAGCATCACCGGGCGTATCGCCCGCCAGCTCTATCCCAATGCCCGCATCGAGGTCAACGGCTTTGAGAAAACGCAGTACCCTGATGGCGTTTTTGACCTTGCCATCGGAAATGTACCGTTTGGCAACTACCGGGTGAGTGACCGGCCCTATGACCGGCACAATCTGCTGATCCACGATTACTTCTTTGCCAAGACCATCGACAAGGTGCGGGCTGGCGGCATCATTGCTTTCATCACTTCCAACGGCATCAGCGGCGGCACAATGGATAAAAAGGACGCGCACGCCAGAGAGTATATGGCCCGGCGCTGCGACCTGCTGGGCGCGGTCCGCCTGCCGAACACCACCTTCCGGGCCAATGCCGGGACAGATATTGCGATGGACATCGTTTTCCTGCAAAAGCGGGAGGTTCCCCGGATGCAGGGAGAGCCGCTGCCGGAATGGGTGGAGACAGACCTGTTACGCACAAACACTTATACAGATAAGGACGGGCGGGAACGGCACGACCATGTGACCATGAACCGCTACTTCCGTACCCACCCGGAAATGGTGCTGGGCGACCTGGATATTGTGACCGGGCCGTTTGGCCCCCAGCTCGTCTGCAATCCGAGGGAAGGCGCAGACCTGGAACAGCAGCTCCGTGAAGCGATGCAGCATATCCAGGGCCGCTATACCGAAGCCGCGCTGCCGGAGCTGGGCGAAGGCGAGGACATCGACACCTCCCTCCCGGCAGACCCGGATGTGAAAAACTATTCTTACACGGTGGTCGATGGCGCGGTGTACTACCGGGAAAACAGCCGCATGGTGCGCCCTGACTTAAACGCTACCGCCGAGGCCCGCATCAAGGGGCTGGTGGAGCTGCGGGACTGTGTGCAGCGGCTCATCGACCTGGAAATGAACGCCGCCATGCCGGATGCCGCTATCCGGGAACAGATGGTGGAGCTGAACCGGCTCTATGATACCTTTTCTGCCAAGTGCGGCCTTATCAATGACCGGGCGAACCGGCTGGCCTTTTCCGATGACAGCAGCTATTACCTGCTCTGTGCGCTGGAAGTGTTGGACGAGGATGGCAGGCTGGAACGAAAGGCGGATATGTTCACCAAGCGGACCATTAAGCCCCATGAGGCGGTGGCCTCCGTGGACACCGCCGCCGAAGCCCTGGCAGTCTCCATTTCGGAAAAAGCCTGTGTGGATATGGGCTATATGGCTTCGCTCACCGGCAGGACCGGGAACGAGCTGGCCGAGGAACTGCGGGGCGTGATCTTCCAGGTGCCGGGGATTACGGAGCCGGATGGAACACCCCATTATGTGACCGCCGATGAATACCTGTCCGGTAATGTCCGGCAGAAGCTGCGCCAGGCACAGCGGGCGGCGGAGCGCGATCCGGCGTTTTCCATCAATGTGGAGGCGCTCACTGCCGCCCAGCCCAAGGACCTGGATGCCTCTGAGATTGAGGTGCGGCTGGGTGCGACCTGGATTGATAAGGAATACATCCAGCAGTTTATGTACGAGACTTTCAAGACCCCGCCCTATCTGCGGGATGTGATCGAGGTGAAGTATGTCCCTTACACCGCCGAATGGCAGGTGACGGGGAAAAACTCTGTGGGCTACAACAATGTGGCCGCCTACACCACTTACGGGACCAACCGGGCCAACGCCTATAAAATCCTGGAGGACAGCCTGAACCTGCGGGATGTCCGTATCTATGACACGGTGGAGGATGCGGACGGAAAAGAGCGCCGGGTGTTAAACGCCAAGGAAACCACTCTGGCCGCGCAGAAGCAGCAGGCCATCCGGGAGGCATTTAAGGACTGGATTTGGAAGGACCCGGAGCGGCGGCAGGCATTGGTCCGCCAATACAATGAAGAAATGAACAGCACCCGCCCCCGCGAGTATGACGGCAGCCATATCGTCTTTGGCGGCATGAACCCGTCCATCACCCTGCGGGAGCATCAGAAAAACGCCATCGCCCATGTGCTGTACGGCGGCAATACGCTGCTGGCCCATGAGGTGGGCGCGGGCAAGACCTTTGAGATGGTGGCCGCCGCGATGGAGGCCAAGCGCCTGGGGCTGTGCCAGAAATCCATGTTTGTCGTTCCGAATCATTTGACCCTTCAGTGGGCAAATGAGTTCCTGCGCCTGTATCCGAGTGCAAAACTGCTGGTGGCAAGCAAAAAGGACTTTGAAACCGCCCGCAGAAAGAAGTTCTGCGCACGAATTGCCACTGGCGATTACGATGCAGTCATCATTGGGCATTCCCAGTTTGAGAAAATCCCGGTGTCCGCAGAACGGCAGGAGCGGATTTTGACTGCCCAGATTGATGAAATTGAAAACGCCATTGCTGAGATGAAATCCCAGAATGGTGAACGTTTTTCCATCAAACAGATGGAAAAGACCCGGAAAGGATTGGAGGCGAGATTGGAGAAACTCCGGGCAACCGACCGAAAGGACGATGTGATTACCTTTGAGCAGCTGGGCGTGGACCGGCTGTTCGTAGACGAGGCACACGCGTTTAAGAACCTGTTCCTCTACACAAAAATGCGCAATGTTGCAGGCTTGTCCACTTCGGAAGCGCAGAAATCTTCGGATATGTTTATGAAGTGCCAATATATGGACGAGTTGACAGGCGGGCGCGGCATCATTTTTGCGACCGGCACCCCGGTCAGCAACAGCATGACGGAGCTTTACACCATGATGCGGTATCTCCAGTACGGCACATTGCAGCAGAAAGGGCTGACCCACTTCGACAGCTGGGCTTCTACCTTTGGTGAGACCACCACGGCCATTGAACTGGCACCGGAAGGAACCGGATACCGGGCAAGGACGAGATTTGCAAAGTTCTTCAACCTGCCGGAGCTGATGAACATGTTCAAGGAAGTGGCGGATATCAAGACTTCCGATCAGCTGCATCTGCCAGTGCCGGAGGCAAAGTTTGAAACCGTGGTAGTGCAGCCCTCGGAGCATCAGCAGGCGATGGTGGCGGAGCTTTCGGAACGGGCGGCGGCTGTGCATTCCGGTGTAGTAGACCCGTCGGTCGATAACATGCTGAAAATCACATCGGATGGCAGAAAGCTGGGACTGGATCAGCGGCTGATGAATCCGCTCCTGCCGGATGACCCAAATAGCAAGCTCAACGCCTGTGTGCGGAATGTGCTTCGGATTTATGAGGAAGGACAGTCGGATAAGCTGACCCAGTTGCTGTTCTGCGACCTCAGCACGCCGAAGAACGATGGAACCTTCAATGTCTATGAGGATATCCGCGCCAAACTAATTCAGTCCGGTGTGCCGGAAGAAGAAATCGCATTTATTCATGATGCCGATACTGAGGCAAAAAAGAAAGATTTGTTTGCCAAAGTGCGTACCGGACAGGTACGGGTATTGTTAGGTTCGACACAGAAGATGGGCGCAGGCACGAACGTGCAGGACAGGCTGGTGGCCGTGCATCATCTGGATGTAGGTTGGCGGCCTGCGGACATGACCCAG
>OJOF01001253.1_pt1 | contig 19976 bp, 12 predicted proteins | sample 1598181 | NCBI WGS metagenome assembly OJOF01 (sample SAMN01915226, study PRJEB22387) | human gut metagenome | isolation source: stool | host: Homo sapiens | place: USA
GCTGATGCTTGGAAAGCATATGCCGCTGTAAATGGAGAGAGCCCATCACCAGAACCGACACCTCAGCCGGTAGTTAATACTCCAGATGGTTCTACCCTTGAATTAGTTGAAAGAACTATGAACGGCGAATTTGGAGATGGGGACGACAGAAGAAACAATCTTGGAACACGATATGATGAGGTACAGAGCTTCATTTACCATATCTATGAAGCATCTGCTAATGATTTGGCAAATGAGGTTCGTTCTGGAAAGTATGGTAATGGCGATACAAGAAAGGCGGTTTTGGGAAACCGTTATTCAGAGGTACAGGGCATTGTAAATGGTGAAGCAGAAAAGAAATACTATACAATTCAGTCTGGCGATGTGTTATCAAAAATCGCTGCTGCTAATGGTACTACCGTTGACAACCTTGTGCGTCTTAATGGTATTAGTAATCCGGATCTGATTTATGCAGGTACGAAGATTAGAGTTAAGTAGGGGTAAATATATATGATCAGTTTCAGACAAAAGGGCGACTTCCACAAGCTTACCAGATATCTGGAAAGAGTGAAAGAAGTAGCACAAATAGGCGACCTTGATAAGTATGGTCGTCAAGGTGTGGCAGCCCTTGCGTCTGCTACACCTATAGACACAGGAGTAACCGCCAATTCGTGGTATTACGAGATAAATCGTCAAAATGGAAGTGTTTCAATCGAGTTTAAAAATTCGAATATAAACAATGGCGTTCCTATAGCAATAATTTTGCAATATGGACATGCCACTGGAAACGGAGGCTGGGTTCAGGGTCGAGATTATATTAATCCTGCTATCCAGCCTATTTTTGATGCAATCGCAGATAACGCTTGGAGGGAGGTTACTAAAGCATGAGTAGCAAAGAAGTTGACGAGCGTGTCGTCGAAATGCGGTTTGATAATGCTCAGTTTGAGAAAAATGTTCAGACGAGTATGTCAACATTAGATAAGTTAAAAGCCAAACTTAATTTTAATGGTGTTTCTAAAGGTCTTGAAGACGTTGGAAATGCTACTAAAAAACTTGAGTTTTCAGGTGTGGCTTCTGGTATAGAAGCAGTACAGGCGAAGCTCTCAGCAATGGAAGTAATAGGTGTTACTGCATTGGCTAATATAACTAATTCTGTTGTTAATGCTGGAAAGAGAATTGCATCAGCTATAACCATTGACCCAGTTCGAGATGGTTTTAACGAGTATGAAACTCAGATGAACGCAGTTCAGACGATTTTGGCGAATACTCAGAAAGAGGGAACAAATGTAAAACAGGTTAATGCTGCACTTGACCAGTTAAATACTTACGCTGATAAGACCATATACAATTTTACGGAGATGACACGTAATATTGGTACTTTCACAGCAGCAGGTGTTAAGTTGAACGCTTCCGTGTCGGCCATTCAGGGCATAGCCAATCTAGCCGCAGTGTCAGGTTCAACATCTCAACAGGCGTCTACTGCTATGTATCAGCTTTCACAGGCTTTGGCATCTGGTACAGTTAAACTTATGGACTGGAATTCAGTTGTTAATGCAGGCATGGGCGGTCAGGTATTTCAGGATGCATTAATAAGAACATCTGAAAAACTGGGAACTGGTGCAAAAGCATATATTGATGCTGCTGGTTCATTTAGAGAATCACTGTCAAAGGGTTGGTTGACGACAGATGTTCTTACTGAGACTTTAGATATGTTTTCTACAGCAGCTGATACTGAAGAAGAATATGCAGCTGCTATTCAGAAGTTTGTCAATGAAGGATATTCAGAAGAACAGGCTGTAGATATGGCCAATATGGCTAAAACTGCTGGTGAAGCAGCAACAAAGGTTAAGACATTCACACAGCTTATAAACACACTCAAGGAGGCACTTGGTTCTGGATGGACAACCACATGGCGATTAATAATTGGCGACTTCGAAGAGGCTAAGGAACTCTGGACAAAGGTTTCAGATGTTCTTAGCAAGTTAATCAACAACGCTTCAGAGGCAAGAAATAAATTAGTAGAGGGAGTTATGTCTTTTAACCCTTTTACTAATATGCTTAATAAACTCGAGAATTCTGACATTGGAAAAACTGTTAAACAGATAAATAATTTAACAAATAGTCTCGAATATTATCAGAAAGCAGTAACTGATGTATGGAAAGGTGATTATAAGAATTCCGATACAGGACGATATGAATTGCTTGATGAAGCTGGATATAATCATCAAGTTATACAGGATTTAGTTAATAAAGGTTATGAATACGAACTTACAGTAGAAGATGTGCAGGGAGCGGAAGCTAAGTTTGCAGATTCATTAGGAGACTCTACTGAAGAAATTCAAAATGAATCTAAGCGGTTGTCAAAGCTTTCAGACGAACAGTTAAGACATGCTGGTTTGACCGATGACGAAATTTCTATGTATAGAGATTTAGAGAAGCAGTCTGAGAAAACTGGCAAATCTATAGAAGAACTCATAAATGATATGAGTGCAAAAGATGGTAGAACTTTGTTATGGGATGGACTTGGTAATATTGGAGAAACTCTCATAATTACATTTACAGCCATAAAGGATGCATTTTCTGAGATATTCCCAGCGCCATCCGTTGCTAAGATTTATGGTGTTATTGATGGATTTAATGCACTTACTGAAAAGATGAAAGAATTCAGTAGCACACATGCATATGACGTAGAGCAGACTTTCAAAGGATTGTTTGCGGTAATTGATATTGTGCGAATGGTTTTAAGTTCCGGTCTTACAGTTGCATTTAAAGCATTGAAAGGAATCCTTAGTGCATTTGATATAGACATCATTGAATTTACAGGTTACATAGGTGAAGCACTTGTTAATCTTCGTAATTGGTTGAAAAATAATGATTACATCGAGAAATCTTTCAAGAAAGTAGGAGAAGGTTTAAAGGTAGTAATCGACGGATTTAAGAAACTTAAAGATTTACTTAAAGAATCGCCAAGAATTCAGAAATTTGTTGATATTATAAAAGATATTGACCTAAAAGAAGCTGGCGGATTTGTCGTTGAAGGTCTTAAGAAAGGCTTATCGTCAGGATTAACCATTATTCCAGATATGCTGAAAGATATAGGTTTAAAACTATTATCAGCATTTGAGAAAGTGCTTAGAATTGCTTCCCCATCTAAAGAGATGGAGGCTGATGGTGAATTTGTAGTTGCTGGATTGGTTAAAGGTATAGAAAACACTGCATCTACAGTATGGGACGCAATAAAAGACATTGGTACAAAGATAATTACCAAGTTTAAAGAGATTAAGGTCGGCGAAGCATTAACTAAGGTTATATCAGTTGGTGCTGGCGTTGGAATGCTAGCCATCACAAAGAACCTTGTTGACACATTTAAGAATATAACAGCTCCAATGGCTAGTGTTGGTGAATTTATAGAAACACTTGATGAGTCAGTCAAAAAAACAGCTAAAGCGATAGGCAAGAATCTTAAAGCATCTGCATTTGAGAAGAAAACAGAAGGTGTTCGTAATCTTGCATTGGCACTTTTAGCATTATCTGCGGCAGTATTTATAATGTCAAAGATAGATACTAAAAAATTATGGTCTACAGTTGGCGCAATAGGTGTATTGGCTGTAATACTTGTTGGATTGGCAGTTGCAATTAGTAAGCTGACAGATTCTGCTGTTGAATTAGATGGTAATAGCAAGACACTTAAGTTAAGTGGGTTAAAAACTACACTCATAAGTATAGGTGTGGCTCTAGCATTAATGGCAGCAACTGTTAAGATCATGGGAAGTTTAAATCCTGATGCACATATGCAAGGATTGATGGGGCTTGTTGCTCTTATGGGCGTTATGATGCTTTTAATAGTATCTATGAGTTTACTTGTATCTGACAATAATAGTAAGAGTATACAGCAGGCTGGAAAAGCTATGAAGAAGATTGCTACAGCAATACTTCTTATGGTAGCTGGCATAGCTATTCTTGGAAATATGAGACCAGAGAAGTATGCTCAGGGCCTTGATGGGTTTAATACTATCACGGCAGCTTTACTTGCAACCGTAATCGGTTTAGTGGCATTAACTTATATAGCAACAGACAAAGACATATCTCAGGTTGGAAACTTAATGCTTAAGATAAGTGCCTCTATGTTATTAATGGCTGTTATGCTCAAGATGCTTAAATCGGTAGATTATGCTGAAATTGGAAAAGGTGCATTAATCTTGGCTGGAGTTGCAGTATTAATTGCTGGATTGGTCGCATTAACTCATAAAGCATCTGATAAACAGATAAAAGGAATCGGCAAAATGCTATTGGCTGTATCGCTGTGCTTTGCAGTTATGGCTGGTGTGTGTTTAGTTCTTGGGTTATTGCCGGTTGACAAAATAGTTCAGGGATTAGCGGCTGTAGCAGCATTCACAATATTAATAGAGGGATTAATAGCTGTAGCAGCGATTGCTGGTAAAGTAGATGAGAATGCATCTAAAACTTTAATGAGTGCTGCAATTGCGATAGGTGTTATGGCTGCCGCAGTGGCAATATTATCTATACTCAAACCGGAGAAGATAATAGTGGCTACAGCATGTATGAGCGTACTAGTCGGATTATTTGCATTGGTTGAGTTCTGTGCTTCAAAAGTACAAGGAGCAATGGGGTCTTTGATTGCTATGGCAGTTGTTATAGGGCTTCTTGGTGGATTACTCATTGCTATATCATGTTTGCCGGTAGAGAAAACTATGGTCGCGACAGCAGAATTAGCGATATTGATGGCAGTTATGGCTGGAGTGATGTTCTTAGTAAGTAAAGTCCCAGTCAGTGCGGCTATAACTGGCGCTGCTGGATTAGCTGCATTCATAGGAATATTTGCAGCCACATTAGCAATTCTCGGCGGTCTTAGTAAGATACCAGGAGTATCAGATATAGTTAATTCCGGAGGAGAGTTCTTAGCAAATATTGGATATGCTCTTGGAAATTTCATTGGTAGTATTATTGGCGGATTTGGTGCAGGTGTTTCTTCAGGACTACCTGAAATTGGAACTAACCTTGCATTATTTATGGAAAATGCTCAGCCATTTTTCGATGGTATTACCGGTATAGATGCTGTGTCAATGATAGCGAATATTGGTTCATTAACAGCTGCTATATTATTGCTAACAGCAGCTGATTTTATATCCGGCATGGCTACATTTATGAAAGGTAAGAATTCATTTTCTCAGTTAGGAAAAGAGCTTTCAGCATTTATAGTAAGTGCTCAGCCATTTATAGATGGTGCTAAATCGCTCACTGGTGAGATGATGGAAGGTGTTAAGGCATTATCAGAAACATTACTGATGCTTACTGCCGCTGATTTAATAGATGGAATAAGCTCTTGGTTGACTGGAGGAACATCATTATCAGATTTTGCCGAACAGTTAAAGCCTTTTGGCGAAGCAATGGTAGAATTTTCTGATGTGGTGGCTGGAAAGATTGATATTGATGCAGTTAATTCCGCAGCAAACGCTGGAAAGATAATGGCTGAGATGGAGAAGAGTGTCACTAAAACAGGTGGCGTAGTGCAGTGGTTTACCGGTGAGCATGATATGGGTAAATTCTCAACACAATTAGTTCAGTTTGGTAGAGCAATAGTTCGTTTCTCCGACACTGTATCGGTTGGAGTGAATGAAGAAGCCATAACAGCCGCAGCAAACGCTGGAAAGATTATGGCTGAAATGCAGAAAGACATTACACCATCTGGGGGCGTTGTAGAATGGTTTACCGGTGAAAAAGATATGGGTAAATTTTCAACACAGCTAACTCAGTTCGGAAATGCTATTGTTAATTTTTCTAGTAAAGTGGCTGGAAAGATAGATGAAGGAGCAGTAACAGCAGCCGCAAATGCCGGTGCAATAATTGCAGATATGCAAAAGAATATAGCCCCATCAGGTGGTGTAGTACAGTGGTTTACAGGCGATAAAGACATGAGCGCATTCTCTAAACAGTTAGTTCAGTTCGGTGAAGCAATCGTTAAATATTCCGATAAGGTCACAAATGTTGATGCTACAGGTGTAGAAAAGTCTCTAACATTTTCAAGAGCATTGCTCGGTGTAATAAACAGTTCATTATCAATAAATGAAAATGGGATAACTAAGTTTGGTAAAACCGCAGATATCGGTACAACAATTCAGGCATATGCTGAGAAAATAGCGTCTGTAAACTTAACATCAGTAACCACGTCAATCAGTGCTGCAAAACAATTACGAGACTTTGTACAAAGTTTAAATAACTTTGATATATCTGGAATAGCAACCTTCGATGAGGCTGTTAAAGAATTTTCAAAAGTTAATATGAGTTCGATAAAGAATGTACTTGATGGATATTCTTCAGAATTCAATGATCTTGGAAAGAAATTCTTAACCTCGTTGGTTGAAGGCTATTCATCGAAAGAAGAAAGCTTTTTAGCAGCGGTTGATTCAAGTTTACAAAGAGCCATAGAAACAATTAATTCATACTATCAGAGTATTAATAGTAGCGGAGCATATTTGGTTAGTGGTTTTGTCTCTGGTATAAACGTCAATACGTTCAGAGTAGAAGCATCTGCTAGAACAATGGCTAAGGCAGCATATGATGCAGCTAAAAGAGAATTAGATATCAATTCACCATCTAGGGTTATGGAAAAATTAGCTAGTTATGTTCCTGCTGGATTTGCTAAGGGTATTAATAATAATCTTGGATTAGTTAATATGTCATCTTCCGATATGGCTAATACGGTCATTGACGGTGTTAGCAACGCCATATCCAAGATATCAGAACTTATAAATGGTGATATGGATATGCAACCAACTATAAGACCTGTCGTGGATTTGTCGGATGTTCAGACAGGCGTTGGAGCAATAGCGGCTATGATGCCTACAGGAGGTACTATAGGTATTTCTGGAGGCTTTAATACCGTTGCTACAATGATGAATCGAAATCGTCAAAATGGAAATAATGACGAAGTTATTTCAGCCATTAACAAACTTGATAAGAGTTTAAATGGTCTTTCTAAACCAACATACAACGTTGGTGGAATAACATATGATGATGGAAGTGCAGTATCCGATGCTGTACAGGAATTAATAAGAGCAGCTAGAATAGATAGGAGGTCATGATATGGCTAGTGTATCAGGTTTGACTATAAAACGACAGACTGGCAGTAGCGCATATTATGCTACATGGGATTTTGACAGTTCCATATCACAGTCTACTGGTGGTGGAGTCAATGAAGGTGACTGGGTCACAATTAACGATGGCGCAACTTGGTATAATGGAGTAGAAATAGCTGATTGGTGTTTTAGCGAGACATGGATGGTTATTCAAGTATCTGGAGACAGAGCTGTACTTGGTGAAAATCAGGGTGGAGGCCATGACATACAAAGCCCGATTAATGTTAACGATTTGAGTGGTGGAAGTGGTGAATCTACTGAAACTATAACTGACACATTAGAGAATTATGATGTGCAATGGTATTATGATACCGGAGACGACATATGGTTTGAAGGCTCATCTGATTCGCCAACATCTACTCATTCGGTATACTCGTCACCACCTAGCAATGCGCTTAGAATTAAAGTCAAGGTTACCCCAGTATCAAAGACTTATACAGTTAACGATAATGAGACATCCTATTGGACAGGTGAGGCAAATGAAGAAGAGTTTTCATTGGCTGGGGACCCTCCTGAAACTCCAACGACGCCTACAACTGAGATTGAAAAATTAAAGTTAACAGCGTCTATAGAAAACATATCAGATCCAAGAACGGACCAGATAGAATTTGAGGTGTACAATGATTTAGTTAAAGTTAATAGCACAATTGTTGATGTAAAGTTATGTATGGCTTCTATGTCTACAAATGTCATAGCTGGCGGAAAATACCGAGTTAGATGTAGAGCCATCAATCTTTATTACTCATCTAAGATATATGGGGAGTATTCAGAATTTACAAGCGAGCTATTAACCATACCTGCGCCAGTTACTAATGTCGTTGCTTCGGCTGATAGTAAAACATCAGTTGTATTAGATTTTGATAAATCTTCCACAGCGACGGGGTATAAAATTGAATATGCTACGAACCGTGATTACTTTGATACATCATCACAAACCAGTTCGTTATCGGTAACAACTAACAGAGCGCATGTTATAGGACTTGACACTGGTAAAGAATGGTTTTTCAGAGTTGCTGCTACGAATAGTAAAGGAGATTCAGAGTGGAGTGATATTGTTTCATTAACAATAGGCTCTGCTCCAGCAGCTCCTACAACATGGTCATCTACAGCTACAGCTATCGTAGGTGAGCCATTAAATTTATATTGGGTACACAATGCAAAAGACAATTCAAGTCAAACATTTGCTCAGATAGAGATTGACGTTAATGGAGCTGTTAAAACATATACTCAAAAGAATAGTACAGATGAGGAAGAAAAAGACAAAACAAGTTCTTTCTCTATAAATACTTCTCAGTATACAGAAGGAACAGTATTAAAATGGCGAGTTAAGACGGCTGGAGCAACAAACGAATATGGACCATGGTCAGTACAGAGGCAGGTAAATATTTATGCTCAACCTACATTAGAACTTGGACTCACTAATGCATCAGGCGTTTCTGTAGAAACAATATCAGCATTTCCGTTTTATATTTCAGCAGTTACAGGACCGAAAACTCAGTCACCAATAGGCTATCATCTCACTATAACAGCCGAAGAATCTTATACCACAGTTGATGCTGTTGGAGAAGATAAGATTGTCAATTCTGGAGATGATGTATATTCGCAGTACTTCGATATATTTACAAGTTTGAAAGCTGAGATATCAGCATATAACATAGCTATAAAAAACGGTATGCATTACACCATTACATGTGTTGCATCAATGAATTCAGGTTTGTCTGTACAAAAAACATTATCATTTAATGTTGCATGGGATGCTATAAAGTACAAACCTAATATCTCAATAAGTGTGAATAAGAAAAATTTCACAGCTTATCTAAGACCTTATTGTCTTGACATGAATAATAAAGAAACAGATAAGGTCATAATATCAGTATTTCGTCGTGAATTCGATGGTTCATTCACTGAAATAATCTCAAACATTGAAAATAACAAAAATACATATATTACTGACCCTCATCCAGGTCTGGATTATGCAAGATATAGGATTGTAGCAACAGAAAAATCTACGGGAACTATTAGTTACTATGATGCTCCTGGATATCCAATAGGATGCCGTTTTGCGGTGATTCAATGGGATGAAAAATGGAGAAATCTTGAAAATGCTACAGTTGACGCACAGGAACAAACGCCATGGACTGGTTCTTTATTGTTACTAAAGTACAATCTTGATGTTAGTGACAGTAATGCTCCAGATAAATCTCTTGTTGAATATGCTGGTCGAAAGCACCCAGTATCTTACTATGGAACACAGTTAGGAAGTACATCAACATGGAGTGTAGAGATACCAAGGAATGATAAAGATACTTTATATGCAATAAGAAGACTCTCAACATGGATGGGAGATGTATATGTTAGAGAACCATCAGGAAGCGGATATTGGGCTAGTGTAACAGTAAGTTATGATATAAAGCATACTGAATTAACTATACCAGTATCATTAACAATTACAAGAGTAGAAGGAGAAAAGTAATGATTGATTGGCATGAGTCGATGGAACAGACCTTTGAGTATTACGTTGTTGATCCAGGTACTTGGAAAGACAAACAGAAACTTGATACGGTCAAACCTGGTTCAACAATTAAGCGTGATTCAAAGTCTGATACGTTGGGTTCAGCATCAATTAAAATTACGGGTCTGGTAGGAGAGTGTTATATAAGGGCATATCTTATAGCAATTCAAAATGGAGTTACTTATAAAGAGCCTTTAGGAACATTTCTTGTCCAGACCCCTTCTTCTTCGTTTGATGGAAAGGTAAAAAGTGTCACATTAGACGCTTATACGCCTTTAATAGAGCTGAATGAAAACCCTCCAGCTCTTGGATATTTCACACCAAAGAAATCAAATACTATGGATGAAGTATACAGACTGGCTAGGGATAATTGTAGGGCTCCAGTGGTGCCGTCGAAGTCTGATAAAGTGTTATATTCAGATTTTGTTGCAAACACCAGTGATACTTGGCTTACATATTGCAAAGATTTGGCCGCAAATGCTGATTATGAACTTGGATTGGATGAGATGGGGAGAATTATATTTCCCCCAACCCAAGAATTAGAGTCATTGCAGCCAGTGACAACATATAACGATGATAATAGTTCGATATTGTTACCAAGTATAACAATGGAGCATGATATATATGGAATACCTAATGTTGTCGAAATAGTGTACTCAAATAATAATGATTACCATTATTCACGAGTAGTAAATGATGATGTAAATAGCCCTACTTCTACGGTTAATAGAGGAAGAGAAATTATACATAGAGTTACTGATTCGAACTTAGCAGGTATCCCAACAAATGCACAAGTTGATGAATACGCCGAGAAGCTTTTAAAGTCACTATCTACAGTAGAATATACAATCACATATACGCATGGTTATTGCCAGACTCGTTTAGGTGATTGTGTAAGACTGAATTACAAAGCTGCTGGATTGACTGATGTAAAAGCGAAAGTTATATCGCAATCAATAACTTGTGAATCTGGTTGTCCAGTTGAAGAGACTGCCAAATATACTAAAAACTTATGGAGGTGAGCGTTGTAATGTCATTAAGCGAAAATCTTAAAGACCAATTTGCCAAAATGGTTAATGCAGGCAATCCCAAGGAGAACACAGACAATACTGTGTATGGTACTGTTAAAGTTTATTCAGATGGCACAAAGGCAGTAGTGTTAGACGGTTCAAATATTGCAACTCCGTTTGAAACCGTTACAGACGCCGAAGATGGCGATAGAGTAACAGTGACAATCCGGAATCACAAAGCAGTTGTTACTGGTAATCTTAGTTCACCAGCTGCTAGAACTGATGCTGTTAAAACCAACAGCGAGAAGATTGGAGAATTCAACACAGTACTCTCTAATAAAGTTGATACCGATGAACTTGATGCTCAGGTAGGCAGAATCGATACCCTTGAATCAGATAACGCTACAATTAAGCAGAAATTATCTGCATCTGAAGGCGAATTTAAGGAAATAAAAACCAAACAGCTTGAAGTTGAGGAAAAAGTCACAGCAGCTGAAGCAGAAATTAAAACAATAAAGAGTGATAAAATCGATGCTACGGTTGTCGAGTCTGAGTATACAAAGACTAAAGTTTTTGATGCGTTAGCCGGTACTGTTGGTACATTAAACGGTGACTTTTCGAACTTCAAGAATACGACAACAGAAAAACTTGATGCTCATAAAGCTGACATAGACGAACTGAATACCAAGAAACTTAATTCTGAAGATGCAGATTTGAAATACGCCAATATTGATTTTACTAATATTGGTACGGCTGCAATGGAACATTTTTATGCACAGTCAGGTCTTATTAAGAATGTAGTAGTTGGTGACCAGACAATCACTGGAGAGTTAATCGGTGTCACAATCAAAGGTGATTTAATTGAGGGTAATACAGTTGTCGCAGATAAGCTTGTCATAAAAGGTGAGGACGGACTGTATTATAAGTTAAATACAGATGGCATTACCACTGAGACTGAACAGACTGATTATAACAGTATTAACGGACAAGTAATCAGAGCCAAATCAGTAACAGCATCTAAAATAGACGTTAAAGATTTGGTAGCTTTTGATGCAACCATTGCCGGATTCAAAATAGATGACAACGCCATACATTCTATAGGAAAAGAATCAGCGACTAGCGGAGTTCGTGGTATATATCTTGGAAAAGACGGTCAAATGGCTGTCGGCGACGGTAATCATTATATTAAATATTATAAGGATACGGACGGTAGCTTCAAACTTGCAATATCTGCCGAGAGTATGGAGTTTAGTTCGGGAACCAGTGTTAAAGATGCAATCGATAATATTAACAATAAAGTTGATGATATTAAGTCGATAAAAAACACAACTGTAACTTATCAGGTAGGGGATAGCAATACAAAAGCTCCTACTGGCACTTGGAGTCCAAACATTCCATCAGTACCTGTTGGAAAATATTTATGGACAAGAACAGTGTTCACATATTCAGACGATACGATAAGCACGTCATACGGTATAAGCTCTATTGGCGCTAAAGGTGATCAAGGTATACCTGGTACGAATGGTCAAAATGGAAAAAGTATAGGTTCAGTTATTAATTATTATCTGGCTACAAATGCTAATACAGGAGTTACTGCTAGCACATCAGGTTGGACAACCACTGTACAATCTGTATCTGCCAGTAAAAAATATTTGTGGAATTATGAGATTGTTAAGTATACTGACGGAACAATAGCAAGTACGACGGCACCTTGCGTAATTGGAAGTTATGGTGATACTGGAGAAGCTGGAAAGAATTTTAATTGGAATTTGATTAAATATGATTATATAGAAGCAATGGCAGCTGAAATTGATAAGAGCGAATATGTTAAGAGCGGAAAAGTAATATGTGAAGGCGATAATATTAATTCCGGGTTTAAGATTGATTCTGCTGATTGTTACGAACCATCTACTCAATATATTCTTAGTGGATATATTACGGTAATCAGTAAGACATGTAATAATTTGTATTTTTATAATGGCAAGAATCATGTATTTATTTCTTTATCAATAGATGGCAGGAATTATTCAACACCATTTAACGAATTAATAGCCGCAAATTCAATATTAAACGATGGTAAATCACATTATTTTGAACTAAGATTTCAAACGGCTACAGATATACCTGATGATACAGTTGTCTCTTATACATATATACAGCTTAATAAATCGAATACTACGAATATTAGATATCAAATTGCCGGATTGAAACTTGAAAAAGGAACGGAAGCTACTGATTGGTGTCCAGCTCAGGAAGACCTTAAGGGCGAAAAAGGCGATACTGGAGCTACAGGAAAAGGTGTTAAGTCTACCGCTATAACATACCAAGCAGCAGCAAACGGTACGACTGTTCCAACTGGTACATGGGTAGCATCACCACCAACAACCACATCAGCATTACCTTATATGTGGACTCGAACTATTATTACATATACTGATAATACAACATCCACTTCATATAGTATTGGTTCTACTCCAGAAGGAATACAGGTTGGTGGAAGGAATTTGTTAACCGGTTCTGCAGGTTGGACTAAAGCCAATCCAGCAAAAAGTACAAATGCACCAGATGGCTATGTATATATTGGTGGAAGAGCATATCTTGAAAATGGTAAGACATATACGTTGCAAGCGGTTAGTGATTCTGTATGGGCTACAGGACATGGTGGTCAAACTGGTAAAGCAACAATATGGATTCATGGTTTAGGAGATGGTTTTCACAGAGTTTTTTGTGGAGATGGTAAAACATCGGGACGATATACATGGACATTTGTTCATACATCAGCTACTCAGAATTGTGAAATAAGAATCAACGGTTATAGTAAAATTACAAGCTTCTGGGACATTAAGATTGAATCAGGAAATAAAGCTACAGACTGGACACCAGCACCTGAAGATGTTAATTCAGCTATAAACAATGTCAATTCTAAATTCGGAAGTTATTACACTAAAACAGAATCTGATTCCAAGATAACTAAAACAAAAAATGATATAACACAGTCAGTATCCACGACATATCAGAGAAAAGATGCTATGGGTAACTATTATACAGCTGCTCAGACTGATGCTGCTATAAAAACCCGTGGCGATGATATTGAGCTGAAAGTTAATGGAATTCAGATTGGTGGCGTAAATAGATTTGTAAAAAGTACTGCCACCAAAAACAAATACTTAACAGCCACTGGCGAAATAATGGACGGCGGTAATTACTGGGATTTAACGGATTACATTGATGTGTCAAAATGGAATGATTATATAGCAAGCGGATGGACTAACCTGGGAAATTCACCGGCTACTTGTTTTTATGACAGCAATAAAAAGTTTATTAGCGGAGTAGCAGATAAATCCACAGGAGTTAGAGGCTCTTTGGTTGTTCCTTCTAATGCTACATATATGCGTTTTAGCTTCGCACATGTAGACACAGATAGCCTGAAAATAGAAAAGGGTACAAAAGCTACAGATTATTCTCCAGCACCAGAGGATGTTGATTCGACTATAAACAATGTAAAGGAAAGTACTAATCAATATATCACAGATGTCTCTGACAGCTTGGGAAAAACAGAAGAAAAATTAGCCGATTTGGAATCCAATACCAACGCCACCCTTAAATTATGCGTAAAAGAAGATGAAACTGGACGCCTAAAGTCTATGATAGAAGCCATTGCCGATACTATCAACATCACGGCAAAAGGTGGATTGAATCTTACTGGTAATAGATTCAGTGTAAGTAGTACGAATCTTACCATTACTAAAGATGGCAGTATGACATGTAAGAATCTTTCGGTTACAGGTGGAAATATTAATATCGAAGCAGACGATTATCAAACTGGTAAAATATCAACTCATGCTAATTGGTATACGTCGTCATTATCGCCATTTGGGCTAACTGCTACTGGGCGATTTAACAATGCTACATATTCCAACTCTGGAATAGAGTTTGCAAGAAATGGGACATCTGAAAGTGTTATTGTCATAGGGTGTAACAGTGAAGTTGATGATATTGGAATATATGCTAACAGTGCAAGAATAACATCGCAATTAACTATACCAGTCGGATATAACAAGTTAAATCAGCGTGCAACCACATCAGCAAATAGTATTCAAGCGTTTAATTATGCATGGACAATAAACGGTACGGGATTATTTATACTTAATGCTGGAGTCTGGACTGATACCACTGATGATTATGGAACCACTAATTGTGCTATCTATGTCAATGGAGCATGTGTTGTAGCAAATACTCATCGATATGGTGAAAGTTCAAATTCAGTAGAATTAGATGCCGGTGCAACATTTGTATACTGGTTCGTGAACGCTAATAATCAGAAAGTGCTATTACAAGCAGGCTCAACAAAAACAGGAAACAAAACACTCACATACACTGTTCAAGGCTTATTCGGCTTGGCGGTAACTTAAAAAGAAAAGGAGATTAATATTATGTTAGAAACAAGAAGCGATATTACATTATCAGGAACAAGCTACATCGAAAAAGCTGTAGCTGGAGCAGAAACAAAGATGAGAACAGATGTTGTTTATCTCACAGCAACAATTAACTCAGGCAGCATCAGTTATTCAGTGAATAAGACTATTCAGGACAAGGATACTTATTTGAAGAATAAAGAATCATGTGATAAAGATATAGCAGAATTTGAAGCTACAGTAATGAGCTACATACAGCAGGCATAAGGAGAAATTCAAAATGGATTTGACATTAGGCGAAATAAGAGATAAGTATAAGGTTTTTGTAGCAATATCTTCAAAAAAGCTCCCAATAAAGTTGTCATACGCAATTTCGAAGAATCTTTCAGTATTAGAAAAAGAAGCAAACTTAATTGATGATAATCGTATAAAGTTGGCAGAGGCTTATGCTGAAAAGAATCCTGACGGAACTCCAATTATTGATGAGAATAAGTGCTATGTTATTAACGAAGCAGCATTACCAAGTCTTAATAAAGAAATTGCTGAGTATTATCGAACCGTAACCAGTATCGATATTTGCAAAGCTAATATTAAAGAACTTGATAAGCTTGAGGACTCAAGATACGATGCTCTTAGCCCAGCAGAGATATCAGCATTGGATTTTATGCTTGAAGATATTATAGAAAATTAAAGAGGGATGATAAATGAAGAATGTTTTGTTTCAGACATACATAATTATCTTATCGACAGCAATGCCGACATTAATGGGATATATTGTATGGTTATTACAGCGTCAGAAGAAAGATCGTGACGCTAACAGTAAAGGTACTATGTTGCTTTTAAGAGCACAGTTGATAGAGTATCATGACAAATTTATGGAGATAGGAGAGATTCCGTCTGATGTGTATTCAAACTTTTGCGAAATGTATGATGCTTATCACAATCTTGGAGGGAACGGTATGGCTACAAAAATGTATAAAGAGATAGAAGAACTTCATCTCAAATGTAAGGAGGAAAAATCATGAAGAAGATGAGTAATAAAACTTATGACACACTTAAGTGGATTGCAATGATTGGTTTACCAGCACTTATTACTTTTTATGGTATTGTTGGTGCTACTTGTCACATCCCGTATACAGATGCAGTGCTTACAATTGCGGGTGCGTTTGATGCAATGATGGGAACGATGCTTGGTATATCATCAAGTAAGTACAACAAGGATAATAATACAACTGAACAGTAGATTATCAGGGGGGCGTGCATACAACATGCCCTCTTATTTTTACCTAGGTTAAAACTCCGTACATAGGTTACATAGAAATTCATTAATATTACTTCCAGAACGGAGGTGAATTCAAAATGAAACAAGACATACACGAGTACCCAGAATTCTCTGGTAAGAATGTCCCTGTAAAAGAGGCAGCAAGACTGATGGGTAAAGACCAACAATTTATTCGACAAGGAATCATACGAGGTATATTACCAATAGGGGTTGCTTTTAAAAAGAAAATCATAGATTCAAAATGGAACCAGGAAAAAGAATCTACACAGTATGACTTTTATATAAGTCCTAAACTATTATGGGAATACACTGGCATATTATATAAAGAAGAATAAATTACACGGGAAGGACAGGGTATAAATCTTGTCCTTTTTATTTTGTTGTGATAAAATGTTGAGTGCAATTGTAATATATAATATGTTCTGAATCAATGTGGTTATGTGTGAGAAAGACGCATTACAAGACGCATTTGATTTGTAGGTGTGATAATATCAGGCATCGGAACTAAATGTTACAATTAGAAGGGAAATGGGCAGAGATATTGATGGTGCCTGTGGACAGTTAAGGAATAAGTATATGGAGGATGTTGATGAAAGCAACGGCGATTACTGATATAGGCAAGACGCGTGCCGTTAATCAGGATTATATATATACATCTGTTGACAGGGTTGGATGCCTGCCTAATCTGTTTATTGTAGCAGATGGAATGGGCGGTCATAAAGCTGGTGATATAGCTTCACGTTTTACAGTTGAAACTATTAAAACTCTTATTGAACAGTCACAGGGAAAAGATGCGATATCCATTATTAATGATTCGGTTAAGATGGTTAATGGTCTGCTTTTACAGAAGGCATCTGAATCAGAGGATTACTATGGTATGGGAACAACGCTTGTTATCGCAACCATATTTGATAATGTATTAAGAGTTGCTAATGTAGGAGACAGCAGATTATATGTAATAGATGACAATGACATAACTCAGATAACAAGAGATCATTCACTTGTTGAAGAGATGGTTCTTGCAGGACAGTTAAGTAAAAGCGAGGCAAGAACACATGCCAGAAAGAATGTCATAACAAGGGCAATCGGAGTAGAGGAACAAGTCGAACCAGAGATGTTTTCAATTGATCTTAAAGAAAACAGTAAGGTTCTTATGTGTTCTGATGGTCTTACTAATATGCTTGAAGATGCAGAGATATTAAGCATTGTAAGGAACAATGCCGATATAGAAGATGCAGCGAGAATGCTTATTGACAGAGCGAATGAGAATGGCGGTAAGGATAATATTTCAGTTATAATTGTAGAACTGTAAGTGAAAGGGATAGGTTATGTTAAGAAAAGGAATGTTTTTAGCTGACAGATACGAGATAATCGAGCAGATTGGCACAGGCGGAATGTCAGATGTTTACAAAGCAAAGTGCCATAAACTCAACAGATATGTTGCTATTAAGGTAATGAAGTCTGAGTTTAGTGAAGACAAGACATTTGTATCTAAGTTCAGGGCAGAGGCACAGTCTGTAGCAGGATTTACACATCCTAATGTAGTTAATGTATATGATGTCGGTGATGAGAACGGAGTATATTACATTGTAATGGAGCTTGTAGAGGGCATAACTCTTAAGAAATACATAGAAAAGCGTGGCAAAATACCTTTTAAGGAAGCTGTTAGCATTGCAATTCAGGTTGCTAACGGACTTGATGCAGCACATAAGCATAATATTGTACACAGGGATATTAAGCCACAGAATATTATTATATCTAAGGAAGGCAAGGTCAAGGTAACGGACTTTGGAATTGCCAAGGTTGCTTCATCAAGTACAATTAATTCGTCATCAACAATGGGTTCGGTTCATTATATTTCACCTGAGCAGGCAAGAGGTGGATATTCTGATGCGAGAAGTGATATATACTCTCTTGGTATAACAATATTTGAGATGCTGACAGGTACAGTACCGTTTGATGGTGACTCTACAGTTGCAGTAGCAGTACAGCATATTCAGGATGAGATACCTGCACCATCTACGGTTGTAGCGGATATACCATTAAGTATAGACAGAATTGTTATTAAATGTACACAGAAGAAACCTGACAGAAGATATCAGACAGCAGCAGAACTTATAACAGATCTTAAAAAAGCTCTTGTAATGCCAAATGAAGATTTTGTTAAGATGACTCCGGCTTATGCAGCAGCAGGAGTGGCAGCTACAGCTTCATCTGATACAGAAGAAGTTAATGCTGGTGAGAATGATGATGCATTATCAGATGATGATATTTTTCTGGAAGATGATGAAAATGAAGATTCAGATAATGAATTACAGGAAGACGATGAGGATGTAGATATTGATGATGAGGATAATGACAAGCTGGATTTAATTATGAAAATAATTGGAATAGGAATAGCTGTTATTATACTTATTGTTACAATATTTGTTATTGTTAAGCTTGTTGGAAGCACTAAGTCACATAAGAATGAAAATACAGAAACTGTATCAACTACAGAAGAGACTGTATCAACAGCAAATGCCAAGGATACAGTTACAGTTCCTAAGGTTGAGGGCATGACTAAGGATGAAGCTGTTAAAGCACTTAATGATGTCGGACTTGGCTATAAGCAGGTTGTACAGAGCTCTAAGACAGTGGCTAAGGATACTGTAATTTCACAGGGAACTAAGGTAGGTGCCAAGGTGGCAAAGAATACACAGATTATTCTTACTATAAGCGGTGGGGAAGAAGTTGTTAATACAACAGTTCCATCTGTTACAGGGGAATCAGAATCTGATGCAAGAGAAAAACTGGAATCAGCAGGATTTAAGGTTTCGGTTGATTATGATTACAGCAGCACTGTTGATGAAGGCAAAGTAATTAAGGCTTCTCCATCAGGAAGTGTGGCACAGGGAACAACAGTTACAATTACAGTAAGCCGTGGAAAGCAGATTAAGAATGTTACAATGGCTAATCTTGTAGGAAAGACTGAGTCAGAAGCAAGACAGTGGCTTGAAAATAACGGACTTAAGGCAAGTGTTTCTTATACAACATCTAGCGGAACATATGGATATGTAGTTTCAAGTGATTACTCAGAAGGTACTTCTGTTCCAGAGGGAACAACAGTTACAGTTACAGTAAGCCATAAGCAGGAAGAGCAAACAAAGGCTACGGAACCAACAAAGGCTACAGAGTCAACAAAGGTTACAGAAGCAACAAAGGCTACAGAAGCAGCACAGAATTAATCAGGTATAATTATTTATATGCAGGGAAAGATAATTAAGGGTATCGCTGGTTTCTACTATATACATGTAGAAACCAGCGGTATTTATGAATGTAAGGCAAAAGGGATATTCAGAAACCGACACATTAAACCACTGGTTGGTGATAATGTGGAGATAGAAGTTATTGATAAGGATAATTTCAAAGGAAATGTGGTGGACATCCTTCCAAGAAAGAACGAACTTATAAGACCGGCTTCTGCTAATATTGACCAGGCAATGGTTATATTTGCAGTAAAGACGCCAGAACCTAATTTTAATCTGCTTGATAAATTCATTCTTATGATGAATTATCAGGATGTTCCGACCGTTGTATGCTTTAATAAGGAAGAACTGGCGGATGATGAATATAAGAATG
>OJOF01001274.1_pt1 | contig 19662 bp, 16 predicted proteins | sample 1598181 | NCBI WGS metagenome assembly OJOF01 (sample SAMN01915226, study PRJEB22387) | human gut metagenome | isolation source: stool | host: Homo sapiens | place: USA
CCCGAGATTCCCGCCGGTCCGGCGCCGGTCGAGGGCATCATCATGGATTTTGATACGAAGGAGGAGTAACCATGGCCGAACCCACGCTTTTGCCCGAGCGGCTTCAGTACCGCCCGACCAAGATCGAGCTCGACGAGAGCATCGAGAAGGCCAAGGCGACCCTTCTTAAGAAGATCAAGCGCTCGGTGTACGTCTACCGTGTCGACTGCGGCGGCTGCAACGGCTGCGAGATCGAGATCTTCGGTTCCATCACGCCCGTCTTCGACGTCGAGCGCTTTGGCATCAAGGTCGTGCCTTCGCCCCGTCACGCCGATGTGCTGCTGTACACCGGCGCTGTGACGCGTGCCATGCGCATGCCGGCCCTGCGCGCCTTTGAGGCCGCACCCGATCCCAAGATCGTGGTGTCCTATGGCGCGTGCGGCTGCACCGGTGGCATCTTCTACGACAACTACTGCGTCTGGGGCGGCACGGACAAGATTCTGCCGGTCGATGTCTACATCCCCGGCTGCCCGCCCAGCCCCGCGCAGACCGTCTACGGCTTTGCCATGGCACTCGGTCTGCTGGACCAAAAGCTCCATGCCGAGGCCACGGTGGAGGCCGCCGGCGAGCAGGCCGATATCCTGCACCCCGGTGTGCCGTACAAGCTGCGCGTTGCCATCGAGCGCGAGGCTCGCGCCATGAGCGGCTACCGTTACGGCCGCGACCTGGCCAACGAGTTTATGGACACGCTCGAGGGTGCGCCCAAGGGCGATATCCGCGGTGCCATGGCGCTGCTCATCGACAAGCAGGACGATCCTCGCCGCGTTGAGGTCTACTCGGCGCTGCAGGATCTGGTGCTGGCCGGAGGTCGCTAGATGGAGCTCACGGACCGCTCTGGTTACTTTGCGGGCCCCGGCATGCTCGGCGGCTCCTTTGGCGATGCCTCGCGCGCAAGCGACGAGGCCGCCGAGGGCGTCGTCGACCCCTGCCTGGGCCATGCGCCCGACCAGGTGGTCTTCTATGAGCTCACGCGTAAGTTTGTGGAGACCGAGGAAGACGTTCCCCAGGAGGCCTGCGACGTGCTGTACTACACGCTCGCCGTGGGCCACCACACCGGCGTGCTCGATTGCTTTGAGCCGCGCCTGTCGGTGCCGGTGGATGTGTTCTATTCGCTCGTCGACGCGCTGCCGGAGGGGGAGGCCAAGACCAAGTTCGAGGCCATCCGCTCCTTTGGCGAGTGCCAGCTCGACAAGGCGGCGGTGCCGTCGCTGCTCGAGGCCTGCGATGCGCTGCTCGACGAGCGCGGTTTTCGCGGGTCGGCCAAGGCCGGCATCTCGGTGTTCGACGACGACTTTGGCCTGCATGCCCAGCAGGTCGCGTTTCTGATGAAGTTCCGCGATCTGGTTGAGCGCGTGCGCGATGTGTCGGGCGTGTATCTGACGGGGAGGTTGCAGTAATGGGTCGCGTTGTGGATGGCCGTGTGAACGGCGCCCCGTTTGCGGGTATCGTGCTCACGGCGGGAAGCGTGCTGCGTGCCGACGATGCCGCCGGCCCCGTGCTCTCCAAAAAGATGGAGGACGCGCCCATTGCCGGTTGGTACACCATCGACGGTGGCCAAACGCCCGAGGACGACATCATCGAGGTCAAGCGCGAGCGTCCGCCTCGCCTGGTCTTGGTCGATGCCGCCGACATGGCGCTGCCCGTCGGGTCTATCCGCCTGCTCGATAAGCGCGATGTGGCCCGCAAGTCGATGTTCACCACGCATTCGCTCCCTTTGTCGATTCTGATCGAGGAAATCGAGCAATCGTGCGAAGATATCGTCTTCATAGGGATTCAGCCGGGCGATACGGAGTTTTACAACCCTATGTCCCCGGAGGTCTTTGACGCCGTCGACGCCGTGTACGACGCCGTGGCCGCCAACGACTTTTCCCACTTTGTCCGCTTGGGACAAGAGCAATAGGAGCGCTTGTCTCTGCTGAATAGGAAAGAAGTGATTGACATGGCAGATTCCAAGGTGGAGTATCCCGCTCCCGATTGCCTGGCGCCCGCCGCGATCGAGGCCAAGACCGAGGCCGCCGGCGTGACCAAGGCTAACCTGCCGGTCGCAAAGGCCTTTGTTTTGGCGATGTTCGCCGGCGCGTTCATTGCCTTCGGCGGCCTGTTCTTTACCGTGTTCTTGAGCGATAGCACGCTGGGCTGGGGCGCCCAGCGCGTCGTGGGCGGCCTGTGCTTTTGCCTGGGCCTGGTGCTGGTGCTGGTGTGCGGCGCCGAGCTGTTTACTGGCAATTCGCTTATGGTCTGCGCACTCAAGAGCAAAAAGATCACCCTGGTACAGATGCTCAAGGCTTGGGTCGTCGTATGGGTCGGTAACTTTGTCGGTGCCCTGTTCATCGTCTTTTTGGTGTACGTGGCCGGCATTTACAAGCTCAACGGCGAGGCGGTCGCCAATTCCATGGTGAGCGTCGCCGCCGGTAAGGTGACGATCGACTGGGTGACGATTTTCTTCCGCGGCATCCTGTGCAACATCTTTGTGTGCCTGGCCGTGTGGATCGGTACCGCCGGCAAGACCGTGGTCGATAAGGTTGTGGGCATTCTGCTGCCCATCGCCGCCTTTGTGGCCTGCGGTTTTGAGCACTGCGTCGCCAACATGTACTTTTTGCCCATGGGTGCCGTGATGCACGCGTGCGGCTATGGTATCGACGTCGCCGGCGCCGATGCACTCAACGTTGCGGGCATTGCGTTTAACCTGTCCGCCGCCACGCTGGGCAACATCGTGGGCGGCGCGGTTCTGATCGCGCTCGGCTACTGGTTTGTCTACGCCAAGAAGTCCGAGGCGTAAGGTACCGTCTGTTTGACGTTGGGCCTCCCGCGGGGCGTTGCCGTGCGGGAGGCTTTTTGGGTCTGGGGCTCGTTGCCGGGCTTTTGGCCTGTTGTGTTTGGCTGATGAAAGGGGTAATCGAGATGGCATCTGCTGTGAAGCGTGATGGTCGCACCGTGGTGACCACATGCGGGGGATGTTATGCCGATTGCGCCTTTGCGGCACGCGTTGAGGACGGTCGCGTGGTGGCCGAGTTGCCGGTGCCGGGGCATCCGTGCGCGGCGCGTGCCCTATGCGCCCGCGGACGGCATCGCTTGGCAATGCCGTTTGACGAGCGCGATCGCATTGTGCACCCCATGCGCCGACGAACTAATGGCTCGGGGTTCGATGTGATTTCGTGGGACGAGGCGTTCGCGCAGATTGCAGCGCGCCTTGGGGGGATTGTCGACGGGCATGGTCCGCGTGCGCTGGGCATGACGCTCGGCGTTCCCTCGTTCGACCGCTACTGGGCGTATCGCTTCATGCATGCGCTGGGCTCGCCCAACGTGTACGGTGCCGACGGCGCCTGCGAGGTAAGCCGACTTACCGGTTGGGAGCACAGCTTGGGCTATAGTCCCGCCTCCGACCTGGCGCATACCGATTGCATCATGTACCTCGGGCGTTCGCTGGTGGATTCGTCGACGATGGGGGCCGTTGATGCGCTTAACGATGCGCGTCGACGCGGGGCGAAGATCATCGTGGTCGACCCTCGGCGCAGCGGTTCGGCTGCTATTTCCGACCGCTGGTTGCGCGTGCGCCCGGGCTGCGACTTGGCGCTGCTGTTGGGTATTGTCCACGTGTTGATTGCCGAGGACCTGTACGACCACGAGTTCGTGGACCGCTATACCACGGGTTTTGACGAGCTGGCGCAGGCGGCCCGTGCTTGGACGCCCGAGTGGGCCGAGTCGATGTGCGACGTGCCGGCCGCGGAGATTGTCGCCACGGCGCGCGACCTCGCTGCCGCCGCGCCTGCCGCTGTGGTAGATGCGGGCTTTCATGGTGGCATCGGTATCGCGTATGCCAACAGCACCCAGACCGCGCGCGCTATCTGCTTGGTCGATGTGCTGCTGGGCTGCATCGGACATGCGGGCGGTGCCCTCAACCCGCCCACACCGCTTGCGTTGGGCGATTTGGACCCTGCGCGTTTCGCGACGCCGTCGATGCCACGTGAGCCCAAGTTGGGGTCCGAACGCTATCCGCTCGTCGACCCCGAGCGCGGTCTGTGCACGACCATCGGTCAATCGATTCTTGCCGGCGATTTGCGTGGGCTCATCGTCTATGCCAGTAACCCCGGTGCGGGCTATGGCAATGCGCAGGCTTGGTTGGGCATCTTGCAGCAGCTCGACTTGCTCGTGACGATTGATATTCGCTGGTCCGAGACGGCGCGCGCTTCCGACTTCGTGCTGCCCGATGTGACATATTTGGAGGCTGATCGCGGCGTGGGTACAGTCGTGGGGCGCAACGACGCGTGCGTGTTCTACCGCAACGCCGTGCTGCCGGTCTTGCATGACGACACGCGACCGGGGCGGGAGATCTTTGCCGGGTTGGCTGCTGCCTGCGGCGTGGACGAGTACTTCGACTTTTCGCCGGACGACCTTGCGGCGGCCCAGGTGGCGCCCTTTGGGATCGATCTGGACGAGCTCAAGGAGCGCGGTTGGGCCGATACGGGCGTGGTGCTGCCGTCGCGTACGGGCGAGCCGGTGATTCCGCTTGCCGGCGGCAAGATTGCGCTGGCAAGCGACGTATGGGAGCGAGCCGGCATGGGTCGTGTGGCCAACTGGATCGCGCCGATGGTGGAGCCCGGCCCGGGGATGTTTCGCCTCATTAGCGGCAACCGTCCCTTTGAGTCGCATACCTCGCGAAGGCTCGCGGCGGCCGGTGCCGCCGAGGCGGGTTCCGACTTGGACGCCGTGCAGATGAATGCCGATGTCGCCGCACGCATGGGTATCGCCGATGGCGAGGTCGTGGAACTCGTGAGCGACATGGGCCGCGACCGCGTGCGCGTGGAGACGACGCCCTATCTGCATCCGGCATGCATCTTTACGTCGGCCACCCCCGGTGGGCGTTCGTTTGGCCGCGATGCCGGTGACGCTCAAGCCTTGGGCGTGGGCCCGCTCGACCATACGCCGTTGCGTTGGGATCCGTTGACGGGTGCCGCGCTCACCCAGGAAAACGCCGTTCGCGTGGAAAAGATCGCGGCGCGCGAGGATAATAACTAGTAATTGACTCAGCTGATGTATTCGACTGATCCACGTTTCTTTTGAAAGGCCGCACATGAGCGATAGCCAGAACATGTCCGATGAGGTACGCGCCCGCCTGCGCGCCATTCCCTCCGTTAACGAGCTGCTTGCCGAGTGGCCGGTAGTGAAGGCGGCGGGGGAGACCTGCGACGCGGTGGTGCATGCTGCCGTGACGGCCGAACTCGACGAGGAGCGCGCTGCGATTCGTGCCGGTGCCGCCCCGCGCTCTAAGCGCGAGCTGGCCTCGGCCATCGAGTGGCGTGCGCATCGTTCTGCGCTGCCGAGCTTGCGTCCTGCCGTCAACGCCACGGGTGTTGTTATCCATACCAATCTGGGTCGCGCCCCGCTCGCGGAGTCGGCCGCCAAGGCCGTGGCCGAGGTTGCGCGCGGGTATAGCACGCTCGAGTACAGCGTCGACACCTGTTCGCGCGGGTCGCGCAAGGAGCACGCCGCGCAGCTGATTCGCTCGCTCACCGGTGCCGAGGATGCGCTGGTCGTCAACAACAATGCCGCCGCGGTGCTGCTGGTGCTTGCCACCCATGCCGCGGGCAAAGAGGTCATCGTGAGCCGCGGCGAGCTTGTCGAGATCGGTGGCAGCTTCCGCATCCCCGATGTCATGGCGGCTTCGGGCGCCAAGCTCGTCGAAGTCGGAGCCACCAACCGCACGCATCTGGGCGACTACGAGCGCGCCATCACGCCCGAAACGGCCATGATTCTGAAGGTCCATCCCTCCAACTATCGCATCGAGGGTTTCCACGAGGAGGTGAGCTCAAGGGAGCTCGCCGCACTGGCCCATAAGCACGGCCTGCTGTTCTATGAAGACCAGGGGTCGGGTGCACTGTTGCCTGACGACATCCTGGTTCGCGGCGGCGAGGAAACCACGCCGGCTTCGGTTTCGGCAGGGCTCGATCTGGTGTCGTGCTCGGGCGATAAATTGCTCGGTGCCGCACAGGCGGGCATTATCATGGGCCGTCGCGATCTGGTCCAGGCCTGCGGGTCGCATCCGCTTATGCGCGCCCTGCGCCCGGGTAAGTTGGCGCTCACGGCGCTCGAGGCCACGCTGCGTATCTACATGGATGGCGCCGATGTGGCTCATCGCGATATTCCGGTGCTCAGCATGCTGACGCTTCCGCAGGCTCATCTGGAGCGTCGTGCTCGCAAGCTGTGCGATTGTATGGTCGCCGTGCTCGATAAGGCCGGTTGCCCGTGCGCCGTTGAGTTGGAGATTGTCGAGGAGTCCTCGACGCCCGGTGGCGGCTCGCTGCCTACCGTCGAGCTGCCCACGATGTGCGTTGCCGTGCGTCTTGTTGACGAGCGTCTGACGGTCGACGCGCTCAAGCGTTCGCTTGTCCAGGACTTCGACACGCCGGTCGTCACGCGAACCTCGCACGATCGCATTTTGTTTGACGTCCGTACGCTTGTGGGCGACCGCGATATCGAGACGGCGGCGTCGACGCTTGCCGCGTGCGTTGCCAAGGCGGTGCGCCGATGAGTGAGCGTGACGCATTGGTGGAATGCCCCGTTATCGTGGGCACGGCGGGCCATGTCGACCACGGTAAGTCGGCATTGATTGAGGCGCTGACCGGCAAGAATCCTGACCGCTTGGAGGTCGAGCGCCGTCGCGGTATGACCGTGGAGCTGGGCTTTGGCGAGCTGGCACTGCCGAGTGGCAAGATCGTCGGACTGGTCGATGTGCCGGGCCACGCGCATTATTTGCGCGCCATGGTGCAGGGCGCCACGGGTATCGACGTGGCCGTGCTGGTGGTTTCGGCCGTCGAGGGCGTGATGCCGCAGACGCGCGAGCACGTGCATGTGCTGGAGCTGCTGGGCGTCACGCATATGGTGGTCGCGCTGACGATGTGCGATTTGGCCGATGCCGAGATGACCGAGCTTGCCGAGCTCGATGTCGATGACTTTTTGTCGGGTACCGTGTTTGCGGGCGCTCCGATCGTGCCTGTTTCGTCCAAGACCGGCGCGGGGATTGATGCGCTGCTGGCAGCGCTTGACGATCAGGTTGGTACCTGCTGGGATTCCTGCCGCGACCGTGCCGAGCGCACCGATGTCGCACCGCGTCTGCCCATCGACCGCTGCTTTACGATCAAGGGCGCCGGCACCGTCGTGACGGGAACGCTGCACGATGCGCCGGTTGCGGTGGGCGATGAGCTCGTCGCGCTGCCGTCGCGCACGGCCTGCCGCGTACGCGGGATCCAAGTACATGGCGACACGCAGCAGGCGCTGCCCGGTCAGCGTGTGGCGCTCAATTTAGTTGGCGATGGTGTCGTCGCGCTCGATCGCGGTGAGATGCTCGGCGTGGCGGGCCGCTTTGGCCAGACGTTGCGCTTTATGATGACGTTTACGTATTTGGGTCGCGAGGGCGCCAAGCCGCGTGTGCTCGAGTCGGGCGCGCGCGTGCATGTGATGGCCGGCACAGCCGAGGTCGTCGGTCGTATCATGCTCATGGAGGGTGAGGCCCCCATGGCGGTGGGCGAGACCCGTACCGTGCAGGTGCGATTGGAGGAGCCGCTGCCGCTGCGTGCCGGCGACCATGCCGTGGTGCTGTCCTATTCGCCGGTTATGCTCATTGGCGGCGGGCGCGTACTGCTTTCGCGCTGCCGTCGTTCGCGCGAACTTACCGAGGGGGAGCGTGTGCTGTACGCGGCGCTTGAGGCCGGAGATATTGCGGGCGCGGTGGATGCGTGGCTGGCGCTGCAGGCGCTGCCGGTTGCGGCTGCCGATGTTGCCGCGGCGCTCGATCTTGTTGCCGGTGAGGCTGAGGCGGCGTTGCGCGAGTTGGTGGCGAAGGGCGCTGCTTGCGCGCTTGCCGGCTCGGATGGCTCGCTGTATGCAGATGCTTCCGCGCTCGATGCCGCGATGGGCACGCTGGCGGCGACCCTGTCAGCTATGCATGCGGCGGCTCCCAAGGAGACGGGCTTTACGCCCGGCGCCGTCGCCCATGCTGCTTGGCCTACCGCTAACGATGCAATTGCCGCAGCCCTGATTTCCGAGGGCTGCTCGCGCGGCGTGTGCGCCGCCGAGGGCGCCGAGGTGTTCGACCCGCACTCCGCTGCCGCCGCGGCGCGTGTGGTGCGCGAGGCCTGCGAACGCATCGTTGCCTTGCTGGACGAAGCCGGCCTCGATGCACCGACGTTGCCCGAGGTGGGCGAGCAACTGCAGCTCGATCGCGATACCATGACGAGAGCCCTGCGCGAGCTTTCGCTCAACCGCTCGATCGTTAAGGTCGAGCGCGACGTTGCCCTGTCTGCTGCCGCCGAGGCCCATGCGCGTGAGCTCGTCGCCGCCGCCATTGCCGACGTCGGTGGCGCCGCCACCACGAGCGTGCTACGCGAGGCCCTAGGTGTGTCGCGTAAACGTGCCATCAGCATCTTGGAACACCTGGATGCCGTACGCTTCACGGTACTCGACAAGGATGCCGGCGGCCTGCGCTCCCTGCGCTAGATTGGCTGCTCGGTTTGGTAAAATACCGCCGCACTTGGGAACGGATGGGCTCCGGTGGGCTCCGCGGTCCTCAAAACCGTTGCGAGGCGTGCAAAACGTCTTGGATGTGTTCGATTCACATACGTTCCCGCCATACGCTACCAGCGCTTTTGTGCTCGCGGTCTTGCTGCGTGCCGCAAAGGCGCTGTTTTGTTTTTGCATGGGTTTGCCGTGCCGCCTGCTTTATCGGCGACGGTATTTGGCTTCGTGTGCCGGGTTTTGAGCATACCGATGGGGGTGGTTTCCCGTATGACTACCGTAAGACGGGCCGATCTTTCATGTGTCGTCCAGGCGGGCGGGTTGTCGTCGCGCATGGGCTGCGATAAGGCGCGCATGGCGTTTTGCGGTGAGCCGCTCATCGAGCGCGTGCTGGGTCGGCTGGCGCCAGTTGCCGGCGAGTTGGTCGTGACGACTTCGCGTCCCAGCGAGCTTGCCTATCTTGAGGAGCGTGCGTTTGGCGGACTGCGCCCCCGCGTAGTCATGGATGTCGACGGCCCCGCCGGTGCCATGCGTGGCATCGCGAGCTCGTTGGCCGCGGCGCGATTGCCGCTCGTGGCAATCGTCGCCTGCGATATGCCGTTTGTCTCGTCGGAACTGATCGGCGCGCTTGCCGATCGTGCTGAGGCCGAGGTGCTCGACGTGTGCGTGCCGCGCGAGGAGCGGGGGATTGAGCCGCTTTGCGCCGTCTGGCGCCGTGACGCGTGTGCGCCGGTTGCCCATGAGCTGCTCGCCTGCGACCGCCAGCGCATTCGCTGCCTGATCAATCGCGTTCAGGCTGGTTATATGGATGAACCGCAGATCGTTAAGGCCGCGGGCTCGACGCTCTGCTTCGAGAACGTCAATACGCCCGAGGAGTTTGCGGCGGCCGAGTTACTCGCCTAGATGATTGGAGTTGCCATGCCTCACGATATTTGCCCCGAAACGGGAGAGCCTTGCACTTGCGATGGTTCCGAGCCCTGTACCTGCGGCTGCGGAGGCTGCGGGCATACGGCCGAGGAAGAGGCTGCGGCGGCTGCGTATCGTGAGGCGCACCGCGAAGGCCCGTCCGGTGATGCCCTCGACCACGAGCGCAAGATTATCGTGTCGTTCGACAGCACCTTCGATGTGATGGAATGCGAGCAGCTGTGCCTTGCCGCCGGTGTGCCCGGGCGCATCATGCCGCTGCCCGGCTCCATCACCGCCGGCTGCGGCCTGTGCTGGGCCATGCCGTTCTCCGGCGATGCGCTCACCGCCTTCCGCGCTGCCACCGAAGGCCGCATAACCCCCGCCGACTACCATCAGCTCGTCCTCTAACCACCCACACCACCACATTGGGGACAGGCACCTTTGTGGTGGTTTGGAACACGTGGACGAAACAGGTTTGAAACACAGGTTTTGCACGTCAGGCACTCAAAAACGCATCTACCTGCATCGTAATCAAAACGAAACATCTGCTCGTCGGCTTATGCGAAACTTTGCTGCAACAGTGCGATATTATCCATAGTCGATAAAGCTCACGGCGCATGGGGCGCCGCGAACGACACCTTTCTTTTCCATCAATTGGAGGAAGCATGAGCTACACGCAGAAAGTTCTCGACGAGCTCAAGGCCCGCTATCCCGAGCAGCCTGAGTTCATCCAGGCCGCGACCGAGATCCTCGGCACCATCCAGCCGGCGCTCGACGCCCATCCAGAGTACGAGGAGGCCGCCCTGCTGGAGCGCCTCGTCGAGCCCGAGCGCATCGTTATGTTCCGTGTTCCCTGGGTCGACGACCAGGGCAAGGTTCAGGTCAACCGCGGCTATCGCGTCGAGTTCAACTCTGCCATTGGACCCTACAAGGGCGGCCTGCGCTTTAACCCGACGGTCACCCTGGGCATGCTCAAGTTCCTGGGCCTGGAGCAGATCCTCAAGAACAGCCTGACCACCCTTCCCATGGGCGGCGGCAAGGGCGGCTCCGACTTTGACCCCAAGGGCAAGTCCAACAACGAGATCATGCACTTCTGCCAGTCCTTCATGACCGAGCTCTATCGCCACATTGGCCCCAACACCGACGTTCCCGCCGGTGACCTGGGCGTTGGCGGCCGCGAGGTTGCCTACCTGTTCGGTCAGTACAAGCGCCTGACCAACGAGTGGACCGGCGTCCTTACCGGCAAGGGCCTCTCCTTTGGCGGCTCGCTCGCCCGTACCGAGGCCACCGGCTACGGCCTGGCCTACTTTGTGGACGAGTACCTCAAGAGCCGTGGCGATTCCTTCGAGGGCAAGAACGTCGTCGTTCACGGCTCCGGTAACGTCGCCATCTACGCGGTCCAGAAGGTTTCCCAGCTCGGCGGCAAGGTGCTGGCCTGCTCCGACACCCACGGCTGGGTCGAGGATCCCGACGGCATCGACTACACCGTGCTCGAGCACATCTACAACAAGAAGCGTTCCGGCCACGACAAGGGCGTCACGCTCGCCATGTACGTTGACGAGAAGCCCAACGCCGTGTGGCACGAGGGCGACGGCCGTGGCGTGTGGCAGCTGCCCTGCGACATCGCGCTGCCCTGCGCTCGCGAGAACACGCTGCTGCTCGAGGACGCCCAGGCGCTCGTCGCCAACGGCTGCAAGGTGGTCGGCGAGGGCGCGAACATGCCCACGACCATCGAGGCTACGACCTACTTCCAGGAGAACGGCGTCGCCTTTATGCCCGGTAAGGCTGCCAACGCCGGTGGCGTGCTCGTGTCCGGCCTGGAGATGAGCCAGAACGCCGAGCACCTGTCCTGGACCTTCGAGGAGGTCGACGGCAAGCTCGAGCAGCTCATGCGCGGCATGTTCCACAACGTGGACGACACCGCCAAGGAGTATGGCCAGGAGGGCAACTTTGTCATGGGCGCCAACATCGCCGGCTTCCTGAAGGTCGCCGACGCCATGCTCGCCCAGGGCGTCTGCTAAATCTTCGCTCGACATAGCATGTGGTGAGGCTCCCAGCTATCCGGCTGGGAGCCTTTTTCTATGGTGACGATGGCGGCGGCCCCTCGTTTGGTACACTTAAAAGTACTGGACAAGTGGAGAGATGGGGGAGAACGTGCTCAAGTTCGGTACCTACGTCCGTGTTGGAAACACGGCCGAAGCCTATGAGCTCTTGCAGAAGAACCGCAACAACAAGATTGTGGGCGGCGGCATCTGGATGCGTCTGGGTTCGCGTCGTGTGGCGACGGCGATTGACCTTTCGGCCTGCGGACTCGATCAGATCGAGGAGACCGAGACCGAGTTTCGCATCGGTGCCATGTGCACCCTGCGCCAGCTCGAGCGTCATGCCGAGCTCAACGCGCTTGTCAACAATGTCTTTGAGTTCGCCGTCCACGACATCGTAGGCGTGCAGCTGCGCAACACCGCCACGGTGGGCGGCAGCATCTACGGCCGCTTTGGCTTCTCGGACGTGCTCTCGGCGTTCCTGGCGCTCGATTCGTATGTTGAGCTGACGGGTGCCGGCCGCGTGCCGCTCGCCGAGTTCGTGGACATGGGCTATGTGCGCGACGTGATCGAGCACGTCGTGGTCGTTAAGCACGACTACCGCGCGAGCTATGAGGCCGTGCGCAAGGCCGCGACCGACTTCCCCTCGCTTAATGTCACCGCCGCCTGGTGGGACAACAGCTGGCATGTCACCGTGGGTGCCCGCCCGCTGCGCGCGACCCTGCTGCAGGGCGAGGCATGTGGCCTTACCGCCGAGCAGCCTTCCGAGGACGAGCTGCGCGCCCTGGCCGCGTTCGTACGCGCGTTGAGCTACGGCACCAACCTGTGGGGCTCGGCTGACTACCGCCGCCGCATCTCGGCACCGTTGGCGATTCAGGCCGTGCGCCGCGCCGCCGGCATCGAGCTTTCGGCCGCGCTTGCCCGCGAGCTCGAGGGCGTGCAGATCCCTAAGTTCGCCACGGACGAGTATTCCTGCCGCCGCGTGTCCGGCGTCGATTCTAGCGAGGTGCGCTAATGGCTGCCAAACTCATCGATCTTTCCTTTACGCTCAACGGCCGCAAGGTCAAGGTTCAGATTGCCCCCGACACCATGCTCTTCGCGCTGCTGCGCGAACAGGGCTGCGCGTCGGTGCGCTGTGCCTGCGAAACCACCAACTGCGGCTTGTGCACGGTGTGGCTCGACGGCGACCCGGTGCTGAGCTGCTCGGTTCCCGCCGCCCGTGTTGAGGGACACACCATTACCACGCTTGAGGGCCTTAAGGCCGAGTCCGAGGCGCTCGCCCGCGCAATGGCTGCCGAAGGTGCCGAGCAGTGCGGTTTTTGCGCCCCCGGCCTCATCATGAACGTGCTGGCGCTCGCCCGCGCCGCCAAGGAGGACCCGAGCCTCGTCGCCACGCGCGAGGAGCTCTCGCGCCAGCTCGCCGGCAACCTCTGCCGTTGCAGCGGCTACGAGAGCCAGCTGCGCGCCATCGTCCGCTTCCTCAACGAGTCTGGCGTGCAGGTGGGCTTCGAGATGCCCGAGCTGCCCGTCAACGACACGAGCTCCGACGGTGTCGCGTACAAGCAGATTACCCACAAGCAGCCCAAGAAGGATTCGAAGGCTCTGCTCGAGGGCCGTCCCGTCTACACGGGCGACCTGGTGCCCGCCGGCGCGCTCATCGTCAAACTCAAGCGCAGCCCCTATGCCCGTGCCAAGATCCGCTCCATCGACACGTCGCGCGCCCTGAAGGTGCCCGGTGTCGTGGGCGTCTACACCTACGAGGACGTGCCCAAGCGCCGCTTTACCATCGCCGGCCAGAGCTATCCGCAGCCAAGTCCCTACGACCGCCTGATCCTCGAGAACCTTGTGCGCTATCAAAACGAGGAGGTGGCGATCGTCGCCGCCGAGACCGAGGAGGCCGCCGACAAGGCGCTCAAGCTCATCAAGGTCGACTACGAGGTGCTCGAGCCGCTGCTCGACTTTACCCAGGCTCTCGACAACGACATCGTGGTCCACCCCGAGGGCGACGTGACCTTTATGTTCCCGCAGGGCGGGGACGTTGCTCGCAACCTGGTGTGCAGCGGTACCAGTGATTTTGGCGATCTGGACGAGGCCTTCGCCCAGAGCGACATCGTCTTTGAGCGCACCTACACCAGCCAGGCCACGCAGACCGCGCCCATGGAGACCTTCCGCGCCTTCGCGACGACCGACGCGTTCGGGCGTATCTCGGTGACCACTTCCACGCAGGTGCCCTTCCACGTGCGCCGCATGGTCGCGCAGTCGCTCGATATTCCGCAGTCGCAGGTGCAAGTCATTAAGCCGCGCATCGGTGGCGGCTTTGGCTCCAAGCAGACGGGCTGCTGCGAGATCTTCGTGGCGTTCGTGACACAGCAGACCGGCCGTCCGAGCTACTGCTGCTACACCCGCGAGGAGACCATCACCGCGGGCAACTCGCGTCACCAGATGCAGATGACTGTTAAGCTGGGCGCCATGAACGACGGCACCATCACGGCTATCGATCTGCATACGCTGTCCAACGCCGGCGCGTACGGCGAGCATGCCACCACGACGATCGGCCTCTCGGGTCACAAGAGCCTGCCCATCTACAACCACGTGAAGGCGAGCCGCTTTAGGTGGGACGCCGTCTACACCAATACCAACCGCGGCGGCGCGTATCGTGGCTACGGTGCCACCCAGGGCCAGTTTGCCGTGGAGAGCGCCGTCAACGAGCTCGCCGACATGCTGCACATGGATCCCGCCGACCTGCGCCTTAAGAACATCGTGCGCGAGGGCGAGATCATGCCGCAGTACTACAACGAGAAGCTCAACGCCTGTGCGCTCGACCGCTGCCTGCTGCGCGCGATGGATATGATCGGCTGGCGTGACAAGCCGCTGGCCGTGGACCTGGGCGACCGCGTGCGCGCCCTGGGCTGCGCGCTCACCATGCAGGGCTCGGGCATCTCCAACGTGGACATCGCCGGTATCGACATGCGCCTGGAAGAGGACGGCTTCATTACCATCGGCACCGGCGCCACCGATAACGGCATGGGCGTCGATACAATCCTGGCGCAGATTGCCGCCGAGGAGCTGGGCGTGGAGAGTTCGATGATCGTGGTGCGCGGCGTGGACACCGACGTATCGCCGTTCGATGCCGGCTCGTACGCGAGCTCGGGTACGTACGTGACGGGCCTTGCCGCCAAGAATGCCGCGACCGAGCTACGTGAGAAGATCTGTGTCAAGGCCGCCCACATGTGGGATGTGGACGCCGCCGACGTGGTCTTCGATGGCCAGTACGTGCGTCTGTCCGACGAGCGCGCCGCGCGCGAGCAGAACCGCTACCTCACGCTGCGCGACTTTGCCAACCTGTGCGTCAAGAACATCGCGGGCGGCGACGCACTGACCTCGCACGCCTCTGCCTGCCTGCCCGTTTCGCCCCCGCCGTTTATGGCCGGTATTGCCGAGGTCGAGGTTGACAAGGCCACCGGCAAGGTGACTGTTGTGGACTACGCGGCTGCCGTTGACTGCGGCACCGTGATCAACGAGGCGCTCGCGCGCGTTCAGGCCGAGGGCGGCATTGCCCAGGGCATCGGCCACGCGCTCTACGAGATCGTCGAGCACGACGAGCGCGGTCGCCTGCGCACCGGCAACTTTATGAGCTACAAGCTGCCCACGCGTCTGGATATCGGCAGCATTCGCGTGGCCTTTGAGCCGAGCTACGAGCCGACGGGTCCGTTTGGTGCCAAGTCGATCGGCGAGGTCGTCATCAACACGCCGCTCGCCGCCGTGGCCTCGGCCGTCGCACACGCCACCGGCCACCAGGTTCGCTCGCTGCCGATCACGCCGGAGAAAGCGCTGCTGGGGGAGTAGACGAGGCGACGCCGCCCTTTGGCAAGCCCGGGGAAACTGCAGCCCACTTTTCAACCGAATTGTGGGCTGCAGTTTCCGTTTGAGGCCCTTGGCGGAAAGTGCATCCCGGAATAGGGGCTCAAAATGGGTTGCAGTTTCCGGTTGATGGCTATAGCGGAAATTGCGTCCCATTCCGAGGCTCCAAACCGGGACACGCTTTCCGGTGCAGGATTCTTGTGGCCGTGTTGCCTGGCTTCCTCTATGAGTTGCGGTGGAATAGTTCCTGTTTTGGAGGACTGGAGCCCCAAACAGGAACTATTTCACCGCAACTTATGAGATGAGGTGGCGTGCTCTATTGGCTTGCACTCGTGGTGAGGTCGTGAGCCTGTAAAAGGTGTGCGTGCGCTTGCCGTTCGTATCTGCTATCATTCCTAGTCTGTGCGCTCATGCGGGCGTGGCGGAATTGGTAGACGCGCCAGATTTAGGTTCTGGTGGGATTCCCGTGAAGGTTCGAGTCCTTTCGCCCGCACCAACGCATCTGCGTCGGCTTCGGCCGTCGCGACTCTTTGTTGCATAAAGGTACCAGCACCTCAGATAAGCTGGGCAGTATGAGGAGGAACGTGTTGAACATCACCGCTTCTGACGTCAAGGACGCCAAGCTCACCGCTACGGTCACCATCCCGGCCGCCGACGTCGACGCCGCGATTAAGAAGGCCTACAAGGACACCGCTAAGAAGTACCGCTTCCCGGGCTTCCGTGCCGGTAAGGCTCCCCGTCCGGTCATCGACTCCGCTCTTGGCGCCGAGGCTACCCTCGCTCAGGCCACCAACGACCTGATTGCCGCCAACGAGCCCGCCGTCCTCAACGAGCTGGACATCGTCCCCACCAAGAGCGGTGACTACAAGGAGCTCGACCTCGCCAAGGACCACGAGGACTACACCTACACCGTCGAGTTCTCCCTGCGTCCCGCCGCTGAGCTCTCCTCCTTCGACGCCGTCGAGATCGAGATGCCTCCTGCGGAGGTCACCGAGTCCGAGATCAACAACCAGGTTGAGATGCTCCTCAACTACCGTGCCACCTTCGAGGACGTCGAGGGTCGTGCCGTCGAGGCCGAGGACTACGTTACCGTCGACCTCAAGGCCGTCGAGAACGCCGACAACTTTGCCGCCGAGGGCCGCATGCTCATCGCCGGTAGCGACAGCAACCCCAAGGAGTTCAACGAGGCCCTGATCGGCGCTAACGTTGACGACGTTAAGACCGTCACCTGGACCGACGAGGTCGAGGAGGGCGAGGAGGCCGAGACCCACACCGTCGAGGTCACCGTCAAGGGCATCAAGGTCCGCAACACCCCCGAGCTCACCGACGAGCTCGTCAAGTCCGACTTTGGCTTCGACAGCATCGACGCTATGCGCGACGCCATCAAGCTCGAGATCGAGCAGGACAAGGCTTCCCGCCTCCCGGCCGAGAAGGAGAACCGTTGCGTCTCCGCTCTCGCCGAGCGTCTGCAGCTCGACGAGATGGACGCCGACTACGAGCAGTCCGTCTTTGAGGAGCTTGGCCAGAACTTCCTGTCCAACCTCGCTGCCCGCGGCATGACCCTGGACACCTGGCTGCCCGCTTCCGGCCTGACCATGGAGCAGTTCATCGGCGACCTGCACAAGCAGGCCAACGACGTTGCCCGCGAGTCCCTGGCGCTCGACGCCCTCGCCCGTGAGCTCAAGATTGAGGTCACTGAGGACGACGTCAACGCCGAGTTCGAGAAGGCTGGCGTCAAGGACGTCGAGGCTTCCAAGGCCGAGTTCATCGCCGATGGCCGCATGCCTGCCGTCCGTGAGTCCATCCGTCGCTCCAAGGCCGTCGACCACCTGGTCGAGAACGCCAAGGTGACCGAGGTCGACGAGACCGCCAAGGACGCCGAGTAATTCTCGCCACCTTGCCCGCGAGCGCATGCGTGCGCCCGTGATGGGGTAAAGTTATACACCGGTTATCCGGTTGCTTCGTACGGTGCCAGCCAATGCATAGCATGCGGGCACCGTACGTTTGTCTAGAACCACTATTGGTCCGTAAGAGAAATGGAGATGCGTATGATCGCTAAGTTCGATTCCGCCCTCGTGCCATACGTTATCGAGCAGACGCCGCGCGGCGAGCGCAGCTACGATATCTATTCGCGCCTGCTCAACGACCGCATCATCTTCTTGGGCGAGGAGATCAACTCCGTCAGCGCCAACCTGGTCGTTGCCCAGCTGCTGCATCTTGAGAGCCAGGATGCCGAGAAGGATATCTCGCTCTACATCAATTCGCCTGGTGGCGAGGTCTACTCCGGCCTGGCGATTCTGGACACTATGAACTTCATTAAGCCGCAGGTCTCCACCATCTGCGTGGGTATGGCCGCGTCCATGGCCGCCGTGCTGCTTTCGGCCGGCGCCAAGGGCAAGCGCTTCTGCCTGCCGCACTCCAAGGTCATGATTCACCAGCCCAGCGGCGGTGCCCAGGGCCAGCAGACCGAGATCGAGATCGTGGCCGAGGAGATCAAGAAGACCCGCCGCGAGCTCAACCAGATCCTGTCCGACGCCTCGGGCCAGCCCATCGAGAAGGTCCAGGCCGACACCGAGCGCGACAACTACCTGACCGCTGCCGAGGCCCTCGACTACGGTCTGATCGACCGTATCGTCACCTCGCGCGACCTCGCCGCGAAGGACGCCTAGGATGGCAGGTAACATGCAGGACAACTTTGACGAGAACGGCAACCCCATCCGCTGCTCCTTCTGCGGAAAAGAGCAGGGCCAGGTCCGTCGTCTCGTAAAGGGCCCGACCAACATCTTTATCTGTGACGAGTGCGTCGCCGCCTGCTCCGAGATCCTTGAGGAGTCGCTGGCTTCGGACTTTATGGACGCTGCCCGCAACGGCAATCTTCCGGGTTTCCTCAACGACCACGGCCAGGCTGCGTCCCAGCCCGCCGTTGACCCCGAGGCCGAGGGCTTTGAGCTCGAGGACGACCGTCAGGTCATCACGCACGTGCCGACGCCGCACGAGATCTATGACGAGCTTTCTGCCTATGTTATGGGCCAGGAGGACGCCAAGCGCGCCATGTCGGTGGCCGTGTACAACCACTACCGTCGCGTGATCGAGGGCGGTGCCGCAGTGTCCGCCCTTGACGAGGCATCGGGCATGGGCGCCCAGTTTGACGATGACATGGACGAGGTAGAACTCGCCAAGTCCAACATTTTGCTGCTCGGCCCCACCGGTACCGGTAAGACCCTGCTTGCCCAGACGCTTGCGCGTATCCTCGAGGTGCCGTTTGCCATCGCCGACGCCACCGCGCTCACCGAGGCCGGTTACGTTGGCGAGGACGTTGAGAACATCCTGCTCAAGCTCATCAACGCCGCCGATGGTGACATCGAGCGCGCGCAGGTGGGCATCATCTACGTGGACGAGATCGACAAGATTGCCCGCAAGGCCGAGAACCTCTCCATCACCCGCGATGTTTCGGGCGAGGGCGTTCAGCAGGCGCTGCTTAAGATTCTTGAGGGCACGGTGGCAAGCGTTCCGCCCACCGGCGGCCGCAAGCATCCCCAGCAGGAGCTGCTACAGATCGACACGACCAACATCCTGTTCATCTGCGGCGGTGCCTTTGTGGGTCTGGATAAGATCATCGCCGACCGCGCGGGCAACAAGGGCGTGGGCTTTAACTCCGAGATCGCCGGCCCCACCTCGGTCGACGAGAATGATCTGCTTCGTCAGGTGCTCCCGCAAGACCTCAACGCCTTTGGCATGATCCCCGAGTTCGTGGGCCGTACGCCCGTCGTCACCCAGACGCAGGCGCTCGACGAGGACGACCTGGTGTCGATCCTAACTGAGCCCAAGAACGCCGTGGTGCGTCAGTACCGCAAGATGTTCCAGCTCGAGGACGTCGATCTTGAGTTTGAGGACGCCGCTCTGCACGAGATCGCCCGCATGGCGCTTGCCCGCAAGACCGGCGCTCGCGGCCTGCGCTCCATCTGCGAGGACGTGCTGCAGCAGACGATGTTCGACCTCCCCAGCGAGGAGGGCGTCGCCAAGGTCGTCGTAACCGAAGCCTCCGTAAAGGGCGAAGAACAGCCCCAACGCATCTACGGCTAGATCTGCCTAAAATGTGTTTGCAAATAGCCTCCGACCACCCGCGGTCGGAGGCTATTTTATATATGCGCAATAACCCCAACTACCTGTGTTATTCTGTGTGTCTGTTTAAGCCTCAGCGAAGTCATTCAGACTGAAGTAATCGATACCTAAGGGGAGGAATGTAGGCCCGATTTTCGTAGATTCCGCACGAGCCGAAGACCACTTAATGTGGTCTTCGCGC
>OJOF01001295.1_pt1 | contig 19473 bp, 17 predicted proteins | sample 1598181 | NCBI WGS metagenome assembly OJOF01 (sample SAMN01915226, study PRJEB22387) | human gut metagenome | isolation source: stool | host: Homo sapiens | place: USA
ACTCCCACTGTGGGGCCTTCGCTGTCATCCGGCTGTGCTGCTACTTTGTGGCCTACTTCGGCCTCTGCGGCAGTGTGCGGTTCACACCCCGGGCGGGCCTGTGCTGGACGCTGGCGCTGGTGCTGGAGCGGGCGCTGTCGGGCTTTGCCGTGGCGGCGTTCCCGCTGGCGAAAGACACCGGCCTCGCCCATACTTTTGCCACAGCGGCCGACAAGCAGACCGTCTGCCGCTTTCTCTGCGGCCTGTCGGCTCTGCTCATCCTGGCGCTGACGGCGCTGGGCGGCGGCGGGCTGGCGGCGGCGGCGCTTCTGGCGCTGTGGCGCTATTATTTCGTGGCCAAAAGGCAGTTTGGCGGCATCACCGGCGACCTGGCCGGGTGGTTTTTACAGCGGGCCGAGCTGTGGATGCTGGCGGCGCTGGCCGTCAGCCAGTGGGGAGGAGTGCTGTAAATGATGTTCATCACAGGGCCGCTCTACAGCGGCAAGCGCACCTTTGCGCGGAACTTCCGGGGCAGCGTCATCGCCGATGTGCAGGACGCCGCCGCCGAGACTCAGACCCCGGAGCAGCTCGAAACGCTGGCCCGGGAGCTGGCGGAATATGATGTTGTCATCGCCACCGAGGTCGGCGGCGGTGTTGTCCCGATGGATGCTGAGGAGCGCGCCGGGCGGGAGGCCGCCGGACGGCTGGCCTGCCTGCTGGCAGAGCGCGCCGACTGCGTGGTGCAGATGTTCTGCGGCATCCCGACGGTATTGAAAGGAGAATTACCCCAATGTTGATTTATCTGCTGCGTCACGGCCTGACCGAATACAACGCCCAGAAGCGCTATCAGGGCCAGCGCGACATCCCGCTCTCGGCGGAGGGTCTGAGCCAGCTGCGCCGGGCCGACATCGACCCGAAGGTGGTCTATATCACCCCGCTGCAGCGGACGGCCCAGACGGCCCGGGTGCTCTTCCCGGAGGCAGAGCTTGTGGTCGTGAAGGACCTGCAGGAGATGTGCTTCGGCAGCTTCGAGGGCAAAAACTACGTCGAGATGGAGCACGACGCCGATTATCAGGCGTGGGTGCAGGCCAACTGCGAGAGCAAATGCCCCGACGGTGAGCGGAAGGACGACTTCTCGAACCGCATTTGCAGCGCCTTCTCTGCTCTGGTGGACAAGGCGCTGGCCGACGGCGAAGAGCTGCTGGTCATCCTGGCTCACGGCGGCACCCAGATGGCGGCCATGGAGCGGTACGCCCTGCCCAGGCGCGGTTATTATGCGTGGTGCGGCCCCAACGCGGGCGGCTATGTGCTGGATGCCGCCGACTGGGCCGAGAAGCGCCAGCTCCGCCTCGTGAAGACCGTGCAGTATACGAAAGACGCGGAGGCCGGCGTATGATGACCGTCTGGGCTGTGCTGGGAGGCTTCGTGCTGGACGCCATTTTCGGCGACCCGGCATGGCTGCCCCACCCGGTGGTGTACATGGGCAAGGCCATCTCCCGGCTGGAAAAATTCCTCCGCGCCCGCCTGCCCAAAACGCCGCAGGGCGAGCTGCTGGGCGGTGCGGTGCTGGCGTTCTGCCTGCCGGTGGGGACGCTGCTGCTCACGGGCCTTGTCTGCTGGGGCGCGGCGATGCTTCACCCCCTGCTGGGGCTGGCCGTCCAGATGTTCTGGTGCGGGCAGGCGCTGGCCGCGAAGGGGCTGATGCAGGAGAGCATGAATGTCTATGCCGAGCTGAAAAAAGGCAGTCTGCCCGCCGCCCGGAAGGCGGTGAGCCGCATCGTGGGCCGCGACACGGAAGCTCTGACCGCCGAGGGCGTGACCAAAGCGGCGGTGGAGACGGTGGCCGAGAACGCCAGCGACGGCGTCATTGCGCCGCTGCTTTATATGCTGCTGGGCGGTGCGCCGCTGGCCCTGACCTACAAGGCCATCAACACCATGGACAGTATGCTGGGCTACAAAAACGAAAAATATCTCTACTTTGGCCGCGCCGCCGCAAAGCTGGACGATGTGGCAAACTATATCCCGAGCCGTCTGGCGGCGCTGCTCTGGATCATGGCGGCGGCGTTCACCCGCAATGACGCCAAGGGCGCGTGGCGTATCTGGCGGCGGGACCGCCGCAATCACGCCAGCCCCAACAGCGCTCAGACCGAGAGCGCCTGCGCCGGTGCGCTGGGCGTTCAGCTGGCCGGGCCGGCCTACTATTTCGGCGAGTATTACCCGAAGCCCACCATCGGCGACCCGCTGCGGCCCATCGAGCCGGAGGATATTCTGCGGGCAGATCGGATGATGTATGTAGCCAGCGGGTTTGCGCTGGCGTTTGGATGTGCGATACGGGGGTTCTTGGGATGAAACAACTGGTCCACGGCGGTGACTGGATGGGCTACCGCGAACGCTTTGGCCGCGACGCGCTGGATTTTTCGGCGAACGTCAGCCCCCTCGGCCTGCCCGAGGGGGTGGCGCAGGCCATCCGGGACGCACTGCCTCTGGCCGACCGCTACCCCGATCCGCTTTGTCGCACCCTGCGGGCGGCACTGAGCCGGGCCGAGGGTGTGCCGCAGGAGCATATCCTCTGCGGCAACGGCGCGGCGGACCTCATCTTCCGGCTGGTCTGGGCCGTAAAGCCCCATAAGGCGCTGGTGACTGCCCCGACTTTTGCCGAGTACGCCTCTGCATTGGATACGGTGGGGTGCGAAGTGAAACGCTTCTTCCTCGATGAAACGAATGATTTCGCCCCGACGGACGCCCTCGTGGACGCCGTGGACGAGAGCATCGACATGGTGTTCCTCTGCCAGCCGAACAATCCGACGGGGCAGCTGGCCTCACCCGAACTGGTGAAAAAGCTGCTGCGCCGGTGCGGGGAGTGCCGCACGATTTTGGCCGTAGATGAGTGCTTTCTGGACTTTCTGCCCGACGCCGACGGGTGGACGGCAAAGCCTCTGCTGGAAAGTGGGAACCTCGTCATCCTGAAAGCTTTCACCAAGCTCTACGGCATGGCCGGCGTCCGGCTGGGTTACTGCCTCTGCGGCGACGAAGCGCTTCTGGAAAAAATGCAGACAGCGGGCCAGCCGTGGGCCGTGTCCAGTCTGGCGCAGGCGGCAGGCGTCGCGGCCCTGAAAGAAACCGCTTATGTGGACGAGGTGCGCGCCCTTATCGCCCGGCAGCGGCCCGTTCTGACGGCGGGCCTGCGGGCGCTGGGCCTGCGGGTCATCGATGGAAAGGCGAACTATCTGCTCTTCCGCGCGCCCGCCGACCTGAACGAGAGGCTTCGCCCGCTGGGAACACAGGTGCGCAGCTGCGCGAATTATCCGGGCCTCGGGCCGGAGTGGTACCGCACGGCGGTGCGCACGGCCCCCGAGAACGCCCGGCTGCTGGAACTTATGAAAGAGGTGCTGGGATGAGCAGGGCAAAATGCATCATGGTGCAGGGTACGATGAGCGGTGCAGGCAAAAGTCTGCTCTGCGCGGCGCTCTGCCGTATTTTTGCGCAGGACGGCCTGCGCGCCGTGCCGTTCAAGAGCCAGAACATGGCTCTGAACAGCTTCGTCACCAAAGACGGCCTCGAGATGGGCCGGGCGCAGGTGGTGCAGGCGCAGGCCGCCGGTGTCGAGCCGGACGTGCGGATGAACCCCATCCTCCTGAAGCCCAGCAGTGATGTGGGCAGTCAGGTCATCGTGAACGGCGAGGTGCGGGGCCAGATGAAAGCGTCGGAGTATTTCCGCACGAAACGGCAGCTGGTGCCGGACATCCTGAAGGCATATGACAGCCTCGCCGAGGAGGCTGATGTCATTGTCATCGAGGGCGCGGGCAGCCCGGCGGAAATCAACCTCAAGAGCGAGGACATCGTGAACATGGGCCTCGCCGAAATGGTGGACGCGCCGGTGCTTCTGGTGGGCGACATCGACCGGGGCGGCGTGTTCGCCCAGCTATACGGCACGGTGGAGCTGCTGGAAGAAAAAGAACGCCGGCGCATCAAGGGACTCGTCATCAATAAATTCCGTGGAGACGTAGAAATTCTGCGCCCCGGCCTTTCGATGCTGGAAGAAAAGACCCATCTGCCCGTGGTGGGCGTCGTACCGTACCTGAAGGTGGACATCGAGGACGAGGACTCCCTGAGCCAGCGCCTCGAGATGCGGGACGGCAAAAAGCCGCTGGACGCGGCGATCATCCGTCTGCCGCATCTGTCCAATTTTACGGACTTCATGCCGCTGGAACAGCACCCGCTGCTGGGCGTGCGGTATGTTTCGAACGCTCATGAGCTGGCCGCCCCCGACCTCATCCTGCTGCCGGGCACGAAAAACACGGTGGACGACCTGCTCTGGCTGCGGCAGTGCGGGCTGGAAACGGCTCTGCTCAAGCTGGCCGCGAAAGGCACGCCGGTGCTGGGCGTCTGCGGCGGCTACCAGATGCTGGGCCAGACCCTCGACGACCCCACCGGCAGCGAGAGCGGCCGGCCGCAGACTCTGCGGGGGCTGGGTCTGCTGCCCACCCGGACCGTGTTCAGCGAGCAGAAGCGCCGTGTACAGGTCAAAGCGACCGTCGCCGCCGCCCCCTTTGCGGGTGCAGAGCTGGAAGGCTACGAGATACACACCGGCGTGACCGAGGCTGAGGGCGAACCCTTCGCCCACTACCCTGACGGAGGCCGGGAAGGCTGTGTGCAGGGCAATGTATTCGGCACCTACCTCCACGGTCTGTTCGACACTGGTACGCTGACCGAGGCGCTGGCGGGCTGGCTCTGCCGCCGGAAGGGCATCGACCCCTCCGACGCGGCCCTCATCCCGATGGAAGAGTACCGCCGCCAGCAGTTCGACATCCTGGCCGACGGCGTGCGCGGGGCGCTGGATATGGACGCGGTGTATGCCGCGATGGGAATGGAGAGGCGCTGAATGGAACAGGGACTTTTGCATCTGTACTGGGGCGACGGAAAGGGGAAGACCACCGCCGCTATGGGTCTTGCGCTCCGTGCGCTGGGATCCGGGAAGCGGGTGGTCATCGTCCAGTTTTTGAAGGGCGGGAACAGCGGCGAGATCCCGCTTCTGGCCCAGCTTGGCGCGGAGATCTACCGGGGCAAGGCCGGGCAGAAATTCGTCTTTCAGATGACGCCGGAGGAAAAGGCCGCGACCCGGGAACTGCAAAACCAGAACCTCGCCGCCGCCATAGCACAGCCTGCCGACCTGCTGATACTGGACGAAGCCGGGAGCGCAGAAGAGCTGGATATGGTGGACGTTGATCTATTAAAAAAGGCCGTTCTGGAGCGGCCTGCTGGGTGTGAGTGCGTCCTGACGGCCCACACGCCGCTCCAGTGGATGCTGGACACCGCCGACTACTCCACCGAGATGAAATGCCACCGCCACCCCTACCAGAAGGGGATAAAAGCACGAAAGGGGATAGAATATTGACGCCGCAGCATCATTTACCTGCTGACATTGAGCGGACGAGCTTCCACATCATCACCGAAGAGCTGGAAATGATGGGCCTGACCCCGCCGCCCGAGCACGAAGCCGTGGTCAAGCGGGTCATCCACACCACCGCCGACTTCGACTATGCGCGGAATCTCCGCTTCACTCCCCGCGCGGTGGAGCAGGCCGTCAAGGCCCTCCACGCCGGGGCCGTCATCGTGACCGATACAAACATGGCGCTGGCCGGCATCACCAAGCCCGGTCTGGCGAAGCTGGGCGGCACGGCCTGCTGTTATATGGCTGACCCCGAGGTGGCCGCCGCCGCAAAAGAGGCTGGCACCACCCGGGCCGTCGCAGCGATGAAAAAGGCAGCGCAGGAGCATCCCGGGGCCATCCTCGCCGTCGGCAACGCGCCCACGGCTCTGCTGACGATTGCAGAACAAATCGAAAGCGGCCTGCGGCCCGCACTGGTCATCGGCGTGCCGGTGGGCTTCGTGAACGTGGTGGAGAGCAAGGAGCGGCTCTTCGCCGTCTGCGAAAAGCATGATGTACCGGCCATCGTGGCGATGGGCCGCAAGGGCGGCAGCAACGTCGCTGCGGCCATCTGCAATGCCCTTATCTACTCCGCCGCCGAGATGCTCGACCCTACGGCCAGAGGATGGAAATAAGAATTATGACTGTAAAGGCTTCCCTTCGTGGGAAGCTTTTCTGTTACACCGTCGCCAGCACGGCGAGGATGCTCTGCCAGCGTTTGTTCTCGACCACAGGCGCACGGCGGACGGGCCGGGACTGTACAGACTGAGGCCGCTGAGCCGTCTGGGGCAGGGGAGCAAAAAGTGCGGCCTGCCATGCGGCGGCAAGCTGCATGGCCTCCGGGCAGCTCTGCAGGGTGCGGCGCTCGGCCCCGGCGAGGTAGTCGCCCAGCCAGCAGAGGATGGCCGCGATGTTCAGCTGCTCTGCGGCGCGGGTGCTCCAATAGCTCCAATGGGCGGGACGGCCCACGAACCGCTCCACCGTGATGAGCGCACCCTCCCGGGCGGCAGAGGGGGCGACCGTTCCACAACCACCGGCAGTATGGGCCAGAACGTCCAGAATGCGCGCCATCCGGCCGCTGTCGAGGGCGTCGTCCCGGACAAAAGCAGAGAAATCCGTCTGGGCCAGCAGACCGTCGGCGGTGGCGGGGAAGCGCCCCGTCAGCTCGCCCGAGGCGTTGTGGCAGCTCTGCCACCCTTTGCGGACGAGCTGGAAGTTCAGCTTCTGACGTCCCATCGTGGAATAGAACACCCGGGCCTTGCCGCTGACCGGCTCCTGCCGCAGCTCGAGATAAGCGTCTGCGCCTCCGAGGTCTTGGATCTTGACGCTGAGCACAAGGCGGTACTCAGGCTTCTGGCTGGACATGGCAAGATGCATCTCTTCAAAATAACGTGCGGCATCCATAGCGGTTCTCCTTCCTGTGGGCGCGGGGTGATGTGTAGGTGTGCGGCCCTTCGTTGGTTGTAGTATATCATAAATTACGCCAGAATACAACTATAAGTTTGCGAATAAACCAAAAAACTTTTTGATTCTTCTGCAATACAAAACAAGATGGTTGTGAGTGACAACAAAAATACGGGGCCGCTGGCAGCAGATACAACTGCACAGCGGCCCCGTACATTATTATGATTCAGTCGCCCAGCTCCCGTATCTCGTTCTGGATGAGTCGGCCTGCGGCCCGGGCCAGCTGGTCCATGCCTCGGATGCGGGCCATGTTCTTGCCGTAGATGCGGGAGGCGTCGGCGGCGCTGGCGTCTTCGCCCATAAAGACGGCGGAGACTCGCAGACCCTTCCGCTGCAGCGCCCGCACCTCGGCGGCGGCGTCCTCCACGCCCGCGCTGCCGCCGTAGTCGCGGCCCAGCGGGTCATCGGGAGAGGGTGGGATGCGGCGGCTGTCGTTGGGGGAGGCGTCCGTCAGGAGGATGAGCAGATGCCGCGCGGCGGGGCCGGGGTCGAAGTCGATGAGGTCGCCTGCTGCCCGCAGAGCCAGACCGTCCCGGTTCCAGCCCGAGGCGAAATACTGGCAGATGCCCTGTAAGCTCTTCTCCTTGAAGCCCTTGAGCACCCGCAGGACAGTGTAGCCCCGCAGGCTGGAAAAGCAGCTCACCCGCACCGGGATGCCGCAGGCTGCGAGGCTCTGGGCAAGGATAGACCCCTGTGCCGCGATGACCTCCTGACAGTGGAGGCGGGAAGCCGAAGCATCCAGCAGCAGGTCAACGGTGAAGGACGGGTGGTTCTCTTCCTCCGCACAGCGAAACACCCGGTCGTCGTCCATGACGGTGCGCCAGACCCGCTCCGGGTCGAGATTGCCGCTGCGGGCGACCCGGGCGTTGGGCTGCTGGTGGACGAGGATGCAGTTGCGTATCTGTTCGGTCAGCCGCAGCACGACGCTGCGGTGAAGCTCGAGATTTTTCGAATAGTACGCCCGGTTCCGCTCAGCTTGAAGCTGGGCCTGTTCGGCCAGGTGCTTTGCCTCGGGGGTAGGGGCCTGCTCCGGGCTGGGGACGCCGGAGGCAAACCAGAGGTGACAGCCCAGATGCTCCCCGGTGCAAAGCTCCTGCTCGGCCTTCCGCAGCCGTTCGGGCGGGTAGAGCGACCGGCCAAAGCAGCTTTCGATGTAGGCGCGGTCTTCCTCGGCGCGCTGGCGCAGGGTGATGTGGGCCAGCCGCTTGTCGGCATGGATGCCGCCGCCGGAGGCGTCCACCGAGCCGGAATGCTCCACCGTCACCCGGTCGGTCTTTATCATCTGGGTGGGCATGGTGCGGGTCATGAGGGACGCCAGCAGACCGTCCAGATGGAGATGCAGCCCGGCCTTCTGATGCACCGTGCCGTTGAACAGCTCGAATTTGGCGTAGACGGCCAGCAGTGCGGCTTTCAGCTCGTCCGGCTTTGGGGGCGTCTCGGGACTGAGGGCGGCGTCGAGATTCTTTTCGTAGGGGGTCATGACCGGCGGCGTGCGCCCCTGCACAGCCCGCCAGCGCGCGGCCTGCATGGAGTAGACCAGCTGGTTCTTCGCCATCCACTCCTGCCGCGAGAGCTTGTACTGGATGCCGAAAAAGTAGTCCGCATGGGCGCGGCGGAGGGCCGAAAGCACCGGGCGGCGGGGCAGTTCCAGCGCGTAGACCGCGCTCTCGAGGTAGAGCCAGGTCAAATCGTCCAGCATGGTCTGCCGGATGTCGCCCTCCCATGCGTCAAAGAGGCTGCGCACCAGCTCGTCGCCGTAGTATTTGTGGACCAGCCCCACGACGCAGTTCATGTAAAAATCAATGGTGCCGTCGGTGTTCCGGGCGAGGAACAGCGGCTCGAAGCCGTAAGCTCCTGCCGCTGCCCACACCTGATTGGCGGCCCGCCGCTCTTCGGCGGTGTAGCTCTGCGCTTCCATAAAAACGCCCCTTTTAATCGAAGAGCTTTGCGGCGGTGAGCTGGGCCGGGATGCGGGCGGCAATGGCATCCCGGATGAGGCCCTGTTCGTAGGAGTCGAAGGCTTTGTTGGTGATGCCCATGTCCAGCGCAGCCCCGGCAGCGACGCCCCGGCGCATCAGGCGCAGGGCATCCAGCATACCGCGCAGGTCGAGAGCTTTGGTGGAGATCTCTGCGCTGTCGCACTTTTTCTGCAAATCGAGGAAGAGCAGGGCAAACTGCCTGACATACTTGCTGTTCAAATCGGGGAACTGGGTGCGCAGGAGCTTTTCGAGGTTCTCCTCGGTGATGGTGGGCATCTGGATGACCACGAAGCGGGAGGTGAGGGCCTCGTTCAGCTCACGAGTGCCGGCGTAGCCGTAGTTCATGGTGGCGATGAAGCGGGTCTCCTCGGCCAGTGGGATGCGCTCGTAGCCCGGCACATCGATGGCGCGGCGGAAATCCAGCACCGCGTGCAGGACGGCCAGCGCCTCGTTTTTGGCCATGTTGATCTCGTCCAGAACGCCGAAGCCGCCGCTCTGGGCGCAGCGGTAGACCGGGCCGGGGCGGAACTTGACCTGTCCGCCCTCGAAGGTGTCCATGCCGATGAGGGACGCCGCGTCCATATTGACGTGGAACGAGATGTCCCACGCGGGGCGTCCGAAGGTGGCGGCGAGGTTTTCGGCCAGCACGTTCTTGCCGGTGGCCTTGCCGCCCGCCAGCAGCAGATTTTCGCCGCAGAGCAGGGCGGCCAGCGCCTGCTCCCACACCTCTCTGCCGTAGTAGACGAAGGCAGGGGAGGGGATGCGGGGGCGCAGGGCCTCCGCCAGCGGGTGGGCGGTACGGTATTCTTCCACAGCGCGCAGCAGGTCGGGGGAGACCCCTTCCTGACGCAGCGTATCCATTAGAACAGATGTTTCAGACATCCATGACATCTCCTTGCGGTTGGCAGTGCCAAACCGAAATTTCACCCTTATCATAGCACAACCCGCGCGGTTTGTGTAGGGCTTTGACGGGCAAAAAAGCGGCAAAGAAGTAGAGAAAATAAAGGTGAAGCTATTTTAACAAACTTTCAGCCGGGACGTGCAGATTTCACGTTCAAAGTAAATTGACAGGCCGCTTAAAATACGATAAAATAATTTTCGTTGTGTCAAAGTGAAAAAGAAAGGCGTAAAAGTATGCTCGAAACCATCACAGCCGTCAATCAGGCGGTCAACAGCTTTATCTGGGGCATCCCGGCGATGGTCTGCATCATCGGCGTGGGCCTGCTGCTCAGTGTGCGGACAGGCTTTTTGCAGCTCCGGAAATTCCCCTATGCCATCAAAACGACCATTGGCCGCATCTTCCGCAAAAAGGACGCCTCCGACGGCGCGATGACTCCGTTCCAGGCGGTGTGTACGGCGCTGGCCGCTACCGTCGGCACCGGCAACATCGCCGGCGTGGCGGGCGCGATCGCCATCGGCGGGCCGGGTGCGGTGTTCTGGATGTGGTGCTCGGCTCTGCTGGGCATGTGTACCAAGTTCTCCGAAGTGACGCTGGCTGTGCATTTCCGCGAGCGGAACAAAAACGGCGAGCTGGTGGGCGGCCCCATGTACTATATTAAAAACGGCCTCGGCAGCCGGTGGCAGTTCCTCGCGGTGCTGTACTCGCTGTTCGGCGTGCTGACGGTCTTCGGCACCGGCAACGCCACCCAGGTCAACACCATCGTCACAGCCATCGACTCGGCCCTGCTGGCCTACGGCAGTAGCCTGAACAGCATCCTGCCCACGGTCAACCTCGTCGTGGGCGTGGTGGTGGCCATGATGGTGGCCATGGTGCTGCTGGGCGGCGTCAAGCGCATCGGCAGTGTCACCGAGAAGCTGGTGCCGTTCATGGCGCTGTTCTACGTTGTGCTGGCACTGGGCGTCGTGGTCATTAACTACCGGCGCTTCCCGGCGGTGCTGGCCTCCATCGTCGGCGGTGCATTTGACCCGCAGGCCTTCACCGGCGGTGCCATCGGCAGCATCTTCCTCAGTATGCAGAAGGGCGTTTCCCGCGGCATCTTCTCCAATGAGGCCGGCCTCGGCACCGGCTCCATCGCCCACGCCTGCGCCGACACCCGCAAGCCCGTCAAGCAGGGGATGTTCGGCATCTTCGAGGTCTTCGCCGACACCATCGTCATCTGCACCCTGACCGCCATGGTCATCCTGTGCAGCGGCGTGCCGGTGGGCTATGGCAGTGCGGCAGGCGCAGAACTGACCATCTCTGGCTTTACGGCCACCTACGGCGGCTGGTCGTCCATCTTTACGGCGGTGGCGCTCTGCAGCTTTGCGTTCTCCACCATCATCGGCTGGGGTCTCTACGGCTCCCGGTGCATCGAGTTCCTGTTCCACACCGACAAAGTGGTCGGCCCCTTCCTCGTGGTCTACTCCTTCGTGTCCATTCTGGGTGCGACGGTCGATCTGGGTCTGCTGTGGAGCATCGCCGACCCCTTCAACGGACTGATGAGCATTCCGAACCTCATGGCCCTGCTCCTGCTGTCCGGCACGGTGGCAAAGCTCACGAAGGAGTTCTTCGCGGGCGAGGGCGCAGGAAAGTAAAGAATCATTCAAAGCGCCCTCCGGCCCGCCCCGGAGGGCGCTTTGCTGTCAACAAACCTCTGGTTTTGTCTACTTTCTCTGCAAAAACTCAAAAAAGTATAAAAATTTCATGGAAATTATAAGAATTGATATTGAACAAATTTTAACAAAGTGGTAAAGTGAAAGCAAAGAGAGTCGTACCCGCCGCCCGGCGGGGCGCAAAATCAGGAGGTTTTACCAATGGCTGATCGTATCGTTCTGAATACTATTTCTTATCATGGCCACGGCGCTATCGAGAACATCGTTCCCGAGCTGACCGCCCGCGGCTACAAGAAAGCTTTCGTCTGCTCTGACCCCGACCTTCTCAAGTTCGGCGTCACCAAGAAGGTCACCGACCTGCTGGACGCTGCAAACTTCGCCTACACCGTCTACAGCGAGATCAAGCCCAACCCCACCATCGCAAATGTGCAGGACGGTGTGGCCGCTTTCAAGGCCGCAGAGGCTGACTGCATCGTGACCATCGGCGGCGGCTCTTCCATGGACACCGCAAAGGCCATCGGCATCATCATCAACAACCCCGAGTTCGCCGATGTGCGCTCTCTGGAAGGCGTCGCTCCCACCAAGAAGCACGCCGTCTTTACCATCGCTGTCCCCACCACTGCCGGTACTGCCGCTGAAGTCACCATCAACTACGTCATCACCGATGTCGAGAAGAAGCGCAAGTTCGTCTGCGTCGATACCAACGACATCCCCGAGATCGCTGTGGTTGACCCCGATATGATGGCCTCCATGCCCAAGGGTCTGACTGCCGCCACCGGCATGGACGCTCTGACCCACGCCATCGAGGGCTACATCACCAAGGGCCACTGCGTCATCTCCGATATGTTCCATCTGGAAGCCATCAAGCTCATCAGCCAGAGCCTGCGCGGCGCAGTGCAGAACACCCCGGAAGGCCGCGAGGGCATGGCTCTGGGCCAGTACATCGCCGGCATGGGCTTCTCCAATGTGGGTCTGGGCATCGTCCACTCCATGGCACACGGCCTGTCCGCTCTGTACGACACCCCGCACGGTGTGGCCTGCGCCATCCTGCTGCCGGTGGGTCTGGAGTACAACAAGTCCGTTGCCGGTGAGCGCTACCGCGCCGTGGGCAAGGCCATGGGCGTTGTGGGCATCGATGAGATGAACGATGTGGAAGCCGCTGACGCAACCATCGCCGCCGTCAAGCAGCTGAGCGCAGACGTGGGCATCCCCACAAATCTGCACGGCATCCTGAAGGAAGAGGATATCCAGTTCCTCGCCGAGTCCGCATTTGCAGACGCCTGCCGTCCCGGCAATCCCCGCGACACCAGCGTGGAAGAGATCGTGGAACTGTATAAGAGCCAGCTGTGATTCCGCTCTGTAAATTCAAGCTGTAATTTTGGACCCTGCTGTCCTTCGGGATAGCAGGGCCTTTTTCTAAGATGTATCTGAAAACAAAGCAACAGGCTGGATCTTCGTCTTTTCAGAGATGCCCGGAGAGCCTGCCGCGTCGCAGAGTGACAAAATTTCTGCACGGCTCTTGTACACAGCGCCCAAAACGGGTACAATCAATGCAGTAAGAAAAAACTGGAAGCGAAAGGAACCTTATGACGCTGAACTTCTATACTCTGGGTGTTATTTATCTAGTATATTCCTTTCTGGGCTGGGTGGCTGAGACGGTAGTCGCGACCATCCGGGGCGGAAGGTTTGCCAACCGCGGTGCGGCGGCAGGCCCGTTCTGCTTTATCTACGGTACTACCGGCGTGCTGCTGGCCGTGAGTTTCGGCGACCTGCGCACCGAGCCGGTCTACCTGTTCTTTGCCTGTATGATGGCGGCAACGGTGATGGAATGGATCACCGCCAAGCTGTTGGAACGCCTGCACCGCCGCAAGTGGTGGGACTATTCCGGCAAAAAATTCAATCTGAACGGCTATGTGTGCCTGCAGTATTCGCTGCTGTGGGGTGCGCTGGGCACGGCAAGTGTGCTGTGGGGCAATGATGTGTTGCTGCGGCTGTGCGCGCATATCCCGGTCTGGCTGCTGCGTCCGGCAGTATGGGTCTCGCTGACGGTGGCGGTACTGGACCAGATCGGTTCGGCAGTGCTGGTGCAGCAGTATGCGGCCCGGCACCCGGTGCTGGAGCAGCTCAACCAGAGACTGGGGGAGCGGTCGGATACGCTGCGCCGCAGGATCGCGCTTTACATTGAAAAACGCATCCAGTATGCTTACCCGGCTGCGGCCCGGCAGGAGCAGACTGCGCTCCGGAAGGGGGAAAAGAACTTTCTCAGCGTGTCCGACCTGCTGTGGCTGTTCGTGATCGGCGCGTTTCTGGGCGACATGGTGGAGACGGTGTTCTGCCGCGTGACCGCCGGGGTCTGGATGAGCCGCTCCAGTCTGGTCTGGGGGCCGTTCAGCGTGGTGTGGGGTCTGGCGCTGGTGCTGGCAACGGTGCTGCTGCGTCAGGAAAAGGACCGGAGCGACCGCTACCTGTTCGCCTTTGGCACCGTCATGGGCGGTGTGTACGAATACGTGTGCAGCGCCGTCACCGAGCTGCTGTTCGGCACCGTGTTCTGGGACTACAGCAAGTTCAGGTTCAATCTGGGCGGGCGCATCAACCTGCTGTACTGCTTTTTCTGGGGCATTGCGGCGGTGATATGGATGCGCTACGGCTATCCGCTGGTGCTCAGAGGCATGAAGAAGGTGCGCAGCCGCGTCCGCCCATGGATGACCGTCCTGCTGGCCGTATTCATGGCGGTGAACATGCTCACCAGTGCGCTGGCGCTGGCCCGCTACGATGCCCGCACCAGCGGTGAAGCGCCCAAGAACAGCATCGATATGCTGCTGGATGCGCATTTTGACGATGCCCGCATGGAGCGTATTTATCCCAACGCGAAGAAAGTAGCCAAGGCCGGATGAAATTTCAACGCTCCTCTTGCACTTTGGTGCAAAAACCGGTATAATATTTTTCGGATAAAAGGGAGTAAAGGGCGCTCGTTTTGCAAAAACGGTGCGCTGTGGCGCAGCGACATCCCGGCAGAAATGCCCGCTGTGTCACCGGAAGCTTGAGACTTTTATTACACTTTCCCGTTTTTGGGCAGGATGTAATAAAGGCCTCTTTTTTATTGCTGCTCTGCCAAAAACAAAAGGAGAAAACTATGCTCATTCCTGTTTTGCTGTTCATCGTGGGCCTGCTGTGCCTCATCAAGGGCGGTGACTGGTTCGTGGATGGTGCCACGGGCATTGCCCGCCGCTTCCATGTGCCGGAGCTGCTCATCGGTGCCACCGTGGTGTCCATCGGCACCACCCTGCCGGAGGTGATGGTCTCCACCACCTCGGCCTTCACCGGCCACGGCGAGATCGCCTACGGCAACGCCATCGGTTCGATCATCTGCAATGCATCGCTCATTGCGGCCCTCACCATTGCGGTAAAGCCGGGCAAGGTAGACCCCAAGAGCCTGCGCACGCCGGTGCTGTTCTTCTTTGTGGCAGCGGCCTTCTATGCCGGTGTGGCCTACACCACCGGCTACTTCTCCCGCCCGGTGGGCCTGATCCTTCTGGCCATGTTCGCAGCGTATATCATCTGCAACGTGATGGCCATGAAGAACGCCCCCGCCCCGGAAGAAGAGGAAGAACCGGAAGAAAATGCATCCTTTGCCAAGGAGCTGGGTCTGCTGGCCGTGGGCGCGGTGCTCATTGCCGTGGGTGCCAACCTGCTGGTGGACAACGGTACCCTGATCGCACAGGCACTGGGCGTGCCGGAGTCGGTGATCGCGCTCACCTTTGTGGCACTGGGCACCTCGCTGCCGGAGCTGGTAACGGCCATCACCTCGCTGGCAAAGGGCCACGGTGCACTTTCGCTGGGCAATGTCATTGGTGCAAACGTGTTCAATCTGGTGCTGGTGAGCGGTGTTTCCGCCACGGTGGCACCCTTTACCATCCCGCAGAACTCCCTGCTCTTCGGCCACAATGCATCGCTGGTGCTGGAGTTCCCGGTCATGTTCGCCGTGATGCTGCTGCTCACCCTGCCCGCCCTCTTCAAGGGCAAGCTGAGCCGCCCGCAGGGCATTGCGCTGCTGTGCATCTACGCGGCATTCTGTGTGGTGCAGTTCACCATCTGATAAAACAGCAAAAGGCCGACGCAGCACTGCGTCGGCCTTTTGCCGTTTTAAGGGTTACTTTTTCAAATGGGAATCCCAGCCGGAAGAGGTGATGACCTGCTGATCCGGTGTGCACCACATGGCTTCCACGCCGTCCAGACTTTCCACGATCTTCATCCCGTCCTCCAGCGGCTGGCAGAACAGGCCGGTGGTCAGGCAGTCGGCAAGGCCGGAGTCGCTGCACAGCACGGTCACGCCGTTAAAGTAGGCGGCGGGGAACAGGGTGTCCGGGTCGATCAGGTGGTGGTAGCGCTTGCCGTCCACCACGTAGTAGCGCTGGTAGTCGCCGCTGGTCACAAGGGCCATATCGCTCATGTTGATGGCACCGTCCAGCATGGAATCCGAGGTGTATACATCCGAAGAGCTCCATGGGTTTTCCACGCCGCCGGTCCACTGGCTGCCGTCCGGTTTTACACCAATGGCGCGCAGATTGCCGCCCACGCTCACCAGAGCGCTGGTCAGGCCGCGGGCCTCGGCAGCCTGACACACCATTTCCACGGCGTAGCCCTTGCCCACGCTGCCCACATCCAGCAACATTTCCGGGTCGGCCAGATAAACGGTCTTGGCATCCGCGTCGATGATCACGTTGTTGATATCACAGTGCTGGGCGGCTGCTTCCAGCTCTTCCATGGTGGGCAGCTTGTTGTCGGCATCCGTCTCGGCGGCTTCGGCAGCTTCGCGGTAATTGTGCCAGATATTCAGCACGCTGCCCATGGCAATGTTCAGCTTGCCGTTGGTGGTCTGGTACATCTGGTCGGCCAGCTCCAGCATGGAGAGGATGCGGTCGTCCACCTCCACCGGAGCGCTGCCGGCATTGTCGTTGATGGTCTTGACGTTGGTCACGCCGGGGTAATCGTTGTAGATATCATACAGCTGGTTATAGGTAATAAGGTCTGCGTGCAGGGCATCCATCTGGGTGTTGAATTCTTCCTCGCTCTCGCAGTAGGCGATCACCTGCGTTACGGTATCGAACACATCATAAAAAACGGTGGAATAGCGGGTAAGCTCTTTCTTTTTGGAGGCACAGCCTGCCAGCAGGCTCAGGCAGAGCACCCCGGCCAGCAGGGCACTGACGAAACGTTTTGCGCGGGTCTTCATACGGTGCGGTTCTCCTTTGCGGCGGTAAAGGCGGCGTGCTCCTCCTGCAGGTGGGCCAGCAGATCGCCGAACACCCAATTGCGGTTGGAGGGAGTCACAACGGCCTTGAGCGGAATGGTGATCTGTGCCTGCTTCATCAGATCCAGCAGGGTGTCCACATCCTTCTCCTTGAAGTTGGCCAGAACCACTGCCGGCGGGTAGGCACCCGGTTCCAGCACCAGCGTGCGTGCGGCCTTGGTCTCCACCTCGCCCAGCAGCTGGGCCACGGTCTTGCCCGCATCGGCAGGGGAGACGAGCAGCAGCTTCATGCCAAAAGCAGGAGCCATGCCATCCAGTTTGCCGCGGTCGGCGGGGGAAAGGTTCCAGCCCAGAACCAGCGGGACACCGGCGTTCTGGTTGCGTGCGATATGTGCTTTCATAAAAAAACCTCATTTCAGGGTGGATTGCAAATACACTATAGTATAACACAAATACGCAAAAAATGGAATGCCGGGGGGGTCCGGTACTACCGGGAGAAGTTTCGGAGAATTTCGAGCAAAGGCAACAAAAATTAGAAGAAATTACAAGGCAAATTTCAGTGCAGGTGAAGATTGTATGCAGAAAATAGAGGTGCTATACTAAAAATGCGAGACATAAGTCTCAGAAATTTAACAGAAAGCAGAGGTTTTGAGGATGAAAAAACAGAAGATGCGGTTCATCAGTGCAGTGCTTGCGGCATGCATGATGACATCTGTCCTTCCGGTCAATGCACTTGCTCTGGGGGGGGGGTACGCCTGAAAATGGCGTAACTGCGCAGGAAGATACCGCAGTCGAAACGATCCCGTTTGAAGGCACGACCATCACCAAAGGCGGCAATTACGAGATCCCTGAGGGAAAGTACGCTGGTAATATTACCGTTAATCTGACCGATACATCAGAGCCTGTGAACATTGCTATTAAAGGCGGTATAACCTATAACGGCACACAGCAGGTTATGTTTATCAATGTGAAGAATGCTGACGAGGTGACAATTACAAACGATGGGCATGAAGTAAACTGTAAACCATCGGATGCTCATTTCTTGGATGTATCCTCCGGCAATGTAACAGTCAACGGCGGCACATATGTAACTGCGACACGTAATGTGGTCATGGCGTACGCTGGAACGACCACGCTGAATGATATGACAACGGAGACCAGTGGCTATGCTGTGACCAGTAGCGGCAGTGCAAAGGTTGTTGTTAACCGTGGTACACATACCCACAGCAATACAAATCAGAACAGAGCAAATTTCTGGATTTTTAATGGTGGCCACATGACGTTGAACGATGTTGTCGCAACCTCCGAAGAGGCCGTTATCCTTAACAGTGACAGCACGGTGAACGTCAATGGCGGCGACTTCAAAACCACCGGCACAAAAAGCTGCTTTGTCAACAACTCTGCAAACCTGACCATTAACAAGGGCAGCACAACAGAGGGAAACTTTGTGTCTGAGGGTGCCAGCTGCATCAACAACAGCTGGGGTCAGGTACGGATCAACGGCGGCAGCTTTACTACGGACGCCGGGATTGCTGTCAAAAACTGCGGAGGTCTGCGCCTTAATGGCGGCACGGTCGAAGCGCCGAACGGCATCGCCATTGACATTTCGGGCGAAAGCGGCGATGTGCAGCTGAACGGCGGCACCATCCGCAACAGCGTCACCGGTGTCCGTGTGGCCGATGCAGGCGATTCGGAGATCGACCTGAAGGCTGTGACCTTTGAGAATAATACTGATGATATTAGTCTGGGAAATGACCAGCAGATCAACATCAAAAAAAGCTTTGTCGGTACGGCAAAGATCCGGGTGGATGACCCTGCGCGCGGCCGTCATATCACGCTGGAAAACGAGGATCTCAGCTATCAGAACAAGCTGAAACTTTTCAGCATGAATCCCGGCTACATCATCGGCTATAAGCGCGGCGATGATGGCGTGGAATACCGCTATCTGGCAGATGCCAACGGCAACATCGTCAACGCTGTAAATGCGAAGGCAACCGCTGACCTCGGTGCCGGGGAGCAGGAGCTGGATACTGCCACCGTTGTGCCGAAAGGCACCACCGTGACCGTGACGGCAAACATCCCGGAGGGCGCAGAGTTCCTCGGCTGGAGCGCCGTGCGTGACGATGGCAAAGAGCTGGATCTGGGCGATGATCAGACTGCACAGTTTAAGATGCCCGGTTGCAACGTGACCGTCGAAGCGCTGTATCAGGGCGGAAATGTTGACCCTGTCAATCCCGGCGGCGGCAGCAGCAGCGATGTGGTGGCCGGCATTGCGGCTGTTGCGCTGACCGGTGCAGCCGTGTGGGGCATTTACGAAACCGGAACCGGCATCTATCGCGTGCTGAATATGCCCGACGTCCCCATGCCCTCCAACCGCGCCGGTCTGGCGACCCTGATCTGGGAAAAGGCCGGCTGCCCGGAACCGCAGACGGTGAAGAGCTTCAGCGACATCGATGACGCCGACCTTCATCTGCGGCAGGCTGCCAGCTGGATGGAAGAGCAGGGTCTGATGGACGATGTGAAGGAAAACGAGTTCCGCCCCTATCGCTATGTGACCAAGCTCCAAACCTGCCTTGTCTGGGATAAGGCCAAGGAAGAGAGCCTGATCTCCTGAAAAAGTAGATCATTCTTGTAACAACCCCGGGGTGACCGCAAGCGCCCCGGGGTTGTTTTTTTCACAGGAAAAGGGGCAGAACCGGAAGATGCAGTGTGAAAAAAGCAACGAGGAAGATCCCGCAGGATCTTCCTCGTTGCAAACACAAAATAATAATTCCGCAGAGGATAGTTCAAATCATCAGTTCAGCTTTTTGCCAAAGAAC
>OJOF01001323.1_pt1 | contig 19205 bp, 10 predicted proteins | sample 1598181 | NCBI WGS metagenome assembly OJOF01 (sample SAMN01915226, study PRJEB22387) | human gut metagenome | isolation source: stool | host: Homo sapiens | place: USA
AAGAAGCAGGCAAGCGCCGCCAACGCTATGTCAGATGCCATGGCGAAAGCCCCGGGGCAGAAGGTTATTACTACGGAAACCAAGGATGTTTCCCAAGCGGAGGATGCGGTGAATTCGTCTGCCCGCCGCCGCTTGAAGCTTAGTAATACGACGAACCGGAGTAATCCTCTTTCTTCCCTGGCTGGTCTAAGGAAGACGCTGGGTTGATTTTTACACAGGAGATTCATGGAAAATGTTAAAGATTTATTGAGGACGGCAGACGCCCTGTTCACGGAGATGAATAAGAATTCCGGGGATTGGGATGAATTGCGCCGGCGCATCATGCCGAGGATGGAGGGGAAGGCCCGCCAGCAGGAACAGGCTAATGAGATGACGGCTGCGTCCAGTTTTTCTCCGGTGGCGCATAAGTCCCTTTTGAATTTGGCGTCCGCTCATCTTCTTTTTATTACTCCCATGGATCAGAAGTGGTTTTCCCTGCGGCCGCAGGAGGAAAGGGATGATTACACCGATGAGGATGACTGGTACAGCAAAGCGACGGAGGCCGTCTACCGTGCGCTGGCGGATTCCAATTTCTATGCGGCGGCCCACGAGGTTTACCTGGACCGTTGCCTGACGGGTACAGGCTGCATGTTTGCAGATGTTTCCCGTGACGGGTCCCTGGTGTTCAAACACGTTCCTACCGGGACTTATGCGATTGCCGAGGGAGCCCACGGGGAGGTGAATACGCTGGTGCGGACGTTGAAGTTTACTGCCCAGCAGGCCGTGGAGATGTTTAAGCTGGGTAATCTGCCTGTCAAGATTCAGGAGGCGTATAAGAATGCGGAGAGGCGATACACCGAGATGTTCGAGTTTGTTCATCTTGTACTGCCCAACAGCCGGGCGCAGTTCGGTTCCGACATGGTAAGGCCTAGCCGCCGCAAGTGGTTGGACGTGTATATTGCCAGGGAGGCGGAGAAGATTGTTTTCCATGGCGGCTTTTACGAGTTTCCTTTTCTGGTGACGCGCTTTTTGAAGGGCGGCGTTTCTTCTTACGGAGAGGCTCCGGGGAAGGCTGTGCTGCCGGAGATCAAGGCTACCCTGCTGATGGATCGGGTGATGGATGTGGCCGGCAGCCGGGCGGCCATTCCCAGCGTTATCGTGTCAGCTAAGATGGCAAAGGAGGTTGATTTGAGGGCCGGAGGCAAGACGGTTGTTCCGGATGAGCTTATTAGTTCACAGTTGCCGAGGGAATGGGCGAACGTGGGGGATGTGAGGTTTATGCTGGAGCGGCAAGATAAGAAGGAGAAGTTGATCAGGGAGGCGTTTTTCAATGATATTCTCCAGGTGGTTTCAAGCGTGGACCGCGAGATGACGGCTACGGAGGTGAATGCCCGCGAGTCGGAACGCATTATTTGCTTTTTTTCTTCTTTCATTCAGTTTTCGCAGGATTTTCAGACGATGATGAATCGCATTGTCTGCCTGATGTTCCGCAATACGCAGGGGGCCGTGCTTCCGGGCGACGCGCCTGATGAGTTTTTTGTCCGTTCCGCCGATGGGGGGAAGTTTGAGTTGCGGACTCCCCGCACCCGTTATCTGGGCAAGATTGCCCAGGCATTTGACCGTTTGCAGAGGTACGGCCTTGAGGGGGTGTTGAATGGGTTGGCGAAGTATATCAAGGTTTCGGGCGATACCCGCATTGCCAAGCGCATGAAGGCATGGGAGGTATTGCGGTTTATGTGGGACAGTTCCGGCGCCCCGTCCAAGTGCATTGTGTCCGCGTCCGAGAATAGCAAGATGGTTGAGGAGGAGAAGGCGCAGGAGGATCAGATGCGTCAGGCCGCCCTTGCGGAACAATTGGCCAGGGCCGGCAGGGATAGTGCCGCGGCGTCCGCACAGTTTAATACGGAATCATGATGAATATGTTTGAAGATAAGCCGACACCGGAACAGGTTGAGTTTCTCAAGAGGCTCAACCGGAGGCGAGCCGCACTGAAGGAGGCTTTTACTCCGGAGGTGCTGGATATTTTAGAGAAGGAGTTCCAGACGAATTTGCCCTGTTTTCAAGGGAAGGCTGGTTCCTACGACCCCCTTGACGCGATGCGCCGAGACGCCCAAAGGGAAATGCTCCTGTGGGTGAAATACGAAATCGAACAATATAACCCTGATTTATGATATACAATAGATTATTCCACAATAGGTTCCTGAGGGAAGAGGCCATTCCCGGCAGCGAAGGAGAAGGCCCCGGCGGCGGAGCGCCGCCCCCGGCAAGTCCCGTGGACAGTCCGCCTCCCGCGAATCCTCCAGTCCCGCCCAATCCCTACGATTTTTCAGGGGGTGCGGAACAGCCCGTTCCGGATCCCGGCAGTACTCCCCCGCTTTCTCCGCAGGAGGAGACCGAGTATGAAATTGATTTTGGAGAGGGGTTTGTGGAGAATGATGCCCTGCGAGATATGTTGAAGGGACATGCCAGGGCGGCAGGGCTGCCGGCCGATGCCGCCGGGAAGTTTCTTTCCGAGGTGGCCGCCAGCATCCGCGCGGACGAGGAGGAGGCTTTTAAGGAGGCAGACGAAGCGTTGAAGGACGAATGGGGAGCGGAGTATGAGACGAATGTTTCTGCCGCCAAGGCGTTTGCCCGGAAGCTTTCCGTGGAGTCCGGCGTTCCTATGGAGAAGATGGCTGTGTTTGCGAGTCCGGACGGGTTCCGCGTTCTGCACGCCATTTCCCGGCTGACAGGCGAGGGAGGCTTGAAGGGCGGCGGCCAGATTCCGGCGAAGACGGACCCTGCCGACGAGGCTCAAGCTATTTTGTCCGACCCCAATCACCGTTATTATAAGGCGATCGCCGATCCTTCGCATCCACAGTGGCGGGAGGCTACCGATTATTATAATAAGCTGGTGGGGATTTCCGGTTAGTTTTTTGCGTTGACTATTGGTTCGGAGGGGTGTCCTGCTGTGCGGGGCGCCCTTTCTTTTTTTCATTTGTTCAAGTTACGGTTGTATTCATCAGGCCTGGGGATGTGGCATGATGCCTCAAATGGATAAGGTGACCGTTTTTAACCAGGCTTTGGCCCAGTTTGGGGACCGGGAGTATGTGAAGGGTTCCCCAGCCGGTCGCACCGTTGATTTGTGGTGGCCTACCGTGTTGCGGGAAGCGCTGTTGTTCGGGGCATGGACCTGGGCAACCAAACGTGTTGAGATGGATCGCTCCGTTATGAGGCATCCGATTCCGGATGATTGCCTGCGCGTGCTGTATGTGGGGGCGGATTTGTTCCGCATTGAGGGGCGTGATTTGGTGGTTGAGCGTTACGGGAAACGCGCCGCCGGGACCGATAAGCTGGTGGTGGATTATCTTTCCGACGAGGTGGCCCGTTCCGAAGTGCTGCCGGATCACAGTCCGTTTTTTATCAAGGGCGTTGTGTTTCTTCTGGCTGGCAGGTGCGCTTTGAAGCTGGCTTCTTCTCCCCAGCTTGCGGCCGCTTTGGAGGCACAGGGGGAGGCGTTTTTAAGCAAGGCCCTTTATTGGGACACCTGCCAGCATTCTTCCAACGACCAGGATCCTTTAACAGAGATTTTAAGCAGTTCCATTTTCTGATGTTATGAGTTCCGATTTCGGGGGTTCCCAGCAGTATAAGTATCAGGGGCAGGCGGCTTTGAGCAACGGGCGCGCCACGCAGGCGGCTTATGAGAAGAAGGCCCGCGCCCTGGAGGCGGAGGCGGTTTCCGATTCCCACCTGGCCGCCCGCAATATGAAGCGGATGCGCCAGAATCAGAATGCCGCCATGGGGTCTGTACGGGCACAGCGCGGCGGATCCGGTTTTACTTCCGAGGGGTCCGGCAGCCAGGCGGAGGTGGCGGTGGCGGATGTGTGGGAGAGCGCCATTGGGGACGCGGCCCTTTCCAACGCTGTTTCCGATGCCAATAAGCGGTTTGCCGCGGAGTCCGCCCGATACCAGGGGGATCTGTCCATGATGGCGGCACGCAGCGAGGCGGACCAGTATAAGATGCTTTCACAGAATGCCCTTGGTTCTGCCATGATCCAGACGGCCCTGACGGTAGCGGGGGGGGCCATGGGGGCGGCAGGAATGTCCGGTGGCGGGTTGCTGGGGGGTGTTACCGAGAGCGGGCAGACGTGGGGTTCCGCCGCCGGAGGAACCCAGGGGGCTTTTTCCGGGATGATGAATGCTTATTCCCTTTCCGGTTCCCTGGGGGGGATGGTGCCGGGGAGCATGCAGTCTTCCAACAGGTTGAGGGATTTCCTGCTGGCTAATTTCATGGGTTTTGGAAAGAGATGAGCGTTTCTCCCATGCAGCAGGCTTTTTTACTGATGGAAGCCCAGCGCCCCGGCTGGTTCCGGGAGACCGTTTCCCTGGCGGACGCGGGAGGAGGGATCGTGTGGTGCTGCCCTTCGTTGTTTTTTGCGGGGGTGCCGGATCCGGAGTCTCCCAGGACGTTGATTGTTCTTTTTGCCCACGGCCGCATGGAGGCCGTCAGGGAGCTGGCTTGTCTGGTGCAGGGGCGTTTTGACCGGGCAAGGTGGCAACGCTGCATCCGCGGACGCGAGGACTGGAAGGAGATTTCCATCCCCAGGTTTTTAAGTTTTAACCGTTTCAAGATGAAAGAAGATGAGTGATTTACAGCAACCCATGTACGGAGGAACCCGGATGAATGCGGCTTCCTCCACCCCTGCCCCGGTCCAGATGCCGGATGTTTCTTCCAAGCCCGTTCAGAGGGCGCTGCAGAATGCCCAGGAGTTTGTGTTTGATGTTGCCCACCAGTACCAGCGCATGAAGGATTTCGGCGAGCAGACGCGGCTGGAAGGCCGGATGAATGATTTGGCCAGCGAGTTTGAGCAGGAGATGACCCGGAGATTAGGGGTTGCCCGCGGTGATAAGCTGTCTTTTTATGATCGTGACGGGAGGCTGAAAGAGAGCGCCCTGAATACGTTTGTACGGAATTACGAAGGGAAGTTCCGCGAGTTGAAGGGGAGTTTTGTTTCCCAGGAGGAGGCCTCCAGATTCGGAGCCAGGCAGCAGGATGTGATGCGCCGACTCCAAGGGCGGGCTTCCGAGTTGATGCTTAAGGGGCAGATTCAGGAGTCCAGACAGGCTTTTGAAGAGGGGTTGAAGGGGGATTTGCTGCGGAGGGATTACCAGGGAGCCACCCGTAGGCGCATTCAGGCTTACGAGGCCGGCATTATTTCTGAGAATGGAATGAACAACGGTATTCTGGAAGATACACGGAACGGCCTTTTGGACGAATACGAGCAGGATATGCTGATTAACCCCAGTGTTGCTTTTACGAAGCTTGGGGACGGCTATTTTGATGCTCTGGGCGCAGGAGATGTTTTAAAGCTGAAGGAGAAGACCAGAAGGTTTTTACGTTCCGCGAACCGCTCCGAAAGTGAAGATGGAGCGCCCGGTTACAGAAAGGGTTCTCTTTGGCCGAAAGCTTCCCTCCGTTACGGAGCCACGGAGCAGGAGTACGACTGGGTGGAGCATTATAACCGGACCGGCAGTTACGGGAAATACGCCCCTTCCATTAAGTTTGCCTTCCGGGAGGATTTACGGAATCTGCCCCCCGCCAATTCCGGCGAAGAAAGAACAAGGTACGTCAATGACATGTTGAAGAAGTGGGGGCAGTATGGACAGGTTCTTGGAGATGAAAGGAAGTTGCGCCTGTTTGTGGAAGACCGGATTGACGCCATGGGGAGCCCCAATACGAACCGGAATAATATAGAGGCCGTTTTGAAGGCCATGCCGGATCATGTATATATCCCTTATTTTTCTTACCAGGTAGCTAATGCTTACAAGAGTGGTGACCAGGAGCAGATTAAGAAGGAAGAGAATACGCGGGATGAGGTGGAGGCAGATATTTTGTATAAGACGGAACTTTCCATGACAGAGTGGAGACAGGCTCATCCTAATGCCACACTTGCCCAAGATCTTGCGCAGATCCATAAATTCACCGCTTTTCATGCCGGGAACAGGTTTGCCTATCGGCCTATTACCGAAGAAGACAAAAAAAGATCTGACGAGAGCCGCATGAAGAAGGCGCTGGAGTCCATGCCTTTGTATTCTTTTGAGCAACAGGAAGAGTTGAACGTGTCTCCAGAAGAGAGGGAGGCCCAGCAAAAGAAGGCGGCACAATATATTAAGGGCCAAAGACCTTATTTGCCTTCCCCTCTTGAGAACCACCCTGTTTCTTTTGTCCGGCATGGTGCGTCCGGAGCGTATGTTTCCAAGCAGGCTTATGAGGCTATCAAGGCTAAGTTTGGGAATAGGCCTTTTGCCCGCATTTCTCTGGGACGCAACGGAGCTTTTCTAAAGGTTCCCGTGGTCGGGGTTTATGAGGGGACCCCGCGGGGCGTTGAGGTTTCAGGACCGCTTTATGAACGCATGGCGTTAAGGTTTCCCGGTGAACAGGCCAGCGGGAATGTCAGCATTTACGACGGGAAGGATGAACCGGAAGCGCCGGAAGATGGATACGGACCAGGCCTGCTGCCTCCTTTGCCGGGTGGGGACGATACTTACACGCAGGTGAACGATATTGGCGATTCCGCTCTTTTACCTCTTAATCAATAGTTTTAGCACAATAATATATGTTTGCACAGGATGTTTTTGAAAGGTTGGGGCTGTCCCAAGATACGGATTTATTGAACGATCTCCAGAAAGAGGCGTTGTTAGAGCCAACGGAAGCGGCGCAGAGTCCCTATATGGATGACCCGGCATATGCCGGTTTTGAGACTTTGCGCGGTTTGTTTGGTTCCAACCATGGAGATAATCCCTCCATGTATTGGCTGGCACAGGGAAAAGAGATGCCTGAATTTGCCACCGTGGCGGACGCACAGGCTGCCGTCTGGAAGGATTTCCAGAAAAAAGCCCGTGCTTATCAGGAAGAGCAGGAGCGACAACAACAGGCACGGGAGGCATTGGCTGCTACGATTGATCCCTTCATTGACCGGTACGTGCGCGGGGACGCTGTGGTTCCCTCCCCTGAACAAGTAATGATGATGCAGGAGGCGGGCATTTCCTGGGAGAGTGTCAGACGAGCCCGAAGAGGGATGCAACTTGTCCGGGAATATGACACGCAGGGCATCCTGTACGACGACAGGATCATCAATAATCTGGCGGAACAGGTGGGAGATGATGAGTTGGCACGGCGCATTGTGCTGAATATGTTTTATAATGACGCCAGGAAGTACGCCAAGGATAAGCACGGTGACGAGTGGACCGGGATTGACTGGATAGATAAGGCAGCCCAGGGGGTAACGGGGATGGTACGCACCGGAGGTGTGAAGGGGTGGCGGACAGGTCAGAAGGCCTGGCGGAATTTACAGGTAATGGGAGAGGTGGATGCCGTTACGAATGCAGCTAAGCGTCTGCCGGAGTTGATTGCTTCCGGAATGGATGTGGATGAAGCACGCGCTCAGATTGAGAAGGATGCCACTTTTCTTGAGATACGACGCCGCTGGGCTGCCGATCTGGTTCAAACTATGGAAGCCGGGGAGAAGGAATATTTGGAAGGTGAGGACCGTCATTTGGTTGGCCGTATTGGTTCGCAGCTTGGTTCCATTATCGGAGATACGGCTCCCTGGTTCATTCCTGCCATTGGTCCTGCTATCGGAGCTTCCTCCGCCATGCAATCCCGCAGGGATGAGGGGGTGAGCATTGGGTTAACTATGGAGGAAACAGAGAAGAGGGCCATGATGTTCGGCCAGGCAGATGCTCTGGAAGAGATGATTGCTTTTTCCCCCATCGGGCGGTTGACGCCCGGATATAAGTGGTTGAAGAAGGCGCTTGGCGGTGGGAAGGCCGCCGGGAAGCTGGCCCCGTGGCGGGCTCGATGGATGGCGAGTCCGAAGGCCCAGTACGCTATTCAAGGGCTTTCCGGCGCTGCGGAAGAGTCCATTCTTGAGCCTACAGCCGGGTATTTGATGCGTACTGTACAGAGTATGAATCTGACGGACGAACGCGGAAAACAGACTTTCCGTCAGTATTTGGACGATATGGGGCAGATGATGCACGGAGAACAGGGGCTTGCCCTGCTGGCTTTTACGTTTGGGATGTCCGGCTTTAATTATCCTCAAATCAAAAAGGCGGCCCAGGAGTTTGGCCTTTCTCTGCAACATTACAAGGAACTGGGAGGCACGGCCCAGGGGTATCTGGAGGCCAGGGAGGAAAAGACCGCCGAAGGTTTTTTGAATAAGGCCCTTGCCAATTTGCATGATTCCTGGATGGAGGATCCGCAGGCTTCCCTGGAGCGGGCGAGCGCGGCTGCCGGAGAACGCCTTTCCGGGGAACGCATTGAGTCTTTGAGGGAGCTGGACGCGTGGCGGGCTGCCGAGGATGCCGGCATGGTGCCGCGGGTGGAGCCGGCGGAACAGGAGGGGATGTTCCGGGTGTATGCTCCAGCGCGCAGCACGAAAGCGCCGCGGGAGGATGCTTCCGTCTCCAGAGAGGGAGAGGAAGAGGACGCCCCTTCTTACACGCTGATGGACGGCGAGCAGATGACGGCTTATTTACAGGCGTTTGTGAGCGAGCAAGTGGAGAGTGACATCCTCTACACGCAGCATTTGCTGGCCGGGGACGTGACGGTGAGACAGGCCCTGGCCCAGGGGCGTTTTGACGCGGCGGAGGTGATCACGCGCACAGTGACGGATGAGAAGACCGGAGCCGAACGGGTGGTGATTGCCCCGGAGACGCTGGGGCAGATGAAGGCCCGCGCGGATATGGCGATGGCCGCTATCCGCGCCCTGGAGGCGGAGGGGGTGAGTTATGAGGATGCCGCCGACCGCATGGATGCTTCGTTGAGCGAGCATCTTCCGCTGGGAACTCTTGTGAAGACATGGGAGGAAGCCCAGGAACGCATCAGGACGGAACAGGCCCGCAACCCGGAGTTCAAGGTTCCGGCCATGGATGCCCCGTTTTCCAACGCTTATGTGACGAAGGTCCGCCGGGGAGATACGTTCCGCCGGGTGTTGAGGTATGCCCGCGGGAATGCGACGGTGGAGGATTTGATGGAGGAAACGATGGAACAGGCTGTCATCTCCTGGCAGGCGGAGCAGGGTTTGACCTGGGGCGAGTTCGGCGCGATGCTCCAGGAGGCGCAGAGGGTGATGAATGAGTTGTTCCCGGAGGCGCGGGGGGAGGAGATGCAGTTTATTCACCTGGACGCCGGGAAGCCGGTGACGGGTCATGACGCGATTGAGGCGTTTTCCAAGATCGGGCGTTCCCGCTGGCTGGCGGACGCGGTGAATCATCCTTCCCTGCCCTCCTGGCTGCGGAAGCTGCTGAATCACCTGGTGAAGTTCCTGGGGGCTTTCAAGGCGCGCGTGGAGCTGGGCGAGATGGTACGCCAGGCGGAGGAACAGGGCGTGTTTACCCTGCCGGTGCGGCAGGCGCTGGCGGTGATGCTGGACGCGGGGAATGCCCTGTACCGGGACCAGCAGGGGGATTTGATGGAGTTGTCCATGGAGCGGGCCAGAGCGCAGGCGGAGCTGGACGCGATGTTTGGCGCGGGCGTGGCGACGGAGGCCCGGACGCTGGAGGATGAGCTGGCGGAGAGCAGGAAGGAGGATGAGGAGCGCCGGAAGGAGGCCGAGGATGAGGCGCGGGCGCCGGAGAATTCCCCGGAGGCGCAGGAGGCGCGGCGCGAGCGGGAGCAGGCCCGCGTGGAGGCGCTGGGCGAGCCGGATGGGTCAGGGGTGTTTAACGGGGCGTTTATTGAGGTTCAGGAGGGGGTGCGCCTTGGGTTTATTGATAAAAATAAGCTGACGCTTTGCCCGGATGTGCCCCAGTTTAAGCAGGGCGCGGATGAGCAGACCGGGGTGGTGAATCCGATTGTGGGGGCGTGGCAGCGCAACGCCGCGCCGATTTCCGTGTGGCGGCGGGAGGATGGTTCTTTACAGGTGATCAGCGGACGGCACCGTTTTAACGCCTGCACGGATGAGGATATTAATTGCACGGTGTATGATGAGGCGGCCGGGTTTGATTTGGATTGGGCGCAGACGCATGACGTGGAGAATAATATCCGGGACGGGCAGGCTTCCCTGTTTGAGATTGCCCGGTACGTGAGCCAGAAAGGGTTGACGAAGGAGGAGGCTGTGGAGAGGGGGATTTTCCGCAAGGGACAGTCCCGGCGCGGGGTGGAACTGGGCATGTACGGCTGTTCCGATTTGCTGGACGCGCTGGGCAATGAGCTGGTTTCCCCGGATGACGCCTGGCGGGTGGCGATGGCGTTCCGCAATCAGACCGAGGTGCAGCGGGCCGGGCTGCGGGCCCTGATGGAGGGGAAGAGCTGGCAACAGGCTTTTGCCGTGATGCAGGTGGCCGCGAATATGGACCGCATCCGCGGGCTGGCGGAGGCGACCGGGATGACGTTTGAGACGGATTTGTTCGGCAATTCCCACGCGGAGGAGTATTTTGCAAGGCTGGCGCAGTACGCCGCCGCCCGCGTGAGCGAGCTGACGAGGGAGATTTCTTCTATCAGCGGGGCGAGCAGGCGCCCGGAGACGGCCAGGAAGTATGGCGTGGATGTGAGGGATGCCGGCGCGCTGGAGGCGGTGGTGAAGGATTTGAAGGCACAGAGGGCCCGATGGCAGAACTTCGGCCTGCATGAGGATTTGATTAAGGAGGCCAATGACGCCGTGATGGTGGAGCTGGGGGTGAAGACGCGGGAGGAGGTGGACCGGGAGAACGGGGTTCTTCCTTTGGAGGCGCCGGAACAGGAGGCGGTTTCCGCCGATACGGGGATGTTGCAGCTTTCCCAGGATGTGAGCCGGATGCTGGACGCGGCGCTGGCGAGGGGGGCCGCCCCTGCGGAAGATGAGGCTCCCGCAGCGAATTTTTCCCTGGTGTCCATTCCTTCCGGGGAGGTGATCACTACCGCCGCCGAGATGCGGGCGAGGTTGAAGCCGTTGCAGGGCAAGGTGTTCGTTAATAAGAATACGGGGATCCAGGCCGTGATTGAGGCGCGCGTTTCCGGCAAGACGGTGGGCAAGGCCGGGGCGGCCCAGATGTCCGTGGCGAATTTGAAGGCGCTTGGGTTTTCCGCGGAGGAGGCCCGGAGGGTTCATTATACGGCTGCGGCCCGCATTCACGAGTTGTTTGAGAATGCGGAGGATGGATTTTTTGAAGAGGCGTATAAACAAGATTCGTCAAAAGCCGGAGCCTATCATTTTTTCAATACAGTAGATATTGGAGGGATAGGAGCGTTTGATGTTAATGTTACAGCAATCAAATACGTTAAGGAACAGGAAGGTAACGTTCTTTACACGCTGGAATTGACTATAGAAAACCCCGCCGCTAGGGGAGCTGCTAGCCGGGAAGGCCGCCTACCTACACCCTTTAAGGACGGGGTTTCTACCCGTAATTTATCTTCCTATCGTTCGTTTGTCGAGAAGGAAAAGGCGGCTGTCAGGAAGAAGGCGGTCGCTGACGGGACGTTCATGAAGGCACCTAACGGAGCGAATACGAATCTGACGGAAGACCAGTGGCTTGCCGTGCGCACGGCGGCGTTTAAGAATTGGTTTGGGGATTGGGAGCATGACCCGCAGAACGCTTCCAAGGTGGTGGACGAGAACGGGGAGCCGAGGGTGGTGTATCATGGGAGCCATCAATGGTTTACTTCTTTTAACGATGGCAAGCAGAGACAGCAGAGCGGCGCCCCGGCAGGCACGATATTCGCTAATGATAACCGGGAGATAGCGGTAAGTTTTGCGGATTATTACGGGGGCCACGCAGACGAGGTGATTTTGGATCCGAATGATGAACGCCACCCGCGCTATTCCTGGGGGATTTACAGAGAAGGCGGCATTTATGACTTGTTCATGAATGTCCGGAATCCGCTGGTGGTGGATTTTGAAGGGAGGCCATGGCTTGATTCTTCAAAGGGTGGCGACATCAACGCTTTGTGCAGTAAGGCAAAGGAGAGTGGGCATGATGGGGTGATTGCTTTGAATATCGTGGATGTAGGTCTCAATGATCAGGAGAATGTCCCTGCTTCTACGGATTATGTGGCCTTTGATTCCGTACAGGTGAAGAGCGCCGCGCAGAACCGGGGGACGTATGACCCGAAGAATCCGGATATTACGTTTTCCATTGTTTCGGCACAGGAACAGGGCCTGTTCCGGGACGGCCATTTTGAGGCGGGCAACGCGGTGATTACGGAACCGGGGGTGACGTTTTCCATTGCCGCCCTGCATGCTTCCCCGCATTCTTTCCGGAAGTTTGATACGGCGTTCATGGGCAAGGGGGAAGGAGCGCAGGCGTATGGCTGGGGGCTGTATTTTGCGGAGAATCCGAAGGTGAACCGGAGTTATATGAACCAGTTCGCGCAGGATAAGGCGACATGGAAGTTCCGGGAGGTGGAGACTGGCGTTATAGAAGTGATGCAACGATCCCTGGTAGGCAGTTTTTTGCCGAAGGATGCCCTGCCGGAGGCGAAGGAGGACGCGTCAGATATCGCCTGGTCTGTTCTTGGCGATTTGGTTGATGCCGCCAGAGGAAGCATGACTGTTTTAGACATCGTCATGGAGTTGCATGATGAAATTGATACTAACAGGAAATACGCGGAGACGTACCCCCAGGAGCGGGAGAAGCTGGAACAACTGGAAGGCTTCATGCTTTCTCTGCTTGACCATCTGGACGAGATAGAGGTGAGGACGGGCATGCCTTCCAATTACCGCGTGGAGCTGAATGTAGAGGATTCCGAGTTGATGGGCTGGGATTACGTGGACGAGACGGTTCTTGCCTTGTTGAAGGATTCCCCGGTGGAAGAGGTGCGGTATGCTTTGGAACGTGCCGAAAGACGGGCGGATGACTGCGGCGAAAACGTGAACGGCAAAGACGTTTATCAGGAGTTGTTTGATGCTTTTTGGGATGGAGAAGATGGCACGAAACAGGAGGCGCAGAAGGCCGCCAGCGTGTCTTTGCTGTCCAGCGATATTAAGGGAATCAAGTATGCTGACGGCTATACCCGCAATAAGGCAGAGGAGGAGCAGACGTATAATTACGTGATTTTTGACGGGAACGATATCAAGATTACGGCGTTTGCGGACGAGTCCACCGGGGGAGCGTGGGCGGATTATGAGGATCCGACGGCGACGTTTTCCATTATCGGGGAGAAGGCAGAGTCCTTCCAGGAGTACCACAATAACGGACTTTCCTACACGGATCCGGCGGACGGGAAGCGGAAGGCGATTATTGATTCCCGCGGGGTGCGGTTGAGGAAGGAGCACGTCAGCGTGAGCGAGGGGGGGCATGTGAATGTTTCCCTGGCCGCGGCCCTGGATTTCCCGGAGTTGTTCCGGGCTTACCCGGAGCTGCGGAAGCTGCGGGTGGATTTTTACCGGGACAGCAGGAGCGGCACGGGAGGGTTTACCGATCCGCAGGAGCATTATATTGCCGTGAATGTGGCGCGGGGCGGGAAGAACGCGGCTCCCGGCATGGTGCTGGATACGATTCTGCACGAGGTGCAGCATGTGATTCAGGGGTATGAGGGGTTTGCTGTGGGCGCCGGGAACATGAGCCGGGAGCAGGCGCTTGCTTATCTGGGCGAGAGCATGAGCCAGCTGGCGGGCCGGGACGACGCCTGGGCGAAGGAGGCCCTGCCGCGCCTGGAACGGATGAGGCAGGAACTGGAGACCGGGACGCTGCAGCCGGCGTTTGTGTATGTTTTTTCCCACGGGGAGCAGGAGGCGCGGCTTGCCGGGTCGTTTGAGAAGAATAGCGAGGGCGTGGTGATGAGCGGCCTGAACGGGTTCCGGCTGCTGGACGCTCCGCCGTTTTCGATTCCGCTGACGGGGGATATTACGGAGCTTGGCGGCATTACGTTCGGGGCCGGGAGGTTTGGCCGGATGGCCGACAGGGTTTTGGCGCCGAATGGGGATTGGCTTTACGATGAGATGGTGTTCAGGATGCGGGCCGCCACGCAGCGGTCCGTGAGTAAGCTGCGCCTGTTTGAGACCGGGGACCGGGAGCGCGGCCTTGAGCTGCTGGCGGAGGCGCAGGAGCTGATTTCCACGGTGGAGCGGTATTTGCCTGGTTCCTACGGGTTCGGGTTGGAACCTTACAAAATCTGGCTGAATGTGTTTTCCCTGCTTTACGGGAATAGCGGGAAGATGGCGCCGGGCGATGCGGTGTCCAGCGCGTTGGAAGCGATTCCGATGAAGAGGTGGCCGGAGATTATGGAGGGGAGCATCGGCAAGAGTTTTGTCAATTGGGCGGAGAAGAGGCCGGAGCTGGAGGATGTGGTGGAGGAGGCCCGGAGGGAGATTGCCGAACGGCAGGCCGATTACGAGCTGGATTCTGCTCCGGACGCGGATAACAGGGCCGCCCTGGCGGCCCGCAAGGGGGTGGAACAGGAGGTGTGGCGCCGGTTGTTTGAGGAGCACGGGGCCGAGTTTCTGGAGGAGTACGGGGAGCAGAAGGTGTTCCGGCTTGTGGGGAAGTTTATGGAGCGCGTGGTGGAGCAGATTGACCGCTTCCGGAAGGACCGGACGCTGGGGCGCATCCGCCGCGTGGCGGCGTCCGTGGCTCCGCGGACGAATCCGAAGGGGAAGCCGCTGCGCGGGAAGATGGACGCGGAGAGTTACCGGAGGCTGGAGAGGTGCCTACGCCTGCTGGAGATGACCGAGAGCCAGTACGATGAGTTTTTTCAGAAGAATTTTCCGGAGGATGCCGAAGAGGGGAAGAGGTGGGAGGATCTGGCCCCGGATGCGCTGGTGCTGGTGACGCTGCCCGACGCGGAAGGGAGGCTGGAAGAGGTGGCCGTAACGCAGCGGGAGTTTGAGGTTTACGCCTGTTATGAACGGATGGACGTGAATACTGCGGAGAAGTGCGGCGCGGCCCTTGGAGAATTGATTGCCACGTCCCGCCATGCCTGGGAGAACGCAGCGGAGAAGAAGAAGATGGAGGTTGCCGCCATGGCCGCCCCACTGCTGCAGGCCACCGGGGATTTGGATGATAGCAGGATGGCGACGTTCCGCCGGAAGGCGAGGCTACGGGCTTTGCCGAAGAAGCCCCTTTCCCTGTTTGATTATCTGATGAATTTTAATCAGTATATGCAGGCGCTTTCTTCCGTGGGGCCGTTTGCCGGGATTGCCCGCCAGTTTGAGGAACGGGCGGCGCGGTTTAATGTGCAGCGGCAGGCGAGCGAGAAGGAGATGCTGCGTTTTGTGCACAATACCGTAGCGGAGATTGCGGGGTCCGCGGACCGGTACGATATTGCCGAGTGGATTTATGAGGGGCGCATGAAGCAGGATACGGGGATTTCCGTTGTGGAGCGGGAACCGGATTGGAACAGGAAGGCAAACGCCCTGTACCGGGAACGCCTTCTTCATTTGCTGCGCCGGAAGGTGAAGTCCCACGGTCTGGAAGCGGTGCAGCTTTATTTGAGGGAGTTTAAGTTTTCCGAGGGTTTGAAGAAGGAGGTGAACGCCCTGTTCGGGCACCGCCGCAAGGAGATTTCCGCCAAGCAGGCGAAGAAGGCATTGGAGCACATGGAGCGTGTGTTTACGCAGAATGAGTGGGAGCGGTACGGGGACCAGAAGGTTTTTGTGAGGGAGCGGGCGGAGATGCTGCGTTCCAGGACGAAGTATGCCAAGGAGGGGTATCAGCCGAAGAGTTTCCGGCTGGATGGCCTGTCCCGGATGGAGGCGGCGTATCTGGTGCTGTTGTCCGAGCAGGCGGATTATACCGAGGCCCTGGCGGAACGTGGGTTTGACGCGGAGGTGATGGACCGGCTGCGCGGGTTTGCCGGGGATGAGGTGATGCAGTTTGCGTATGCTTTACGGGAGAAGCTGAATGAGCGGAGCGAACAGGTGCAGGAGATGACCGAGAGGCGCTACGGCACGCCGTTTCCGCTGACGGAGAATTATTTCCGGGCGTTTTTCGATGTGACGATGGAGGCGATTGATAAGTCGATTGCCGATGCGGCGTCTTACGGGGAAGCGGCCACGGGCGGGAAGTTCGGGTTGATTCACGCCCGCCGGAAGCATCAGGCTCACCTGGATTTGGAGATGGATGTTTGCACGGCGTTTATGGCGGCCATGACCGAGCAGGATCTTTACCTGTACGGTTCCGAGATCAGCCGTGATTTGCGGGCTTTGCTGAATTTCAAGGGCGAGGACGGCGAGGCGGGCCGGAGCCTGGAGGTGCTGCTGGGGCGGGATGCCGTGGGCAAGCTGATGGCCTGGGCGGATGCGTTTGACCGCGCCGGGGCGGAGAGCATTCGCGGGCACCTGGATATGAACCGCCTGATGAACCGGCTTTCCGGCGCGGCGGCGCGGGTGCTGCTGGCCGGGCGCGTGGGGACGCTGACCAAGCAGGCGACGACGGTGATTAACGCGATGTATGCTTCCGACGAGATTGGCCTTGCCGAGTGGCTGGGATCCGTCCGCCGGTATCACGCCGGGAAGCTGGTGAAGCCTGTACGCGAGATAGAGGCCCTGCCGGAGCTGGACAGCCGCGACAAGACGCGGTTCAGCGCCACTCTGGCTGCCATGGGGGCCGATGAGGCCGGGCGCCGGGTGTCCCGCCTGGAACGCTGGAACCGGGAGGGGATGGATTTGCTGGAACGGGTGGATATGAAGGGGAATGCGATTTCCGCGGCTATTTTGTACGATGCGGTTTACCGGAAGATGAAGCGTGAGACGCCGGACGCTGCGGAGGCCGAGCTTGACGCGGCCGCCATGGCGGAGGTGCGGCGCTCCCTGTCCCGCAAAGGTCAGCCGATGACGCAGCTGCAGAAGTCCCTGACCGCGCAGCACCGGACCTGGATGCAGGCGGGGATGTTGTTCTTGGGCGGCGAGTCGATCAATACGATGGGCAATGTGTTTTCCCTGGCCCGCAGCGGGCAATGGGGGAAGGCCGGGTTGATGTGGGTTTCTCACGGGGTGGTGCTGGCCCTTCTGAATGGGCTGCTTAATTTCATGACCGATGACGAGAAGCGCCGCCGGAAGCGGGAGTGGTGGCACGCCCTGTTTGATGTGGCGATGGGGCCCGTGATGGGGATCCCTGTCGTGAACGGGCTGGCTGGCGAGGGCGTGAGGCAGCTTGCGAAGCTGTGCGGGTATCACGCTTTTATGCCGGGGAATAATTTGCTGGTGCCTTTTTCCAATGCGGCGGATATCGGGAAGGCGTTTTCCAACGCCTGGAAGGTGTTTGACGGCAAGGAACGGCCCTGGGAGGATGATGCCCTTTCTTTCCACGAGCTTTTACGTACTGCGGCGGCGGGGACGGTAGCGTTTTCTCCGCGGACGACCAAGGGGGGAGCCGCTGCGGTAGGGGCTGCCCTGACGATGGCAGCGTTGCTGAATGTGACGGAGTTTGCCCTTAAAACAGTCCGTAGCGTTCAGGAGAACGGTGCGGATTGGGATAAGTGGGTTGGGAAGTAGATACAAAAACTTGCCTGTTGAAAATAATCGTGGGAGTGATATTCCCCAAATAATTCATATGGAAAGAGTATTGGGAAAAGATATCATGCATTTTATTTATTGCTATAATAATATTAGTAATTAATCAGTTGGAAAAGAATTTGTTTTTATACTTTTCCCTGTTCCCAATTTCACTTCTGCAAATTTTGCTCCCAATTTTTTCATTTTCTCATAATCCTCTTGTGGATAATATACGGAAACGTTAGAAAATGGTTCTAATTTAATAGGAAACTCCCCACCATTAGAAATTATAGCTTCCGAAGAAAAGTAATTTTGTTTATTATTCAATGGGAAATATATATTTTGAACATAAACAGCATCTCTTCCTTTATTAATAATTTCTATACTTATATAATGCTCTGCGTGTTGTCTCAAGCATACTATCGCCAATTTAAAATTGGCTTCAACCCTTAATTTATCACGAGAATACTGACGATATGCTGTAAATATGCTAACAATTGTTGCTATTATACTCATATATAAGCTTATATCTTCTCTTAAAATAGTAAATTCCATTTATTTTCTCCACCACAAATTTTGTAATTTACACCGCTAGGCGTATCGATGGCTATAAATGGGCTCCGTTTTTAATCAGTAAATTCACAATATCAGATTGCCTATGTCCATGCACTCTTAAATAAAATAAAGGTGTCCATCCTTTAATATTCTTAGTATTAACATCTGCTCCATAGTTAATCAGCAATTGAAGCATTTCTGAGTTATTAGATAACACTGCTTGCCATATTGGAGGGTATACGCTCTTTGTTCCTTGATGTATATTCGCCCCATTTTCTAAAAGAATCTTAGCAACCTCCAAATGATTGCCTCCAGAAGCAGCTATAAGAGGAGTAGAATCTCCACATAAAGCATTTACATCAGCCCCTCTTGATATTAATAACTTTGTTGTCTCTATAAAATGTTGTTCATTTTTTTTATTTGATGATATTGAAAAATATAATGCTGTTTCTCCTGTGTTGTATCTTGTCTCAATATTAGCACCCTTATCTAATAATAATTTCACCATAGCAACATCACCATTATTTGCTGCTTCTAATAATGGGTTAAAATCGTATCTATGTTGGCGAACACTATTTATAGCTGCTCCTTTTTCAATCAAATCTTTTGCTTTCCCAACATCGGAAGATCTAACCGCTTCTTCCAGCTGAATATTTAATTCAGCTTGTCTTTGTTGAGGAGATACACAAGAAACAATGCTCAATATGCAAATAAATAGCACCACATTTTTCATACTTTTTCTAACTATTTGTTTGCTCCCCCACAAATCTTGCAGTTCACGCCGCTGGGCGTATTACTCCAATACCCTTTGCAGTTGTTGTAGTATCGGCAAGAAGAGTTATGTGTCTTTCCGGTTGAGCTAATCCAGTATTTCTTTTGCGCGGCTTCTACTTTTACAGAGGTTTGAATGTTTTCCACCGGGCAAGCTCCCATGGAAGCCACGGAGAAACACACAGCAGAGACGGCATAAATGAATAGTTTTCCCAGAATCATACCAGAAAATTATATCTTTTCATGAACAAAGAACAACAAAAAAAGCCCCTGACCTTGGAGGCCAAGGGCTGAACAGAAGCGCTTTTCTAGGAGGATGCTACTGTACACGGCTGTAATGGCAATAAAAAACCGCCCGCGTTTCCCAACGTGGACGGCTAACGGAAAATAAAAAAGATGATTTACCTATAGCACATTTACCCGGTGCGTCAAGCTTTCTCCCACCTGTCCAGGGTTTCCACATAGATGCCGGAGATTTTGCCGCCGTCCATGGGTTCGATGTCTCCG
>OJOF01001349.1_pt1 | contig 18948 bp, 9 predicted proteins | sample 1598181 | NCBI WGS metagenome assembly OJOF01 (sample SAMN01915226, study PRJEB22387) | human gut metagenome | isolation source: stool | host: Homo sapiens | place: USA
CCCCTACCAGGTCGCAGAGATTGGCGATCTCGTTCATGAACGAAATGCGGGTCGCCAGCATGGCGTTGGCCGCGTATTTGGTCATTTCCGCCGAGGGGATGTCCATGAACAGCACCCGGAAATTGTTGATCAGGAACGGACGGTACAGGCGGGTCATCAGCTTGCGCGCCCGTTCGCTCTCGATGCCTACGACCACGCGGTCGGGCGACATGAAATCCTTGATGGCCGCGCCTTCCTTCAGGAATTCGGGGTTCGAGGCCACGTCGAACGGTATCTTGCAGCCGCGTTTGTCTATCTCTTCCCGGATCACGGCCTTGACCTTCTGCGCCGTACCGACGGGTACGGTGCTTTTGGTGACGAGCACCGTATACTTCTTGATGTTGCGGCCGAACGCACGGGCGACTTCGAGCACGTATTTCAGGTCTGCCGAACCGTCCTCGTCGGGCGGTGTGCCGACGGCCGAGAAGACTACTTCCACCTTGTCCAGGCAGTCCGTCAACTCGGTCGTGAAGTGCAGGCGCCCCTCCTCGACATTGCGTTTGACGAGTTCTTCGAGCCCCGGCTCGTAAATCGGGATGAGGCCGTTGTTCAGGGCGTCGATCTTTTTCCTGTCGACGTCGACGCACGTAATATCGAGTCCCATTTCTGCGAAACAGGCACCCGATACGAGGCCGACATAACCCGTACCCACGACTGCGATTTTCATCATATTATGTCCAAGTTTTTGGTTGGTTTAGCGGTGCATGCACCCGGCGATCCGCGCTGCGAGCGCGTGGCATGCCTCGTGCCATGCCGGCGAGAAACCCTGCTTCATTTCCACGGGTTCGCAGATCGCCTCCCACTTCATCTTCTGTGCGAATTCGCCCAGGCAGCGTACGGCGGCACTCGCCCAGCAGAAGGAGCCGAACCAGCCGAAGTTGCGCTGCGGGACGCAGCGTGCCGCGATCAGGTCGAGCAGGCGTGCCACGGGCGGGTAGAGCCCTCCGTTATAGGTCGGGCCGCCCACGATGAGCGTGTCGTAACGGAATACGTCGCGCAGGACGATGGATTCATCGGCGTAGGACATGTTGTGGACGAAGATCGGGCCCACACCTTCGGCGGCCAGTTCGCGGGCTATGCGCTCGGCCATCTGCTCCGTATTGCCGTACATCGAGCCGTAGGCGATCACCACGCCCGGTTCGCCTTCGTAGCGGCTCAGACGGTCGTAGACGTCCATCACCTGCGGGATCTCGCGCTGCCATACGGGGCCGTGGGTCGAGCAGATGGTCGTGGGGTTCAGGCCCCGTCCCTTCGCGAGCGCCTTTTGTACAGGCCCTCCGTATTTGCCGACGATGCAGGCGTAGTAGCGGCGCATTTCGTCCCAGTAGCGCGACGGGTCTATCTGCGAGTCGGTAATGCCGCCGTCGATGGCGCCGAACGTGCCGAAGGCGTCGCCCGAGAAGAGCGTGCCGGCCTCGGCACACCATGTCACCATCGTTTCGGGCCAGTGTACCATCGGCGCCATGTAGAACGAGAGCGTTTTCGAGCCGAGCGATATGCTGTCGCCCTCCTTGACTTCGAGCGTCCCGGTGTCGATGCCGTAGAATCCCTGGAGCATCTGCAGCGTCTTGGCGTTGCCCACGATTTGGATGTCGGGGTAGAGCATGCGCAGTGCGCGCACGGACGACGAGTGGTCGGGTTCCATGTGGTTGATGACCAGGTAGTCGATCTTGCGGTCGCCGATGGCCTCGCGGATGTTCTCTGTCAGACGGCTGCCGAAGCCCTCTTCGACGGTATCTATCAGTGCGACCTTCTCGTCGGCAACCAGATAGGCATTGTATGAAACCCCCTGCGGGAGCGACCAGAGACCTTCGAAACGGGTGGTTGTGCGATCGTTGACCCCGACGTAATGGATGCCGGGCAAAATTTCGGTGATGTTCATGGTTCGTGACGTATTTGTTTCAAAGATAGTGAAAAATATGCCAAAGCGGAACGGCGCGGGCCTTCCTGCATGCCTGATTTTCCCTATCGTCCGGTATTAAAAATTTGCGTAAAGATAACCGTTTTTTCGGATATGCGTAAAATCTGTTTCCGAAAAAAACAATTCCCGCGTGATGGGGCGGCTGCACTGAGGGCTTTCCGGCCGGCCGGGTGCCTGCGGCGTTGGCCGCGCGAGCTTCTTCTTTTAATTGCTTAACTTGCTGTGCATTAGTTTGGTATATGTATGAAAAAAAGCCTTCGGCATTTACCGAAGGCTTTGGAAATATTACAAGCCGGGGCTTAGAGCAACCGGAAGAAATCCGAGCGTACGCCCTGCATGCTCACCGCGTCGTTCTTTACCGACTCCGGAATCGTCGCACGAGTGTATACGCACACGTCGCCGGTGTCGGCCGTGCTGGTCAGCGTGATGGTGTTGGACGATTCGTCTGCCGTGACCGTGTACGAGCTTCCCCAGGGAGTGTTGTCGCTGTAATTTCCCGAAAGTACATCGCCTTTGAGCAAGTAGCTGCCCGTGTATTTCTGGTACTTTACGGATTCGATCTTCTGGTAGATGGTGAACGACCCTCCGTCAAATGCGATGTAGGCGTCGAACACCTGCGGAGCCTGGCCTGTCCATGAGGTCAGGCGCCATTCTCCGACGAGTTGCTTGGCCAACGGCGTGTTGTTATCTTTCTTGTCGTCGTCGCACCCTGCGAACAGGCTCATGCCGAGTATGGCAAAGAGAATATAGATAGTCTTTCTCATGATCTTTTTGCTGTTATCGTAATTCGTATTATAACCAACCTCCGTTCCCGGCCTGTACGCCGCGGGCGATGATGGCGAACTCCTTGGTGATCGTCATGCCGCCCATCACGGTACCTGTACCGACCTTGTCGCCGCCGCCGATTGCCGTAACCGTAATCTTCGCTACGCCGGACTTGGTGCACTTGATCTTCAGTTTGCCGTAGGCCATTGTGGGCAAGGTTTCGATCCCCAATTTGGCCATGTCGGCTGCGGACATCGAAACACCGGTGTAGGTGAGGTTCGTTGCGCTGCCACCGAAGAACTGCGTCAGGGGAACGAGTTCTTCAGCCCCTACGCCGACCTTGAGGCACGGCGTGCCTTCGATCTGCATCAGCAGTTGATAAGCGTCTACTGCGCCTGTACCCAGCTGCTTGCGGTAGTTTTCGAGGTACATCGTGCCGTTCGACTCCTTTGTGCCGTCGAGATACCGTTCCATGTCGTTCACCGAGGTGAGGAGCATGCTGATAAACTCGTTGCGGGTGTAGTGCTTGCCTTGTTTCAGCGCATAGGAGAGTCCGAGTGCTGCCACGCCCGACATGTGCGGGCAGGCCATCGAGGTTCCCTGCATGTATCCGTAGTCCGAACCCTCGTTCATTTCCGAAGGCATCGTCGAAAGTACCGTAGCGGTCGAATTGCTTGCAATGTAAGCGTCGCCGCCCGGCGCCGAGATGTTACAGCCGGGGCCGTAGTTGGTGTAGCTTGCAGGCAGGAAGTCGGGCGAGAACGAGGTTACCGAAATATAATCGCGGAACGCCCCGGGGTACCCGGCACGGTCGAGTGCGTCGTTGCCGGCCGAGAAGATGACCAGACCGCCGTCGATCGCGTCGCAGTTCGACGTGGCGATGAAATAGGCGAGTGCGTCGTGCTCCGCTTTGGCATTTTTGGCGTACTGGTCGTCGGAGGTGTAGCCACCGCCCTTGATACCCATCGAGCACTGGATGATCGAAGCACCGTTGTCGGCCGCGTATTTGAATGCCCTTGCCATGACGGCCGTCGTGCCCGAACCTGCTGCGGTGCCGGACAGGGCCTGGCACGACATGATCCGTACACCGTCGTTGTTGCCCGAGCCGCCCGCTACTCCGCAGACACCGATGCCGTTGTTGTTGACCGCCGCTACCGTGCCTGCGGTATGCGTCCCGTGACCGGAGTCGCCGTCGCCCTTTGCGTCGACCACATCCCAGGAGATGGGGCCGTTCGTAACGAAATTGTACCCGTAATAATCATCCACGTAACCGTTGCCGTCGTCATCGACGCCCGTGGTTCCGGTCATCTCCCTGGTGTTGACCCACATGTTCGCAGCCAGGTCGGGGTGCGTATATTTCACGCCTTCGTCGACTACGGCTACGATGATCTTGGGATCTCCGGCCGTGAGTTTCCATGCCTCTTCCACGTTGATGTCCGCACCTTCGCGCGCGGTCTGTGCCACGGCCTTGTCGCCTTTGTTGATATAGTGCCACTGGCGCTTCAATTCCGGGTCGTTGAACGGCCATACGATCGAACGTGTGCCTGCCGACATGGCGGGCGCATCCGAACGGAGCGGGGTGGCCTTGCCGTCCCACATTTTTTCGAGCTTCGTGTTGAACTGGATGTTCGCCACTTCGGCTACGGCCGACAGTTTCTGTGCGGCGAGATCCAGGTCGACTTCGGTGTCGAACTGCAATTCGTACCACCTGTGCAGGCCGGCTGCGCGCGTGCGCTCCTCGTTGCGTGTGTCTACCGGGAACAGGCGGTTCAGGGAGCTGACGTTCAGCTCCGAAAGTATTTCATCTACGGAGACGATACCCGCGCGGGTAGCGACCGACCGTGTCTTGGCGGCGGCTTCGGCGGCCTGTTCGAGGCTGCCGATGGCTGCGTCGTCGAAATAAACGAGCAGGCTGCCCGCTTCGGCGTCGATCGAGGTGTTGACGATCTTATGCGATGTGGCGGGTATCTGCGAACCGCCGTCGGTTGCGTCGGTCATAGGGTCTGACGTACAACTCGCAAGCAGAAGCGCCGTAATGAGTAGTAATTTTTTATCAATCATAATCCGAGTTATTTTTTGAGGGTCTCCCCTCCCCGGTGGAAGGGGAGACCGCTCTTGATCACTAATTGGGTGAACGACTGAAATTATTTAGCCATTTTTTTCAGGGGCATTTTCTCCATGCCTCCGCTTTGCAGAGTGTTTGCCCGGGGTGCAAAACCTTCGGAGAACGAACTCATCGCGGGAGTTGCGATCCGAACGGACACCTCACCTTCGAGCGGGTTCGCGCCGCGGTTGACGGGCTTGCCGAACAGTTCGTCGATCAGGGCATGGGCACGTTCGCGGCCGCGCAGTTCGACGTAGTTCGAGGGGTTGATGGAAATTTCTTTCGAGAGGGTCAGCATCTTATCCGAGGCAACCTTGCGCGGTGCGGCTGCTCCCGTGTTGCTACCGGTCGCCGGCACCATCAGCGGGGACGTATAGCTTTCCCAGTTGCCGATCGAGTTCGTATAGTTGGCATCCGTGTATGCCTTGACTAATATGGTGTCGAAATTATACTGATCCGACCAGTCGGGGCCACAAACCAAGGCGAGATACCCGTCTTCCGTGACACCTCCGACCATCATGCCGTCGATTGTGTCTGCACCCTTGCTCTTCTCTTTGTCCAGAATGTAATACTTGAGGTAGAGCGTCGCCCCCTGATAGGGAATCGTGCCCATGGGCTGTCCTTTCAGAACATAGATGATCCCGTTGTACCACCCCCAGACGACCGTGTCTTGGTTGTTTGCTCCGAGCGAGAGGCCCGAGACATTGATTGCATCCAGATTGCTGGTATCTTCGGTCTCATTCTCCGAGAAGACGACCTGGCCGATCTTGCTGCGAGCCGTTTTACCGGAGCCGTCGTTGCTGATTCCCCACAGGTTCCATGTCTTGAACAGTTGGGCTTTATCGCTGAACACATAGAGGTCGTCGATCGTGTACTTGCGCTGCAGCGGATCTGCCTTGCCGGCAGTAGTCTGTTCTACGGCGAACAGTTTGCCGTTGTAACCGTTGTCGGCGTATACCAGCAGGGTGTAACTTGTACCTGCCGACAGACCCGTATAGAACGGAGCGTAACCTGTGCCGTTAATCTTTTCGAGTTGAGCTGTGGTAAGTACCTTGCCGGATGCCTTGACACCCGCGATCAGCTGCGATTCGTTCATGCCCTGGGTCGAAGCCGTCGTGAACAGGCCGATGTAGCCCGATGCGATCTCCTCACCGAACAGGATGGCCTTGATCGAGTTCTCGGGTGTGTGGCCTTCGGGCTCTTTCTCCCACGTAAGCTCTGTGCGGACGCTCATTATGACGGGTTTCTCCTCGCCGGCCTTGACGTAACCGAACGATACGTACCCGTATTTCTGGAGGTTGCCTTTTTCGTCATAAGAATTGCCGACGATGGTGTAGATGCCGGTCTTCTCCATGACGGCGGTGATCGTACCCGAAGCCGTGATCTCTTCGCTCGGGATCGTCCCTGCGTCGATGTCTCCCGATTTGGCCGCAGCGAGCGACTCGCTGAGCGCACCCTCGAAGAAGGCATATTTCACCTTGTCGACGTCGCTGCCGAGCGTAGCCGTGATGGCGACCTTGCCGTCTGCGGGCGCCGACTTCTCGAAGACTACCGAGTAATCGTGGCTTACCGCACCCGGGAACAACAGGCGGGTCATTTCGGTATTGGCCTTGAAGTGGCTGGTCGCTTCCCATAGCGAAGGTGTCGTCAGAAGGATCGCCTTCGGCGGGAAGGTGAGGACACCGTTTTCCAGCGTGCCGTACATCGTGGCCGAAGCCATGCCGGGATAATTCTCCTGGCAGAACGAAACGATCACGAATGCGCCGTTGTCTTCGTAACCGACGTCGTTGATCTCAAAACCAGTCGGCTGTACCGGGAACCATACTTTTTCGGGATCCCGCGCGTCGATGATGGTATAGGTCGGAACGGAGGGAACGTTGGAATACCTTACACCGACGATTTTGGCCATGTAGGCTTCGTCATAAATATCCTTGATACGGTAGTAACCCTTCATATCGGCACGTTCGTAAATCTCGACTTCCTTTTCTGCATTGGGGACACCGTTTTCCTTTATGTTGGAGCCCATTATCGCCGTGAAGAAATCGTCGCGCCACGTGCCTTTGGTTTCACCGTTGGGGCCCTTCACGAGATCCCACTGGACGCGGGTGACGCTGAAATCGAGCCCGTTGGAATATTCTCCGTAAAGCAGTGCGTATTTCTTGTCCTTCACCACGATGGAGCAATTGTAGGTCTTACCGACCTCAGCTCCGGGGAAGTCCACCGAGAACGTGGTTGCTTCCTGTCCGGCCTCGAATTTGATTTCCGAGACCGTGAAAAGCCCGTCCTGGGTGCTGCTGACTTCCACAGGCACGGTGATCGCATCGTTGTAGTTCTTGCGCATGGCCGTGAAGGTCAGGGTCGTAGGCTCCGCCGGATCGAGCTCTTGGTCGCCGGCATTTTCCTGCGAGGGAAAATAAACGCCGTAGCAGTCCGTGTCTTCGCCTTCGCCGGGAGTATACTTAATGTCGTCCGAGCAACTTGCGAGCACGAATGTCGCTGTGAGCGCGTACAATATATATTTGATTGTTTTCATACTATTCGGTCTTTGGTATTAAAGCAAATTTTGCATATTGCCGTTACTTATCCGTCCAAGGTGTTATCTTGCCCGAGGGGTCGGGGTTGTTGACTACGGCGGGGTTGTTCTGGATTTCACCACGGGGAATGACAAAATTCCAGTGGGGAGCGCGGCCGTCGGTGTTCAAACGATAATCGGAAGGAGAATTGGTACCCTTGTAGCCGCGGGTCATGGACATATCCAGACGTTTCAGGTCGAACATGATGATACCCTCGCCCCAGAACTCGATGCGTTTTTGGAGGATCAGCTCCTCGATGAAACTCTTGAGTGTCGGCGTGCGTTCGCTACAATCGTACGAGCCGTCGGTGAAACGGTACTTCATGAATTCGTTAAGCAGTTCACGGGCGGCGACGATATTGCTTTGCGCCGTAGCTTCCGCTTCGATAAGGTACATCTCCTCGACGCGCATGCAGGGAATATCCGTAGCTCCGCCGACTTTGAAGTCGGTATAGTTGCCCTGGGCGGGACGGAACTTGATATTGACATAGTCTTTCAGCGTTGCGAAGTATGCACTGCCGTTGGGGCGGCAACTCTTGTACGCGTAGAAATTGCGGTCGGGATCGAGCCACGAATGCTTGCGGAAATCCTTGTCGTCGATCTTGTTGTAGAGGGCCTTGTCAATGGCACGGCCTACCTGGTGTCCGTATCCCCACGACTCCTCGTTACCGATGTGGGCCTGGAAGTTCAGCAGGTTGGAAACGTTGTCGCTGGTGAGCGGCAGGCCCCAGATCCACGATTTGTTTGCCGTCGCACTATTGAAACCGGTCGTCGGATCCTCCCACTGTGCCTGGGTCAGGGGTGTGCAACCGCTCGTGGTGATGGCTTTGCGGGCATACTCTGCGGCCTTCTTGTAAGCATCGGGATTGTTGTCGGCAGTACCGCGTTCCAGATAAGCACGTGCCTGGAGCCCATAGACCATAGCCAAACTGGGCGTGTAGGGATCTGTCGCCGAGTAATCGGAAAGGTATGTCGCCGCCTTTTCGAGGTCGGGGAAGATCACTTTCTCGTAGACGTCAGCTGCCGACGCACGGGGATTGGCCTTAGCTTCGGCCTCGGTCGTGGTCTCAGTTACGATCGGTACGGCAAGGCCGAGCACTCCGTCTGCGGACGTGTATTTATTCTCCTTGAACTCATAGAGACGTACCAGGTCGAGGTAGAACGAAGCCCGGTAAGCATAAGCGAAGCCGAGGATATGCTTGGTTGCGGTCGTGAGAGCTTCCGGGTCGATGGTGCTGATGATGTCGTTGGTCGACTTGATCCAAGTGAAATAGTTGTTCCAGGTCAGGAGATTGGCCGCGTAGTTCTCTGCGAGAGCATCGTTGGCGCCCCACTGGCTGAACCAGTCGTAGCCCGTATCGCCCGTTATGGCCATGTCGCCTGCTGCTGAATCGGTAGCGAGGTGGATGGCCGGGAGGGAGAAATTCCAGTGCATATTGCCGTAGTCGGTAAGCGACTTAACCTGGATAAGCGCCGTGGGGATACCTTTCACCATCGCTTCGAGGGCCGAGGCGGAACCTGCGAGCTGGTCGGATGTGGCCCTGTCGGTCGGGAATGTTTCCTTGATGCACCCGCTAAGCAGTGCAGCCGAAGCAAGGGCTGCTATAGATATTTTCAGTATATTTTTCATATCCGAATAATTAGCTGGTTATGGATTAGAATTGGATATTGATACCGCCCGAGATGGTGCGTATCGGAGAATAGGTTGCGTAATTCGAGGTTCCCAGAACGCCCTGGTTGTCCGTATTGTCTGCGTAGCGCGGATCCAGTCCCTTACGCTTGGACCAATAGAATACGTTTTCGCAGGCGAGGTAGATACGCATCTTGCCGACTCCGAATTTCTGGGTGAACTTCGACGGCAGTGTATAGCCGAAGTTGATGTTCTGCAGGGTCAGGTAGCTTGCGTCGATCAGGAAACGGTCGGAGGTATCCGTCGTGTTCGAATCGCCGTACTGCATACGCGGAATGTTCGAGTTCGGATTCTCCGGTGTCCATGCGTTGAGTATGTCCTTGTGCCAGTTCACGCCGATGCTGCCGGTCGAGGTCGGCGTGCTCATCGCTGCGGCATACCCCGAGTCGTAGATCTTGCCGCCGATCTGATAGTTGAAGTTGATGCCGAAATCGAACCCGAAGAACGAAACGCTCGTGCCGAAGCCGCCGTAAAGGTCGGGGATCGCATTGCCGCAGAGGTAATCGCTACCTTCCGAATAGGCTGTGGTGGTCGTTCGTTCACCCGTCGGCTTCCCGTCCTTGTCCGTTACATCCTTATACCACATGGAACGTCCGTCCTCCGAGACGCCGGCGTATTTCTTCATATAGAAGGTATACAGCGGCAGCCCTTGGCCGTAGAAGAAGCTACTGCCGGCGTAGCCGTAATAACCTTCCACCTCTTTGGTGCGGCGTTCGGGAGGCAATGAAATGATCTTGTTCTTGAGGTGCGTCAGGTTGACGTTGATGTCCCACTGCACGTTTTTGCTGCGGATCGGGGTGAAGTTCAGGTCGACCTCGATACCTTTGTTGGACATGTCGCCGACGTTGGCATAGTAGGAAGAGTAACCCAGCGACGGTGCCGTGGGGAATGCCATCAGCATGTCGGTCGTCTTGCGGTTGAAGTACTCGATGCTACCCGATATGCGGTTCTGGAGCACGCCGAATTCGATACCGGCGTTGAAGTTGGTATTGGTCTCCCAGGTGATGTTGGGATTACCTTTCTCCAGGAATGCCACGGACATCTCTCCATTCGACGAAGCGAGCCGGTAGGTATCCACATAACGGTAGTCACCGATCTTGTCGTTACCCTGCGAACCGATCGATGCCTTGACCTTCAGCATGTCGAGCCAGCCGTGCGTCCCGGACATGAAATTCTCCTTGGTTACGATCCATGCGGCACCTACCGACCAGAAGTTGCCCCAGCGGTGCGAGGGATGGAAGCGCGACGAGGCATCGCGGCGGTACGAAGCCGAGAAGAAATATTTACCGTCGTAATCGTATTGCGCGCGGCCGAAATAGCCTTCATTATTATAGGTGATGACATACGAAGTTGCGCTCTGCTTGTCGATTACCGCACCGGCCAGTTCGTCGTTGTCGGGCGAGAACATGTTGGCCGTGCTGCCGTAAAGCAGGTACTGCCTGCGCTGGTAGTATTCATGGCCGAGCATTACATTGACATTGTGCTTGCCGATGACTTTGGTGTAGTTGAGGATCTGCTGAAGGTTGTGCGAGAAATCACGCGTATGGTATTTGCCTATGATACCGTTCTCATCGGCGAACTGTCCGAAATAGGGGTTCTGTACGGTCGTCCGGCGGGTCTCGTCGAGCGAAACACCTACATTGAAAGTGAATTTGAAATCCTTCAGGAACAATATGTCGAAGAATCCCGTGCCGTTGAAGGCATTGCCTTCCGAACGGTCGGTGTTCAGGCGGGAATCCGCCAGACCGTTCGCATTCGGCAGCAGGGGACGGGTCAAACCGGCGTTCATTCCGTCTCCGTAGTCGTACATCGTGATGCCGGCGTCGTTCTTCATGATATTTCCCTGCCCGTCACGGACGTAGAGGGGATAGATGGGGGCTACGGACGAGGTGAAGGCGAAGAGGTTGGCCGAAGAGTTTCCCTGCCCGTCCGCGCTCAGCGAATTGTAGGTGAAGTTGGCGTAACCGGCGTTGGCACCGACCTTCAGCCATTTTTTGGCCTGGTAATCGGCTTTCAGACGGGCGGTGTAGCGTTCCATATTCGAGTTTTCGGTGATACCTTCGTTATTCAGGTAGCCGAACGAGGCGTAGAACGTACTGCGATCCGTGGCGCCCGATACGCTCACGTTGTACTCCTGACGCATCGAAGAGCGGAAAGCAATATCTTCCCAGTCGTCGGGGGTAAGCAGGTAGTCCTGTCCGTTATAAACGACCCGGTTGCCCAGCGTAGCATTGGGATTGAGTTTCCCGTTTGTGCCGATAACCGACTGGCCGTCGGGCACGCTGTAAACCATGTAGCCCAGACCGCCGTCGTTCTTCGAGGCGGCCAGGTTCTTGTTGGCCATGGCGTGTGCCGTGCTCTCGCTCATGCCCTGTGACCGGTAGTAGCTGTTCAGGGCCGTGTAGTATGTTTCATAATACTGGGCCGGGTTTTTGATGTAGTCGTATGACTGCATCGCGCGCGAGTTCACACCCCACTTGGCATCTACCGTGACGGTGGCTTCCTGTCCACGGGCCTTTTTGGTCGTGACCATGATGACACCGTTGGCACCACGCGCACCGTAAAGGGCGTTGGATGCTGCGTCCTTCAGAACGGTCATCGACTCGATGTCGTTGGGATTCAGATTGTTCAGGTCTCCTTCGTAGGGAGTTCCATCCACGATCCACAGGGGGTCTTTCTCGGCGTTGATCGAACTGAATCCACGGATGCGGACGATCGGGTTGGCACCCGGTTTACCCGATTCGTTGGATATCTGGACACCGGCAACCTTACCGGCCAGCGACTGGGCGACGTTCGACTGCTGCGACTTTGCGATGTCATCCGCCTTGATGACGGTCGCGGAACCGGTAAACGCCTCCTTTTTGGAGGTACCGAACGCCACCACGATCACGTCGTCGATCGCCTGCGTATCTTCGTGCATAGTCACGTCGATGCGCGATTTGCCAGCGATGGGGAGCTGTTGCCCCACATATCCGATGAACGTCACCGAAAGGGTGCCGTCAGCCGGAGCCGAAAGTGAGTACTGGCCTGCCGCGTTGGTCGTAGTACCGATCGAAGTACCGTCTACCATGACAGTAGCGCCCGCAACGGGATTCCCGTTTGCGTCAGAAACTGTACCGGAGACCTGTTTGTTTTGGGCGAATGCATATGCGCCGAGCACCAAAACAGCAATTAACGATAGTACAATTTTTCTTACCATAAGCGTTAATTTTAATTGGTTTTTTAAAATAAAAAGCCAGTAGCCTGTGAGCAGGATTTTACGATTCTGGTAAGATGCTGAATATCATATATATAGATGATCAAACGCAAGGTTGCGATCCGGTTTTGAAAAGGCGCGGTAACTTGAAAGTTACCTGAGGGTGCGGTGTATAAAATTAATTTACAGCATATTAACGACTGCTTGCCATATATCTTGAGTTACCAATACATAACCGGGAAACGACTGGTAATGCCCTGCGATTCCCCGAAAATCAACGGGATGGAATAATATGACTCAATATAATCCAAAAAATCCGTATGGATTACAGTTGCCGGAACCCGTATCAGGATTTATCCGGGTAATTCCGCCGGGCATCGCGGCAATACTCCGGATGCCGTAACGCTATCCCGGGCATCATAAGCCCCCCTGCCGGAATCCCGGCAGCGACAGGGAGGGGCTATCAATACGCACACTGCTCACCGGACGGTACGGGCATAAAAAAACCCGGAAGCGTCACGACTTCCGGGCCCAGAAAATAAGTATTAACCACTAAAGCGGATTCTGGTCGGCCGCATTGATGTATGGATTGCTGTTCAGCTCGATCGACAGCGGAATCTGGTAGGTGAATTCCTTGCCGGCAGCCTTGACCAGCTTGTGCGTGTGGTTGGAGGATGCCGTACGGTCTACACCGACGTTGAAGCGCTTGTTGGTAAAGAATTCGTGCCCCTCACCCCAGAGTTCGATACGGCTCTGCAGGAAGATCTCCTTCAGCAGTGCTTCGCCCGTATTCGAGGACTTTGCATAACCCGAATCGCGCTTCGACACCAGGTCGTAAAGCGTCTGCTGGGCTGCGGAACTGTTGCCGCCGCGGGCTTCGGCCTCGGCCTTCAGCAGGTATGCCTCCGACAGGCGCATGTAGATTTCGTCAGCCTCGTAGGTCGGGGTGTTGAACTTGACGTTCGAATAGGCCGGATAGGTGAACTCCCCGACCGTGGTCTCGGTCGCATTGAAATTCTTCTTGCGGTAGTCGGTAGCTGCGATCTGGTTGTAGAGCTGGTCGTCGATAGCCATGTAGATACCCTTGTTGTTGGCATTGTCCACAGCCGTGATCGACATGAACGATGCGAAGGAACGGTTGCCGAGCGACGTGGAAGCAGCCCACGTGTAGCCCCAGATGGTCTCGGGAAGCGAGGTGCTCTGGAAACCCGAAGTCGTATACTGCTCCTCGTTCATGAGCGAGTAGCCTGCCGAAATCACCGCCCCGGCAGCATTGGCTGCCGTGGTGTAATCGCCCGTCGTCAGTGCCACGCGAGCCAGCACCATGTTCGCAACCGTCTGGTCGATGTCCGCCGTCGAACTCTTGGGATCGTAGCCTTCCTGCTCGAACAGCGCGATGGCGTTCTGCAAATCGGTCGTGATCGTGCTGTAAACCTCGGTCGACGGGGTGCGTCCCTTGGCACCCTCGACGGTCAGATAGAGGGGGACACCCGCCTTATCCTTGCCGCCGTGCATGTAGTCGTCCTGGTAAACGCACATCAGGTAATAGTAAGCCAGCGCGCGGTAGGTCAGCGCCTGAGCCTTATATACCAGCGCCTTGCCCGTAGCATCGTCGGGGATCAGGTCGAGGATCTGGTTCGACTGATAGACGATCTTGTAGTAACAGTACCAGCGGTCTGCCGTATAGGCATTGGTCTGGGCACGGATGCTTTCGAACATATATTCGTCGGCAAACCAGTTGGTCAGTTTCGTGAGCACCATATCGTTGCCCTGCAAATCCATACCCAGATTCCAGACCATGAATCCGCGGTCGTTGGTCGTTGCCTGGCGGTTGCCGGTATGCATGTAGTTGACGGCTCCCTGCATCATGGGTGCGAGCACGAGGTCGGCATTCTCCTTGATCAGTTCGCTCAGCTGCTCATCCGACACCTGGCTGCCCGAAGGCTCGGTGTCGAGCTCGCTCGCACAGGATGCGAACAGGAGCACCGTAGCTATTGCGATGTAATATACTATGTTTTTCATACGCTAATATCTCGTTTATTATAAGTTCATCGTAATACCGAAAGTAAAGGTCTTCGCCTGCGGGAACCCGAATGCGTTCTGTCCCGTGTAAGCGGTACGCGGGTCGAAGCCCGTATGCGCGGAGGTGAAGTAGAGGTTGTCGGCGGCGAAGAAGACACGCAGCGACTCGATGCAGATCTTCGACGTCCAGCGCTTGGGCAGCGTATAGCCGACGTTGATCGTCTTGAGGCTGAAGTAGGAAGCATCGCGGTAGAGGTAGTCGCAGTTCGAACGTACGAAATTCCAGGTGCCGTTGAACATCAGCTTGGGGAATTTGGCATTGGTATGCTCCGGCGTCCAGGTGTTGCCCACGAGGTCTTGCGAGGCTGCAAAACCGGCACGTCCCGGATCATATACGTTGGCCGAGTTGCCGTCCCACTGGCGGCCGCCGATCTGGTAAGCCGCAGCCAGCATGAAATCGAAGTTCTTCCAGCGGAACGAGGTGCGAAAACCACCCGTCACGTCGGGCAGCGCATCGCCAATCTCGTACTGCGTGGCTTCGTTGATATTGAAGGTCTTTTCACGGCCCGTAACCTTGCCTTCGCCGTCCACGACATCTTTCCAGAACGTCTCCTGGCCGGTTTCGGGATCTACGCCGGCAAACTTGAAGAGGTAGAGGTTGTAGTAGGACTTGCCTTTGCCGCGCAGGAAATTACCGCTGATGTAGTCGCCGCCCAACGCCGGGTTGCCCAGCTCCGAAGGATAGTCGATCAGGCGGTTGCGTGCGAACGAGGCGTTGACCGCGAAGTTCCAGTAGAGATCCTTATGCTTGAGGATGTCCACGCCCAGGTCGATTTCGAAACCGCGGTTAGCCAGGATACCGACGTTTTCCAGGCGGCTCGCAAGGCCCGTCGACGACGGGGTCGGACGGTTCCAGATCAGGTCGTGCGTACGGCGGTTATAGTAGTCGACCGTACCGTAAAAACGGTTCCACAGGCGGAAATCGATACCCAGGTCGATCTGGTAGTTGCGCTCCCACGAAAGATTGCGGTTACCCGTGCTGGCTTGCGTAATGCCGATCTGGCCGTTGGTTTCCCCGATCGTCCAGAGGTTGGTGTAGGGATACGAAGCCGAAAGCTGGTTGCCGGCCACACCGTAGTTGACGCGCAGTTTCAGTTCGTCGACCCACGTAGCGTTGTCCATGAAGCTCTCGCCCTTGATACGCCATGCGGCGCCCACAGACCAGAAGTGGCCCCACTTGTCGTACTTGAAGCGCGACGATCCGTCGTAGCGGTACGAACCCGAGAAGAAATACTTGCCGGCGTAGTTATAGTTCACACGTGCGAAATAGCCTTCGATGGCGGTCACCACGGTGCTCGAGGTCGAACCGTTTTGGTACTGAGAAACGGCGTTGCCCAGTTCGGGGATGCCCGGGTAGAAAATATTTTTCTTGTAGGCGTCCACGACGCGCGTGTCGGTCTTACCGAACTCGTGGCCGATCAGCACGTCGAAGTTGTGGTTCTCCTTGATGGTCTTGTTCCAGTTGAGCATCTGCTGGGTGTTGTACGAGAAATAGTTGTTGTTGTACTTCTCGACAAGACCGTTGTTGGTCGACGTGGCAGCCGTACCGTATTCATTGTTATAATAGAAGGTATCCATCCGGTACACGTTGTCCAGCGTGAAGTTGGCCGTGAACTTGAAATCCTTCAGGAATACGACCTCGCCGTAGAAATTGGCGTAGAGGTTGTCGCGAACCGAGTTGTTGATATCGCGGCTCATCGACTGCATGGGGTGCGCGAAGTTGTTGAACGAGTTGAACTGATCCTGCGTTGCACCGTAGGGCGAAAGGGTCGTGCCGTTGCCCTGCTCGTACATCTTCGTGCCGTCGGCATTGTAACGGATGTTACCGTCCAGGTCGCGGGCGTAGTACGGCACGGTGGGGTTCTGCCACATCGTCCACAGGAACACGTTGCCCGTGTTGGCGCCCGAATAGCCGGGGCTGTCAATATCGCGGCGGGCATACGAAAGGTTCGTCCCGACCTTCAGCCATTTGGTGGCCTGTGCATTGAAGGCGGCGCGACCCGAGTAACGCTTGAATCCCGACATGATTACATACGAGGGGTCTTCGAGGAAGCTGCCCGAAACGTAGTAGTCCATCTTGTCGTTGCCGCCGCTGATGCTCAGCGTGTATTCCTGACGGAACTGCTTGGTGAACAGGTAGTCGTCGTAGTTGTCGGCATAAAGCAGTTTCGCGTCGGAATTGAGCTTGCCCGTGGCGGGGTCGATCAGCGTCGTACCGTCGGGGATCTTATAGGCCATGTAGTTTCCGAGCACGGGCATGAGGTTGGAGTTCGCCGCATTGGCAAGCGCAGCATGGCTCGTCCCCGGATTATTCGCCTCAAAGTAGTTATAAAGCCCGCCGTATACATATTCGTAATAGTCGCCGGGGTTCTGCATGGTCTCATGCTCCTTGATACCCTGCTGGTTCCAGCCCCACTTGGCTTCGAACATGATGTTGGCCTTCTGGTTGCGCGTCCCCTTCTTCGTGGTGACGAAAACCACGCCGTTTGCGGCACGCGAACCGTAGAGCGCATTGGCGGCGGCATCCTTCGACACGACGATCGACTCGATATCGAGCGGATTGATCGTCGAAAGCGCCGACGAATAAGGCACACCGTCGACGACGATCAGTGCGGTCTGGGTTCCGTTGATCGAACCGATACCGCGGATGATGATCGAAGCGTCGTCACCGGGCTGTCCCGTAGAGCTGTATGACTGTACACCGGTGACAGCGCCTTCCAGCATTCGTGAAGCGGAAGCAACAGTCGTTTTGGATATTTCACCGGCCGAAACCGATGCGATCGAGCCGGTAAAATCCTTCTTCTTGACTGCACCGAAAGCCGTGATGACTACATTGTCGATCGCCTGTGCGTTCTCCTTGAGCGTCACCGAAACATGGGTGTGCCCGGCGATCGCGACGGTCTCGGTGTCATACCCGATGAACGAAACGACCAGTTTCCCGTTTGCAGGGGCTGCAAGCGAGAAGGTGCCGTTCGTACCTGTCGTGGTACCGATATGCTGGCCCTCGACCATGACTGTGGCTCCAGCCACCGGAGCACCGGCGGCATCGGTAACTGTACCGGAAACCTGCCTGTTCTGGGCGGCTACGTATAGTCCGCATACCAAAACGGCAATTAACGATAGTACAATTTTTCTTACCATAAGCGTTAATTTTAAATTAATTTTAAAATAAAAAGTTCACAAGCAAAGATAACGGATTGCTAACTCATTTACAAATAAATTATTAAAAAAATTTAACACGGTTACAGCTATCTTTCAAATTAAGGTTGCCGGCTTACGATTTTTCGCACATAACGCCTACGGTGATTACAATCTGCAATCGCCTTTTCGGGACATTTTTTGATTGTTTTGAGATTTTCCCCTGTGGGAAGGGGATGCAAGGGGTAAAAAAAGTGACTTAGGAGAGCCTTTTCGACGCATTCGGCATATCCGACGGCGTCCAGTCGGGGCACAGCAGGTTGATCCGCTTGGAGAGGCGTTCCATCTCACTGCTGATGTGCGAATGGGTAATATTCGCATAGATCTGCGTCGTGCGTATATTCTTATGTCCAAGCAGTTTACTGATGGTTTCGATGGCTACTCCCTGCGAAAGGGTGATTGTCGTGGCGAACGTATGCCGGGCGGTATAAGTAATATTTAGAAATGCAATAAAAAACAGAATGACGATAATTAAACGTAAAACGTTTATAATTAAGTATTTTGCAAGATTTGCAGAACAGACAGACCTGCAAAAGAAAACAAAATATTGCGACGTTTCAGTTACCAGACTGTTAGCCGCCTGTTTCGGAAACAACGGCAGGTAACCGAGTTTTTACCGATAGGAACAAAGCGGATTTGTATTCACTGTTTATCAATGTTTTGCATGCCAAAGGACGCTTTTCAAAGGAGTATTTTTACAACCTAAAAAAGAGCGTTATGAAAGTGGAAAAATTCAAGGTGCTGCTCTACCTGAAAAAGAGCGAGCCGGACAAGACCGGCAAAGCCCCGATCATGGGACGGATCACCCTCAACCGCACGATGGCGCAGTTCAGCTGCAAGCTCTCCTGCACCCCCGGGCTGTGGAACGCGCGTGAGAGCCGGCTGAACGGCAAGAGCCGGGAAGCGGTGGAGACCAATGAAAAAATAGAAAGACTGCTGCTTGCCGTACACTCGGCCTTCAATTCCCTCATGGAAAGAAAAAGGGATTTCGATGCCGCCGCGGTCAGGGACATGTTCCAGGGCAATGCGGGCATGCAGATGACCCTGCTCAAACTTCTCGACCGGCATAACGGGGAAATGAAGGCCCGTGTCGGTGTGGACCGTGCGCCCACCACACTCTCGACCTACCTCTTCACCTACCGCACGCTTTCCGAATTCATCAAGGCGAAATTCAAGGTTCCGGACCTTGTCTTCGGGCAGCTCAACGAGCAGTTCATCCGCGACTATCAGGATTTCATCCTTCTGGAAAAGGGATATGCCGTGGACACGCTTCGCGGCTACCTGGCCATCTTGAAAAAGATCTGCCGCATCGCCTACAAGGAGGGCCACTCGGAGAAATACCATTTCTGCCACTTCAAGCTGCCCAAGCAGAAGGAGACAA
>OJOF01001365.1_pt1 | contig 18832 bp, 10 predicted proteins | sample 1598181 | NCBI WGS metagenome assembly OJOF01 (sample SAMN01915226, study PRJEB22387) | human gut metagenome | isolation source: stool | host: Homo sapiens | place: USA
TTCAACAAGTTCTTTTTCTCCCTTTTCTGCTTTATATTCATGCATTTTAGCCGTTATGACAGCTTTTAAATTTTCTTCGGCAACATGAATATCAATAGTTTCCTTATAATAAGGTATTTTTATTGTTTTCATAACAACGCCTCCATTTTTATTTAATAACCTCAAAGATACTTAATATGTTTAAGTGGGAAAGATAAAATTGATAAATATTATTTATAAGATGATAGATAATATCTCTTTAGTAAATACGATAGTCGATTCGTGTCTGATTAGACATTTATTCCTATATTTGTGCTATGGCGAAGAATAAAGTATATGCGTTGATTATTCAAGGCTTGGTTCAAGGGGTTGGTTTTCGCCCTTTTATCTACCGGATCGCTAAAGATCTGGGGATGAAAGGTTGTGTGGAGAATATGAATAATGGAGTACGTATCTTGGTTGCCGCTACTCCGGATGATCGGGATTTGCTGATAAGTCGTATACGGACCGAGCATCCTCGTGTCGCTTATATCCATCGGATCTCCTATACATCTACGGAAATGGATGAAGATGATTTTGACGATTTTACGATTACGCCCAGCCATTCAGAATCGGATGAGGTCACGCAGGTCTCCCCGGATATCGCTGTTTGTGCGGATTGTATGCGAGACCGGACTACTCAACCCCATCGAATCGGATATCCTTTTATTAATTGTACGCATTGTGGCCCTCGTTTCTCTATTATCCGGGACCTTCCTTACGACCGTTCGCAGACAACGATGGGCGGTTTCCTTATGTGTCCCGATTGTGAGAAAGAATATACGAATGTTATCGATCGCCGTTTCCATGCCCAACCGGTCGCTTGCAATCATTGTGGCCCGACTTATTACGCGACTTATAACGAGGAGACTTATATCGATTATGAGACCTTATTGAAACTTACCTCTCGCTTATTGCTTGGTGGAGAGGTTATTGCGGCTAAAGGAATCGGAGGCTATCATTTGATTTGTGATGCCTCGAATGAGAGAGCGGTTGCCCGTCTGCGAGAGATAAAGCAGCGGGATACCAAACCATTCGCTGTTATGTTCCGTGATCTGGAACATCTGCAAGTCTATACGGTAACGGAGCCGATAGAGGAGCGATGCTTAGTTTCTTGGCGCCGTCCGATCGTACTGCTGAGGCAACGGAGCCGGTTAGCTTCCGGAATCAATCCGGGCATGCATACGCTAGGATGTATGTTGTCTTATATGCCGATTCATTACGATTGGTTTGCTCGTACAGGGATACCTGCGTTGGTAATGACCAGCGGGAATCTAAGCGATTTGCCGATAGCGATCACCCCGGAGGATGCGGAGGCGCAATTAGCGGGAAAGGTAGCGATCCTCTTGCATCATAATCGCCCGATCCATAACCGGGTAGATGATTCTGTATTGCAGGTCTGCGGAGGACAACCTTGCTTGATCCGTCGTTCCCGGGGCTATGTGCCGGAACCCTTTTTCACGGATACAAATGTGGAGGGGATCATGGCTTTCGGTGCGGAGAAAGTGAACACGTTCGCTTTGGGAAAAGGAGAGACGATCCTGCAAAGTCAATATATTGGCGACTTAAAGAACTGGGAGACTTTCCGGTTCTATACGGAATCTATGGAGCGGTTTCGTCATTTGTTTCGTTTCAATCCCCAGCGATTGGTTTGTGACCTGCATCCGGATTATCTTTCCAGCCAAGAGGCGGAACGTATCTCGAAATCTCTTTCCTTACCTTTATTAAAGGTACAACATCATCATGCTCATGCCGCTGCTTGTATGTTGGAGCATGGATTGAATGAGCCGGTTCTCGCTATCGTGATGGATGGGACAGGTCTGGGTGATGATGGTAAGGTTTGGGGAGGCGAGTTCTTCTTTTGTGACCGAGCAAAATACCGTCGCCTTTCCCATTTTGAGTATGTCCCGTTACCGGGAGGTGACAAGGCGGCTGAGGAGCCATGGCGAATGGTTGTCGCCTATTTGTGGCATTATTTCAAGGACGAACCATCGGGTATTCCTTATCCGGCCGATTTCGTGGAACGCATAGGCACGGAAAGGATCGCTATGCTTGAACGAATGATGGAGAAAGGTGTGAATACACCCTATACATCCAGCGCTGGCCGGCTGTTTGATGCGGTAGCTTCTTTATTGGGGATTTGCGATGTCTCCAGCCACCAAGCGGAGGCTCCGGTCTTATTGGAGCAGGCGGCGATGGGAGAGAGGAACGCTTATGCGTATCCCGTCTCGGCGGAGGGAGAGGAAATTTCTTTTTATTCTTTGTTTGAGGCATTATTGCATGATAAGACGAACGAGGTCCCGGTGAGCTTGATATCCGCCCGTTTCCATACGACATTGGCTTCCTTGTTTGTGCAGAAAGCCCGCTTGTTGATTAAACGGACGAAAGCGACACAAGTGGTTATCTCGGGAGGATGTTTCCAGAATAAATTATTGACGGAGTCGATGAGGAGACAGTTCATCATGGCTGGGGTCCCCGTCTATATTCCGTCTCGTATACCTTGTAACGATGGGGGGATAGCCGTGGGGCAATTAACGATCGCCTCGGTGACTCCCTTTTAAAAGAGATCAGATATGCATGAGTTGTCTATAGCCCGTAGTATCGTGGAGCTGGTCGAGGAACAAGCGGATAACCGGGGAGCCTCGGTGGTCGAAGAGTTGGAGTTAGAGATAGGACATTTGTCCGGCGTAGAGATCCAAACCTTAGCGTTCGCATTGGATAGCGCCATAAAAGGTAGCAAGCTGGAAAAGGCCCGGATTATCCGTCATTATATTGAGGGGGAAGGACAGTGTAGCGACTGTGAGACCATTTTCCCAATGAACGCCTTGTTTTCCCCTTGTCCCCATTGTGGCTCCTATTTAGTTAAAATCCTTAAAGGGAAGGAACTTCGGGTGAAGTCGATTGTTATTAAAAAGGAATGATATATTAATGAAATAAAAACTTAAATACTATGTGCGGAACTTGCGGATGCGGAGAGCATCATCACCATCACGATCATACGCATGAGCATTCTCATGGCCATGAACATCATCACCATCCTGATGAAGGGATCGTAATCAATCTGGAACAAGATATACTTCAACGTAACAACTTATTGGCGGAGCGAAACCGGGGATATTTCGAGGCTAAGAACCTGTTCTGCCTGAACTTGATGAGTTCGCCCGGATCCGGTAAGACAACCTTGCTGGAAGAGACGATCCGCCGTTTGAAAGCGAAGCGACCGATCTATGTGATAGAAGGCGATCAACAAACCTCAAACGATGCCGACCGTATAGCGGCGTTGGAGATTCCCGTGTTTCAGGTAAATACCGGTACCGGCTGTCATTTGGAAGCCGACATGGTCAATCATGCCGTTAAGCATCTGAATCCGAAGGAGGGAGCGATCCTTTTTATAGAGAATGTCGGCAATCTGGTCTGTCCGGCCATGTTCGATCTCGGAGAGTCCAAGAAAGTCGTTATCGTGAGTACGACGGAGGGAGATGATAAACCGTTGAAATACCCACATATCTTTCAGGAGGCAGATATCTGCGTAATCAACAAGATTGATCTGGCTCCTTATCTGAATACAAAAGTGGAAGTGCTTCGGGAAAACGCCTTGAAGGTAAATCACCATCTCCAGATATTCGAGGTGTCCGCCACGAAAGGAGACGGGATGGATGCATGGTGTGACTGGTTGCAGACAGAGAGTGCAAAGTGTAAATAAATACCCCGGGTTTTAATGAATAAATGGAGAAAAAAACTATATTTGCTCCCATTCATTGAATCTAACTAATCAAAATGTTATGATTAACCGAGAATTGATTAATCCTCAAAGCATCGTAGTGGTGGGAGGTTCCAACAACGTACATAAACCGGGCGGTCGTATCGTGCGAAACCTGTTGGATGGAAAATATAAAGGAGAATTATGTGTGGTAAACGCCAAGGAGACAGACGTGCAAGGCGTCAAGTCTTATCCTTCTGTACATGATATCCCGGAGACGGAGTTGGCGATCATCTCGATTCCGAGTAAATCGTGCCCCGAGGTGATGGAAGTGCTGGCCCGGCAAAAGGGGGTAAAAGCTTTTATCGTGATCTCGGCCGGCTTCGGCGAGGAGACACACGAGGGCGGTATTTTGGAGCAACAGATGCTGGATGTCGTGAATGAGGCGGGAGCCTCCTTGATCGGCCCGAACTGTATCGGGTTGATGAATATGAATTATCATGGCGTGTTTACGCAACCGATACCGGAATTTCATCCCGATGGCGTGGATTTCATCTCTAGCTCCGGCGGTACGGCCTTGTTCATTATCGAGTCGGCGCTGACAAAAGGGCTGCGTTTCTCTTCTGTTTGGTCGGTTGGGAACTCCAAGCAGAATGGAGTAGAGGATATCCTTGAATATATGGATCGGAACTTTGATCCGGTATTGGATTCCAAGATCAAGATGTTGTATATCGAGCAAATCAAGCAACCGGATAAATTGTTGTATCATGCGTCTTCCTTGATACGTAAGGGATGCAAGATCGCCGCTATCAAGGCGGGAAGTACGGAGTCGGGAAAGCGAGCTGCCTCTTCGCATACGGGCGCTATCGCTAGTTCGGACTCTGCCGTGGAGGCTTTGTTCCGTAAGGCGGGTATCGTGCGTTGTTTTAGCCGTGAGGAATTGACTACCGTGGCGAGTATCTTTACCTTGAAAGACGTGAAAGGGAAGAATTGTGCGATCGTGACACATGCCGGAGGGCCTGCGGTAATGCTGGCGGACGCTTTATCCAAGGGGCGTTTGAATGTTCCTAGTTTGGAAGGCCCTATTGCTGATGAGTTGAAATCCAAGCTGTATCCGGGTGCCGCTGTCGGTAATCCGATTGATATTATCGGTACGGGGACACCGGAACATCTGGCTACAGCCATCGATTTCTGTGAGAATCGTTTCGATAATGTGGATTTGATGATGGTCATCTTCGGTAGTCCCGGTTTGGTAAAACTTTATGATACCTACGAGGTACTTCATAAAAAGATGGAAGAGTGCAAGAAGCCGATCTTCCCGATATTACCGTCTATCGTAACGGCCGGACCGGAGGTGAAGAGCTTTGTCAAGAAAGGCCATGTGAACTTCTCGGACGAGGTGACATTGGGTACCGCCCTTTCACGGGTGATCAATACGCCGAAACCGATGAGCACGGATATCCAGCTATATGGCGTGGATGTACCGGAAGTTCGTCGTATCATAGACCGGTTGCCGGGTAGCGGTTATTTAAATCCGGAGGAAGTGCGTACATTGTTGCGTGCCGCTAATATCCCGTTAGTGGAGGAATATGCTTCGGATGATAGGGATGCGTTGCTGGCTTTTGCCAAGAAGGTGAAATATCCGGTGGTAGCCAAGGTTGTGGGGCCTGTGCATAAGAGCGATATCGGTGGTGTGGCCTTGAATATCCGTGGAGAAGAGCATTTATTGTTCGAGTATGAACGTATGATGCGTCTGCCGGGTGTTACGGGCATCATGGTACAACCGATGTTGAAAGGACAGGAATTATTCTTGGGAGCTAAATATGAGGATCGTTTCGGCCATGTGGTACTTTGCGGGTTGGGTGGAATCTTCGTGGAGGTATTGAAAGATGTGTCTTATGGTTTGGCACCGTTATCATATGATGAGACTTATTCAATGATTCGTTCCTTGAGAGGGTATCCGATCATTAAAGGTACACGTGGGCAAAAGGGCATCGACGAGCAACAATATGCGGACATTATCGTTCGCCTCTCTACCTTATTGCGTTTTGCTAGCGAGATAAAAGAAATGGATATAAATCCGTTGGTGGCTACGGATAGAGGCTTGTTCGCTGTAGACGCCCGTATCCGTATAGAGAAATAATAATGATTCAATGTGCCAATATGCGAATATGCTAATATCTAAATTATCCACTTCTGGTATTTCATTGGCATATTGGCACATTGAATCATTATTTCTTCTTCTTCTTTTTCTTATCGGGAAGATACTCTTTCAGAAAGCGTTTGAAGCTACTTAGCGATACATTGTATTTCTCCGCTATCTGGGCGTAAGTCAAGCTCGGGTCTTTCAAGTCTTTCTCGATTTGTTCCTTATAAGGCTCCAAGCGTCCCATTTGTTGACTACCTTTCGGACGGCCCAGCACCACACCTTTACTTCTGATCAAGGCAAGGGCTTCCTTCGTACGGATAGAGACCAGCTTTCGCTCGATCTCGGAGACCAGACCGAAGGTAAAGGCCAAAGTCTTACTGTCGATATTATCCTCGAACACATATCCGTCGCTTACGCTACGAAGCGTTACCTTTCGCTCTATACAAAGCAAAATGATATGGATGATCTCGATCATCTTACGGCTCACACGGGATATATCGGACACAAGTATCTCATCCCCGGGACTTAAAGATTTGACAATACTTTCCAGTCTGCGGTTCGCACGAGGACTATTTCCCACCTCTTTAGCCCACTTCCCGATCTCTATCTTCTGAGATTCGGCAAATTCCCGGATCACAGCTTCTTGGACCTCGGAGTTTTGCTTATTATTATATGTTCGGATAAAAGCAATTGTCATAATGTATATATTTAATTATCTCCTTTTAATAACAGATCGACTTACGATAAGTTCAAATATGACAAATATATGAAACACTTTAATTCGGTTGGCTTAAAAACAAAAAAACCAACTAATAAATTTATTAGTTGGCTCTTTGCGGAAGCGGGGGGATTCGAACCCCCGGTACCCTTACGAGTACGTCAGTTTAGCAAACTGGTGGTTTCAGCCACTCACCCACACTTCCTTGTGTGTTCTGTGCTTCTTCCTTAGAATTGCGATGCAAAGGTAGAACTATAATTTTAAATAAACAAGGCTTTGTACATCATTTTTTTCGAAAAAAGATACTACTTTTGTGCCTTATTCTGATATTCAATAGATTATTCATGGATTTGAACAAACAAATTTTATCGAGGTGCCCGATAATTATCGCCTTGATAGCGATTCTCGTTGTTTTGATAGGCGGTGGAGGCTTTTGGGTGTACCGTTTGGCTTGGGCTCCGAATTTTAAGCCGGATAAGACGGTCTATGTCTATATAGATGATAAAAAGGATTTTGATGATCTTTGCCGGCAGTTGAGGGATTCGGCGAACTGTCTCCGTATCGGTAGCTTTAAGCAATTGAGTGGATTGTTGAAGTATCCTGCGTCCATGCGTACCGGTCGATACGCCGTGAAGCCCGGCATGAGTAATTTAACCTTATTGAATGATTTGCGGAGAGGACATCAAGTAGCGGCCCGGGTTACTTTTAATAATATCCGTTTCAAGGAAGATTTGGCGGAACGTATAAGTGATCAATTGATGTTCGGGAAGGAAAATCTCCTGTGTCTATTGAATGATTCTGTGTATTGCGACTCTTTAGGTTTTACCCCGGAAACGATCAATGCCCTCTTCATTCCTAATACCTATGAGATTTATTGGAATATATCTGCGGATAAATTTATACGTCGCATGAAGCGTGAATATGACGCTTTCTGGACACCGGAACGATTGAAAAAGGCAGAGGAGATCGGGCTTACTCCAGTCGAGGTATCTATCTTGGCTTCTATCGTAGAAGAGGAGACGGCGGCATCGGACGAATATCCAATCGTGGCGGGCCTTTATATCAACCGCCTTCATGCTGGTATTCCTTTACAGGCAGACCCTACCGTAAAGTTTGCGGTGGGGGATTTTTCTTTGCAACGTATCTTATTTGAGCATTTGGAAATAGATTCTCCCTATAATACCTATAAATATGCGGGCCTGCCTCCTGGTCCTCTACGGATTCCTACTATCAAGGGCTTGAATAGCGTATTGAATCATACGAAACATAAATACTTATACATGTGCGCTAAGGAGGATTTCTCGGGACGGCATAATTTCGCCGTGACGTTGGCGGAGCATAACCGTAATGCCAACCGGTATCGGGCGGAGTTGAATAGGCGCCGGATACGGTAATGGATCTAGTATAAATCATAAGTCTCTCATTCTAAATTGAACATTTTTCATTACCTTTGGCGGCTAAATAGTGTGAATAGTCAATATTAAGAAAACAGATACACATGGAAAAACATTTATTTTTGGGGGACGAGGCCATAGCGCAAGCCGCTATAGACGCTGGAATCTCCGGGGTATACGCATACCCGGGAACCCCTTCTACTGAAATCACAGAATATATCCAAGGTTCTCCGGTAACGAAGGAAAGAGGTATCCATTGTCGCTGGAGCGCGAATGAGAAAACCGCCATGGAAGCCGCTTTGGGTATGTGCTATGCCGGTAAACGTGCGCTTTGCTGCATGAAGCACGTGGGTTTGAATGTAGCCGCCGATTGCTTTATGAACGCCGCTATGAGCGGTATCAACGGAGGTATGATCATCCTTACGGCCGACGACCCATCCATGCACTCTTCCCAGAATGAGCAAGACAACCGTATTTATGGCAATTTCGCCATGATCCCGATGTTTGAGCCATCCAGCCAGCAAGAGGCTTATGATATGGTATATCATGGATTCGAGTTATCCGAGAAATTAGGGTATCCTATCTTGCTGCGTGTAACGACCCGTATGGCGCATTCTCGTGCCGGTGTCGTAACCAGCCCGTTGAAGCCGGAGAACCGGATGAATTGTCCGGAAGACGGTCGTCAACGTTTTATCTTACTCCCGGCATTGGCTCGTAAACGTTTCAAGAGTTTGCTGGCGTCTCAAGAGGCTTTCACGGAAGCTTCCGAGAATTCCGCGTATAATAAGTATTTCGATGCCCCGAATAAAGACTTGGGTATCATCACGACGGGTATCGCTTTCAATTATCTTTCCGAGAATTATCCGGACGGTTTCGAGCATCCCGTATTGAAGATCTCCCAGTATCCGCTTCCGAGAAAGCAAGTGGAGAAGATCGTTGGCGAGTGTAAGGAGATCTTGGTGTTGGAAGAGGGATATCCGGTCGTTGAAGAGCAATTAAAAGGTTTCTTGGCGAAAGGCGTGACGGTTCATGGCCGTCTGGACGGTACGCTTCAGCGTGACGGCGAGCTTACGCCAGACGCGGTAGGCAAAGCCTTGGGTAAGGAGATCCAGAGCTATTACGCGATCCCCGAGGTGGTTGAGCAACGTCCGCCCGCATTGTGCCAAGGTTGTGGACACCGGGATATGTATGAGGCCTTGAACGAGGTGATCGCCGAGTATAACGGTACGGCTAAGGTGTTTGGCGATATCGGTTGTTATACCTTGGGAGCTTTGCCTCCTTTCCGTGCGATCGATTCTTGTATCGATATGGGCGCCTCCATCACGATGGCGAAGGGCGCTTCCGATGCGGGTGTATTCCCTGCTATCTCCGTGATCGGCGATTCTACGTTTACCCATTCCGGTATGACTGGTTTGCTGGATTGCGTGAACGAGAACACGAATATCACCATCGTTATCTCCGATAATGAGACGACGGCCATGACCGGAGGGCAGGATTCCGCCGGAACAGGACGTCTGGAGTCTATCTGCGCCGGTATCGGTGTGGATCCGGCTCACATCCGTGTGATGGTTCCTTTAAAAAAGAACTTCGAGGAGATGAAGTCTATCATCCGTGAGGAAATCGAGTACAAGGGTGTATCCGTATTGATCCCCCGCCGTGAGTGTATCCAGACATTAACCAGAAAGAAAAAAGCAAGCAAGAAATGAAAACAGATATTATACTATCAGGTGTAGGAGGACAGGGTATCCTTTCTATCGCCGCCGTTATTGGAGAAGCCGCCTTAAAAGAAGGTCTGTATATGAAGCAAGCGGAAGTACACGGTATGAGTCAACGGGGGGGAGACGTGCAGTCTAACCTGCGTCTTTCCGACGAGCCGATCGCCTCGGACTTGATCCCGAAGGGCCACGCCGATTTGATCATCTCCTTGGAACCGATGGAGAGCTTGCGTTATCTGCCTTACCTGAAGAAAGAGGGTTGGCTGGTGACAAACTCCCGTCCGTTCGTGAACATCCCGAACTATCCGGAGATCGAGAAAGTGAACGCCGAGTTGGACAAGCTCCCTCACAAGGTCGTATTGGACGTGGAGGAGATCGCCAAGGAAGCGGGTTCTGTCCGTGCCGCCAATATCGTGATGTTGGGGGCAGCTACCCCATTTATCGGGATCGAGTATGATAAGATCGAGGCGGGAATCCGTCAGATATTCGGTCGTAAGGGCGAGGATATAGTTAATATGAACCTAAAGGCGTTGAAAGCCGGTTATGACTTAGCGCAAAGTCTGCGGTAAATCTTTCTCCGGGTTTGCATGGTATCAGCGTACGTGACATCTCCGGGTTTCACGTACGTTTTTTTTAACATCTAACCCCCTAGAACTTTTAGAAGAGCTGTCGAGGGGTAGGTACAGCATCGTAGAACTTTCGTAAGCCTTAGAATTATGCGGTTTGATGAGAATTTTAATGTATCTTTGTCGCTGAATCCTAAACGAGAAATGATTAAGGTTATGAAGAAGTATTTATTGGCTAGTTTACTAGCGTTATTGGCTTTCGTAGGCAAAGCTCAGGAGGATAATTCCGATATCGTGAAGGTCGGTGATACCATGCCGTCATTTACGATTGTTTCCGACAACGGGAGTAAGTTGCAGTCCGCTTCGTTAAAGGGAAAAGTGATCCTCGTGAATTTTTTCGCCACTTGGTGTCCTCCTTGCCAAAAAGAATTGGCCGCTGTCCAACAAACCCTCTGGCCGAAATACAAGAACAACAAGGACTTCGTTCTCTTGGTGATCGGGCGTGAGCATTCAGATGCCGATCTACAGAAATATAACGAGAAAAAAGGCTTCGATTTTCCTTTGTATCCCGATAAGGACCGGGCTATTTTCGGCGCTTTCGCCAAGAACTTGATCCCTCGTGGCTATTTGGTCGGAAAAGACGGGAAGATCATTTATACGAGCAAAGGCTATACCGATGAGGAATTTGCTGAGTTAATGACTAAAATAGAGGGTGCGTTAAAATAAGAATCATGAAATATAGTAACATACATTTAATTTATTTTTCTCCGACACACACGTCCGCCAAGATCGTTTACGCGATAGCGGAAGGAATGGGTGCCACTTCGATGTCCGAGTCGGATGTCACTTGTGAGAGTCTGGATATGGAAGAGTATATTGATGATGAGCTGACGATTATAGCCGCTCCTGTATACGGTGGCCGTGTGGCGGAGACTGCCATGGAACGTTTTCGCATGTTCCGTTCTGCCCACCATGCGCCGGTAGTCCCCGTGGTACTGTATGGGAACCGGGATTATGAGGATGCCTTGAAAGAGCTCTGTGATTTAGTGTCGGAACAGGGGTTCGTACCTGTGGCTGCCGGAGCGTTTATTGGCGAGCATTCTTTCAGCCGCAAGGGGATGCCCATTGCCGAGGGGCGTCCGGACGAGTCGGATCTTAATCAGGCTACGGAATTCGGGAAAAAGATTATCGAGGAGCTGGAGAAGGTTTCCTGCGTGGAATGTTTGTCCGCCTTGGAGGTGAAAGGTAATTTCCCGTATCGGGTGAAAGGCCCTTCCACTCCTCAAGCTCCTGTTACGGATAACGATTTATGTACGCAATGTGAGTATTGCGTGGATGTGTGTCCTACACATGCGATATCCTTGGCAGACGAGGGTATGTATAGCGACCCGAACCTATGTATCAAATGTTGCGCCTGCGTGAAAGAGTGTCCCGAGGGCGCACGTACTTTCGATACTCCTTACACGGCGATGCTCCATAAGAACTTTAGCGCGCGCAGGGAGCCGGAGATATTCTTCTAATGGAGGACCGGGCATCCGGTATATGGTGAGGGAAAGCGTCAAAAGGCAAAAGTTCTTTTGGCGCTTTCTCTTTTTTTGTACCTTTGTTCGGATCGTTAATCTCAAATAATACCGTGTTTGTATGAAAACCTATTTATTCCTTTTGCTTTTTGTGTTTCAAGCCTTTTCCCTTTCCTCCCAGATTAGCCTGAAAGGGTATAATCAGGAGAAGATCGATCCTTCTCTTTTCGAGGGACGATGGAAAGCCCGTTGGATCTCCTACCCGGGTGAGGCCCCGAATGTATATGGGGTCTATCATTTTCGTAAATCGTTCGATCTGGAGGTGGTTCCTTCCCGGTTTATCGTCCATGTTTCCGCCGATAACCGTTATAAATTATATGTAAACGGGAAATTGGTATCCTTGGGCCCGGCCCGTGGGGATATCTATAACTGGAGTTTCGAGACGGTGGATCTGGCTCCTTATCTGAGGAAAGGGAAGAATACGCTGGCCTCCGTTGTCTGGAATTATGCCGAGCGGAAACCTGTCGCCCAGATCAGTTACGATCAGACGGGTTTTATCCTGCAAGGCAATACGGGGCATGAGGCGGTGGTAAATACGGATACCACTTGGGTCTGCCTGCGTAATAAGGCGTATGCTCCTTGGACCGAATGGCAGGTATTGGGGTATTACGTGGCTGGCCCGGGTGAGGAACTGGAAGCCTCCGCTTATCCTTGGGGCTGGGAACAACCGGATTACGACGACAGGAAATGGGAGAAGGCCGTACGGGGCATGGAAGGTGCCACGAAAGGATCGAGAGATTACCCGGGACGGTTGCTGGTTCCTAGCCCGATACCTCCGATGGACAGCCGGATCGAGCGTCTGGCCAAGCTCCGCCGGTCGGAAGGGATCGAATGCCCGCAAGGATTTCCTTACTGGCCAAAAGCTTTGACGATCCCGGCGAATACGGAGGTCCGCTTGCTTCTGGATAATGATTACCTGACGACGGGTTATTTCTCCTTAGCCTTCAGCAAAGGAAAGGAGGCCGAGATCCATATCGGTTATTCGGAAGCCCTCTATAAGCAAGAAGAGGAATCGACCACTAAATCGTATGCGTTGAATGGCAAGGGACATCGGGACGAGTTGACGGATAAGCAGTTTATCGGGTACGGGGATAAGATACTGGCTGATGGGGGAGATAATCGTCTCTTCACCTCCCTGTGGTGGCGTACATGGAGATATGTGGAGTTGAAAGTGAAGACGGCTTCAGAGCCTTTGGTGATCGAGGATATGTATGGGACTTTCTCCGCCTATCCTTTCCGTAACGAGACCGCTTTCTCCGCTCCGGGACATGAGGAGCTGGGCCGTATGCTCGAGATAGGATGGCGTACCGCCCGTCTGTGCGCCAATGAGACGTATATGGACTGCCCGTATTACGAGCAACTGCAATATTTCGGGGATACACGCATACAGGCAATGATTTCCATGTATAATACATCAGACCCTTATATGGTGAAGAATGCCATAGAGCAAGGACGGCAGTCCATGGTGGCGGAAGGGATTACGATGAGCCGATATCCGTCTAGCGTACATCAGTTTATATCCTCGTTCTCTCTCTGGTGGATTTGTATGGGGCACGATTATTGGATGTACCGTGGGGATGAGGCATACATGAAGACCTTGCTTCCCGCTTACCGTCAGGTTTTGTCGTGGTACGAGCAATGGTTGAAGCCGGATTATAGTTTGTCGTACGTTCCTCATTGGTTCTTCGTGGATTGGGCGGCCGGTTTTGATTATGGCGAGCCGATACGGGAGAAAGAGGGAAACTCGGCGCTCCAAGATTTGATGTATATAATGACCTTGGAGTTTGCGGCGGAGATGGAACAAGCGATCGGCCTCCCTGCCATGGCGGATCATTACCGGAAGATCGCTACCGAGATGCGTAAGACGATCCGCCCGAAATATTGGGACGCTGCCCGTAATCTATTCGCCGATACGCAGGATCATCGCAGCTATTCCCAGCATGTGAACGCCTTGGCGATCTTGACTGGGGTTACGAAAGGGGAGGAGGCCGTAAAGGTGATGAACCAAACCTTGGCGGATACGAGCTTGATCCAGTGTACGATCTATTTCCGTTATTACTTGAATCAAGCGTTGAAAGTTTCCGGTTTAGGGGATCAGTTTTTGGATAACTTACAAATATGGCGGGATCAGATGGCGTTGGGATTGACCACATGGGCCGAGATGCCGGAGCCATCCCGTTCTGATTGCCATGCTTGGGGAGCCAGTCCGAATATCGAGTTCTACCGGATCTTGTTGGGTATCGATAGCGATGCCCCCGGATTCAAGAAGATCCGGATCGCCCCGTCCTTAGGGAAGCTTAGGGATGTATCCGGTACGATTCCACATCCGTATGGGAACGTAACGGTTGCCTATAAATTGAATGAGAAAGGGGAGGGAACCGCCCGTTTGGTCTTGCCGGAAGGTACGAGCGGGACATTTGTTTGGAATAAAAAAGAGTATAAATTAGTGGCAGGAGAACAAATAATACCGATTTAATGAAACAGCAAATGAATAGGACGGAGATAGATCATAGAGTCTCTGTTTTCCCAAAAAAACAAGAACTTTCCTTTATTGATAATCGTAGGGATTTTGTTTCTCAAACAAAAATGTTAGCGGAAATAAGGAGTCTGCATATTTCGCAAAATCAAATCCCATCGTTTCAAGCCACGGCTATTCAACGGTGGAATTTTAAAGAGCCTAATACTGATCGTGATATGGAAATTCAGCTGAATCATTTGGAGAAGAATATTGAAGCTAAATTAGCAGCGTATCCATATCCTAACAAAGCAGATGTTACCAGATTTTTGCGGATGGAAGTGCAACCGGTTGAAGCTGAGGATTATAGCTTTCTTTTTAAATGGTTGACGATTTTTTCTAAAAAGATAAATTTGTATATGCAGCTAAGTTGGTTTTATTCTGTACGTAAAGATTCTTTGCAGCCATCAATAATTGATGACGTTTATGCTATTTTAAATGAGAAGGTGAGATTGGATCAGGAGATTGAGATAGATCGGGCAATTGGGCAATTGAATGATTTATTCATTAAGAAGGAGCATGAAGATTCTATTCCCCTGGTTGGAATAGATTTTCAGAATGTTGATTCCACAAGCTTTCTTTGTAGTCTTCGGCTGGATGGTATTTGTCAAGATACATTTCAAGCTTTGCCTAAAGTTATGCAGAATGAATCTAACAGGAAAATGATACGCTCTTTGATTGATATTAAAAGAAGAGGAGATAAAGTGCAAATCATTAAGTATGGCATGAAGATGAAACAAATCTTCGTGGATGATGCTAGGCGAGTTGAGCAAAGGATTTTGAATGACAAGGATGTTATTTGTAAAAAATTCAGCATTGAAAATGATGTCTTGTCTAATATTTATTTAACAGATTCAGATCCTCATAACGGAGGTCAACGTGTGTATATAGTAGAATTTCAGGGAAATAAAAAAGTGGTGTATAAACCTAAAGATCTATCTGCCGAATATAGTATTTTCGGGAACGCTCCTTATAATACTATTGTTAGTCTTTTAAATACTCGAACAGGAATAGTTCGGTTACCTTCTTTAGGGTATTTATTGTGTGATGATTATGGATACATGGAATACGTGGATAAGGTTGTCAAAATTAGTGAGGAGCAGGCTCGATTTGTTTATTATGAGTTTGGTCAGATGGTAATTTTTGGCAAAATGCTTGGCATGACTGATTTGCATCAAGATAATATGCTTGTGGGTAAGAAAGGGGATGTATTCTCAATTGATGCCGAAATGTGTTTTATAGAACATGTTGTAAAATCTAGCTGGATGGATGCCACATATTTGAAAATTAACGCTTTAACTATTGCTAAAGGAGAAGATGGACGGCTTGCGAATAGTATGTTTTATGTAGAGGGAGAATTTGATGAGTCGAAAGATATGAGCGATTTATTGAGTTTATTGCCAGCTATCCGACAGAAATCATTTAGCCCAGGGGGTAAATATTACTCATCGTTTTATGCGGGGATTCAATATGCATTAGAGGCACTATCCTCAAGTAAGGATATAATTATGTCTTTTGTGAAAGATATTATTTCCAGTAAAATAAACAAGGTTCGTATACCCTTACGCAGTACGGCAGATCTTAGAGGGGATTTTTTGAGTTATTATTTAACAATGGATATTACGAAAAAAAACGAGGTTGTTGTTCAAGAAGTTGATTTCTTAAAATCTAAAATCCAGAAACTGTATGAAGGGTATAGTTTTATCAATATACATACCATTCGAGAAAATATCATCTTGGATTTTGAGAATTTAGATATTCCTTATTTTTTTTATTCTCCGATGAAAGGAGAAATTTATATGCATGATGATTTAATTGCTAAAGTATCGGATGAAGGATATCTCATTCGCTGTATTGAGGATGAAATAGATCGGTTGTCTATGAAGTCTGTGAAGGATGTCTTACTTGCATTGGGAATTCAGTAGTATTGATCCTTTTATTATCTTTGCGGCATTAAGGACACCCTTATGAAGGGGTAAATGTAGAATTTAATAGTTAGTGGTTAATATGAGACGAATTTATTCTATTGTTTTATTTTTGTTGGTCGTTCTCGGTTTGTCGGCTACTACGAAAGAAGTCAAGCTGAAATTAGTGGAAACCAGTGATATCCATGGAAACTTCTTCCCGTATAATTTTATCGAGCAGCGGGAGTGGGGAGGAAGTCTGGCACGGGTATATTCGTTCGTGCAAGAAGAACGCCGGGCGTATGGCGATAACCTTTTGCTATTGGATAATGGCGATATCTTGCAAGGACAACCTTCGGCGTATTATTACAATTTCATGGATACGGTCTCTACGCATATAGCTTCCGCCATGATGAATTATATGGGGTACAATGCGGGAAATATGGGTAACCATGATGTAGAGGCTGGCCATGCCGTTTTCGATCGTTGGATCAAACAATGTGATTTCCCTATCTTGGGTGCCAATATTATCCGTACCTCCGACCGGGAGACCTATTTAAAGCCCTATGAGGTATTTGAGCGTGATGGTGTGAAGATCGTTGTACTGGGGATGATTACTCCGGCTATTCCTGTATGGTTGCCGGAGACTCTGTGGCAAGGTCTTTATTTCGCCGATATGGAAGAGACGGCCCGTAAATGGATGAAGATCATTCAGGAGAAGGAGAAACCGGATGTTGTGGTAGGTATCTTTCATGCGGGAAATGAGGCTCGTACCATGTCCGGCCAGTACCGTGAGGATGCGTCGATGGAGGTTGCCCAGCGCATTCCGGGCTTCGATGTGGTTATGATGGGGCATGATCATCGCCGGTATTGTGGTAAGGTGGCGAATATCGAGGGAGATTCCGTGTTATTGATAAATCCGGCAAGTAATGGGCGTGTAGTCGGTTCCGTTGATGTCGTGTTAAAGATGGAGCATGGAAAGGTTTTGGACAAACAAGTATCGGGTGTTTTGACGGATGTGGATAAGTTGGAGCCTAGCAAGGAGTTTATGGAGAAATTCGCTCCGCAATACAAAGCGGTGAATGATTTTGTCTCCGAGAAGGTGGGAACTTTTACGGAGAGTATCGCGACCCGTCCCGCTTACTTTGGGCCATCCGCTTTTATTGATTTTATTCACTCTTTACAATTGGAGTTGACTGGTGCGGACGTCTCTTTTGCCGCCCCGTTATCCTTTGACGCAAAAATAGATAAAGGGGATATCACGATCAGCGATATGTTCAGTCTTTACAAATATGAGAATATGCTTTATACGATGAATTTGACGGGAGCCGAGATCAAAGGTTTCTTGGAGGAATCATACGCTATGTGGACCAACCGGATGAAATCTCCGGACGATCATGTCTTATTATTGAAAGAGAGAAAGAAAGGACAGGAGAATTATGTCTCATTCGTCAACTTCAGTTTTAACTTTGACTCCGCAGCTGGTATCATTTACACCGTGGATGTAACGAAACCCAAGGGCGAGAAGATCACGATCTTGAAAATGGCGGATGGTAAGCCTTTCGACGAGAATAAAACGTATAAAGTAGCTCTCAACTCTTACCGAGGTAATGGAGGAGGTGAGTTATTGACGAAAGGGGCCGGCATTCCCCAAGACGAGTTAAAGAGTCGTATCATTCATTCGACCGATAAAGACCTCCGTTATTATATGATTCAATATATAAAGGAAAAGGGTGTACTTAGCCCACAACCTTTAAACCAATGGCAAATGATCCCGCAGGATTGGACGAGACCGGCGGCCGAACGGGATTGTAAGTTTCTTTTCGGGGAATGAGTTTCCGTCCTTGAAGTGTCTGGTTTGCGATAGTATCTCAATGGGAAACGGTGGTAAAGTCAATGGAATAGAGATGGTTTCTCAATGACTTTACGGCCGTGTCCCATTGACTTTTTTGTATCCCGTATTAGGGATGTTGCTGATAGGTTAGGGCGCAAGGGGCGCATCTTTACGTATGTTTCTAAAACTTTTTCTGTAAATAACGTTTATACCCCTCTTGTCTGTAGAGTGATGTAAATATTATTTTTCTAAAAATGTTTCTTTGAAAGCGTAAAGATGCGCCTTTTGCGCCCTAGGATTTTTACCGGGGAATTTTCCTGATGCCTTAACATGTGGATATACAGTTGTTTGTGTGGTTCTTCCCTCTTCGGCTTTTTGGGGTCTTTGGGGGGCGATATAATGGGTCCTTACCCACGTTTACGTGATCCGAAAGCACTAAAACCAAGTGCATTTCGCATGATTTCATGAGCTAAAAGCCGTTTTTTCTGTGTGATTTCCTATCGGGGCCAAGATCGTTTTTGTCGTTTTCATACGTGCAAATGTACTCGTGGAGCACTTGTTTTAAGTGCACGTGGTGACACGTGAGGCCACGTGGTGGGCCATGTGAGCCGAGAATGGATATCGACGTATTATTAACGTACGTGATCCCCCTCGTGAAAAAAACTTGAAAAATAATACCGGAAAAGTTTGGAGGTTATGTTTTATAACACTACGTCTGCACCCGCATTCGAGAGAGAAC
>OJOF01001389.1_pt1 | contig 18684 bp, 16 predicted proteins | sample 1598181 | NCBI WGS metagenome assembly OJOF01 (sample SAMN01915226, study PRJEB22387) | human gut metagenome | isolation source: stool | host: Homo sapiens | place: USA
CTGCCTCATTCCGGGCATCGAAGGCGTCAGCGAGAACATCACTGTCATGAGCATTGTCGGTCAGCTTCTGGAGCACAGCCGTATCTTCCGCTTTGAAAATGCCGGCAACCCGCGCATTTACATGGGCAGCGCGGACTGGATGCCCCGCAATCTCGACCGCCGCGTGGAGCTTGTTTTCCCCATCGAGGACGAAACACAGAAGGCACGCGCCTTCGGCATTCTTGATACCATGCTGAGCGACACCACAAACGCCCGTTTCATGCAGAGTGATACAAGCTACGAGCACGTTGACCTGCGCGGCAAGAAAAAGATCAGCTCGCAGCTTACATTCTACCATGAAGCACAGGCGCGTCTGAAAGAGCTGCAGTCCATCGAAAAGGACAGCGTTTTGATCCCGATTCACTCCGCGGAAGAATAAAGCTTGCATAGTTGTAAATAAAAGATTATAATAGAATAAATTGAGCGGACTTCGGCGCGTTTTGCTGTCCGCACACCACAACGAAAGGTTGAGGAACGATGAAAAGAATCGGTATTTTAACAAGCGGCGGCGACTGTCAGGGCCTCAACGCCTCCATTCGCGGCGTTGCAAAGTCGCTTTACGAAGAATTCGGCAACGACGTAGAGATTTACGGCATCAAAGACGGCTATAAAGGTCTTATTTTCGGTGAATACAAGCTGATGAAATCGGAAGATTTTTCCGGCATCTTAACGCTCGGCGGCACCATTTTGGGTACCTCCCGCCAGCCGTTCAAACTCATGCGCGTCATCGATGAAAACAGTGTCGATAAAGTCAAGAACATGAAGGATAACTACAAGAAGATGAAGCTCGACTGCCTCGTCATCCTCGGTGGCAACGGCACACAAAAAACCGCAAACCTTCTGCGCGAGGAAGGCCTCAATGTCGTCTCCCTGCCGAAGACCATCGACAACGACCTCTGGGGAACGGATATGACTTTCGGATTCCAGAGCGCTGTGGATATCGCCACAAACGCCATCGACTGCATTCACACCACCGCCACCTCCCACGGCCGCATTTTCTGCGTGGAGATCATGGGTCACAAGGTCGGCTGGCTGCCGCTTTATGCCGGCATCGCGGGCGGCGCAGATGTGATTTTGCTGCCGGAGATCCCGTATGATATTGACAAAATCGCAAAAACATTGGATAATAGAATCGCAAACGGCAAGAAGTTCTCCATTCTCGCTGTAGCCGAGGGTGCGCTATCCAAGGAAGAAGCCGCCATGAAGAAGAAGGACTTCAAAAAGGCGCGTGCCGAAATGAAGTACCCGTCCATCGTGTACCGCCTTGCAGACGAGCTTGCCTCCCGTGTGGATAACGAGATCCGTGTCTGCGTACCGGGTCACTTCCAGCGCGGCGGCAGCCCGTGCGCCTACGACCGCGTGCTCTCTACACGCTTCGGCGCGGCAGCCGCAATGCTCATCCGCGAGAAGAACTACGGCAATATGGTCGGCCTTGTCAACGGCAAGATCGTCCCGGTGCCGCTCAGCGAGGTCGCAGGCAAGCTGAAAACCGTCCCGGTCGATTGCGAAGAAATCCTCGCAGCCCGTGAGATCGGCATTTCCTTCGGCGACTAAATTCGCACAAAACGTCAAAAGAGACGTTTTAATAAAAAGGATTGTATTGAAAGGATTGACCCACATGAAATTTTCCGTCAGTATGTACAGCTACATGCAGAAGATCCGCTCCGGCGAGGCTACTCCGTTTGAGCTGATTGCGAAGACCAAGGAACTCGGCTTTGATGCCATTGAGTTTGTCGATTTCACCGATTTCGGCACCGGCACCAAGGAAGAGCGTCTCGCCCACGCCGAAGAGCTCCGCAAGGAATGCGAGCGCGTCGGCCTTGAGATTTCCGCACTCGTCATGAGCTGCGACTTCATCACCGGCAGCGACGGCGACCTCGATAAAGAGATTGCTCGCGTAAAGGATTACGTTGACATCGCACACGTCCTCGGTGTCACCCGTATGCGCCACGACGCAGCCATTGGCTATGCACGCAACTCCGGTGACTTCTGCCCGTTTGATACAATGCTCCCGCGCCTCACAAAGGCCTGCAAGGAAATCACGGAGTACGCTGCACAGTTCGGCATCCGCACCATGGTCGAAAACCACGGCTTCTATGTGCAGGATTCCGAGCGTGTTGAGAAGCTCTACGCAGCAGTCGACAACAAAAACTTCGGCCTCCTCACCGATATGGGCAACTTCCTCTGCGCAGATGAGGACCCGGCTTCCGCATTTGCAAGAGTTGCGCCGTATGCGTACTATGTCCATGCAAAGGACTTCATCGTAAAGCCGTTCACGGATGCCGATCCGGGCGAAGGCAGCTTCCGTTCCCGCGGCGGCAAGTACCTGCGCGGCACCATTGTCGGCCACGGCAATGTACCGATCAAGCAGTGCATGTATCAGCTGAAGCGTGCAGGCTATGACGACTGCATCTCCATCGAGTTTGAGGGCATGGAGCCGGTCTTTGATGCACTGCGCATCGGCCTTGCAAACCTCAAGAAGTATTGGGCTGAGGTCTGATCCCCCCTATATCCAAAAACCTGATTTAAAGTTTGGGCTTCGTGTCTTTTCGGCACGGAGCCTTTTTTATGCCCCTAATGAGAGATGTCGTATCACATGTTATACCACTTTGAAATTAACTTCTCTTCTTTTTCGAATCCTATCATTTTAGCACGGACAAAGAAAACAGAGCTTTTTTGTTCCCCCGCTTGCAATACAACTTAGAAAGGTGTACAATGAAAATGAATTTTGCGCATCTGTGTCCTGCATAGCTGCACAAGAACTTAAGGAGTGATTGAAAATGTCCGTTAAAGAAAAATTTCTGGATTACGTAAGCTACGACACCCAGTCCGATTCTTCCAGCACCACTATGCCCTCCACCATGAAGCAAAAGCTGCTCGCACAGCACCTTGCCGATGAAATGGTCGCCATGGGCATCGAAGACGCACACATGGACGAGTGGGGTTATGTTTACGGCACCATTCCCGCAAACTGTGAAAAGAAGAACGTCGTCGGCTTCATCGCGCACATGGATACCGCAGAAGAAGTCTCCGGCGCCAACGTCAAAGCCCGCGTTATTGAAAATTACGACGGCGAAGACATTGTCCTCAACAAAGAGCTCGGCATCGTCACCGACGTTGAAAATTTCCCGATTCTCAAAAAATTCAAGGGTAAAACGCTTATCGTCACCGACGGTACCACCTTGCTCGGCGCAGACGACAAGGCAGGCGTAGCCGAGATCATGCAGGCTGCGGAAGACATCATCAAAAACAACCTCCCCCACGGCGAAATCCATATCGCATTTACCCCGGACGAGGAAATCGGCGCAGGCCCGAATAAGTTCGACGTCAAGGGCTTCGGCTGCGATTTCGCCTACACGCTCGACGGCGGCGAGCTTGGCGGCCTCGATTATGAAAACTTCAACGGCACCTCCGCCGATGTGGAGATTACCGGCAGAAGCGTGCATCCGGGCAGCGCAAAGAACAAGATGATCAACGCAAGCCGCGTCGCTATGGAGTTCGCTTCCCTGCTGCCGAGCCGCGAAGTGCCGGAAAACACCGAGGGCTACGAAGGCTTTGCGCATCTCAACAACATGGAGGGCGGCGTAGAGCACGCTCACCTGCACTACATCATCCGCGACCACGACCGCGACCTTCTGGAAGCGAGAAAGGATAAATTCAACCTCGCGGCCGAGTTCATCAACCGCAAGTACGGCTTAGAGCTCGTCAAGGTCACACTGAAGGACGCATACTCCAACATGAAAGAAATGATCCTGCCGCATCAGGAGATCCTCGACGTTGCCCGCGCCGCCATGCGCAAAAACGGCGTAGAGCCGGTCACCACCCCCATTCGCGGCGGCACAGACGGCGCACGCCTGTCCTTTATGGGTCTGCCCTGCCCGAACCTCTGCACCGGCGGCGAGCTTGCGCACGGCAGAAACGAATTTGCCGTTCTGGAAGAGATGGAGACCATCGTCGAGATCGTCAAGTCCATCGCCGAGCTCGTTGAATAATGGAAAAGGAATCTGAAACTATGCTGCGATTTGGAACAATCGGCACCGGCTGGATCGCGAACAGCTACGTAGACGGCGCTTTGGACAGCGGCCTGTGGCAGCTCACCGCCGTTTACTCCCGCACAAAAGAGAAAGGTCTGGCTTTTGCTGCGCCTTACGGCGTTAAAACCGTCTTTACCGACCTCGAAGAAATGGCCGCAACGGACAAAATCGACGCGGTGTATATCGCAAGCCCGAACAAACTGCATATCGAGCAGGCACGTGTTTTTCTGGAGCACGGCAAGCACGTCATTTGCGAAAAGCCGCTTTCCGCCCACGCAAAAGATGTAGCAGAGTTGCAGGCGCTTGCAAAAGAGCGCGGGCTCATCTACCTTGAAGCCATCATGTTCATGCACCTGCCGCAGAGAAAGCTTTTGGAAGAAGCCTTAAAAAAGATCGGCGATATCTCCGTGGCGAAGATTGATTTCTGCCAGCGCTCTTCAAAGTACGATGCGTACCTTGCGGGCAGCCTGCCGAATATCTTTAACCCCACGCTCGAGACCGGCGCTTTGATGGATCTCGGCGTTTATTGCGTCTATCCCGCGCTGTACCTGTTCGGTAAGCCGCAGAACACGCTCGCCGTGTCGCATTTATTGGCGTCCGGCGCAGACGGCAGCGACATTGTCGCCATGCAGTACCCGGATAAGCTCGTGAACCTCGTGTTCTCCAAGGTCGGTCAGGCCGGCGCGAACACGGATTTTCAGGGCACAAACGGCACTGTATCCGTGGAGTCCATCTCAAAACTCGCCAACATCTCCATCCGTTATAACAACGGCATCGTGGAGGAAGTTTGCGGCGAAGAAGAAAAATTCAAGCTGATGGGCTACGAAGCGAAGGATTTTTACCGTTATATTACAGAGCCCGAAGCTTCCCGCGCGGAATACGAGCAGTGCTCCGCCCTCGCTTACGACGTTTCCGTCTATATGGAAAAAATCCGCAAGCTCGCGAACATCCGCTTCCCCTCCGACAACTAAAACATAAAACAAAACGGCACCGCATGACGAGGTCTTTTCCCGTGCGGTGTCGTTTTCGTATGGAGTGAATTCAGTTCTTAGCGTCTCCTTTGTTCTTTTTACGCGGGCTTTCCGGATCTTCATCTGTGTGCCGAATATCCTGCATTACGTCCCATGGCGTCAGCATACCGAGCAGCGGTTCATCTCGGCTCCCCGTCTTCGTGATGAAAATGACCGAAAGGCGTTTGTTGCGACCGCGTATCTTCTCAAACATACGCCGTGCCTCAATGCAGGTCGTTTTCTCGTCGACAAACGCAAAGTTTTCCACATGCTTTTCTACGGCCAGCATTTTTCCAAGCTGTGAAAGCGTCGTTTCCTTCGTAATGCGCAAGGTTGGGTCACGCAAAATGCACGAAAAGATTGTGGACACGCTGAATACACCGAGAAATTTCTCTTTCTCTATAACCGGAATGTGCGAAAAGCCGCTCTTGTCCATGCTTTCCATCAAATTTAAAACGCGAGAAGAAAGCCTTGCACAGCGAATGCTGCTGCCTTTTGTCGCAAAGTCGAGTGCAAGCGGCGGACGGCAAACGTAGTCGAGCGCCTCCCGCAGTGCTTCCACCACCGGCTCGCTCGGCTCCACGATCGGCTCGCCGCCGAGGTTCGCATTGTGCGTCATCAAATTGCGGATTTCCCGGCAGAGATTCAGCGTCTCGCGCACAGGCGCGCTTTCATAATGGTTGATGTATTCAAAAACCACGCTGGAATACCGCCGTTGCTTTGCGGTGCTGAACTTTACCTCAAGCTCATCCTCCAGCTGTTTATATAAATCGATAAATTCATCGCTGCGCATGGATCACACTCCTTTGTTTAAGGATACCACAAAAAATACCTCCGCGCAAGGCTTTGCAGATAACAAAAAACCCGATACAAATTGTATCGGGTTTCTGGAGCTGATGGTCAGAATCGAACTGACAACCTGTTCATTACGAGTGAACTGCTCTGCCATTGAGCCACATCAGCATATTGGGTTTTGCAACGTTGATTATTATACCGAATTTTCTCCGTAAAGTCAACCCCTATCGCGAATTTTCTTTTAAAAAATATTTCGCGCGGACAAAATCCGCCTACGCCGGGCGGTTTACGGTTGTAACCACGCACAATGTGTGGTACAATGATACATACAGAAATTCAGGATGGGAAAGGGCGGCTTTTCATGGGTTATAAGCTGGAGCTCGGCGCATGGAGCGCGGTTTTCGCCGTGCCGAACGCGCTTGTAGATCGATATATCAAGGAGGCGGACGGAGATCAGCTCAAGGTCATGCTGTGGCTTCTGCGCCATAACGGGCGGCCGTATGCGGCGGAGGATCTTGCAGCCGCGCTCGGCATCACCCCGCAGCGTGTCGATACCGCGCTCGGCTTCTGGATGAAAAGCGGCCTCATTTGCAGCGTTGACACCCCGCTGGATACCGCCCTCACGCCGAATCACGTGGAGAGCCCCACGCCCGCCGTCGCACCGCAGCCGAAGGCCGCTCCAACACAGCCGCAGCGCCCCACCGCGCCGAAGCGTATGCTGCGCCCGGACGGGCTTTATATCTCGGAACGCGTAGAATCCTCCCCGGAGATTCGCCGCCTTGTAGAGGAAGCGCAGAACCTGCTTGGCAAAACGCTTTCCCCCGCGCTTTCCGGCACGCTCATTCAGGCGCACGAAGATTACGGCCTGCCGTGCGAAGTCATTTTAATGCTTATCGCCTACGCGAATAAGATTGGCCGCGCAAACACGAGCTACATCGAATCCACCGTGCGCAACTGGGCAGATTCCAACATTTTAAGCATCGCCGCCGCGGAGGAAAAACTGCGCGAGCTTGACGAGACCGCCATCGCGTGGAAGCGCTGTGAAAATGCGTTTGGCATCACCTCCCGCCGCGCACCCAGCAAAAACGAGAGCCAGTTTGCTCACAGATGGGTGTTCGAGTGGCGCATGCCCGATGAGCTTCTAAACGAAGCCTATAACCGCTGTGTGGATAACACCGGCAAGGTCAACATGAAATACATCAACGCCATTTTGGAATCGTGGCACAACGCGGGCATCCATACCTTGAAAGAAGCCGTGGATGAAAGAATTGCCGCCGAAGCCCGCCGCGAGGGTGCGCATAAGCCTTCTTATGACCTTGACGAATACGAAAAATACGATATTTTTGCTACGGAGAAATAAACCATGGGATATGCAAGGCAGGTCTACACGCAAGCTGAAAATGAATTAAACAGACGTCGCACCACCGCGCAGGATAACGCACAGCGCCGCTTAGAGAACTTCTACGCCGTCTGCCCCGAAGCGGAGGACGTGCGCAGACGCATCGCTTCCACAGCAAGTCGGGCGGCTATGGCCGTTTTGCGCAGCGGCAACGCGCGAGAGACCATGGAAGCTTTAAAAAATGAAAATCTTTCGCTGCAAAAGCAGTTTGCCGATCTCCTCGCCGCGCACGGTCTCACCCGCGCTGACATCGAGCCGCAGTACACCTGCAAGCGCTGCGAAGATACCGGCTATGTAGACGGTCGCATTTGCTCCTGTTACCGCAGTTTATTAAAGCAGATCGCCTACGAAAACCTAAACCGTATCTCCCCGCTGACGCTCTCGTCCTTTGATGATTTCTCCCTGCTCTATTATTCCGATGTTTCCGTAAACGGCGAGCGTTCCGACCGCGAGCAAATGCGCAACATTTACGACTTCTGCCGGCGCTACGCAGACAACTTCAAAAAAGATAGCGGCAACCTGTTTTTCACAGGCGCTACGGGTCTCGGCAAAACGCACCTTTCCCTCGCCATCGCCGCAGAAGCCATCAATAAGGGGTTCGGCGTAGTGTATGGCACGGCGCAGACTTTTGCCCTTTCTCTCGAGCGCGAGCGCTTCACCCGCGCCGAAGAATCCGGTGGCGATACGCTCGATCTCTTAAACGACTGCGACCTGCTCATCATCGACGACCTCGGCATGGAAATCTCGTCGTCTTACATCACGGCAACAATCTACAATGTGATTGATACGCGCATCACGCTGAAAAAGCCGACCATCATCAGCACAAACCTCTCCATGCAGGAGCTCGAAAAGCGTTACAACGAGCGCTTCACTTCGCGCATAATCGGATTCTACGACCGCTTGATCTTCCGCGGTAAAGACATCCGCATGAAGAAAAAGCTCAATCCGCAAAACAAACAAAATTAGCACGCAAGCAAAAAGCCGAACGGCATCGGAACTTTCCCCGCCGTTCGGCTTTTATAATTTATTTTAATACTTCGCGGATTCAATCTCTTCAATCACGCCGCGCACGGCTTTCTCCACCGCGCCATCTTCAAACGGCACCGGAATGCCGACATAATGCAGCAGATCAAAATAGCCCAGCGTGCCACCCGCTTTGCACAGCTTCAAATAACGTGCCCAAGCGCTCTCGCGGTCTTTCTTCATCTCGTCATAGAAGAAGAATGTGCAGATCTGCGCCAGCGCGTAATCGATATAATAGAACGGGTAGAGGAAAATGTGCTGCTTCTGCATCCAAAAGCCACCGTTTTCCAAGAATGCGTTGCCGTCATAATCGCGCCACGGCATATATTTTTTCTCAATGCTGCGCCACACACCGCGGCGTTCCTTCGCCGTCATCTTCGGGTTCTTGTATACCTCGTGCTGGAACTCATCCACGCACGCCATGTACGGAATAACGGCCAGTGCGTCGCACAAATGTGCATAACGGTATTCGTCCGCGCGGTCGCCGAAGAATTTATCCATCCACGGGTAGGTGAAAAACTCCATCGACATCGAGTGGATCTCGCACACCTCGCTCGTAGAGCCCTGCAAAACGCCGATCGGAATCAAGCGCTCGCCGAGATATGCCTGGAACGCGTGGCCGGCCTCATGTGTCAAAACGTCCACGTCTGCAGAAGTACCGTTAAAGTTCGAAAAAATGAACGGTGCTTTGTATTCCGGCAAAGATGTGCAGTAGCCGCCAAGGTGCTTGCCCGGGCGCGTCTCAAGGTCAAACAGCTCGTACTTCGTCATGAAGTCGAAAAATTCCTTTGTTTCGGGCGAGAGCGCGCCGTACATTTCGGTCGCCTGCCCCACCATATAATCTTTGCCGCCGATGGGATCTGCGTTGCCGCCTGCAAATGTCAAACTCTCATCGTAGTATTTGACGGAATCCAAACCGAGGCGCTTTGCCTGCGCCTTGCGCATGCGGTCCACCGCCGGCGTGATAACCGTGCGGATCTGCTCGCGGAATTTCTCCACGTGCTCGGGCGTGTAGTCCAGTCTGCCCATATTGCGGTACGCAAGCTCGGTGTAATTGTCATAGCCGAGCTTCTTCGCCATCTCCACGCGCGCTTCGATGAGCTTATCGTACAACTCATCGAGCTTGTCGGAAACGCCCTCGTAAAGGTTCGCCCACTTTTCAAACGCTTCTTTGCGCTCCTCACGGTCGGTGCTCTCCATATGTTTTAAAAGACCGTAGAAATTGCAGGTCTCGCCGCAAAAATCCACCTTGCAGGAAGCCGCAGCCTTGGAATACTCCACGGAAAGCTCCGATTCTTTCACAAGCTCCGGGATAATGCGCTCGTCCTGTGTCTTGAGGTCGTTTTCCAAAACCGCGATGAAATGTGCGCCGTATTCCTTTTCAAAGTCCGCACGGAACGGGCCGTTCACAATGTCTTCCTTCATCGCCTTCTCCGCCGGGATCAGGTTCGGCAGATTTTCGTTCAGGTACGCCATTTCCGCTTCGTAGAATTCATCTGTCGTGTTCATCGTGTTGCGGATGCTGCAAAGCGACGCGATCGTAGACAAGTGCGTGTCAAGCTTTTCAGCGTCTAAAAACACCTTTTTCGCTTCCTCAAAGGTCTTCGCTGCCTTAAATGCCTCGCTGTACCGCTTATATTCCTCCACTGCCGCCGCAATGTCCGGTCGGGTGTACGGAAGTTCACTGAATTTCTGCACAACAATACGCTTCCTTTCCAAAATCTATTTGCGCTTATCATACCACTGCTTTGCACATTTTGCAAGTAGTTTTTGTTTATCCTGCACAGCAAAATGTAATCTATGCAAAAAGAGACCGCGCACAAAGCCCGATCTCTATCTTTGAGATAAATTTTAAGTTATTTCAGCCCGCCAACAACCTCACGAATGGACTTCGCCAGAATATTGAGGCCCTTTTCCAGCGTATCCATCGGCACCTTCAGCTCCGGCATGATCTTCACAACGGAATCGCGGCGGCCTACACGCTCCACGATGAGGCCGTTTTCAAACGCCTTGTGAATGACTGCCTTCGCAACATCGCCCTCAAACGCGCCGAAATCCACGCCCCACAGCAAACCGATGCCGCGCGTCGTGATACGGCTGTCAATCGTCTCAATGTTCTCCTTGAGGAACTTCTCCACGAACGGCGCACGCTCACGAACCGCGTCTTCCACATGCTCGTTCAGCATAAACTCCAGGCCCGCTTTCGCTGCGACCAAAGACAGCTGATAGCCGCGGAATGTGCCGTTGTGCTCGCCCGGCTTCCACTGGTCAAGCTCCGGGCGCAACAGCGTCAGCGCAAACGGCATGCCGTAGCCGCCGATGGACTTCGAGAGCGTCACGATGTCCGGCGTGATGCCTGCGCGCTCAAACGAGAAGAACCAGCCGGTACGGGAAGCACCCACCTGCACGTCATCGACAATCATCAAAATGTCGTACTTGTCGCACAGTGCGCGCACACGGCGCAGCCACTCATCGGGCAGCACATAAATACCGCCGTCCGCCTGCGTCGTTTCCAAAATGATTGCCGCCGGCTTCTCCACGCCGGAGTGGTCGTCTGTGATCAGGCGTTCCATATACGCTACGGTGTCGAGTTCCGGGAACATATACGGTGCCGGAATATGCGTCACATTGTAAAGCGGCACGCCTGCGCCCTTGCGGGAGTCCGCATTCGTTGTCAGCGCTAAAGAACCCAGCGTCATGCCGTGGAACGCACCCATCAGTGCAAAGACATTGTTGCGCTTCTTTACCTTGCGAGCCAGCTTCAAGGCCGCTTCCACCGCGTTTGTGCCGGTCGGGCCTACAAACTGAATTTTATAGTCAAAGCCGCGTGGGCGAATGACTTCATTTTCAAAATACTCGATGAATTCGCGCTTCGGTTTTGTGTACATATCAAGCGCGTGCATCACGCCGTCGTTTTGTAAATATTCAACGACCTTCTCTTTGATGTACGGGTTGTTATGTCCGTAGTTCAGCGCGCCGGAGCCGCAAAAGAAGTCGATATACTCCTTGCCGTTCTCATCCGTCTGGATAGAGCCCTTCGCCTTGACGAAGACCGTCGGGAAGTTACGGCAGTAAGAGCGAACTTCGGATTCATACGTTTCAAATGCTTTCGTGTTGTTTGTACTCATGTAGTACCATCCTTTCTACCATGCCATCTGCATGATTCAGCGATCACACGCGTTATGCGTGGGGCTGCGTTTTTCCCGCTCATGAGTTTTGAAGCGAGAGTCAGCGGTCGTTCGGCCAATGTGTAATAGAAATTTTGGCCGGATCCATACGGCACGCACAAATCGTTTTGTGCGATACCGTGATTAAGTTTACCACACTTGTCCGAAAAAAGAAAGGTCTTCTTTCGCAAAAACACATATATCTCTGCAAAAATTCTGCAAAAAAGAGCAGCGCCCGCAAAAGACGCTGCCCAAATTTACAAAATCTAAATTTATTCGATGTTCTCGCCGAGCGTACCCTGGCTGAGCGCCTTCAGATACGCAGTGATGAAATCATCAAGGTCGCCGTCCATCACCGCGCTGATGTTGCCCTTTTCGCAGCCCGTGCGGTGATCCTTTACGAGCGTGTACGGCATGAAGACATAGGAGCGAATCTGGCTGCCCCACGTGATCTCCTTCTGCTCGCCCTTAATGTCGGAGATTTTTTCAAGGTGTTCACGTTCCTTGATCTCAACGAGCTTAGAGATAAGCATTTTCATAGCCACGTCGCGGTTCTGGTACTGGCTGCGTTCCACCTGACAGGAAACGACAATGCCCGTCGGAATGTGGATCAAACGCACGGCCGAAGAGGTCTTGTTGACCTTCTGTCCGCCCGCACCGCTCGCACGGTACACTTCCATCTTAATATCGTCCGGGTTGATTTCCACGCTGAGATCCTCGTCAATCTCCGGCATAACCTCCAGAGAGGAGAATGAAGTGTGGCGGCGGCCTGCGGAATCGAACGGCGAGACGCGCACCAAACGGTGAACGCCCGCTTCACTCTTCAAAAAGCCATAAGCATTTTCGCCCTCGACAAGGATGGAAGCGCTCTTCAGGCCCGCTTCGTCGCCCTCAAGGTAATCGAGCGTAGAAACCTTAAAGCCGTGACGCTCACCCCAACGGTTGTACATACGGAACAGCATCTCGGCCCAGTCCTGTGCCTCCGTGCCGCCGGAACCCGCATGGAACGTCAAAATCGCGTTCTTACTGTCATATTCGCCGGTGAGAAGCGTTGTCAGACGCATCGTCTCAATCTCTTTTCCGATGGCCTCCAATTCCTCCTGTGCCTCCGGCAAAAGAGAAAGGTCTTCTTCCTCATTACCCATTTCAATGAGCGTCAGCGTATCTTCGCAGCGGGAAACAAGGTTCAGGTACGTCTCGTCCTTCTGTTTTAACGCAGCAGTCTTCTGCAAAATCTTCTGTGCAGATTCCATGTTGTCGTAAAAGCCCGGCTCCGCCGCCTTGTTTTCCAGCATCTCCACTTCTTCACGCAGTCTTTCAAGGCCCAGCGCATCCTTCAATTCATCCAGCGCCGCCTGCTTTTCATTCAGTTCATGTTTTAATACTTCATATTGCAGCATACGTTTTCGTTACCTTTCAAAAATATCCGTCCAAACCCGCCTTCAAACATTTCACGGCGGCGTTCAGCTTAAATGTGCGCAAATCTCTGTTTATTATAATAGATAACCCGCCGTTTGTAAATAGAAAAAATGCGGGAAAACGCACGGTTTCGCTGAAATCTTTATATTAGTCTTTCTTGAAGTTTTACTTCGTTTTCTCACTGAATTATTAACAGTCTGAAAATTTGCACGCTTTGCATTGCGATTGCGGGCATTTTGTAGTATTATATGAATAAGAAAATAATTCTGGCAGTATTCTGACCGTCTTTCGAATATTGCCAACCGAATTTTGGAGGTTCTGTTTTGGACTACAAAGGCATCAAGTGTCCCGTGTGCGACAAGCCGTTTACGGAAAATGACGATATCGTCGTTTGCCCGGTCTGCGGTGCACCGTACCACAGAGGCTGCTATAAAGAAAAAGGTGCGTGCATTTTCACAGATCTGCACGAAAGCGGCAAGACTTGGGCGCCGCCTGTTCCGCCGGACGCGCCGAACCCGGCCAGTGAACTTAAAGACAAGGAATGCCCGAACTGCGGCACCTTAAACGCCCACAGCGCGCTGTTCTGCAACATCTGCGGCACTTCCCTCACCGGCGCGCCGGATGAACACCGCAACACGGGCTACAACACGCAGCAAAATCCGAATAACGCGAACAATCCGAACGGCTATAACAATTACAATAACCCGTACGGCAGTTATTCCCCGCCGCAAAACAACGCAAACTATCAGAGCCGCGGCTTTGGCGGCGTGCCGTTCGCGTTCGACCCCATGGGCGGCGCAAATCCCGCGGAATTTGTTGCGGATAACGTCACCTACGGCGACGTGAGCAAGGTCGTGCAGCAGAATACGGCATATTACCTTTCCGTGTTCCGCAATATTAAGTCTTTCGGGCGCAGCAAGTTCAATTTCAGCGCGTTCCTGTTCTCCGGCGGCTGGCTCCTGTATCGCAAGCAGTACAAGGCGGGCATCATCACAACGACAATCATGTTCCTTTTATATATCGCGAACCTGATGCTCTCGTGTTTCGTCGTCAACCCCATCACGACGCACGTCATCGATAACGCCGGCGTGTCTTCATCGGATCTCAGCTACGTGCAGCTTGCAAACCTGCTTTCGCAGTACTTGATGGATAACCCCTCACAGTATCTTTTGTTCTGCCTGCCGCTTTTGTGCAGCGCCCTGATGCTCGGCATTATGATCTTCGTCGGCGTGCGCGCAAACCGTATGTATTTAAATCACTGCGTCCGCACCGTGCAGGAGATTAAAAGCGTCAGCAATACGGAAACCGACCTTTCCGCAGAATACACCGCACGCGGCGGCGTGAATGTTGTCGTAACGTTTTGCCTGCTCGCCTGCTATATGATCCTGCGTTGGATCCCGCTTTTTTTGACTTGATTCCAGCTTAAAAGCGACATCACCGCTTACGGTTTCACGCGGTAATGTCGTTTAAAATAAAACACATTTGGAAAATAGGAAGTATATTTGGAGGTATTGATTTATGAAAACCGTCAGAAAAGCCGTCATCCCCGCAGCAGGCCTCGGCACACGCGTGCTCCCGGCATCGAAAGCGATGCCCAAGGAAATGCTGCCCATTGTGGATAAGCCCGCTATCCAGTTTATTGTGGAGGAAGCGGTCCGCGCCGGCATTACGGATATTCTCATCATCACAAACCGCGGCAAATCCATCATGGAAGATCATTTCGACCGCGCCCCGGAGCTTGAGGAGCGTCTGCTCGCAAGCGGCAAAAAAGAAGTATACGATGAAGTTGTGAACCTTGCGCACCTTGCAAACATCACCTACATCCGCCAGAAAGAGACGCGAGGTCTCGGCCACGCCATCTCCTGTGCCAAAGCATTTGTCGGCGACGAGCCATTTGCCGTTCTCTACGGCGATGACGTCATCCTCGGCGAAGATCCCGCCTGTGGCCAGCTCATCCGCGCTTATAACGAGACCGGCAAGGGTGTCGTCGGCGTGAAAGAGGTCAGCGAAGAAGCCATTCAGCGCTACTCCTCCCTCAAAGTAGAGCCTCTGCACGATAACTGGTTCACCTGCACTGATATGATTGAAAAGCCGAGTAAGGATAAGATTATGTCGCTTTACTCCATCCTCGGCCGCTGCGTATTGCCGCCGCAGATTTTTGATATTCTCGCCCACACCGCACCCGGCGCCGGCGGCGAAATTCAGCTCACCGATGCCATGTGTGAGCTTGCCCGCACCGAAAGCATGATCGCCGTCGATTTCACAGGCAAGCGCTACGATATGGGCAATAAGCTCGGCGTCATGCAGGCACAGGTAGAGGTCGCCTTAAAGCACCCCGAGATTGGCGAAAGCTTCCGCGCCTACCTTAAAGAGCTTGCCAAAACGCTTTGAACGTAAAGTCAATTCACATTACGCGTATGTAAAGTTCATTCGCTTTGTAAAGTCGATCGACTTCACAAAGCATCTATATCAAATTTGATTTTCCAAAAATCCGCCGAGTTCCAAGATTTTTCTTGACTTTGCGGATTTTTATGTTATAATACTTTTGTTAGTTTGTGCTTATGCGTTTTGCGTAACACAAATGACAATCCTTGCTCCGTTTAAAAGTACGGGGCCAAAGTCCAAAAGGAGGTGCAAACCATGACAGAGGTAGTAAAGAACAAGTACGAGACCGTTATCGTTCTCTCCGCAAAGCTCGGTGAGGAAGGTAATGCAGAGCTGGTCGAAAAGTTCAAGGCATTGATTGCAAAGCACGGCACTGTCGAGAGCGTTGACGAGTGGGGTAAGAGAAGACTCGCGTATCCGATCAACAAGGAAACCGAAGGCTACTACACCCTCGTAAACTTCGAGAGCACGCCGGACTTCACCGCTGAGCTGGACAGACGCTATAAGATCACTGACGGCGTTCTCCGTTCCATCATCGTGAAGAAGGATCCCCGTTTTGCAACCGCTGCTGCAAAGCCGCGTAAAGCCGCTGAGCCGAAGCCGATCGACGTTGAGGCTGTTGCAGCCGAGGCTGTCGAAGCAAACGAGTCCGCTGCTGAGTAAGTTTTTTGAAACGAAAGAGAGTTGTTACCTATGTTGAATGTTGCAGTTGTTATGGGCAGACTGGTTGCCGATCCTGAGCTTCGCCACACCCCGAGCGATGTTGCCGTTACCAGCTTCACGCTGGCGGTAGACCGCTCCTATGTTAAGTCCGGTACAGAACGTCAGGCTGATTTCATTGATGTTGTCGCTTGGCGCAGCACCGCGGATTTTGTATGCAAATACTTCCGCAAGGGCCAGATGATGGCGGTTCACGGTTCCATTCAGACACGCACATATACAGATAAGGACGGCAATAAGCGCAAGGCGACCGAGATTGTTGCGAACGATGTCAATTTTGCGGATTCCAAACGCAGTGACAGCGGCGCAAATTACGGTGCCCCCTCCGCCCCGTCTTACGGCAATAATTACGGAAGTAACAGCGCAGCCGGAAATGAAATGCAGCGCCCGGCTTACAGCGAACCCGCTCCCACCTATTCAAGTGGTAACAGCGGAGATTTCGAGGAGATCATCGGGGACGACGACCTGCCGTTCTGATGATCCAACAACGACTAAGATAAGGAGGCTTTCGCAATGGCAGACAGACCGGAGAGAGATAATCGCCGCGGTGGTCGCAAGGGCCGCAGAAAAGTATGCAGCTTCTGCGTTGACAAAGCGGATTACATCGATTACAAGGATGTTGCCAAGCTTCACCGTTTTATTTCTGAAAGAGGCAAGATCCTCCCCAGAAGAGTTACGGGAACTTGTGCACATCATCAGCGTGGCCTGACAGTCGCTATCAAGCGTGCTCGTCACCTCGCTCTCCTGCCCTTCAGCAGCGACTGATCGTGCAGATCTAATATCAGCGTACAAGGGAGATTTTCGTCGGAAGGTCTCCCTTTTGCTATCCCCCATTGATTTGCAAAACCCGCACTCTGTGCCTTTAACGGTACAGAATGCGGGTTTCTTTTAATTGAATTGAATCGTCATCAGAACAGACGAATGATCTTGCCGCCGCAGCCGCAATGGTACCGCTCCGGATGCTGCACCACTGCCGTGAGTTTCATGCGCGGAAACTGCCTTTTGCATTTTGTACATTGCAGCATATATTTCACCGGTTTCTCCTCGCACTCCACAAGTGCTTCCTTCGTCGTTGCCGTAATGCAGTAGCTATACGCGTTGTTCATCTTACCTGCGTATGTCTTCCAAAGGAGCTTGTGATTCATGCAGCGCGGGCACGTGTGCAAAAGCTCATGCGCCAAAACGCTGCGCACACAATTCTCGTCCTTGTCCTCCAAATACGCTGAGACCTCGATTCGATATTCATATTTTTCGCCATGTAATCGCATACAGCGACCGTAGCGCTTTTTTGCGCGCGTGTTGATCTGTACCTCCGGCTCGATGTTGCCCGAGACCGGGATACCCAGCGCACGCACTTCTTCGTAGATTTCTTTCATCAATGCGTTATAATCATACTTCATAAAGTTTCCTCGCTTTTCTTTATTTTACTACTATCTACTACGAAAGAAAAGCGGTATAATTAAAAAGGAAAATCGTTTTCCTATCAACTTTTCGGAGGAATTTTCATGAAGTATTATTCGATCGGCTACGCCGTCAACGACGGTTTGCCGGAAGTTACATGCGAAGATGTACAGAAGCTCACCCACATGAACCTTGCGTTCGGTCTCATCAGCGAAAACGGCCTTTTGGATCTGCACCAGATGACACATCTCGATCTCATCCCGCAGTTCCGCGATTGGAACCCCGCTCTGCGCGTGGTGCTTTCCGTCGGTGGCTGGGGCGCGGGCGGTTTCTCCCTCATGTCCCGCACCGAAGAAGGCCGCCGCGCATTTGCGGAGTCTTGCCGCAAAGCCGTGGAGGAGTATCACCTCGATGGCATCGATATCGACTGGGAATACCCATGCAGCGACCAAGCCGAGATTGACTGTGACTCGAGCGATAAACAGAACTACACAAAGCTCCTGCAAGCTCTGCGCGACGCCCTTGGCATGAACCGTATCGTCTCCACCGCTGTCGGCGCAGGTGATTATTTCCCGGAAAACACCGAAATGGACAAGGTCGCCGAGATTGTCGATTACGTGCAGCTCATGACCTACGACATGCGCAACGGCTTCACGCATCAGGCCGGCCACCACGCCTCCCTCAGTGCCAGCCACGGCGATACGAGCAACACGAACACGCGCTACATCGTCGAGCTGTTCCACAACGCCGGTGTGCCGTACAATAAGCTCGTCGTCGGCGCAGCATTCTACTGCCGCCATTACACGGGCGCCGCAAACGTCAACAACGGCCTCCTGCAGGAAGCCAGCGCCGGTATGTACGGCCCGAACTACGACGGTCTCACCGAGGAGTTCCGCCGCGAGCATAACTACACAGAATATTGGGACGAGGACGCTGAAGCCGCATATCTCTGGAACGGCGAAACATTCATCAGCTTCGAGTCCCCCGAGGCCATCCGCCGCAAGTGCGAGTACGTCAAGGAAAAGGGCATGCTCGGCGTCATGTACTGGGAGCACAGCGCCGACCACACCCGTGAGCTGCTCACTGTCATCGCAAAAACACTGAATATCTAAATTCTAACGGAAAAGGAGCCTGCGCGCATGAAAACCGCGTTCAGGCTCCCTTTTTACCGATAAAAACAAGAACTATCCCTGTTTTTTGTAAAATAAAAGACCCACCGGAAATTCCGATAGGTCTTTTGGCGTGGTGCGCGAGACGGGACTTGAACCCGTACGTCATAAACACACGCCCCT
>OJOF01001420.1_pt1 | contig 18361 bp, 17 predicted proteins | sample 1598181 | NCBI WGS metagenome assembly OJOF01 (sample SAMN01915226, study PRJEB22387) | human gut metagenome | isolation source: stool | host: Homo sapiens | place: USA
TATCTTAAATTCATCTTACTTGGCCCCCTATTCTGTGTAGTTGATAACACTGCCGTTTCTCAATCCGAACTCCATTAAGGATTTATTCCCCCTAAGAAGTGCTATAGGGTTTTCGGCTTTTAGATAACAGTTTTTAATATTGGTTGTATCAATTCCAAGATCATACGCGCTATTGAGTGCCACAACGAACTCATTTGCTGAAATATTTAGTGGCACCTCAATGTCTGCGGTTATGTTTTTCTTTGTTAGATTTAATACAATTATTGCGGTTCCTTTGCTCATTTATTTCACCTCTCAAATAATCAAAAAAGCTGTTCTTTGAATACTGCTCTCCTTAGATAAATCATCAGGCTTCATCCCCTCGTAATGATTAAAATGCTCAATGTAATCACTAATCGTGAATTTCAGTGAAACATTAGGGGAGATAAGAGCGTTGTCTTCATCCTTATCAAAATCATTACAAACAAAGATATACTTTTCTGCATTCACTCCGTTAATATTGGCCACAAGAATATTGGTGGCTAGGACAGATGCAAGGCTTTGATTTAGAACGACAACAACCTTATCTGCAAGATTAAAGAGCGCTGCCTTATCTTCATCAAATGTGATATCTGCATCTACCACTATACAGTCATAATCTCTGCTTTTTTTAGCAGAAATGATAATTTTCTCAAAAACCGAGTAACTCAAGCCTAAAGACATAAGCGCGGCCTTAAAGGGTGGGAGGTAGCTAAAAAGCTCTTTCCGAATAACATGCTTAATGTCTGAATAGATATTCTCCCCGGCAATAGCAAGCTTTGCATACACATCGGATGCAGCAATCGCAGAGTGGTTTTCGAGCATATGCTGAAACACCTGCAAACGAGCTGCGTTGATGTAGAGAACACGCTTATAGTTCTTAGTCAAAGATGCACTAACACCCATCGCAACAGTTGTTTTTCCAGTACCACCACTAGCAGAATAAAACAGTATTACTTGAGTATCTTGCTTTAAAGACATGCTGATTTTCAACACATCTGCACTCTTGCCAGTGATCTCATTAAAGATTTCCTTAATGCTTGTATATTTAAAAATATAATTAACATTCAAGTCGGCTGTCCGATCTTCCTCATACTGCTCGGTCATAACAAAAATATGAGAAATGTTGTGACGCTGCATTGCTTGACTGTATAGTTGCTCTGAAACAATCAAAATATCAACTTGTTGAGGTGCAGAGAATAGCGTGTCGAAGTATTCTTTATCAGTAATAATTTCAAGGTCTACTTTCTCAAAAAAATCTTCAACAAATTTTAACTGCAGCGGGATAATGTAGTTAATATCGGTATCTGCAACAATAATTCTTGGCTTAGCCACAATTCGCCCCTCCTTATCCTATGCTCACCTGAAAATCGCTGTTTGCCAAGCGAATTATATCGCCGTTATTAATTGGATAAGGCTGATTTGGCTGCAGTCGGATTTTATTCACATATGTGCCGTTTGCACTTTGCAAATCAGTAATCGTGTACTGATTACCTTTTCTATTTATGCGACAGTGAGAACGGCTAATCATCTTGTTGAAATCAATAACGCCATCGCAGAGTTCGGCTTTTTTGCCAATGATAAATGAATCCTTGGTAACAGTAATTTCAATGCGAGTAGGGGCGTTCATAGCTATAATGCGTAACAAACCGGAACTTTGTTTTCTTTCGTTAACATCAGTCTGATCAATATGAGACTGTCCATTATTCGTGTTTCTTCCCCCCTTGATACGGGCATACAAATTTTCTACGCTAAGCGTACCATTCGACAGATCCGCAGAAAACTGCATGGTTTTAGAGGTTGAGAGCGTGGATACTCCGGAAATAAGCTTTATAAGCCCAGTCCTAATTTCGTTTTCAAAACTCGAATTGTCATCATAAATGTGCAAGCTAAGCGGCAGGTATACCAAACTAACCTTGTGAGTTGCAGGGTCTACATAAATGCGTTCAAACGAGATGTCAATATTCTGACAGGATAAAAAGCCGTTATGTTTGACTTCAATAATATCCGAAAGCAAATTCGACACGATAGTCAAAAAACTATCTGCATCTAATGTCGGGATCATGGAAGCAAATGATTTTAATCCCTTAGTTAAATAATACAGTTGCACACTCCCGTTATACGCCATCTTCATGCATTTGACAAAGCAACTACTTGCTTGGCTTTGCAGGACCTTATACTCTGTAGACAAGAAGGCATTATTGTCGCTTAAAATATATGCGAAATTAGAGCCGCACTCCATTTCCTTTATGTAGTTATTATCAATTAAAACATTCATATTAGCTTTACCTTCTTACAGTTCTTTTCATTTATTACAAGTTGGAGCACATAGATATGTGATGTGATTCAACTTCTAATAAATAGTGTTGGGCTTCCCGTGCAGGATTTCTCCTGCACGGGAGCCACACGAATTTAATTACTTTTCTTTATTCTTTTTGCGCTTAGATGTTACCAGGAACCAGATGGCAGCGGCCAAGACGATAACGCCGCCAATAGAGCCCCAGAAGAGAGCGGTATTTGCATACCAGCGGACGAAGAAGTTGCGAGAAACAGTAACTTTGTTAAAGAACACATATGTACTGTTTTCGTTGTCGGCGGAATGCTCCTTGAGGAAGTCATCGGAATCCGTGTCGGTCACATTGCCTGCAAGGTCTGTTACCTTGATACGAACCTTCTGAGCTGTTGTGCTGTCCTGCTCATCAATATCGAAGCTGCCGGTAAAGTTATAGGTATTATCGGCAATTTCTTTTTCGGTAAGCGTTTGAATTGTCTTGCCGTTCACGGTAATTTCAATAGATTGCAGACCGCCGACATCAACTACGGTATACTTGACATTCAGCTTGCCATCTACGATCTTATCTCTGTCAGCAATTCTCTTATCCAAATTGACAATGTTTCTGATCTCGGGTGCAACGGAGTCTACAGTGAAGTTCATCGAATCAATAATTTCCTTGCCCTGACTGTCAATGGAATTGTTCGGCACGCTGGTAGACTCATTCTCGGCGGAGTCATCCGTGGCATACTTGGAGGTCAGAGAAATCTTGTAAACGCCATCCTGAGCAAAGTTCGCTGCCTTGATGGTGTAAGTGTACTGATACCAGCCGCTTTGGCCGATGCCGGCTGCTTCATTGACCGCCGGATCGCTCGTGTAATCCACATCAACATTTTCACCGTCACGGGTAACGAGGATATTCAGGGAGCCGGCCAACAGTTTGTCCGCATTGTACTCCGTGATAACTAGGTCAGAACCAACGGATTGCACATACTGACCGCCGTCCTTGATCAGTTCGACCAGCGCATCACTGTACTCGTACACAGAACCGAAGCGATTAACAGTAAATGTATACTCTTCGCTTTCCTCGTTGCCGGCCTTGTCGACCATCTTTAATGTTAATGTGTAAATGCCGTCGTTTTCGACCAGTTTTTTGAAGGTATCAAACGTACCCGAAGCGCCCTGCGCCTGCTCAGACAAGCCTTTAATGAACTCGGCGGTAACATCGACATTCTTTTCGCCCAATCGAGTGCGCACAAGTTTGACCTCACAGGAATCATAGTTCACATCGTTCAGCGAAATGGTCGGGATCACTTCATTCTTATAAGCGCCGCCGTTTTTAATGCCGCCAATTGTCGGCTTCTCGATGGTTTGGTCAATGACAAAGTCTTTGCCTGCAACGCTGTTGCCGTAGTTGACCGCCGCACTTTCATTGCCCGCCATATCCTTGACCGACACATCGAAGGTATAGTCGCCATCTCTGTCAAATACGATGTCTGCAGTGTGTACATCGCCGCTGTGGGTCCAGGATGCGGCGGGGATCGCGATTGCAGCTCCGTTCAGCGCTGCTGTCTGTGTGAAGGTTACACGATTTACATCGAAATTATGTTCCGTTACAACAACGGTGGCCGTGCGAGGCGCCGCAAAGTACTTGTCGTTTCTTGCGTCGTTGTTGTTGTAGCTCACAGAGACAACAGGCCGTGTCTTATCAACAGTAAATTCCGTAGGAGCAACGCTGTTACCATATCGGGCACCTGCACATGCGTTATCCGCAAGGTCGGTATAGGCAATATCAAATGTGTAATCTCCGTCGGCGCTATAGGTGACAGTTGCTGTCCATTTGGTGTTATCTGGGTTGTCCTTGTCTTCGGTCACCCGCCATTTACTAATGGTCGGGATTACACCGTCAGTATTTGTGATAGCAATCTTTACATCTTCCTCTTTGAAGTTTCTTTCGGTAACAACGATGGTTGCAGTTCTATCATCTTTAAAATACTTTGCATTGTCAGCGCTGTCATTGTCATAAAATACATCAATTTCAGGATCGGTGATATCAATCTTAATGTCCCCAGCCTTTGTTGTGGATGTATGAACATTGCCGGCGTTATCGATGGCCGTAATCAAAACAACAACATTGTTAGAATTAAACTTAGCCTTATCGATAGTAATGGAGCCAGTCCAGGACCAGATGAGGCCATTACTGTCTCTCTTGCTGCCATCACTCAAATTAAATGTGTTCTCTTCAATGGCTCCGATATCGTCAGCCTTGATGACATACTTAATTTCCCTAATGCCAGAGTAAATACCAGTATCAGTCTGAGTTCCTGCACCGCTATATTTCGGCTCAACAACCTTTAAATCAACTTGCACTGTGTCATCTTTGTTGTAGATACCATTTGCGTTAGCGGTCGGAAGTTTGATATCAATTTCAGGAGAATATTGATCACCTCCGGGAGCTTTGTCATCCACAATTACGCCATTCGAGGACAAGTAAATGTCTTTTCCGGCTTTGTCTACAACATGGACATAAACAATAAACTTCTCGTTGGGAGCAACCTCAAACTCAAATGTATCTCTGTTCGCATCCAGCCCCTTGGTAGAATTACTCCAGGTGATTCCGGGTGCCGTAATATCGGTTACGATATTTTCAGTTCTGAAATACTCGATGTAGTCGATGCCGCTCAAATCGTCTGTGGAGGTTGCGGAAACCTTTGCAGCGCTGTTGGACCAACGGCCATTATAATCAATAGCGGTACGGACCCCATCGCCTTTAGCAGTCGCCCATGTTTCCGCCCAAGATTTATCTGCAAATCCCTCAATTGTCAAAGAAACGTTCGGCGCAGTCTTATCAATGGTAAACTCCGTAGGTGCCACAGAAGTGCCGTAATCTACGCCGTTATTGGCATTACCAGCCTTGTCTAAGCATTTGACATCGAATGTGTAGTTTGCATTGGCACTGAAAACCATTCTAAGAGTATAAGAATCCTCGCCCTTATTGTCTTCATTATTCTTCCAGTTCTCCGGGTCCTTTGCATATGCGGCATAATCCGGGATATCTACATCCTTTCCATCTGCATTCTTTGCAGTTACTGTTACATCAACTTTTTCAGCATCAAAATTGTGCTCGGTGATATCGATTGTAATCTCTCTATCATTCTTGAAGTATTTATCGTTCAGTGCACTGTTGTTATCAAAAGATACATTAATTACGGGCGATGTATCATCATACACAAAACCATCCGATGACGCATAGGTAATGTTGCCAGCCTTATCGACCACCTTTGTGTATACGACATAGTTATTGTTTCTATTAAAGGTTACGGTGGTTCCTGTAGTCCAATCGGAGTCTTTCAAAGCCTTTACAGAATCAAGCGTCATTCCAACATTACTTACATAATACGAGACATTTTCAATACCGCTATTGCCTGCTGCATTTGTGCCCGATTCATCTTTAGCAGTAATAGTAACTGTCTGTGTGGTATTAAAGAATCTGTCATATGCGTCGAAGGAAATAATGTTTAAGAACGATTCCCAAATGTTATCCTCATTAAGCTTCACAGATACAGTCGGAGCGGTTTTATCAATATTGATGTTGCCGACCGGAATCTCACCGGTATATCCTCCGCCTATTCTATCCTCTTTCAGGAATACTTTGTAATCGTGCTTGCTGTCAGTAATTTTGATTTCAGAAGCGAAGGTGTCATCATTTTCATCGGATGTAGCAATTTTATAGCCCTGCTTTGGCTTAATAATGACATCATAGTTGTACCAACCGTTAGTTGTGGCAGCTTCCGTGCCAGGGTCGCTAGCCTTTACAATGGTAAACGGATCTTCAGGTGTTTCAAGATTGGAAATTACAAATTCAAAAGAAGTTAAATGTGCATTAATTACATAATTAGAAGCATCTTTGCCACGCAAGCTCGCTGTTGCGGTGTATTTACCGGGACGCTTTTGTGCACCGTCGACTTTAACGCTTACAACGTCACCGGCAAAAATCTCGCGATCATTTATTACAGCGGTAGGCTGCAGATTTCCATTATGGGTAAGCTTTTCATCGGGCCAAGTGATAGTTACTTCCTTGGGATTGATAGTAAACAACTGAGTCTTATTGGACTTAATGACATAGTTGTCCTTATCGGTTCCGCTCAAAATAGCTTCAGCACGGTGTTTGCCGGCACTTTTCGTTGTTTCACCAGATACCAAAACAGTTACATCGTCTTCATTGATAACGCCGGAAGTAATTGATGCAGAAGGCTTTTGATCTTGCGAATTATAAATCAGAGTAGTATCAGACCATGTAATGGTGACCTCTTTTTGATAAATTTCAAAATCGTAGGACTGAATCGCCTCTGCCCATACAGCATTTGCACCGCACACAACCCTTACAGTGTACTTTCCTGCCTTGGAAGGAACACTTGTATCCCAGTTGAGTCCGCCTCTTTCAGCGTATTCGATCTTAACAGTTGAATAATCGCCTTTATCAATATTATACTCCGGAGTCGCTGCTGTTTCGCCATAGGTCCAGCTTGCAATGGAAAGAGTAATCTTTCCGTTTTCCTTTTCCTTAGTTGCAATAGCTGCGACAGTACTTACAGCAGAAGTATAGCTTTCCGTTTCACTTACGCGCGCATAGAAGTAGTATGTTTTACTACCTTCAAGCCCGGTAAATGTTGTGCTGCTTTGCCAGTTCGTCACCTTGGAAGGATCGTCTTTATCAGCCTCATCGACAACATAACCATACTCCACAGCACCATCGCCCACCGTAGGAGTGACTTCTTTTAGAGTAATTGATGTTTGTGTGGCTTCACCGGAAATCGAAGGTGCCTCAATGCTGCTGTGGGCTTTACCGACAGCAACCTTAATAAGCACGTTATCAATGGTGTTATAATTATCTGTGTCAGAAGGTGTAAATGTTGCTTTAAAGGTATTTTCTCCAATTTCGCCTACAGATTCGGTTTCATCTTTCCAAGTAAATCCTGCGGGGAGGGCAACATCAGCCAAAGTCTGACCGTATTCCGCTGTCAATTCTGTAGGTACAGTAAATACCGGGGTCCCTTTAACAATCGAAAACTCAACAAATGCAGTGGTTCCAGATACGGTAATGCTTGCGGTATATGAACCAACAGCCTTAGGCTCAGCATTGTATGTAATTTCTGGAGCATCGTTACCGGTAGCAGTTTTCCACTCAACTGCGCCATCAATCGTCGCTGCCTTTACAGTGCCATCATACTCCAAATTGGACGGAGCTGCGATTGTGATGGATACCTTTCTTCCCTCTAAATTACAGGTTCCTGCACTGCCGCAAGTTGCAACAAGGGTTTTATTATCATTTTCAACGCTGTACACGAATCCACCGTGTGCGTGAGGCGGATTGCAAATTAAGCAATCGGCATCACCATCACCTTGGTTATGAACCAAATATGCATTCTCAATGTTACTGCGAACGCACTCGTCATTATCGCAGACAAGATAGTGCTTACCATCTTCCTTGGAATTGTCAAACCATTGTAATTTGCCGCTGCAATTTGTCTCCTGGCAATTGCCCCCTGCCTCGAAAGGCAGAGCAAAAGCCGTTATTGTTGACATCGGGACCATTGCAATCAACATAATTACGGCAAGCGTTACGGCTAGCACTCTATCGAGCAGCTTAGTTCTACTTTTGTCCATAATCTAATCTCTCCTAACATTTGTTTTGTGTTTTATATAAATGTAATTGATTCCATTCAACATGCAGTGCATCCCAAATGAAAACAAAAACATGGAAACAAAAAGGAAACAAACCGTTGTACTCCACCTTAGAAAGCGAACAACTATAAACGCAATCAGTGAAACAAACATCATCGCATCCATAATTACAGCCTCTTTATTTTGGAAGAAGTGTATTAGTCCAAGTTTTTTCAGTTCTCCATATCGCTCATTGAATGATGGACTGCGGCGCCTTGACCTGTTAATTTTAACCACCATTCTGACAGTTGAAATAAATGCAATCCAAAATAAGGCGCCATCCATATATATTGGTATTTTTGTGCTAGTCTTAATTTCGTTGACAATAGGCATCAAAAAAACTGAAAGCGATAACGCTATTAATGCTATGGTATAATAGCGTAGCATTTTTTGCTGACGGCAGTAAGATCTGCGTGCCCAATCCATCAGATCACCTCTTTGGTGTGGACAAGCATTACCTCTTCAATCATTTCGAGCTGTTTGCCACTGGAATGAGCAGGAAACTTACGGGGCAAAGATGCAAGAGGTGCTGTTGCATTGTCGTCGACCAGCAGGCCCGTTGTTTCGGAACCGAGAATGCTGGTTGCCTCATCAAGCATGCCTGTTGCTTCCGATTCAAACCCATCCGCTTTGTTCTCTGTCAACAAACCAGTCTCCGGCTTTCCATCATGGGGAGTTCTTTGCGACTTGTCCGGCTTGCCTAAGTTCGGTATTGTTCCAGTCAGTTTGCCGCGTTCGGCATTGATCCTGCTTTCTTTGTAAGATTTAGTGCCAGTTTTTTCGTTCGCTGCGCGCATCTTCGCAATAGATTTTTTCGCTGTTCTGCCTGAAAGATCACCGATAACTGTCGGAATCTTGAAGAACAGCCAGAAAAACACCGCAAGGACTAAACACGCACCGGCAATCACGAAAGAGATAACTGATAGGGTCTGCAATGTTTGTGCCATCTCTTAATTACCTCCTTGCTGACGTTTTTCGACTTCGTTATACTTTGCATTAATGTTTGCATTGAACGCATCATAACTTGACTTGATCTCATCTTTCAGCTCGTTAACATAGGGCAGGGTGGAAGTAATCCCGTTGGCTTTCTGATTAAGCTCTACCATCATATCAAGGGCTGTTTGCCGTTCAAATCCAACACCAGCCATATACTCGGCCTGGTCGTTTATTAAAAGCATTGTTACATAGTAAAGCGAGATCCTATCATAATTGGCTTCGCTGTCTGCGGCCTTATCAACAGTGGACATTGCTTTATTTATTTCATTGAACAAGTCCGTATAATCCTGCAAGGAATGCTCGGATGTAGTGCTTTGCTTTGTCATAAACTCACAAATGGAATCGTAACAAGCAGCAATTTCTTTTTTATCAAAATTTGCTTGAGCACCTGCAGCGGTTTTGAAAAATCCCTGTGCACTTACCGCTCTACTCTTGAAAGAACCATCATAGTCCGAAAAATAGAGCTTTCCCATGTCGTAGTACATATCTGCAATTTCGGGATTGGTGATGTCTAACAAATCGGCTTTCGATTCAATCGTATTACCGACCTTGGTTATTTGATCATTTGATGCGCCGTTGTTTTTGTAATACTCAATTAACTTATTATAAGCGTCCACACGCTCCGGATAAATTTCAACCGCAGCAAAGTATTTTGATGGGTCAGAACTGGCGAGATTTGCATCGTAGTCCTGATTATTAACATTTGTTGCTGTTATATTGAGTACTAGTCCAGCGATTGCCATAATCGCAGACATGCCGATTGCAACAATAAAAGAAATAAGCTTTCTTCGTTGTTTCTTTTTAAATCCCTTTGTAATAAGCTCCGGATGCTCCAAATCATAAAGCAAATCCGCACAGCTTTGATAGCGATTTTCTGCTGCTGGCTCTACGCAACGGTCAATTATTATTTCAATGCCTTCGGACAGCTCTGGATTCCATTGGCGAACTGAAGCATACGGCTCTCCATTCCTGGGGTCAACACCGGTAAGCAAATGGTGCATTGTCATTCCGAGAGCAAAAATGTCAGATCTCGGATCTGTCTGCCCGCTGTACTGCTCGGGCGGTGCATAGCCCTTCGTACCAAGCACTGTCGTGTCCGCAAGGTTTTGCTCTTTATATTCTCGGGCAATACCGAAGTCGATTATCTTGATGTTGCCCTCCGGCTTGAGCATAACATTCGCCGGTTTCATATCACGGTAAATAATCGGAGGTTTTTGCGAATGCAGATAAGAGAGTGCGTCGCACAACTGCTTTGCCCAGTTTACAACCAGTTCCTCCGGCTGCGCACCGTACTCATTGAGGATCTTATCCAGCGATTCGCCTTCGATATAGTCCATCACGACATAAATTGTCACGCCGTTATCGATAATATCAACAATTCGCGGTAAGGCGGGATGGTCAAGTTTTTTCATCATGTTTGCTTCGGCAAGCAAACTGTTTACAACGATCTCGTCATTCTTTCCGCTGCCTTTTTTTCGGATTTCCTTGACAGCCCACTGTTTGTTTAGGTGCTTGTCCATTGCGAGGTAAACAACGGACATACCGCCGCGACCGATTTCTTTCAGTATTTCATATTTACCGTCGATTACGGTTCCTATCTCAGTCATATGCCCACACCTCACTCCACCTTGATCAGAAGAACAGATATATTATCTTTTTCTTCTCTTTTCTTAACCTGCTCAATCAGATACTTCGCATTGTTGTGCATGGCATCCTTGTTCATCAGATTGATCGGGTTAAGTGACTCGTACATTTCGGCTTCGCTTATTTCATGCCGGAATCCGTCAGAGCAAAGCATATAAGCGCCTTTTTCAGCTTTCCCACAGATAAGCTGCGGTTCAACTACCTTAGAAGCTCCAATACATTGGAGAAGGAGATTGCGGCGTTTGTCAGTCCTTGATTGCTCAAGGGTCATGGTTCCACGGCTAATTTCCCTTGCCACAAAGGTTTGATCCGTTGTGAGCTGGGTTAGAGAAGCCCCAATGTGATATACTCGCGTGTCACCAACATGACCAATCACATACTGGTCATCGATGAATAATATTCCAGAGAAAGTTGTGCCCACACCGTCAATGTTATTTTCCTTGCTATACTCAAGAATCTGCACGTTCAGTTCTTTGAGAAGAAGCGACCACTTGGCGCCAATAACTTGCAAATCAACATTGTTAAGCTCGTAAGGGAGCTCTTCGTCAAACCACTTTGCAAATGCTCGGACTACTGTGGCACTTGCGAGTTCTCCTTTTGACAGACCGCCCATACCATCACAGATGACGGCGAGAAGAATTTCTTTTCCGTCCGACTTTGCATGTTTTATTAGGGCACTATCCTGGTTTGTATCTTTAGAGATACCGATATCGGTATCTGCTGTAGCAATAAAATGCATTGATTTACCACTCCTTTCCCACATATAAAGTTAAATAAGAGTTTTAGGCTTTGTACCATTTTTACAGAGTAATTCATATGCAGCATTAACCTTGCGGATTTTGATTGCTCCAATAATCCCAAAAATGATATTTAAAACCCCTACAACTAGCGAAACGCCATCAAACAGCATGAACGAGAAAAATAAGCTATATATGGCAATAGCTACCGGCAACATCCAGTTTTTATAAAACAAGAGCGTGAATGCCGCACCCAAATAGAAAATGACGCTAACAATTGCCAGAATATCGCCAAACAAAAAATCAATTAAGTTTGTCGCAGCGGAAACAAATGAAGACATAATTGCTATGGTAACAAATGCTTTCGTTTTCGGTGATGCATATTGGTAGTAAAAAGACCTGCTAGTTTCCATATGCGCACCTCTCTTTCTGAATGTTAAAAATAAATTCTTCGTTACCTAACTTCAACCTGTCACCATCGTGAATCTCGACTTCCATATAAATTGGGAGTTCATGATTGTTGATGTAAGTGTGATTTTTGGAGTTGAGATCTTTTACGAAGTATTTGCTGCCACGCGTAATAATATCAGCATGACTTCGGCTTACCGCAATATTGTTTGTGACGAAATAGTCAACATAGCTTCTTTCTTTCCCAATCCTAAAAACCGGCTTATTAATGCTGATTGTTTCCTCTGTAAGAACACGAAACAAGGTTGGGAATAGAATATCAGCATCATCCCCGACTAGAAGACCAGTTGCGTCATCGTCAGCATCATTATCAGATAAATGCCCTGTAGCCTCGTCATTATCGTCGGCGTTTAAAAGGCCGGTGGGCTCATCGTCATCTACAAGCAGTCCGGTAGGATCATTCTCGTCATCTACGAGCAGTCCTGTAGGATCATCATCTTCAACTAACAAACCCGTAGGATCGTCATCCCCACTTTTCTCTTTACCAGCGTAGTGGTCGTAATAATGCCGGGGCTTATCTGTCATAAAGCCGCTTTGCCCAGCATTTTGCTTCTTGATTGTGTTTATAACGCTCCTGTCTTCTTTTGCAACAAAGCTCTCAACCTTATTGATATCGAAAGGGACCATTGCCTTAAAGAAATAAATAAATCGTGCAACGAAGTCGTTATCTTTGTTGTCTGCTGGCTTTACCGAGTATGCTATAGACTCAATAAACTCAACCAGATTGAGATTTTGTAATCCGTTTTTCATAGTAGGAATATATATAAACTGGATCTCTTTGGTCACTTCGTTTATATACACATGCTGCAAATCCATCACCAAATTGTTCAGTCCCATGCCATTTGCCTGAAGTTTCTGAACAGCAACGACAATCTGCTCTAGAATGAATAAAAACTCTCTTTTTGTGGTTGGTTTCTTCAATCTCTCATAGAGGCTAATACCTACTGGGCCGGTATATTCAATCAGATTTCTTTTAACCATCTTCGGTTTAAGAAATCCGCGCAAATAAACACGAGAAAACCTATCAAGTTCCTTTTCGTCGATGGATTCACCGATTGAAGTCTTTGCTTTAACCAAAAGCTGGCAATCTTTTGCTTTCGCCTTAAACTTCATGCTACAGCGCACCTCCTTTGTCAGTGCTTCGGGAGGAAGATAAGAGATTATGAATTGCCTCCTTTGCAATTCTTATCTGGGGAGTCACAAGGGAATCTTCAGAAAAAATCATATAGTTTGCAACTGCTGTAATCACCAGATAAACATAAGGTTCTACATCTTCCTTGCTGCAATTCAATCTTTTTGCAACCTGTTCTGCATAATGTCCGTATCTTTTGGCCAACCTACCAAGAGCAGGTTTCATTTTGTCTTTGTATTGACTGCTTGCGCACACAGTTACGAGGAACCTCATCGTAGGGGCCATTTCATCGGCTCTGGATTGCAAACGCTTCATCATAGTATCTAAATCATCGATATCATGCAGGGCACCAGGAATTAAAGCGCTTTCCACCCTAAGTGCAGCCTCTTCTGCGCAAGCAATAACCGCCTCATCTTTACTCTCGAAATAATAGTACAACCCAGCATTTTGCAGCTTCAATGCACTGCTCAGGTTTCTTGTTGATGTCGAGGTCAGTCCCTTTTCGATGAAAAGGTCGAGACAGATATTGATGACTTCCTTTTTGCGATCATTTTCCATGCTTTTAATTCTTCACCTTTTCGTTTCTAAACACATATGTTGTTCTGATATCAAGCGCTTGCTTGGTGGGTGCGTAAAAAAATTTGTCCTTACTTTGCGTAGAACTCAAAGTTCTACACCAAAGCTCTACAAACCCTTGTATTTGCTTGACTTTGAGGACTTGTTGACCATTATTTTGACCACAATGGATCGCTAAGCTCAAGCAGATAAGGTAGCCAGCTTTTCAAGCTGGTTTCTCTTCATTTCCAATGAGGAATGTACATATGTGTTAAGAGTAACGCTTACATTCCCATGCCCGAGGATTTCGCTGAGAGACTTGACATCTACACCGGCTTCTACGCAGCGTGTGGCAAATGTATGTCTCAAGGCGTGGTAGTTCACGGAGGTAATTCCGCAATCATCAAGAATCTTATGGTAGCGGTACTCAAATGTACGGGGCTTAATGAATTCGTTTGTCCCGGTCAAAAGAAAGCCTTTGCTGGATAGAGTTTTCAGTTTAAGCAGTATTGGCAGCAGTGTAGACGAAATAGGAATATCGCGTTTGGACGCTTTGGTTTTTGGGGTGTCTATAACCAATATTGTAGAACCAGCGGAACTGCTGCTTCTAATTCGTGCGACAGTATGCCGGACATGAATAACTCTTTTATTCATGTCAATATCATTCCATGCAAGGCTGCAAATCTCGCCGATTCTCAGCCCGGTGTGAAGCGAAATATATATCCCGGCACCTGTCAAGTCGAGGTTGTTTAGCAGCGAGGCTTCCAGTTTTTTCTGTTCCTCTGCGCTTAGAATGGACAATTCTGTTTTATCCGCCGGGGGCTTACAAATAGGAGTCTTCAATGGCGAGCAAAGTTGCTCACTAACCGCATATTTTATGGCGGCATTGATTACCAACATGATGCTCCTGACATAAGAGGCCGATAATCCGCCGGAGCCGTCGACTCTACCTCTTGAAATTTTCTCATTCAGGAATGTGTTGATCCTCGTTGCTGAGAGTTCATTGATTTTAGTCTGTCCAAGTTCGGGCATGATGTGTGTGTCAATAAGGTTCTGATATTTGTTAATCGTCCCGCCCTTTAAGCGCGCCCGATTATTATCCATCCATAAATTCAGCACCTCACCAAATGTTTTCCCTTGACCTTTTGGTGTGGCCAGTTGTAATGGATGGCTAATGATAGCGGCCATCTTCTCTTTTACTTCCTTATAGGTTTTCCCGTATACTGAACCGTAGATAATACAGCCATCCACAGCGCGTCCTTTTTTATAACGCCCCTCCCATCGTCCATCTTTTCTTTTGCGAATGTTATCGCCACGTTTTGCCATGTCATTTGAGCTCCTTTCGACTCATATTTCGATAAAAATGTCACCACCCTAATTATAAAATGGGAATATTACGATATTACAAGCGCAAGCATTATCAAAGAACCAGGATCGCTGACCCCTAATACAGACCCAATTCGGCATTAAAATTCTAATTTTTACCGTACTTTTTTGAAAAATTAGTCCGTGAATCAACCGTTTACAGTAAAGAAGTCAAAGAATTATGCTATAAATCATTGACTTTTCGGGTGAAAAGTGGTACAATGAGTCGAAACAGGTGGAGTAGTGTCGTACTTTCGTGAAGGTAAGAACTTTGAGTTCTACGCAAAGTAAGGGGCTGATCGCCCCTTAAAATTTTACTCGTAAATCAAAACCTCCGGCTAAGCCGGAGGTTTGATTTGGCCCTATAAGGGCCTATTGCTGGCAAGCCCCTCAAGGGGCACTGAATTTTATTTCACTTGCATTTTCTGCCCTACAGCCCGTAAACGGGCGATTTATGTTCTACTTGTGGCTAATTCTTTTATCAAGCCTTCTACTTGTAGCTCGCTTCGCTCGATGCTTAAAGCTAAAGCTTTTACCGGGTGCCTCCACCGGCAGAGCCGGTGGTTTCCGTATCCAAAAATTAGCGAATGAAGCTGTTTGAGCCTCATTCGCTTTTCCCTTTTATACACCAAAATACTTTAGGCATCTTTTGAGTGGTTTTGCATACTCCTGAATACGCTTATAGGTCGGATGCTCCTTGACCTCGCCGGTTTCCACTTCCATTCTGACCTCAACCGTCAGTGGATTTGTTTTTCCCGTGACAAGAGGACCACCGTCTCGACAGTTGTTTCAGTTTCCAAGGGAAGTTCTTTCACTTCCTCACCATCAACAGGCACAGGAAAATTGAATACGATCTTCTTTATCCAGCTTCCGTCTTTCCTTTTCTCCGGGAACATCTCAATTGTCAACGCCAATCTGAAATTGTAAGAAAACGCCGAAGAAATTTTGTAGTTTTTCGGCGGGGAGGGGGGTAACAAAAATCAGGTGCTTCCTTGCTCAAAAAGAGTGTTCACGATTTGCTGTTTCTGGCGCATAAATTCCTTGCGCTCCTTCAGGCGGTAAGACTCGCCCTTAATGTTAATCACAGTGCAGTGATGCAGGACACGATCTAAAATAGCGGAGGCGATGGTGACGTCGGCGAAGACCTCGTTCCACTGGGAGAAGGTCTTGTTGGAGGTAAAGACGGTGGACGTTTTCTCATACCGTCTGGCAATGAGTTGGAAGAACAGGTTTGCACCCTGGATGTCCATGGGGAGGTAGCCAATCTCGTCGATGATGAGCATCTTGTACTTGGCCAGGATCTTGAGTTTGTCCGGCAGGCGGTTCTCAAAATGAGCCTTTTTCAGTTGCTCAATAAGCTGGTGGCAGTTGATGTAGTAGGTAGAGAAGCGATGCTTTGCCGCCACAAGGCCCAGGGCGGAGGCCAGATGAGTCTTGCCCACACCTGGTGGTCCAAGGAATACCACGTTCTCCCCATTCTCCAGGAAGCGCATGGTGGCCAGCTCGTCGATTTGGCGCTTGTCGATGGAGGGCTGGAAGGAGAAATCGAAATCGTCCAGAGTCTTCTTGATGGGGAAGCCGGACATCTGAATCTGCTTCTCATAAGCCCGCCTCCGTTTGGATTTGGCTTCCTCCGCAAAGATATGGTCCAAAACATCCACAATATTGAGGTTTTCCGCCACAGCCCGTTCCAGGTAATTGTCCAGGATTTCCAGGGTGTTCTTCATCTTTAAGGCTTCCAGGTTTTCCCTCAGCCTGTCCATGGTAAATTCACTCATACAGCACCTCGTCATATCTGGATAAATCGGAAGGTTTCAAGGGAAAATCAATCACTTTACCCTGCTCTAACAGAACATTTTCCGCATCCATCGTCTGTTTCAGCGTAAGCCTTCTATAGTGCTGAGGATTGACAACCATGTCCTTTCTCTGATACGATATTCGATGCAGAGCAATCTGCTTTCCCTCATAGTAGGCGGCCAGCATACTGTCGAGGGCCACGACTGCCACATCTTTGCAGATGTACTCCGCTGGCACGGAGTACTGATTCCCGGCGTAGGAGATGAGGCAGTCTTTTTGCACTCGCCTCAGGTTGATTTTGTCGATGATGTACTCACGGGTAAGAGGACTCAACCCCTCTTTTTGCAGCCGCTCAAAGGGAATCTCGTTCGTAGTGGCGTGTACTTTCCCGTTCACCTTGTTGCACCAGGCCAGGGCTTGTCCGTTCAAGTCTGCCAGGGAGTTGTACTTGATCCCCACCATGAAATTATCTCTCACAAACTGAACCGTCCGCTCCCCTTTCCCCTTGGTCTGACCTCGGTAGGGCCGGCACAGAATGGGCTTGAATCCGTAGAATCCCGCGAAATCCTCGAACTGCCGGTTCAGTGTGGAGTCCTCCTGCTTCAAAAGCCGCTTGATGACTACCTGCTTCATATTGTCGTACAGGATCTCCTCCGGATATCCTCCAAAGTACCGGAACGCGTTCTGATGGCACCGAATCAGTGTGTTTGTGCTCATATCCGTTACAAACTCGATGTACCGCATCCGCGAATATCCCAGGATCATGAGAAAACAGTACAGCTTCTTCCACTTCCCATCCTCATACACCAGATGATCCTCAAAGAACCCCCAGTCCATCTGTCCCTGCTTCCCAGGCATTGTCTCAAACCGCACCGTTGCTTTCTCATTCAAGTCCATCTTCCGGCTGCTCACATATGCCTTGACAATGCTGTATCCCCCGTCAAACCCCATCTCCCGCAGTTTCTCCAGAATCCGCAGCGCCGAATACGGCGCCTCCTCCAGCCACTCGTCCACGATCTGCTTGTACGGATCCATTTTCGTGGGCTTCGGTTCGCTTAATGTGTACTCCGGCTTCTGCGGCGACTCCGCGTACCGCTTCGCTGTCCGTGGATCCATGTGGTACTTCCGTCCCAGCTCCACATAGCTCAGCCCCTTTTGTCTATCGCTTCGGATGTCCATCCACTGTGCTCCTTTCATTTCCTGACTCCCTTTCCGGGCTCTTTCTTGCCCTGATTGGGAGTCTATCTTTTTTTCCTCCTCTCCGCCACAAATCTACATTTTTTCCTCGGCGTTTTCTTACATTTTATCACTGGCGCTGACACCAAAACGGAGAAAGATCGTCCAGTTTTTCTATCAAACCAGTGCAACAGCATCAGTTCACTGATGCGCATCGGCGTTCCGCATAAGCTCCCATAATCAGCGACAGAACTTTTTCCTCGGTTTCCGGCCGGTCCACCGCTGAAAACTGGATGACCGCTTTGTACTTGCCATACTGCTTCGTAAGCATACATTGGCTCATTGCAAATGTATTTTCCCGTTGTTCCATATTGTTTCTCCATTTCTGTCAGAAAACAAAACAGCTGCACGGGAACCCAATCCGTGCAGCTGTTTTATTATGACTTTATTCTGTTGCCATACGCTCTATAGCCCCTA
>OJOF01001429.1_pt1 | contig 18244 bp, 16 predicted proteins | sample 1598181 | NCBI WGS metagenome assembly OJOF01 (sample SAMN01915226, study PRJEB22387) | human gut metagenome | isolation source: stool | host: Homo sapiens | place: USA
AGGCGGCGGTGCAGGAGAACAAAAAGAAAAAGGAGCTGCAGGAGAAGATGAAGCATCTCCACGAGGGAGGCTGCCCCGGCTCCCGGATGCGGATGCTGGAACAGCCGGAGGCTGCCGAAAGCGCAGCTTCTGCCCCCGTGCAGCCAGTTTCCCGCCTGCGCAACTGGCCGGTGCAGATCAAGCTGGCACCTGTCCATGCGCCCTACTTTGCAGGCGCAAAGCTACTGATTGCAGCGGACTGCACGGCCTATGCCTACGCCAATTTCCATCAGGAGTTTATGCGCGGCAAAGTGACTCTCATCGGCTACCCGAAGCTGGACGCTGTGGATTACAGCGAAAAACTGACCGAGATCCTGCGCAGCAACGACATCCAGAGCGTGACCATCCTCCGCATGGAGGTGCCCTGCTGCGGCGGTTTGGAGATGGCCGTAAAAAAGGCACTGCAGACCAGCGGAAAGTTCATTCCGTGGCAGGTGGTCACCATCTCCATTGACGGAAAAATTCTGGATTAAAAGTACAGGGCAAACGATATGTACCCAGTTTTCTGGACACTGGATCAAAATTGAATCATTAAGAATCCATCATGGATGCTTCTCTGAATTTATAGCAATTCAACTTTTCAATGCAACAGCAACAACGTTGAATTGCATATCGCAAATATGCTTTTTGAACGTTGCGCTAATTTCTTGACTTGCGATAGAGGGGAGGCATCCATTTTGTTTTCGCTTGGATTCTGCTGTTATTGTAATAGTCAATATACTCGGCAATCGCCTTGGAGAAGGCTTGAAACGGGATTCCATTGACTTTGAGAACGAGAAAATCAGCATTCAGCATACGGTTGTGACCGCAAAGGTCAACGGAACGGTAACGGAAATCGCACGAGATAAGACAAAAACAAAGTCGAGTTGCCGGACACTTCCCCTGATTCCTGCCTGTGAGCAGATGCTCAATAAAATGAAAAAGGAGCAGGAGCAGAACCGGAAGGTCTGCGGCAAAAGCTATTGCACCGATTATCTTGACTATATCTATAATCAATCTGCCAATCTATATGCCCAATAGCGGCCATTTCGCACTTTGGCGAGCTTTCCTTCTTTTGTCAAAGTATTCAAGACTCGACTTGCAGTGGCAGGAGAAACATTGAGAAGATTCTGAACATCGACGTTCTGGATAATATGGTTCGTGCGGAGAAAAGCTGCAATCTTCATCCAACGCACTTCTTCTTTACTCTGTGCAACAGGCTGTTCGTTGATTGCTTCGTTCAAAGCCTCTTTGATAATTCCCAGCATAAACTCGATAAAAACAGTTCCTTCCCCCTGTGCGTTAGACTGATTGATTGCTGCGTAATACTCGGCCTGATGGTCGTGAATGATGGATTCGATTGGAAGCCATGCAAACAAGGGGTTCCACTTTGACAGCAGAAGTGTGTACCAAAGCCGCCCAATACGACCGTTGCCATCCGCAAATGGATGGATCACCTCAAATTCATAATGGAAGACGCAGCTCTTAATTAAAAGCGGTAAAGGACTGTTTTCTGTCCACTGAATCAGTTCCTCCATCAAAGAGGGAACATACTGAGGCAGGGTGCCGAAATGGAGGACATTACCCTTGCTGTCTACTACGCCGACAGGACGGGAGCGAAACTCGCCAGCCTCCCGGACAAGACCCTGCATCATCGTCCGATGTGCAAGCAGAAGATCATCCATCGAATATGGATTCAACTCTGCGAGATGGTCGTAGATTTCGTAGGCGTTTTTTACTTCTGCAATGTCTTTTGGAGGGGCAAGCACACGTTTTCCAGACAGAACAGCCGTCACCTGCTCCAAAGAGAGTGTGTTCTGCTCGATAGCCAGAGAAGAATAAATCGTTCGGATGCGATTCTGGCGGCGCAGAATCGGACTTGTGGAAAGATTCTGGGTGGAACTGATTTTGCCTACCAGTTCGCTGATTTCCATAGCCTCTGAAAGAGCTGCTTCTGTGATTTCAAATGGCGGTTTCTTGTTTCGCACGGTGTATACCTCCCATATCATTTCATCTATCATTCATCAATCAAAATTTTGAAAAAATGATAGATGAAACGAGACTATTGTTCCATACGGCGGCTTGAGCAGCAAAGTAAAGCCCTCTGCGGTTTGCAGTTTTATTGAATATCCGTGCTCCAAACTGTGTTTTTTATGTAGCCCCGATGGGAAAGCGGATTCGGCCCGACTTTCTGAGTCAACATTTCCCGGATTTTCTGGTCGCACACCAGATGAAGCGTATCCGCTTTCACGATCTGCGCCATAGTTGTGCCAGTCTGCTCTATGCCAATGGCGTGAGCCTGAAGGAAATCCAGGAGTGGCTGGGTCACAGTGACATCAGCACAACAAGCAACATTTATACACATCTGGATTTCTCCAGTAAGGTGTCCTCGGCGAATGCAATCGTCAATATCTTCCCAGAAAACACCAAAGTATAAGAAACTGAGCAGAAAAAGAAAAACAGCCCAAAATCTTTCGATTCTAAGCTGTTTTATGATGGAGTGCCGATGGTGGGACTCGAACCCACATGGTTTCCCGAACGATTTTGAGTCGTTTGCGTCTGCCATTCCGCCACATCGGCTTATATTCAATTTTGGGACATTAGTACCGGTTTCTGAAGATTGGAGGGATGTTCAGGAGGGATGTAAGAAATCCTGCTTCGACAAACCTTCAAAATTCAACGCACACTCGTGAATTTCTCACGCAGACAAGAAAAATCACGAAGCGGATTTTGAGTCCCCCTCGTCTGCCATTCCGACACACCGGCGTATGTAGAACGGTATTATTATAGCGGATTTTCCGTCCAAAATCAAGACGCTATTCCCTTTTGCAGAAAAAAGAATTTTTCGCCTTCCCTTTCCGGGGATTCCGTGGTATCCTTACAGCAAAAAAAGTCTGGAGGTTCCTATGAATCACACGTTTTCTGCTCCCGTTACCGCTGCACAGCGTCAGCGGGACACTCTGCTGGGCGCGCTGGTGGGGCTGGCGCGCTCCACGGTCAATGAACCCAAAACGGAGGACACTGACCGCATACTGGCTACCGGTCTGCGGCTGGCGGCTGACCCCGAGGCCACCGAGAGCGCGCTGCTCCGGATGACTGGCATCGTTGAAGCCGAGAAGCACCGGGTGGCTCCCAACTGTGCTGCCTGTGCTATGCCCTGCGGAAACACCAGCAATTATGACCTTGCCCGTTTGTGGGGCGCGCCCGCAGAAATTTGTGCCCTGAAAGTTCGACTGCTTTCTGCGGTCTGCGTCCTTGCCGGACAAAAAACGACGGCACAAATCCAGAAGGAGATCTGCGATGATCTATTTGTGCTGGCAGAGGACTGGGATGCTGAACTGCTGCTGTCCATCGTCACACGGGCCGAGGGACTGTGCGTCCAGCAACTTTTCCAGAAACAAAAAAGCATTTCCTGCCTGAAAACGAACCTTTTTTCACAAAACCTCTTTACAAATGCGCCGCAAAAAACTATTATATAGTTATATGCTGCTGTTTGATGCAAAGTTTTTCTACCGGTGCATTCCGGTATTATTCCCACACGCAAAACGATATGAGAAAGAAGGTAGAATCCATGTCAGTGAAAAAGCCTGTCGTTCCTGCCGCTGCAGAAGCTCCCGCAGCCGAGGCAAAGCCCGCACGCAAGACCGCAAAGTCCGCTGTCAAAACGGAGAAAGCTCCCAAAACGGAAAAGACCGCCCACAAGGGCCGTCCCCCGCTTTCCCCTGAGATCTACGTTGAATTTGCCGGCAAGCAGTATAACATCACCGATCTTGTGGACCGCGCCAAGGCCGATTACCGCCTGACCCACAAAGTGGGCGTGCAGTCCTGCAAGATCTACGTCAAGCCTGAGGAAGAGGCCGCCTACTATGTCGTCAACAAGGTCGGCGGCAAGCTGCCTCTGTAAAGGCTGCGTTTCTGTTTTTCACCGCACAGAAAAAGACCAGAGCTGTTCTGCCAAGTGGCAGTTCAGTTCTGGTCTTTTGTTTTACAATGTTACAAACCCATACGCTCTTCCCTGACGCGGAACGCGGGCTCTTACTTCAGGAACTTGTGCACGGCGCGGGCCACGATGCCGCCCAGGATGCCGGAGACGAGGAACTCAGCCACGCCCTGGACACCAACCAGCAGCACAACGAACATCAGGGGGTTGGCAGCGCCCTTAACGGACACCAGGTTCTGGACATAGTCGCAGTTGTAGAACGCCAGCACGATATAGCCCATGAAGAACAGGGTGTTCAGGGCCGGAGCGCACATGGCGCTGACGATATAGCTCCAGGTGCGGCTCTTGTCCAGCTTGCTCAGGCCGTTGAAGATCAGGCCCACACACACGCCCATCAGCACACGCATGCCCACGCAGAGGATAAAGGTGTTGACAGGGCTGACCTGAAACAGAGCGCCGGTCATGGCGGAAGCACCGGTAACGGCATCATAGAAGCTCACCGCGCCGAACACGCCGCCCAGCACAGCACCGGCCACGGGGCCCATGGTGATGGCACCCACCGCAATGGGCAGGGTCAGGAAGCTCATGTAAAGCGGGCCCATGGGCACACTGCCCAGGCCGATGGCCTTCATTACAAGCTCGATGGCGACCAGCAGTGCCAGTCGGGTGAGAGTGCGAAGATCGTTGTTTTTCATAATTCAGTTTTCCTCCTGCTGCCGTTCCGCCCTATACGTCGGATACGGCGCAAATCTGGTTTTTTCTGTCAGGGAATCTATAAATAAGCGGGCAAGCCCACCTTATTTATCACAGGGAAATTTGATGTCGGCGCTCCGCCGGGCCACGGTCAGCACACGGCTGACGGCCACGGAGGTATCCAGCATCCGGCTGCACAGCTCCTGGTCACCGCCCTCGATGGCCTTGGCAAAGGCGTGGAACTCCGCCGCCTGCCGGGGTCTGCCGCCGTTCAGGTTGAAGTGCTCTTCCTTGCCCTGATTGGGGTGGAAGGTCACGCCGCCGCACCAGTTGGCCGTGGATTTCTGCAGGATATAGCCCTTTGTGCCCTGGATGACATACCGGGCAGGCGCACCGCAGTCCTTGGCGGCCATGCTGACTGCCTTGAAGCTGTTGTACTCCATGGTCAGGATACCGCTGGTGTCGATGCCACGCTCCATGTTGGCCAGGTAGTGCACCTGATTCGGCTCACCGAACAGGCCCACGATATAGCTGATGTTGTAGACATTCAGATCCATCAGGGCACCGCCCGCACACTCCGGGTCAAAGGAGACCGGCGTTTCCCCGGCACAGAAGGCATCGTAGCGGCTGGAATACTGGCTGAAATTGCACTGCACCAGCTTCACCCTGCCGATGCGGGGCAGCAGCTCCCGGATCTTGTTGTAGTTTTCGAGGTACTGGGTGGTCATGGCCTCAAATAGGAACACTTTTTTGCGGCGGGCCAGCGCCGCCAGCTCCTCGGTCTGGGCAGCGGTGCAGGCCATGGGCTTTTCCACAATGACATGCTTCCCCGCTTCCAGCGCCACCTTGGCATAGCGGTAATGCTGCAGGTTGGGCACGGCCAGATAGATCACATCCACCCACTGCAATAATTCAAAATAGTTCGTGGTGTGCTGGGGAATGCCGTACTGTTCGCACATCTCGTCGGCCACCGGCGCACTGCGCTGGGTGCTGCAGAGTGCCTGCACCGTAAAGGGGCAGTCCGGCCCTGCCAGCCAGGGCAGAAACTCCCGCACGATCATCCCCGTGCCCAGGATCCCTAGTTTCATTGTTCTCTCCATCCTGTTTCGTCGTCAGCCGTTTTTGTTCTTCTCCTCGCGGCGTTCCCGGCGCTGGGAGCGGGGACGGCGGCCCCGGCGGAAATTGTTGTTCGGGTTCCGCCGCCTGCCCCCGGCGGCATAGTGCGGCTGAGGTGCATTCATCTGGTACAGCAGTGCCAGCCCCTTCAGCAGCAGCTCCGGGTCGTAGGTCAGCGGATGGCGGCAGAGCGGCGTGACATACTTTGCCAGCCCGCCCGTGACCACCAGGGTGGCCGGGCGGCCCAGCTCTTCCTCAATGCGCTGGGTGATGCCGTCCAGCAGGACTGCCGTGCCCAGCACAGAGCCCGAAAGCATACAGCTCTCAGTGTTCACACCAATGGCTGCTTTGGGGGAGCTCAGCCGCACCTGCGGCAGCTGGGCACAGCGCTCCCCCAGAGCCCGCAGGCCGGTGGAAAGCCCCGGGCAGATCACACCGCCCCGGAATACCCTGTTCTCATCCACAACATTAAATGTAGTGGCAGTGCCCAGATCCACGGTGATGACCGGCAACGGGAAGTTCGCCGCAGCGTAAGCGGCATCCACCAGCCGGTCCTTGCCCACGGCATGGGGGTCAGGCACCCCCATGGTCAGGCCTGTGCGGATCTCCGGCGAAACGATGACCGGCTTTTTGCCGGTGTAATAGCGGGCGCACTCAGCCAGTGCCCCGGTGATCTGGGGCACTACGCTGGTCAGCACCGCGCCCTCGAACCGGATGGGCTTTTCCGGGTGGCGGCGGTGAGCAAACACCTTTTCCATTTCAATGCGGTATTCCGCGGCGGTACGGGTGCGCACCGTATCCATGTGGGCCACAAAGCATACACGTCCGTCCTTGATGCCGCCCAGGGCGACGGTGGTGTTGCCTATATCAATGGCTAAGATCATATTTTACCTTTCCTGCAAAACCTCTCAGGCGCTTTGCTCCGGCTCCCCTGCCAGAGGAGCCGGGTGGCTTGCCTCTCCCGGCAGGAGAGGCGGCAAAGACGCAGACCTTGACGGAGAGGTTTTATTCTAAGTCAAGCTATTTTACCGCATTTTTGCGCTGGATACAAGACCCAACCGAAAGATTTTGTTGTGCTGGCGGTGATTTTGGATTATACTAAAGAGGCAAACCCGCAAAACAGGAGGTTTTTTGGATGGATCTGCAGGGCAAATGCGTCCTTTTGGGCGTTACCGGCGGCATTGCCGCCTATAAAATGGCAAATGTGGCCAGCGCACTCAAAAAGCTGGGGGCGGACGTGGAGGTCATTATGACCGAGAACGCCACCCATTTCATCACCCCTCTCGTCTTTGAGACGCTGACCGGTCACAAATGCATGGTGGACACCTTTGACCGCGATTTCAAGTTCGAGGTCACTCACATCTCGCTGGCCAAAAAGGCGGATGTCGTTCTGGTGGCACCGGCCACGGCCAACGTCATTGCCAAAATGGCCCACGGCATTGCCGATGATATGCTCACCACCGTGGTGCTTGCGGCCAGGTGCCCCAAACTGGTCAGCCCAGCCATGAACACCGGGATGCTGGAAAACCCCATCACGCAGGACAACCTCAGAACGCTGGAGCACTACGGCTTCACGGTCATCCCCTCTGAGAGCGGGGTGCTGGCCTGCAAGGATGTGGGCAGTGGCCGCCTGCCCAAGGAGGATGTGCTCATCGAGTACATCCTGCACACCATCGCCCGGCCCAAGGATCTGGCCGGTGTCCGCATCGCTGTGACCGCCGGGCCCACGCAGGAGCCGCTGGACCCCGTGCGCTACCTGACCAACCACTCTACCGGCAAGATGGGCTATGCCATCGCCCGGGCCGCCGCCATGCGGGGAGCAGAGGTCACCCTCATCCACGGCCACACCGACCTGCCGCCGGTCCGCTTCACCACCGATGTTCCCATTACCACGGCGCAGGATATGTACGATGCCGTGACCAGCCGCTTTGAGGAGATGGACGTGCTGGTGATGGCTGCCGCCGTGGCAGACTACCGCCCCGTGACGGTGGCAAGCGACAAGATCAAGAAAAAGGACGGCGACCTCTCCATCCCTGTGGAGCGCACCGCCGACATTCTGGGTACCATCGGCCCGAAAAAGACCCACCAGTTCCTCTGCGGTTTTTCCATGGAGACCCGGGATATGGTGGAAAACTCCACGGCCAAGCTGACCCGGAAGAATCTGGACATGGTGGTGGCCAACAACCTGAAGGTCGCCGGGGCCGGTTTTGGGGTGGACACCAACGTGGTCACCTTCATCACCCCCGACGGCACCCGGGAGCTGCCCCTGATGAGCAAGGCCGATGTGGCCGATGCCATTCTGGATGAGATTTTGAAGCGCAGAGGTTTATAAAAACTTTTATCCCTCTCCGTCAACCCGGCGGAGAGGGTTGTTTTTGTAAGAAAAAACGTTCACTTTACCCTGCTTTTACAAAAACATTTTTCAAAATCCGGGCAAATCACTTTCCAAAAGTGCAATTTTGATGTATTCTATTCCTATCCGCTGTTCAGGACCACTGTCCGCGGAGGAACCACAAACGAAAGAGGGGTGCGCACAGATATGCTGAAATATCTGTCAAAACGCATCGGGCGTTCCATCCTGACGCTGTTCGTCATTGTAACGCTCGTGTTCTGCCTGCTGCGGCTGATGCCGGTGGAAGGCTACTTTGCAAACTACGAAAAAATGACCGAGGCCCAGATCCAGGCGGGCCTGCAGTCCATGGGCCTGCTGGACCCGCTGCCGGTGCAGGTCGGCCGCTTCTGGTGGAATGCCCTCCACGGCGACCTGGGCGTGAGCCATATTTATAAGGTAAATGCCTCGGTCACCGGCATCCTGGCCAAAAAGCTGCCCATCTCCATCCAGATGGGCGTATTTGCCATGCTGCTGAGCCTGGTCATCGGCATTCCCATGGGCCTGCTGATGGGCCGGTTCAAGAACCGCTGGCCGGATAAGATCGGCACCGCCATCATCGTGCTCATTCAGGCTGTGCCTGCTGCCGTGTATTACCTTTATATTCAGATGTACGGCACCACCGCCCTTGGCGTGGGCCTGCTGTTTGATGCCTCCGACTGGCGGTACTGGGTGCTGCCGGTCTGCTCCATGAGCCTGGGCAACGTGGCATTCTACGCCATGTGGCTGCGCCGCTACATGGTGGACGAGAGCAACAAGGATTACGTCCGGCTGGCGCTGGCCAAGGGCGTGAGCGAGAGCAACATCGCCCTGCGCCACATCTTCCGCAACGCCATGGTGCCGCTGGTGCAGTATATTCCCTCTGCCTTCCTGAACACTGTGGTCGGCTCCATCTACATCGAGAGCCTGTATTCCATCCCCGGCATGGGCGGCCTGCTGGTCACCTGCGTCCAGCGCCACGACAACACCATGGTGCAGGGCATCGTGCTGCTGTACGCCTGCGTGGGCATCATCGGCCTGATCCTGGGCGATCTGCTCATGGTGCTCATCGATCCCCGCATCAGCTTTGGCAAGAAAGAAGGTGGCCGATAATGCTGTTCCACATGAAAGATCACAAGGCAGCTGTTCTGGAAAACGACCTGAACAAGCTGCAGAAGGACGGCCCCGCCGCTTGGGCCGACCTGCCCGAGGACGAGCTGTTCACCCCCGCCGGGTTCAGCGAGGAGCGCGCCGAGGCCACCTCCTACTCCAATTACAGCTATTGGGGCAGCACCTTCCGTGCTTTCTTCAAGAATAAGATCGCCGTGGCCCTGCTCATTGCACTGGTGTTCGTGGTGGGCTTTGCCTTTTTGCAGCCCTATCTGCCCGGTCAGGCAGATCCCAACCTCTGCCAGGTAGACTCTACCACCGGCATCCAGTTCCGCAATATCGCCCCCGGGGAAGAGGGCTTTATCTGGGGCTCCAATGCCATCGGCCAGGACCTGTGGGCCCGCATCTGGGCCGGTGCACGCACCAGTCTGACCATCGCCTTCTTCGTGGCCCTCATCGAGGCCGTGGTGGGCATCACAGTAGGTGTGCTCTGGGGCTATGTCCGCCAGCTCGATTTCTTCTTCACCGAGCTGTACAACATCTGTGATAACATCCCCTCCACCATCATCCTGATCCTGATCTCCTATGTCGCATCCCCCAGCATCCAGACCCTGATCCTGGGCATGTCCATCACGGGCTGGATCGCCATGGCGCGCTTTATCCGCAACCAGATCCTGATCATCCGCGACCGTGATTACAACGTGGCTTCCCGCTGCATCGGCACCCCCATCCGCCGCATCGTGCTGCGCAACCTGCTGCCCTATCTGGTATCGGTCATCATGCTGCGCATGGCCCTGACCATCCCCGCCGCCATCGGCAGCGAGGTGTTCATCACCTATATCGGCCTGGGCCTTTCTGTGGAAACGCCCTCTCTGGGCAACCTGATCAACGACGGCCGCAAGGTGATGATGCAGGCGGGCCTGCGGTACCAGCTGCTCTACCCCACCATCATCCTGAGCTTTGTCACCATTGCGTTCTACCTCATCGGCAACGCCTTCTCGGACGCTGCCGACCCGAAGAACCACCTGCAGTAAGGAGGGACAGAAGATGGAAAAAAATCAGCTCATCCTTTCTGTAAAGGACCTCAACATCAAATTCAACCTGCGCGGCAAGGTGCTGCATGCCATCCGCGGCATCGACCTGGACATCTACCACGGCGAAGTCCTTGCCATCGTGGGCGAATCCGGCTCCGGCAAGAGCGTGTTCACCAAGAGCTTCATGGGCCTGCTGGATGCCAACGGCTCCATCACCTCGGGCACCATTGATTATTACGGTGCCGATGACGGCAAGCCCATCCGCCTTTCCGACCTGAAAAAGGAGAAGGACTGGCTGAAGGTCCGGGGCCATGAGATCGCCATGATCATGCAGGACCCCATGACCAGCCTGAATCCCCTGAAGACCATCGGCGACCAGATCATGGAAGCCGTGGAGCTGCACCAGCATCTCAAGGGCAAGGCCGCCCGGGAAAAGACCCTGGAATACCTGCGGGACGTGGGCATTGCCGATCCCGAGGTGCGCTTTGCGCAGTATCCCCACGAGTTTTCGGGCGGTATGCGCCAGCGCGTCGTCATTGCCATTGCGGTGGCCTGCAACCCGCAGATCCTGATCTGCGACGAGCCCACCACCGCACTGGATGTGACCATTCAGGCCCAGATCCTGCAGCTGCTCAAGGAGATGCAGGTCAAGTACAACCTGACCATCGTCCTCATCACCCACGATCTGGGCGTGGTGGCCAACATCGCCGACCGGGTGGCCGTCATGTACGCAGGTGACATCGTGGAGATCGGCACCTCCGATGAGATCTACTACGACCCCCGCCACCCCTACACCTGGGCGCTGCTGTCCAGTATGCCCCAGATGGGCATCAAAGGCGAGGATCTGTTCAACATTCAGGGTACACCCCCGAATCTGTTCACCGAGATCCACGGCGATGCCTTTGCCCCCCGCAACCCCCAGGCGCTGAAGATCGACTTTGTCAAGCGCCCGCCCTACTTTACGGTCAGCCCCACCCACAAGGCCAAGACCTGGCTGCTGGACCCCCGGGCCCCCAAGGTGGAACCGCCTGCCGCCGTCAAACTGTTGAAAGAGGAGGGGATGCAGGATGCCTGAAAATCGTGACATTCGCGTTTGCGAAGCAGCGAATACCCCAGTGGAGTGTTCGAGCGAAAGAACGGTCTTGCGCCAGCAAGATGGAGAGGCTTCGCCCCGGCAGGTCCTGCTTGAGGTCAAGGATCTCGAGGTGACCTACGGCTCCGGCCGCAAGGCCTTCAAGGCCGTGAACCGTGCCAACTTTGAAATTTACAAGGGTGAGACCTTTGGTCTGGTGGGCGAATCCGGCTCCGGCAAGACCACCATCGGCCGCGCCATCATGCGCATCCTGCCCACCTCGGGCGGCGAGGTTCTGTACAAGGGCCAGAAGATCAACGGCAAGATCTCCCGCCAGCTGGACCAGCAGGTCATCAAGGAGATCCAGATGATCTTCCAGGACCCGCAGTCCTCCCTGAACGAGCGCGCCAAGGTCAGCTACATCGTGGGCGAGGGCCTGCAGAATGTCCGGCCCGACCTGACCGCTGCCCAGCGGGAGGAGAAGGTCCGGCAGGCACTGCTGGATGTGGGCCTGCTGCCTGAATTCGCCTCCCGCTTCCCGCATGAGTTCTCCGGCGGCCAGCGCCAGCGCATCGGCATTGCCCGCGCCCTGATCGTGGAGCCTGAGTTCATCATTGCCGACGAGCCCATCTCGGCTCTGGATATGTCCATCCGCGCCCAGGTGCTCAACCTGCTGCGCCATCTGCAGAAAGAGCGCGGCATCACCTACCTGTTCATCGCCCACGATCTCTCGGTCATGCGGTACATTTCGGACCGCATCGCCGTCATCCACAAGGGCGATATCGTGGAGCTGGCCGATGCGGAAGAGCTGGTGACCCATGCCATCCACCCCTACACCCGCAGCCTGCTCTCCGCCATCCCCATGCCCAACCCCAGGCTGGAGCGGAAGAAAAAGCTGCTGGTCTACGACCCCGCCATGCACGATTACACGCAGGAGGCTCCCCAGTGGCGGGAGCTGCGCTCCAGCCACTGGGTGCTCTGCAGCGAGCAGGAGGCCAAAGACTGGCTGGCTGAAATGTAAACTTTCTCTTGCGTTTTTTGGCAAAGTTCGCCCTTTGTTTCTTGACATTTCCACCCTGCTCTACTACAATAGCTCTTGTACGTATTGTGTTGTTTTTAACAAACGGACGAAATTTAAGACCCCATTGAATCCGGCTGCCCCGACTGCGGGTGCAGTGACTGCTCAAAGGACAAAGGACAATTTATGACAACATCCAACACCCCGATCTACGCTTCCCAGGCACGTCCCTGGCTGAAATTCTACGATCAGAAGTACATTGACCAGACCATGCCCGCCTGCACGGCGTTTGAGCTCGTCTGCCGGCAGAACAAGAACCGGCTGGGCGAGACTGCACTGGAATACTATGGCCGCAAGTTCACCTACGCTGATTTTATCGTCAACGTCAAAAAGACGGCAGCAGCCCTGCGGGCCGCGGGCCTGAAAAAGGGCGATATCGCCACGGTGGTCAGCGTGATGACCCCGGAGATCATCTTTGCGTTCTATGCCGCCGACATGATCGGCGCGACTCTGAACCTGGTGGATCCCCGTTACAGTGTGGAGGGCATCCGTGAGTACATTGAAGAGGTGGATTCCCACCTGCTGATCTGCCTGAATGTGGTGTATGAGCGCTGCCATCAGGCTGCCAAGCGCACCCATGTGGAGCATGTGGTGGTGCTTTCTCCGGCCGACTCCCTGCCGCTGCCTCTGGCGCTGGGCTACAAAATCAAGAATCTCGACAAGAACAAGTATCATTCCAACGTCATCCACTGGAAGCAGTTCCTTGCTGCCGGGAAGGACGAGAGCATTGCCGCGGAGCCCTATGACCCGGAGCACGCCTGCGTGGTGGTGCACACTGGCGGCACCACCGGCTCCCCCAAGGGCGTGATGCTGACCGATAACAACTTCAACGGCATTGCCATGCAGTTCTCCGCCTGCGACACGCTGTTTTCCAAGGGTCAGTCCCTGCTGAACATCATGCCCCCCTTCATTGCCTACGGCTTTGCCTGCGGCGTACATCTGCCGCTGACGCTGGGCATCAAGGTGGTCATCATCCCCAACCTCGACTCCAATAAGCTGGGCAGTCTGATCTGGAAGTACAAGCCCGAACACATGTTCGGCGTGCCCTCCCACTACCAGCAGCTGGCTGTTGACCCCAAGCTGCAGAACAAGGATCTCTCCTTCATCCGCAACTATGCCGCGGGCGGCGATGCCATCGCCCGGGGTGCCGAGCAGACGGTCAACGACTTCCTGGCCGCCCACAACGTGGAATTCCCCATCGCCAAGGGCTACGGCATGACCGAGGCATCCTCTGCTGCCACCGCTGCTGCCGGACGGAACAACAAGCCCGGCAGCGTGGGCCTGCCACTGGTCAGCACGCTGGTGTCCACCTTTGAGCCGGGCACCGACACGGAGCTGCCCATCGGCCAGCGAGGTGAACTGTGCATCTCCGGCCCCGGCGTTATGAAGGGCTACTACAACAAGCCTGCCGAGACCGCCGCCATCCTGCGCACCCATGCAGATGGCCGGGTCTGGGTGCATACCGGTGACATCGGCTATCTGGACGAGGACGGCTTTGTCTATCTGGACAGCCGGATCAAGCGGCTCATCATCCGCCACGATGGCTTCAAGGTGTTCCCCTCCATGATCGAAAATGTGGTCAGCCAGCATCCCGCCGTGCATCAGTGCTCTGTGGTGGGCTGCGCCGACAAGGATCATGTGCAGGGCCGCCTGCCTTTTGTCTATCTGGTGCTTGACCCTGCGGTTCCCGCCGCCAAGCGCAAGCAGATCATCAAGGAACTGCGCCAGCTCTGCATTGAGGAGCTGCCCGAATATGTCCAGCCCGTGGGGTACAAGATCATCCCCGAAATGCCCCTGACGCTGGCCGCTAAATTTGATTATCGCAAGCTGGAAGAAGAGATCACTCCCCGCGATTATTAAACAGAATAATACACATTGGAAAGGATTCGTGACGACACCATGAAAAAGAAACTGATTGGTCTGGCCCTCTCGGTCGCCATGCTGTTCTCTGTCCTGAGCGTTCCGGCCTTTGCAGCCGCCCCGGAAGAGAGCGCAGACCCCGCTCTGACCACTGAACAGACCGCTGCAGAGGAGGAGAACTGTTTCTTCACCTCCAGCAGCACCGAAGAAGAGAAGGAGCCCAACTCCATCACCTATGTTGCCCTGGGCGACAGCATCTGCGCCGGCATCGGCCTGACAAAGGTGCAGTACGCCACCAACCTCATCGGTGTGGATGTTTCCTTCAACTTCAAGGGCTACCCCGAGGCCTGCTATGTGGGTCAGGTGGCCAAAAGCCTGAACCTCGACCGGGATCATGCCATCAATCTGGGCCTGCCCGGCGTGATGAGCAAGGATATGCTGGAGCTGGTCAAGACCGGCACCATGGCCGAGATGAACACCCTCTCCGGCTGCCAGTACAATTACCCTGAGTTCATCGACTACATCAAGAGCGCCGATGTCATCTCCATCCAGCTGGGCTCCAACGATGCCTTTGTGCCCACCGTGGTCTCCTTTGGCGAGGCTACCAACTGGAAGAGCGCCGACCTGGCTTCCATCGTGCTCAGCGGCAACCTGCGCGACCGCGACCAGGACACTGAGGCTGCACTGAACGAGAGCCTGAAAAAGCTCAGCCTGACCCGCAGCGAGAAGGATGCCGTCTGGAACCTGTTCTTCTCCGGCATGAACAAGATCTGCGAGAACGCTTATCCCGAAAGCAGCAGCAACCTGCGCCAGATCGTGGCGACCGTCAAGGAGCTGAACCCTGATGCCCAGATCCTGATCATCGGTGCTACCAACCCCGTGCCCCTGCTGCCCAGCTGGAGCGAATACTTCAGCAAGCTGAACAACTACGAAAAGCAGCTGGCCGATGTTTACGATGCCACCTACGTTTCCATCCCCTTTGCTCAGACTGAGCTGGATGGCCACCCCACCGTCTCCGGCCACAAGTACATCGCCGACAAGATCGTCAAGGCCATCGAGGCCCAGCAGTAAAATGAAAGAGGAACAACCCTCTCAGTCAAAGCCTGCGGCTTTGCCAGCTCCCCCGAAAGGGGGAGCTTTTTTGATGCCGTAAAGTACAGCACCAAACCTCTCCCCTCGGGAGAGGTGGCATTGCGAAGCAATGACGGAGAGGGTCGTCCTCTCGATGAAAAAAATATTACTTTTCGTAGCTCTGGGGCAGCTCGTTCTTGGGGTCACGGTCCATCAGGGAACGCACCGCCTCGGCGGCGCTCATGCCCTTGTTCACAACAGCGTTCACGGTCTGAACGATGGGCATTTCCACCTGATACTTGGCGGCAAGTTCCAGCGCGGCGGGCAGGGCGTTCATGCCCTCAACCACCATACCCACCTCCTTCACGGCCTGCTCCGGGGTCTCACCCTTGCCGATGAGGATGCCGGCCCGGTTGTTGCGGCTGTGCATACTGGTGGCGGTCACGATCAGGTCACCGATGCCGGCCAGACCGGCAAAGGTGTGGACATTGCAGCCCATGGCCACGCCCAGCCGGGCAAGCTCGGCAATGCCGCGGGTGATGAGGGCGGCACGGGCGTTGTCGCCATAGCCCAGGCCGGTGGAGATGCCCACGCCCAACGCGATGACATTCTTCATGGCACCGCTGAGTTCCACGCCCTTGATGTCCTCATTGGTGTACACACGCATGACGTTGTTGGTGAACACCGTCTGCACGAATCTGGCCGCTTCCATATCCTTGCTGGCCGAAACGATGGTGGTGGGCAGGTCGATCGCCACCTCCTCGGCGTGGGTGGGGCCGCTCAGGGCCACCAGACGCACCCCCTTGGGACCGCCCTCTTTGCCCAGCTCATCGGCCAGGATCTCCGTCATGGTGAACAGGGTATCCTTTTCAATGCCCTTGGCAACGTCCACAATGATCTGACCGTCCGGCACAAAGGGCCGGGCCTTGGCTGCGGTGGAGCGCACGAACACCGACGGCACCGCGAACAGCAGGATCTCCTTGTCCGTGCACACCTCTTCCACGCTCTTGGTGAACTTCATCTCTGCCGGAATGGTCATGCCGGGCAGATTGGGGTGGACCCGGGTGGTGGAAAGGTTGTCGATCTCCTGTTCCAGCGCCGACCACACGGTCACGTCATTGCCGCTCACCGTCAGCATCCGCGCCAGAGCCATGCCCCAGGTGCCTGCACCCAGAATACCAATTTTATGCTTCATTGTGTTTTGTCCTCCGTATGCGCCGGGCTGCTTGTGTGCCCGGCCTGTTCCCCGCGCTTCCTGCACGGGGCCTGTCTGATTCCATTTTACACGAAACATCGTACCGCGTCAACTCCTTGCCAGTCTGCACAAAGTTAACCTGTGTTTTCTTTTGTTTTTGGCCAGAGTGAAAGATTTTCGCCAATGGATTGCACTTGTCTCCATTTCATGCTATAGTATTTTGGTAGGAATTGTAGGATATGCTCTTGACCTGAACCATAGTTTAAGGTGTATCCTAAAGATATTCCACCGTTTTTTGTCAATAAGGAAGAAAAATATGTTTGAAGCACTTCTTACCAACCGCACGGTCAGCGTGCTGTGGGAGGCCCTGCCCCGCATCCTGACGGCAGGCCTGACCATGACCATTCCCCTGACCCTGATCTCCTTCAGCCTTGCCATGGTCATTGCAGTGGCTGTTGCGCTGGTGCAGTACGCCAATGTTCCGGTGCTGCGCCAGATTGCCCGGTTCTACATCTGGGTCATCCGGGGCACGCCGCTGCTGGTGCAGCTGTTCATCATCTTCTACGGCCTGCCCAGCCTGGGCATCATGCTGGATGCTTTTCCGGCAGCCGTCATCGCCTTTGCTTTCAATGAGGGTGCCTACTGCGCCGAGACCATGCGCGGCGCGCTGGAAAGCGTGCCCCAGGGCCAGCTGGAGGCCGGTTCCTGCGTGGGCATGACCTGGTGGCAGATCATGCGCCGCATCGTTCTGCCGCAGGCCCTGCGCACCGCTGTGCCCTCCCTGTCCAACTCCCTCATCAGCATGATCAAGGACACCTCTCTGGCCTCCAACATCACGGTGGCAGAGTTGTTCATGGCAGGCCAGCGTGTGGCAGCCCGCACCTACATTTTCCTGCCCATCTACTGCGAGGTGGCTGTGGTCTACCTGCTGTTCTGCACCATCATCACCAAGCTGCAGGCGCTGGTGGAGCGGCAGCTGAACGCACACGGTTTCCAGTGAGAAAGGGGTGGACGGTATGGCCATGTTAGAGATCAAAGACATCCACAAAACATTTTACACCTATGATGACAAGCCCCGCTTCCACATCGGGCCTTTCCCGCGCGGCACTGCCCGCCGGGTGCGCAGCGCACTGCACGTCCTGAACGGCGTGGACCTGAGTGTGGAAAAGGGAGACGTTGTTGCCATTCTGGGCCCTTCCGGCTCCGGCAAGACCACCCTGCTGCGCTGCCTGAACTTTCTGGAGACCGCTGACAGCGGCACTCTGGTGTTCGACGGCGAATCCTTCGATCTTGGCAGGATCTCCCGGGCCGACATTGCCCGCCTGCGCAAAAAAACGGCCTTTGTGTTCCAGAACTACAACCTGTTCCGGAACAAGACCGCCCTGCAGAATGTGACCGAGGGCCTGATCGTTGCCCGCAGGATGCCAAAGGAGCAGGCAGACGAGATCGGCAGACGGATGCTGGAAAAGGTCGGTCTGGCCGACCGGGCTGACTACTATCCCCGCCAGCTTTCCGGCGGACAGCAGCAGCGCGTTACCATTGCCCGCGCCCTTGCCACCGACCCGGAGATCATTTACTTTGACGAACCCACCAGTGCCCTTGACCCGGAGCTGACCGGTGAGGTGCTCTCTGTCATGCGGCAGCTGGCCGAAGAGGGCATGACCATGCTGGTGGTCACCCACGAGATGG
>OJOF01001434.1_pt1 | contig 18179 bp, 13 predicted proteins | sample 1598181 | NCBI WGS metagenome assembly OJOF01 (sample SAMN01915226, study PRJEB22387) | human gut metagenome | isolation source: stool | host: Homo sapiens | place: USA
TGCCGTATATGCCGCATGGATTGCGGAACTCCGGTCGTATAACCGCATGGGCTGCGGAGGCCCCGGCCGAATGCCCGTATGGATTGCGGAACTCCGGCCGTATATGCCACATGGATTGCGGAACTCCGGTCGTATATGCCGCATAGGCTGCGGCCTCCGGCTGTATGGCACATAGGCTGCGGCCCCGCAGAGGGTAGATCACATTGGAATGTGAGAAAACCGCAAAGGGGCACAAGGCCGCGCCCCTCTGCACACCCCTGGGCCTTTTTTATATAGTGCAGCGATTGTGGAATGCTGAAAGATGCTAACTTGTACCTGTATGCTTCTGTACTGGCAATTCAACACTGAGCCGAAATATGGCAGACGGAAGCAGGAATAACCCCGCAGACGTGCATCGCACGTCGAGAATCTTATTACAGTTCCACTGCAACCCCCTCGGCACAACGTTTCACATCCAACACCGAAGCATACAGACAAAAGTCAGCACCGTATCACACACCACAACCCAAGAACTCCTAAAAAAAGCCCGAGGGGTGTGCAGAGGGGCCGTGGCTTTACGGCCCCTTTGCGGTTTTCCACAGCTTCTCAAAGCAAAAAAACCAGGCCCTCTGCCAAGAAATCAAAACTAAAACCAAAAACCAACCACACAATAAACAAAGAAAAAGAAAATCACAAAGAAAAATAAAGAAAAAGAATAAGAGAAAAAATAAAGGAGAAAAAGCATGAAAAATCTGGAACAGTTTTTCGACATCATAGTAGTAGGCGCCGGCCACGCAGGCTGCGAAGCATCACTGGCATGCGCCCGCTTAGGGCTCAACACAGTCATGTTCACAGTCAGCGTAGACAGCATCGCCCTTATGCCCTGCAACCCCAATGTAGGCGGCAGCTCCAAAGGGCATCTCGTCCGTGAGCTGGATGCTCTCGGTGGGGAAATGGGTAAAAACATAGACAAAACCTTCATCCAGTCCAAAATGCTCAACCAGTCCAAAGGCCCTGCAGTCCATTCCCTTCGCGCACAGGCCGATAAACAGGCCTACAGCACAGAAATGAGAAAGACACTGGAAAATACAGAGAACTTAACCATCCGCCAGGGTGAAGTGACCGAGCTTCTGGTAGAAGACGGGCACATCACCGGTGTAAAAACCTTCTCAGGAGCCACCTACCACGCAAAAGCTGTAGTCCTCTGTACAGGAACCTACCTCAAGGCCCGCTGCATTTACGGCGACGTCAGCAACTATACAGGACCGAACGGCCTTCAGGCAGCCAATTACCTTACGGATTCCCTAAAAAAGCTGGGGATTGAAATGTTCCGCTTCAAAACAGGAACTCCGGCCAGAATCGCCGGAAACACCATTGATTATTCTAAGATGGAAGAGCAGTTCGGAGATGAAAGAGTCGTACCGTTCTCTTTTTCCACAGACCCGGAAGCTGTACAGATCGAGCAGAAATCCTGCTGGCTGACCTATACAAACGAAAAAACACACGAGATCATCCGTGCAAATCTGGACAGATCCCCCCTTTATTCCGGAATGATCGAAGGAACCGGACCACGTTACTGTCCGTCCATTGAGGATAAAGTAGTTCGTTTTGCAGACAAAAAACGCCATCAGGTATTTATCGAACCGGAAGGTCTTTACACAAATGAAATGTACATCGGCGGAATGTCCAGCTCCCTGCCGGAGGATGTTCAGTACGAGATGTACCATTCCGTACCGGGTCTGGAGAACGCCAGGATTGTAAAAAATGCTTACGCTATTGAGTATGACTGCATCAATCCGCGTCAGCTTTATCCCACACTGGAATTCAAAAAGATCAAGGGCCTTTTCAGCGGCGGACAGTTTAACGGAAGCTCCGGATATGAGGAAGCAGCCGCCCAGGGCCTTATAGCGGGAATTAATGCAGCTATGGAGGTAAAAGGCCGGGAACAGCTGATTTTGGACCGCTCAGAGGCATATATTGGCGTTCTCATCGATGATCTGGTAACAAAGGAGAACCATGAGCCGTACCGAATGATGACAAGCCGTGCTGAGTACCGTCTGCTCCTCCGCCAGGACAACGCAGATCTTCGTCTTCGCAAAAAAGGCTGGGAGGTCGGCCTGATCGATGATGAGACATACCATAAATTACAGGAAAAAGAGCGCCGGATCCAGGAAGAGATCGAGAGAGTGGAACATGCAACCGTAGGTGGTTCTGCAGAGGTACAGAGCCTTCTGGAATCTCTGAACAGTACCCTTCTGAAATCCGGAACCACCATTGCAGAGCTGATCCGTCGGCCGGAGCTTAACTATAAGGTGCTTGCACCCATCGATAAAGAAAGACCGGAGCTTCCGGAAGATGTATGTGAGCAGGTAGAGATCAACATCAAATATGATGGCTACATCCGCCGCCAGATGAAGCAGGTAGAGCAGTTTAAGAAACTGGAGCAGAAAAAGCTTCCGGAAGACATTGATTACGAAGATGTAGGAAGCCTCCGCATTGAGGCACGCCAGAAGCTGGAAGCCTACAGACCGGTGTCCATCGGTCAGGCGTCCCGTATCTCCGGTGTATCCCCGGCTGACATTTCCGTGCTTCTTGTATATCTGGAAAGCAGATCCGGACATAAACACGGATAATACAACGAATAACAATAAAACACAGAAAATAAGAGAGGAAGCTGCATGTACAATTTAGAAATCCTGGAAAAAGGCTGCGAGGAGCTTGGGATCACACTCAGTGACACGCAGAAAAACCAGTTTATCCGATTCTACGAATATCTTGTAGAAAAAAACAAAGTCATGAACCTCACCGGTATCACAGAATTTGACGAGGTTCTCGTGAAACATTTCCTGGACAGCCTCTGCTGCGTCAAGGCTGTAGATATGGGTAAGATAAAAACCGTTATGGACATCGGAACCGGCGCCGGATTCCCGGGTGTTCCCCTGAAGATTGCCTTCCCGGAGGTGGAAGCCTGTCTTCTGGATTCCCTCAATAAAAGAGTAAAATTCCTGGAAGAAACCTTTGCGCTCCTGGGCCTGGAGGGGATTTCCGCCATTCACGGAAGAGCTGAAGAATATGCAAAAAACAAAGCCTACAGAGAAAAATATGATCTCTGCGTATCCAGAGCAGTATCCGGACTTGCAACCCTGTCTGAATACTGTCTCCCGTATGTAAAAGTCGGAGGGCTTTTTGTCTCCTATAAATCCGGTTCTGTAAAGGAAGAAGCAGAAGCAGCAGAGAAAGCAGTAAAGATCCTTGGTGGAAAGATCAGGGATATTCAGTATTTTGACCTTCCGGGATCTGAGATCGGCCGCTCCCTGGTCATTATCGAGAAGGTAAAAAATACCCCGGGCAAATATCCGAGAAAAGCCGGAACACCGCTCAGAGAGCCACTGGCATAAGACACCTCCTGTCGAACAAAGGCAAAATCTGTCCGACAGGAGATTTTTTTGTCCGGGAGTTTCACAAAATTATCACAAATTTATCCTACTTTTATCACAAATTACTTTTACACTATAATCCGATAGAGATGCCCCTGGATTCCCCCATTCTCTGTTTCATCCAGGGGCATTTTCTATTGGTGTTGAAAAGACGCCAGAGTCAAGGGCTTCAGTTTCAGGACCTTTTGCCTCTGGCATCTTATAAAATGGGAAATCGATAATTAAAAAAAGTATTTCCCTGAGAATAAAAGGAGGAGAGTAAAGTGATCGAAGTAAGTAATCTGGTCAAAAAGTATGGCGATCATACTGCAGTTGACCATCTTTCCTTTCAGATCGAAAAGGGGAAAATTTACGGATTCCTGGGCCCCAACGGTGCAGGAAAATCAACAACTATGAACATGATCACAGGATACATTGCTTCCACAGAAGGAAAAGTGATGATCGATGGTCATGATATTCTGGAGGAACCGGAGGCAGCCAAGAAATGTATCGGCTATCTGCCGGAAATGCCGCCGCTCTATTTTGACATGACTGTTCTTGAGTACATGAAATTTGCGGCTGATCTGAAAAAAATCCCAAGAAACCAAAAAGACAAGCAGATAAAAGAAGTCATGGATATGGTAAAGATCACAGACATGAAAGACCGTCTGATCAAAAACCTTTCCAAAGGTTATCGCCAGAGAGTGGGTCTTGCACAGGCAATCCTGGGATATCCTGAAGTGATCATCCTGGATGAGCCGACAGTAGGACTTGACCCGAAGCAGATCATCGAGATCCGTGACCTGATCAAAGGCCTGAAGCAGAAGCACACGGTTATCCTAAGCTCCCATATCCTTTCCGAGGTAAGAGCAGTGTGTGATTATGTTCTGATCATTTCCCATGGAAAGCTGGTAGCCAGCGATACACCGGATAATCTGGAACGTCTGGCAGCAGGCTCCAACAGCCTCCTTATGAAGGTAAAAGGCGAGAAAGACACGATTCGAAAAGCTCTGGAAACGATCGAAGGCGTAACCGGGGTGGAAATGTCCTATGACAGCGATGAAAAATTGTGGAAAACAAAACTTTCCATTCAGGAAAATGTGGATATCCGTGAAAAAGTCTTCTACGCTATGGCAAAAGCGAACTGTCCAATCTACGAGATGCAGGTTAAGAGAGTTTCCCTTGAGGATGTATTCCTTGAGCTTACCGAAGGAGAGAAAAAATCCGCCGGAAAACCGGAAAGCTCACAGTGGAAACCGGTAGAAGACAGATCATCGGAAAAAGAAAAAACTCAGGAAGAAAAAAACGGGGAACCAGAGAAGGCTTCTGATGAGAAAGAGGGGGATCAGTCATGACAGCGATTTTTAAAAGAGAACTGAAAAGCTATCTGACCTCCATGGTTGGATATCTCTTCATATTTTTTGTCCTGGTGCTGACCGGAATTTATTTTTCCGCATATCAGCTTTCAGGCGGCTATTCAAAATTTGAAACTACCTTAAGCGCACTGACCTTTGTGTTCCTGATCGGTGTGCCGATCCTTTCCATGCGTGTACTTGCAGAAGAGCGCAAGCAGAAAACGGATCAGCTTCTTCTGACCGCACCGGTATCTGTATGGGATATCGTATTTGGAAAATATCTTGCACTGGTAGCTGTGTTTGCCATTCCGGTCGTGATCATGTGCGTTTATCCTCTGATCATGAGTAAGTTCGGAACAATTTCCTATGCTTCCGCATACACCGGAATCCTGGGATTTTTCCTTCTGGGATGCGCGAATCTGGCGATCGGTGTATTTATGTCAGCACTTACAGAAAGCCAGGTAATTGCAGCAGTACTTACTTTTGTATTCCTGTTCGCCTTCTATATGATGAACGGAATTTCTTCATTCTTTTCACAGACCTCCATGTCAACCGCAGTGGCATTCGGACTTCTGATCGTGGCGATCGCTATCATCATTTATACCATGATCAAAAATGTCCTGATCTCTGTAGTGATCGGAGCTGTGGGAGAGATTGCCCTTGTGATCGTATACGTTGTAAAATCCAGTATTTTCCAGGGTGGTATCCAGAAGGTACTGAACGTATTTAACCTGAGCGGACATTATGATAATTTTACAAACGGCGTGTTTGACGTGACAGGAATCGTTTATTTTATTTCTGTTATTGCGATCTGCCTGTTCCTTACCATGCAGTCCATTCAGAAGAGACGTTGGAACTAGGGGGTGAAGGGAAATGAAATTCAGTGAGAAATTTAAGAAAAATAAAGGCGAGGCAGCCGTACCGGAGACCGCACAGGACTCCGGCAAAAAGAAACATAAACCGGATCCGAAAAAGCTGGTAGGCACCATCAGCAAAAAACATATCAAAAATGGTTCCTACAGCATGGCTATGGCAGCTGTCTTTATCGTGATCGTGGTTGTGATCAATATGATCATCGGTGCGATCCCATCCAAATATTCACAGTTGGATGTAAGCTCATCTAAGCTTTACACCATCGGTGATGAAACAAAGAAGGTACTGAAGGCACTGGATAAGGATGTTACTATTTATCAGATCGCGGCAAGCGGTTCTGAGGACGACACGATCTCCAATCTGCTTTCACGTTATAAAGATGAGTCCAAGCATATTAAAGTTGAGGTAAAAGACCCGGTTGTAAATCCGAAATTTGCATCGGAATATACAACCGATGATCTTGCGTCAAACAGCTTGATCGTAGTCTGCGGCGACAGAAACAAGGTTATCAATTACAACGATATGTATTCCTCTTCAGTAGACTATAATACCTGGCAGCAGACTACTACCGGATTTGATGGAGAAGGACAGATCACAAGTGCGATCGGCTATGTGACATCCGAGGATCTTCCGATCATGTATACCTTATCCGGACACGGAGAAAAAGATCTGGATTCCAGCTTTAAAGAAGATATCCAGAAAGCAAACATTGATATCAAGGAGCTGAACCTTCTCACAGAGGGAAAGGTTCCGGATGATGCAGACTGCCTGATGATCGTATCTCCGACCAGCGATATTTCCGAGGAAGAAAAAACAGAGCTCCTGGATTATCTGGAGGCAGGCGGAAAAGCTATGATCTTCTCGGATTATACACAGGATGATCTGCCGAACTTTGATGCGGTTCTTGAAAACTATGGTGTAAAGTGTGCCGAAGGAATCGTATTTGAGGGTGATAATCAGCATTATGGAATGCAGATGCCATATTATCTTGTACCAACAGTCAACAGCACAGATGCAAGCTCTGAGACAGCTTCTGCAGGCTCCTACGTACTGGCACCGTATGCACAGGGCATTCAGAAAACAGATGATGTAAGAGATACCGTAACCATCGACAGTATCCTGACAACCTCTGACAAGGCTTACTCCAAAACAAATATGCAGAGCAGCAATATCGAAAAGGAAGACGGAGATGTAGACGGACCGTTTGATCTTGGTGTTGCCATCACTGAGAAACTGGATGATGATAAGGAAACACAGATCGTTTACTACTCCACAGCAAATCTGATGGAGAGCCAGATAAACCAGATGGTATCCGGCGGAAATGAAAAGCTCCTTCTGGAGTCCTTAAACTGGATGACCAGCACAGACGACAGTAATTCCGTTTCTATTCCATCCAAGAGCCTTGAGTCCACAAGCCTGACAGTAACCGATTATGATGCAGCCTTCTGGAAGATCTGTACCATTGGTCTGATCCCGGGAGTATTCCTTGTTGCAGGATTTTTGATCTGGCTTAAGAGGAGAAAAGCATAATGAAAAAATCGACTAAACTTGTTTCAGCAGTTGTTGTTCTGGCAGTTCTCGGCGGCGTTTATGTGGGACTGAACACCTACGTATCCAAAGAAGAAAAGACAGAGAGCAGCGAAGAGGAAAGCAAAACAGAAGTGTTTTCCATGAAAACGGATGACATTAAATCCCTGGAATTTATCGTAGACAAGAAGGAAGTGACCTTTGAGAAAAAAGATGATTCCTGGGTGAAAAAGGATGAGACTGCTTTTCCTGTAAATCAGACAACTCTGGATTCCGCAGCTTCCGCCATCGAAACGGTGGAAGCGGACAGAGTCCTGGAGGATGTGGAGGATCTTACGGAATACGGACTGGATTCTCCATCGAACACAGTAACCGTTGATACCGCTGACGGGACAACGAAGTTCAACATCGGAGATGAGAATACGTCTACGAATCAGTATTACATTTCCAAGGATGATGATGACAGCACGGTATATGTAGTGGCAGCGGATACAGTGTCTCCGTTTATGGATTCCCTTTACGATTATGCACAGGGAGAAGATTTCCCAACAATTGATTCTTCCACAGTGAAAAAGGTCCAGGTCAGTGAGAATAAAGATTCTTATGTCCTGGAAGAAAATTCCGACGGAGCTACCTGGAATGTTTCCAGTGACGGAAGCAGCGATAAAGAGTCTGCCGATACAACGGCAGCAGGAAATGTAACCTCCGGACTTGGAAGCTTTGCATTTGACCAGTTTGTAAACTACAATGCAGAGGATCTTTCCCAGTATGGCCTTGATAAGCCCTATGCGACGATTACAGTGGATTATCAGGAAGAGGTGAAGAATGACAGCACAGACAGTACAGAATCCGGAGAAAACGATTCTACGGCCTCTGAGAGCGATTCTGAGAGCAGTGACACTACTGACACGGACAGCAGCTCAGAAGATGCAGACAGCAAGACAACCACAGTGGATAAACAGCTTGTCATTTACGTTGGTGATGAGGCAGGAGATGGCAGCAGATATGTAACGATAGATAACAAACAAATCTATACAATGTCAACAGATACATTGAGTGCAGTTATTGACAAGACGCCGTCAGATCTCTGGTCACTGATCGTCAATTATCTGTCTGTAAAAAATCTGGATCAGCTCCAGGTTACTTACGGTGAAACAACAAGTACTGTAAATGTTTCACGTGAAACATCCACAGATGATAACGGAAACGAAAAAGAAACAACAACCTATCAGCTGGATGGTAAGGAAATAGAAAGTACAACCTTTACCACCTTTTACAACAAGCTGATAAACATGGCAGGACAGAAGAGACTGACAGACGCTTATACACCGGCTGCAGACCCGGAGATGACCGCTGTATTCACAGACTCTGACAAGAACCAGACAACCGTTACCTTCTACACATATGACACAAACTATTATGCAGCTGTCGTTGGAGACAAGGTATTTCTTGTAAACAAAATGACAGTAAAAGAAATGTTCAATGCATATGAAACCATGGTAAACGGTGAAACAGAGACAGAAGCCACAGCAACACCAACAGCTGAGACGGAAAAATAAAATATTAAGAAAATAAATAAAAACACCTCGGAGATCCGCAAACAATAAGGTGATCTCCGAATATCCGTTTGATGATCAGATATTCGGAGACACCACACAGATCAGGATTTTCCGGGGTGTTTTTATGTTGCTGTTATTTTACGGCCCTTACAGATGAATAAGGTCCGTATATTTTTTTACCGTTTGTGATGCGGTATGCACGGATACGGTATTTGGTTGCGGTGCCTGGCTTTTTATCGGTGTAGGTTGTATTTTTTGTATTGCCGATAGCTTTCCAGGTTTTACCCTGAAGACAGTAAATGGTGTAGCATAGGTGATGATTCCGTCTGTTTTTGCGGTCAGTGGATTAGATGCATACCAGGTTGCTTTTCCATTGAAAACCGCAGGCTTGCAGTCAGAAAGAGCTCCGGTTTGTGAGTAGATCTGAGAAGTCATATTGCCGCTTCTTCTGAATCTGACAGGAGTGTTTCTGAACTGAAATCTGCTGCATAGGTCAGGCACGGTGTACTGGCAAGCTTGATTTTCTATAACTGCTATAATTATAGCGTGGAGAATTGACGAGGACAATATAAAAAAACTGTACAGAAGCTCATCTGAGCAACTGTACAGTTTTAATTTTTCTATATCTAACAGAAGGTTCGGGGGAGCTTCTGTCAGTAACTAAGTATTATGCAAGACCTCTTTCTTCCAGCCAGTCGAAGAGAACAACTTTTTCTGCTTTCTTTCTCTTGGTCATGTGATTGAACTGAAGGATCGTCAGGATCGTGAAGATCACTAACAGTGCAACCATTACAATAATGGAAGTGGTAATGCTCCGGCCACCGCTGATCGTTGCACGGAATGCGTCGACCGTATAAGTAAACGGAACGTATGCATGGATCTTTGCAACGAATGAAGGTGAAACCTCAACCGGATAAGTTCCGGCAGATCCTGCAAGCTGAACGACCATGAATACCAGCATCAGGAAGCTTCCTACTTTACCAAGAGTAATGTTGAAGAAGTACATGATAGAGGTAAAGGTCATTGATGTCAGGCAGGCGAAGAGTACGGTTTTGCCCATCTCTGCAGGTGTGAATCCGTTAAATGCACGTAACAGCAGGATCAGGCAGATTCCCTGAAGGATCGCTACCGGATAAAGGACGGAAGCTTTGCTTGCCCACCATGCGAAACCGGATTTCAGTTTGCCTTTATACTGAGCCAGAGGATACATCAGGCAGAATGCCAGTGCGCCGACCCAGAGGCCTACAGACATCATGTAAGGTGCCATTGCGTGTCCGTTATTCGGGACATCGGTAAGTTTTGTTTCATCGTTTACAACAGGAGTTGCGAACATTTTGATCGTTTCATCACTTGCTGAATTGTCTTTTACAGTGGTAGCTCCATCGCTGAGGCTTGTGGTCAGTGTCTTGGAACCGTCTTTCAGTTCTTTCATACCGCTTCCAAGCTTCTTGGAGCCATCATACAGCTGAGAGGAACCGCTCTGGATCTGGGCAGCGCCATCTGCAAGCTGTTTTGCACCATTGTTAAGTGTGCTGTTGTTGCTTACAAGCTTCTCGGTACCGCTGAGAAGTGTTGAGGTACCGTTTGCTAATGTCTTAGTACCGTTTGCAAGAGTAGTAGCACCGCTGGAAAGGGTTTTGGCTCCTGTTGAGAGCTTTTTGGTACCGTCTGTAAGAGCGGAGCTGTTTTCGGAAAGCTTAGCAACACCATCGGTGTAGGTTGTGATTCCGGTTGTCAGTGTTCCGGAACCATCGGCTAATGCTTTTGTTCCATCTGCAAGAGTAGTAGCACCGCTGGAAAGAGCATTGGCTCCTGTTGCCAGTTTCTTGGTGCCGTCTGTAAGAGCAGCACTGTTTTCGGAAAGCTTAGCAATACCATCGGTGTAAGTTGTGATTCCATCTGTCAGTGCCTTAGAACCATCTGCCAGCTGACCTGCACCGGATTTGATATCCGGAAGTGCGCCAGTGATCTGTTTGCCGGCTGTTTTCAGATTCTTTGCACCATCGTTGAGCTGCTTATCATAAGATGTCAGTTGGTCAAATCCATCGTTCAGAGCTTTGATTCCTGCTGCTGCAGCCGGGAAGGCTTCGACTGTGCCGTCTTCCAGAGACTGAAGTCCTGCGGAAACGTTCTTGGTTCCTGTGTTTACAGCCTGTGCACCCTGATACAGCTGGGTAACACCTGCAGAAAGCTGAGCGATCAGATCTGTAGGAAGCTGACTTGTAGCTGCAGATAACTGCTCTGCACCTGCGCTCATGGTTGTTGCACCTGCACTCATCTGGTTTGCACCATTTGTCATGGTTGTTGCACCCTCAGAAAGTGTGCCGGCACCCTGAGTCAGTCCTCCGGAGATCTGAGTCAGTCCGGAAGCTGCTTCGTTAAGCTTGGAAGCAACAGTATTCAGGTTTTCCTGAGTAGAAGAGAGCTGACCGGATACACCAGCTGCAAGCTGTGAAACCTGATCAGAATAGCTGCTCATGTAAGAACCGTCCACGCCAGTCATTCCACCGGCTACGCTGTTTAAAGTGTTGATCACATCATTCAGAGCTGCTGCGGAAATGGTTCCGTCCTCAGAAGCGGTTGCTTGAATCGCCTGAAGCTGTGCTGCTAAATCGGTCATTGTCTGTCCGGCAGTACCGATCTTGGTATTTGCATCAGTAAGTGCTTCCGTTGTCTGCTGTCCGTATCCTGTAAGGATGCTGCTGACCTGATCACCTACCTGTGAGAACTGTGTGCCTGCATTCTGGAGAGCAGGGATCAGACTGTCTGTGATACTGCTGCTGGTCTGACTTGTGATGCCTGCGGCCTGAGTGATATATCCGGCTGCGTTGTTGATTCCGTCTGCGGCATTGTTCATACCAGCTGCAGCACTGTTCATACCAGCTGCGGCTGTGTCCATACCATTCTTTGCGGACGTAAGGCCGGCTGCAAGCTTGTTGATGGATTCCTGTGTTGTTCCCTCTTTCAGAGCAGAAACCTTATCGTTCAGGGATTTCAGTCCGTTTTCCAGCTGCTGTGTTCCGGATATCAGTGACTGTGAGTCATCGGTTCCTTTGGTAACACCGGTATTCAGCTGAGAGATACCATTGGAAACTGTTGTGAGTCCGTCTTCAAGTTTTGCAAGCTCTTTGGCACCGGCTGCGAGTTTGCCAGCACCAGCCACATAGGTGGTAGTTCCATCTGCAAGAGTGTCAGCACCAGCTACATACTGTGTTGCTCCGTCGGAAAGAGTATCAATACCTGCACTTAATGCATTTGCACCGGATTCCAAGCTGCTTGCGCCGGATTTCAGTGTATCAGAATTTTTATTAAGTTCATCCACACCAGCGGTGTACTGCTGAACACCTTTATCCAGAGTATCCACGCCGGTTGTCAGCTCAGGAACCTTTTCTGTGAGGGTTGCAACGCCGCTGTTCAGCTGATCTGCACCATCGTCCAGGCTCTTTGCACCATCGTTAACCTTTGCAACACCATCGGTGTAGGTCTTAAGACCTTCGGTGAGACTGTCAGCACCGCTTACGAAAGTAAGAGTACTGGTGGAAAGCTTCTTAAGGTTTTTGGTAATTGTTTTGTTACCATCAGCTGCTGTATTCAGTCCGTCTTCGATCTTTCCGGATCCGTCTGCAGCTTCCTGCATTCCGTCACCTGCTTCTGAGATAGAATCAAAAACGGTTTCTGTATAGGTTTCCGTAACCTTGGAAGCAATGTTATCACGAAGCTTCAGCATTGCTGTTTCACTGAGCTTGGAGGCGATATAGTTGGTTCCAGGGTTTGTCTCATAGGATAGCTCCATTTGCTTTGGATCGTTGTCCATTACAGTGGCTGCGTTTGCGGAGAAATTTTCCGGGATTTTGATAACCATGTAATAGGTTCCATTGGCCAGACCGTCCTCTGCTGTCTTGCTGTCTACAATGTTAAATGCCATTGAGTCGTTGTCTTTCAGCTCATCCGTCATGTCCTTACCTATGCTCAAGGTCTTGCCATTATACTCGACAGGTTTGTCTTCGTTTACCACGGCCACTGGCAGGCTGTCTACGTTTCCGTAAGGATCCCACATGGATTTCAGAAACAGACCTGCATAGATGATCGGGATTACGATAATGGCGATTACGACGATAAGCATGAGCTTGTTACGAAGTAAGCTTTTCCATTCGTTTTTGATCATATTACCTATCCCTTTCTTATTAAATTGTATTATCAAACATAGTTGATTAATCAAACTTTATTCCAGTAATGGCGACAAGATCTATTAATCATATTAAAATCTATTAATAGCTTTATATTCCATTATCAAACAAAGTGTTGATTTTCTTTACGTGATGTATTATACTAAACACATACCACAGATACAACCATTAAATCTTTACTGAATGTATATTAATAGACAGAAATAATGGAAGTGTCTATTACAAATAAAAAACTGCATAATAGACAAAAAGTACGTTATTTACTTTGAATTTATGTGCAGTTGGTAATATTAAATGCAGACAGGATTCCTATGTTTCAACACAAATATGCAGCAGATATCTGGTATCGTGTAGGTCGGCGTCGTTAACAATTTTGATCTTGTCAATTCTTAACAACAGCAGATATCTGGTATCATGCAGATCGGCGTAGAGAAAGCGAATGCTTTTATTCGTTTGAAGGATGCATTATGCATTTTGTATGACAGTTGCAGAGTATCGTAAGTAACAGGTGATTGAGGCGGAGGAAACGTGCTTGCTTTTTTGAATTGCAGGGGGAATTAAGATGGCGGAAAAAGTTGACAGAAGAGTACGTAAGACCAAGGCACAGTTGCGAGCGGGGCTTGCCCGTCTTATGCAGAAGAAGAGCATTAAGGAAATTACGGTAAAGGAACTGGTGGAAGAAGTTGATATCAACCGCTCCACATTTTATCTTCACTATACAGATATCTATCAGATGCTGGAATCCATAGAGGCTGAATTGATGGAGGAAATCACGCATCTGGTGGCAGACTATCCGCTGGATCCTCTTAATAATAAGGAGAGCTCGTATCCTTTTATTGAGCAGATATTTACGATCCTGGATCATAATAAGGATATTTGTATCGCACTTCTTGGAAAGAATGGAGATATGGCTTTTGTGAATCGTATAGAAAAACTGATCGCAGATACAGTGCTGCATCGCTTGTCAATTCGTCTGCCGAAAGACAACCGTGATATTGAGTATGCGTATGCGTTTTGTCTGAATGGATGCGTGGGAATGATCAAGACATGGCTGTCTTCTGAGAATCAGGAGAGTACACAGCATATGGCAGAGCTGACACATAAGCTGATCGATAATACAACACACATGTATCTGGAGCAGGCACTTAGATAAGAGAAATGTCCGGATGCATGCTGTGAGTCTGGTAAAAAATAAAGAGTATTGTTTCACGTTTGTTTGAGGGAAAACTCATGTTTCACGTGAAACAGTACTCTTTTTTTATTGGCTTTTTGTTGGTTTATAGCATTTCCACAAATTACTGTATGAAGCTCAACGGCTCCGAACATGAACAATGTTCTTTTGATACGTTGATTTCCAAAATTACTATAGATAAATTTTGTTTTTGGTGCCGGATCATAAGTTGTTTTTACAGGAAAATAGCTACCTGTTCCAGGAAATGTTCCGGATCTTCCAGATGAGGAAGATGTCTGGTTTCCGGGATCACAGCGGTTTCAATGGAAGAATTCAGCTTCTGGTATTCCTCTGCGATAAGAGAAGCGGAAGCTTCTTTTTCTCCGGAAATAATATAGATGCATGCATCGGAAGATTCTACGGCATTATTAATGCTGATATTCAGGTATTTGCCAATGTAGCTGGAATACAGATATTTGGCGTTGGAACCACCCTTGTGAGCGGATTCATAATAGGTGTCTACCAGTGTATCTGTTACATGGAAGGGATTGTAGAACAGCTTTTCCATAAACAGACTGCTGATGGATTCGCGGGAAGTTACCATATGATAGATCAGAGTTCCGAAAATCGGAAGCTCGATAAAATACTTAAAGAGCTTGTTGTCTTTACAAGGTGCCTGCTTCAGGGAACTGAAGCTTGGTGGATTGACCAGCATGATCTTGCGGAAATGGTCGGAATTGTTACGGTAAGCCATGATCGCAAAAGAACCTGAGAAACCACTGGCAATAACATCGGTTTCCTCACGAATCACATTCTTGGCAAAATCACAGAGTAACTGAGCAAATACAAAATTGGTATAAGTAATATCCGGTTTTTCGGAACGTCCACATCCAAGAAGATCAATGGTGTAAACTGTATGTTCGGTTGCGAGCTGCTTCTCTATGGCATTCCATTCATAACCGGAAGCACCTGGCATGATATCATGAATAAGAAGAATAGGGGTGCCATGTCCCTGTTTTGTATAAAAAATCTTTCCAAAACGCCAGTCATAGGTTTTGCTGTGTGGCTGTTCCAGCATATCTTTAAGCTGAGATGTGGCATCTATGAAACGGTTAGCAATATGAATAACACCTGCGGCAGTTCCGACTAAAGCTGCAAGAGTAAGTAGTCTGTGTCCATTTTTCTTCATTAAAAAGCCTCCTGGAATTCGTAAAAATAATCAGGACAGATGTAACGTAATTCAGGTATCTGATCTGATTTTTTCTGAATATTTCTTTGCTTTATTATACGACAGGAACGAAAAATTTACAATGCTTTTGTGGGAACCCTAACCTTGTTATTGTATGCTGACGCTACTGTCCATTCTGTTCTTGGCGATGATCGCTAAGTTGCTGTTCGTTCTGCTTTCAGTAACGCGCTTCGCAATGCAAAGAATTTATGTTGATCGCATAAATTGGTGCGGTATGGCTTCGGGCTTTCTGCGACCTTCGTTCACAAAAAAAACTTACGGAATATTATCAGTGAACAGTAGCATCGCCAATATGCTTCATGATACATAGAAATCAGATTTCGAACCGAATCAAGTAAGTCCCCTGCTTTAATTGCGAAGAGCAATAAGCAGAGGGTGGGGACTTACTTGTATCAGGAGAAGGAAAAGCTCCTTCTGATAAACTGCGAAGCAGTTATTTGGTTATGAGCAAGTAGCGAAGCGGATGCTGTTATCCGCTGGAATGCTTTTATACTTCAGTAAAATACCAAGTGTTTCACGTGAAACATTGGACTTGTTATCCGACAGAGCTGATGCTATACAGGATTGCCGAGGATGATGTTGATAAGGGTTTTGTTCAGCATCAGTGTGCGGTTCCATGGATTGAGAATTACTCCCTCAACAGACGGCTCTTGCAATGCAGAAGCAAAAATCTTATCAATATCTGCGGTAAATGTGGACATGATCTTATCACTGCCTTTTAACTCTTCGTCAAAGCTGGTAAATGCAGCCCACCATTGCCTTCCATCGTTGGTTTTGATCGCATGAAGAGAAATTTTTCCATCACCTTTTGGAGGTTCTACAGCAATGATCAGCTGTGCCTGCTCCTGCATTCTGTGACGAATCACGGTGAGAGTATGAGCAAGCATTTCTTCGGTTGCTTCTTTTTGGAGTGCTGCAATGGCAGTTTCGATCTTTTCATTGCCATTTAAAGTCTTGTCTAATTGTTCTTTATAGAAATCGTTGCGATTATTTGGGGTGTTCATGTATAAAATATTCCTTTCGATCAGATGATAAATGACTAGTACATTGTTTTCGAAATAACTATACCAATTACTTGTTGGTGAATCCGACTGCACAGATCTAAAAGCCTCAGCATAGCCAGCTACGCCTGCATTTTTATACCTGCACACTCGAATCCACATCCCACGCGATTGGTATAGTTATTTACGAAACAATGTATTAGCCGCAAACTGCAAGGAGTTTGCGAATGCTTTCTTTATGGATTATAGCATTTCAGGGGAAAATGAGGCAAGAGAAGAAGCGTTTTTAACTGAATCAAATAAGTCCCCCGGTTCGATTTTGAAAAGCAATAATCAGGGGAACTTGCTTGCATCAGGCGAAGTGCAGGCTCCTTCTGATAAACTGCGAAGCACTTATTCGGTTATGAGCAAGTAGTGAAGCGGATGCTTTTATCTGCTTGCATTAAATCAAGAAGTTTCCTGATTACTGATCACTCCGTTCTTGGTAATACACTTCGCGATGCACAGAAATTATGCTAATCACATAAATTTGCATGGTATGTCCAGGGCTTTTAGTGGTCTTTGCGCACAAAAAACTCGGAGGATAATATTACCAGTTAACAGTAAGTCCCCTGCTTCAATTACGAAAAAGTAATAAGTAATAAGCAGTGGGTGGCGTGTATTAGGAAGAATGCAACGGCGTTTAGAAGCAGGGAAAGGAATAGTGGGCATGTCTGAAAACAAGGTACTGCACTAATTCATGTGGCCATTGTTATGGATACATTGTAAGCAGGTCCTGATAAATTGTAAAGTAGCTATTGGGCGTAGAACTGCGTAGCGAATACGGGTATTTTTATTCGTTTGATCCCAAATTGGATAGATATGTTTGCGCACTTGAAGGTGAGTTCCCAGATACTGTCATCAGTATTCTCCATGATTTCGGTCAGATGCTTTTGTGAACTGGATGGGGAATTAACAAGTTAAGTGAATGTAGTAAAAATGTGTATTTATATGAAAAAACGGAGGGTAAGGCGGAAAATATGGGGGGATTTTATAGAACGATATAAGAGTAAGGACGAAATGAAGAAAAATAAGAGATTATTTCTGCGAAGAGAACACTATGATAATGATAATAATGCAAACACTAAGTACGATAAAAAGGACTTTATGAAAGAAAATACTGGCAAATAAATAGAAATAATAGGATATTTACGAATGAAAAAGCATTAAAGTACAAATTATAGTACTTTAAATAAAAGAGTACGATAAAGCGTACTTTATACGTATACACACATAAAAAAGCCTAAAAATGCAAAATGTGCACCTGCACACATACGGCAAAAAGATAAAATATAGATTCGTTCCTACTTTAAACATGTAAAATTTTGATTGATCGAATAAAAGAAAGCAGCTGCTTCGATTACAAAAAAACAATAAGCTGTGGGTGGGAAAATACTTGTGCTCTTCCTGATAAACTGTAAAACAGCTATTTTGTGTAAAACTATGATCGAATGCAAAAATTTTTGTCCGCATGACTGGGATAAAGGGAAGGCAGGGAAGTGTTTTATGGCTTGATTTAGAAGAAAAAAGCCTATTAAGTGAAATTTATTTTATGCCAGTTCTATGCCGGAACCTTATTCAGATACATTTTATATTGGATATTACAAAATGAAACTATGCTTGAAAAAGTCTTTAGTTAACATGTACATAACGAATATATAACAGGACTGAAAGAAAAATGAAATAAATACGCAAATCTTTCGTAAACATAATAAAATAAACAAAAATCGAAAATTCTAGTTTCGTAATATTATATTTTTTTCACGAGAGATACATGTATTTCACACTATAAAAACTCTCCGGGAAAAGAAGTTTCCATTTGC
>OJOF01001484.1_pt1 | contig 17653 bp, 20 predicted proteins | sample 1598181 | NCBI WGS metagenome assembly OJOF01 (sample SAMN01915226, study PRJEB22387) | human gut metagenome | isolation source: stool | host: Homo sapiens | place: USA
GTATAAGCGTGGGTTCATCATATTTGGTGTGGTATCTTTAACTATGGGAAACTCCCGTTTCCCAGCGGGAGACCGCCTGGCGCGAGATGTCGAGTTCGTTTGCGAGCTTTTCCTGCGACATGCCGGCGCGTTTGCGGCAAGCGGCGATTTTGGCTCCTATAGTCATACGGAAGACCTCCTTTTGCTGGGCTCATTTTATACGAAAACCGTGGGAAAAGCCACCATGTCAACTTGGAATTTCCGCAATTTTGAGTTGCGGCGGGCGATTTTCGGGGAATTTTGCAGACTTTTTAGGGGAGAGGCGTTATTTTGCTTCGTATTCCACGTACATATCGCGGACGTAGCGGGAGACGTTTTCATCGTAATCGGGATAGGTGTAGCCGTATTTTGCAGCGAAATTTTTAGCAGCATCTCGAAAGAGTTCGTGGCAGGTGAAAAGCGACCGCCATGTGTTTTCCACAGAATCCGTGCGATACGTGGAAAGAAGCGCTTGCCACTGCTCTGCGGGGAGATATTGATCGATGAATTTATAGTTTTTGCCGACGCTGAACGTGAAGCCGTATGCGCTGCCGACCTGCCACGAGAGCATGCGAAGAAGTTCATTGCGCATCATCGCAAGCAAGTCAATGGCGAATAACAATTCGCGGCGACAGAGGCCCTTGACAACATAGGGCGTGATGTTCCAGAACTCGTTGCAGCAGTCGTCAAAGCTGCGGGCGCTGGGCTTTTGAATGTGATATTCTTTGTCTGTAGGGGTGGGCTTTTCTTCGACGCGACCGTCTTTATCGAGCAAAATCTCGCGCAGGCCGTCGCCGTTTAAATAGTCTTCAAGCGCGGTGAGGGGCAAAATCGTGAGGTCGATCTTGTTGTAATCCGTGAAGAACATCAAGAAGCTGTACCCCTCCTCGACGGCGGGGAAAAGCTCCATGTCCTCGGGCTTTTGCATGATGAGGCGCTCGCCGAAGACATTTACCCATGTGTCGTCTTCGGTGTAGAGCGCGGGGTCATCGACAAAATAGGTGACATCGAAATCCTGAAAACGGTCTTTCGGGATGTTTTGATTTGTGCGCGAACCTTCCATGCCGACGACACGGATGTGCGCGTCGTTTTCGGCACGGGAGAGGATGAGATTCATCATTTCTTCGGGGGTTCTTTGGGTCATAGCGGGCTCCTTTTTATCGGTCTGCATCAAAAACGATCCGGACCGTTTTGTTGAAGTCTGTATGTTTTTATCAGTTGTCCGTGATCACAAATGATGAAGATCACCGATCTTCATCATTTGGAAAGTGATCCCAAAAGTTTTCAAATTCTGTGTTTGTGATGGTGCCGCTGCTGACTAAAATTTCGTACTGCTCGCCCTGCCAGATGTAACGTACCTCGGACGGGGTGTAGCCGTTGCGCATGTAGAATGCGCGGCGCAGGTGGCGCTGGGGCTCGTTTTCGGCGGTAGGGATGTCGAGCTCCAAGTCGGCGATGAAGCGGTTTTTCGGGTACAGCGTATGCATGAGCTTTAGCGCTTCGCTGCCGTAGCCGTGCTCGCGATACTGCTCATCAATGGCGAAATACAGAATGTGCGTGATGCCGCCGTAGGTGAGCAGGCTTGCAAAGCCGCAGAAGTTTTCGTCTTTGTCGTAGAAGCCGACGAAATCGTGGCCGTCGTGCCGCATGAGACCGCAAATGGGCGTGCGCTCGTTTGCGGGGAACGCGCGGACATAGAGGTTTTCGGTGCGGTGAAAATCTTTAGAGTGCTCCGTGATCTTTTCCATGTGGAGTGTGGACATATCAAGGTTCCTTTCGGTGTTTTTCGGCAGCAAGCTCCATGAGCTCGCGCTCGGTTTCGACATCGGCGAGGACGACGGGCATGCAATCGAGGACAGTCAGAATACGGGACTTGATGAATATGGCAGCGCCTCCCTTTTTCTTTGATTGTAGCGGAAAAAGCACAAAAATGTCAAGCAAAAAGCGCGTATTCTTTTGCTAACGCCTGAAATGCTTGTCATCAAAAGACATACGACAATAAAGAAATCGTGTGCGAAATGATTGCAAAGCAAAGGGATATGAAGATTCCGACAGAATTGATACCGAAATGTCCTGTTTGTGGAAAGCCTATGACGATGAATTTACGCTGTGATAACAGCTTCGTTCAAGATGAAGGATGGTATGAAGCGCATAGCCGTTACGAGCGTTTTATCCGTAACAACGCAAACAGCCGTGTTTTATTTTTGGAACTCGGCGTCGGTGCAAATACTCCCGTTATTATCAAATATCCGTTTTGGCAGATGACGAAAGTAAATAGTAAGGCAACTTATGCTTGTATCAATTACGGCGAAGCGTTCTGCCCGGCAGAAATTTCAGAACAGTCGATATGTATCAATGAGGATATTGGAAAAGTAATCGCCGAACTAAAGTAGTGAAAAGTCTGCAAATCTATTTTTTTAAACAAAACGGGAGTTGATATCGTGTTAGGTATCAGCTCCCGTTTTTCTTTATTCAACTGTTTTTGACCAAGTGGCAAGCTCTGTATTTGTATTTTCCACAGTCGGATTTTAATTAGATGTTTAGAACATTCTTATATAATTTAGGCAAAGTCAAACAGATTCAATCCTACCTCATCATTAAACTTTCTCTTAACTCTGCCATCAATCAGCGTGATTACCATCTCGCAAGTTGCGCTGACGATGGCTGTGTTTAGATGCCCGCCGAACACATTGCCTTCTGCATCTCCTGCACTCATATGAAGATGCGCATAGTATTCACTATCTTTGGTGGTGATTGTTCCAGTCAGCGAAACGATTTCATAATTACCCTTGAATTCATTCGCATAATACTTCTTTTCTTCTACCTTGAAAACACCAACTGTAAAATTTCCGACAGCACCGAGTGCATTCACAGTTGCTAAGGCGATATTTTCTTTTAAAGCAATCAATTTCAACTGCTCCTGAATTTCTTCTCCTTTATCAATTCGCGCAATAATCTGATTGTCAAATCTTCTGTATTCCATATGTGTTTCCTCCTGCACTTTTTCATGTATGAAGCTTTACTTAAGTATATTATACTCATCATCATTTACGCTTTCAAGCCATTCGTTTGAATAATTTTCGCCTGGGACTTCAATCGCAAGATGTGAAAACCAACTGTCGGCTGTTGCTCCGTGCCAATGCTTATGTATGCGGCATGATATTTCCTTTTTGGGGGAAATTAATATAACCGTCTTCAACCAATATGATAATGGAGGCACACTCCACAAGGAAGTGTGCCTCCAAATTCGTTTACAGGATTTTCTTAACCCCGGGGATTTTCTTCAGGAGCCACGTTAGAATGAACGAGACAAAGAAAATGCCGAGGGTCAGGCTGATCAAAACAAACGGACTGCCTGCGCCGTAGGGGTGGATCTTCGTGTGCTTTAAGATGCCGCGCACGAAAATCATATGGATAAGATAAATGCCGAACGAGCATTTATCAATCTCCAAAACGAACTTGCCGAAAACGCCGGGAGATTTTTCTTTTCGCGGTGCGCCGGTTTTGTCTGCCGCGCAGCCAAACAGCGTGAACACGCCGATGGACTGGAGAATGACAAAAATGGAAGAATAGCCGTAGAACACGCCTGCGGCCTTTACGGTGCCGTTTTCTTTCAGCACGGTGAACAGAACGACCGCCGCTGTGCCGATGAGGAGAAACAGCAGGCCAAGCCCGCGATTCACGCGCCACACGCCCTGCCGCAATGCGTAGCCGCAGAAGAGGTAGAACGGGTAAATGGCGGAAACGCAGATATAAAACCCGACGGAGATGCCGAACGTTTTTAAAACGGGCACAAGCGACAGGAAGATGACGTAGACAATCATGAGGTAGCGCAGCTCCCCTGCCGTGCTGTTCGACGCGATTTTGTGGTAGAACGGCAAAAGAAGATAGATGCCGATCATGAGGTAAAGATACCAGACGTGCGACCACGAGGTGCCGGAGAAAATCTCATAAAAACCCGAAAGCAGCGTTTCGGCATTGACGGGCTCGTGATTGACGAGGATCTCCAATGCGCGGAACAGAAGACAGAACACGACGAGCGCGATGAGCATGCGCGGAATGTACTTTGTAAGGCATTTTTTCACCGTGACGGAACGCTCCGGGTTTAAAAGCAGCGCACCCGAAACCATTAAAAAGCACGGCACCGCCCACATCATGTTGTTGACGACGATGTTGGAAAGGAGGGCTTGCGTGGCAGATGCTTCCTCCGGGAAAAGAGACACGGCACAGAACACCGTATGCAGAAGCACGATGGCAAGGCACGCCGCAGCGCGCAGATAAGAGAACGAATGGACACGAAAGGTGTTTGCGGAAGTCCCTGCTTCCGCTCTCATGTGGCGGCTCATCCGTTGAACAGCGCGCCCGTTTTCATTTTATTGTACATGGGGTAAATTTCCTTTCCGATTTAGGATCTGATGCAATTTATCCGTGCAAATTTATTGCAAACGTTATCTTCTGCGGCTCCAGGTGTCGGGGCTGAGGAGGAGCAGGAGAGGGAAAATCTCGAGTCTGCCGAGGAGCATGTCGAGCGAAAGGATAATCTTCGAGAGATCGCTGTAAATGCTGAAATTTTGTGTGGCGCCGACAAGCTCAAAGCCGGGGCCGATGTTGTTGAAGCAGGACGCGACGGCGGAGAAATTGGTACCGATGGAAAAGCCGTCCACCGAGATGATGGCGAAGCTGAGCACGAGGATGACGCAGTAAATGGCGAGATAGGCGTTGACGTTGTCGCAGACCTCTTCGCTGACGGCGCGGCCGTCCATATAAACGGGCTGCACGCGGCGCGGGTGGAGCGCCTTGCGGATGGTGCGGCGAATGCTCTTCATCAGGAGCAAAACACGGGAGACCTTGAGACCGCCGCCCGTGCTGCCTGCGCTGGCGCCGATGAACATGAGCGAAAGCAGGATTGCTTTGGAAAACGCCGGCCACTGCTCGAAATCGACCGTGCCGTAGCCCGTTGTGGTCATGATGCTGACGACCTGAAACGCCGCGTGGTGCACGGACTCGTAGACCGTATTGTACATGCAGCTGATATTGATGGCGATGAGAACGATGGAGCTTGCGGCGATGCCGAAATACAGGCGAAGCTCCTCGTTTTTGAACACCGCTTTGAACTTGCGGAGCAAGAGCATGTAATAAAGGCTGAAGTTCACGCCGAAGAGGAACATGAACACGGTGACGACGGTTTGCAGGAAGTAGCTGTATCCGCCCATGCTGCTGTTTTTAATGGCAAAGCCGCCGGTACCGGCCGTGCCGAACGCGATGCAGAAGCTGTCGAACACGGGCATACCGCCGAGCAAAAGACACACAATGCACAGCGCGGTAAGCAAAATGTAGATTCCGTATAAAATCATAGCGGTTTGGCGCAGGTGCGGCGTTAATTTATCGACGCTCGGTCCGGGGCTTTCCGCACGCATGAGGTAAATGCCGGTGCCGCCGTTTTTGCGCGCGCCGGGCACGACTGCCAAGAGGAACACGAGCACGCCCATACCGCCGAGCCAATGGCTGAAGCTGCGCCAGAAAAGGTTGCAGCGCGAGAGCGCTTCGACATCCGTCAGGATAGACGCGCCGGTCGTTGTAAAGCCGGAGACCATCTCAAAAAACGCATCGACGTAGCTCGGGATCTGACCGCTTAAAAAGAACGGCAGTGCGCCGAACGCGGACATAAAAATCCACGAAAGACCCGTTGCGGCAAAGCCTTCCTGCGCGGAAAACATGCGGTTGCCGCCGCGGCTGAACAGCAAAAGCGCGCTGCCGACGAGCAGAATGAGACACAGCGACTCGATGTAGGCGAGTATATTTCTCGGCTCGTGATCGATGACGGCGATGAGCAGCGGGAAAAGCTGAAAAATGCCCGTGATGAGCAAAATCAAACCGACGGTGCGGCTGATACTTTTAACATTCATTGTGCAGCCGCTCCTTTACACAAAAATGTCGTTGAACTGCAAAACCGGCTGCTCACGCGTGGTAACGACGATGACGGTATCGCCGAGCTGATAGTACGATTCGCCGTCCGGAATGACCGTGTTGCCGTGGTGTGTGATGCAGGAGATCAGAATATTTTTCTTTAAGCGCAGACGCAGGTTTTTCAGCGGCTCGCCGATATACTTCGACTGCTTATTGACGATGAACTCCAGCGCTTCGGCACGGCCGTCTGCAATGCGGTGCAGCGTGACGGCGGCACCAGTTTGGTGCTGCATGGCGCGCACATACTGCACGATGTTCGCGCTGCACAGCTCCTTCGGGCTGACGACGCTGCCGATGGGGAGCGTTTCCACCATGCCGGTCGTCATGATGCGATTGACCTTTGTGACAATGTGCGGCACGCCCTTTGCGTTGCCGACCATGGAGGTGATGATGTTCTGTTCATCGATGCCGGTGAGCGTGACAAGAGCGTCCGTTTCGTTGAGACCCTCCGCCTCCAGAATTTCCTGATTGGCGCCGTCTGCGCAGATGATCGCCGCCTCCGGCAACATTTGTGCGAGCTGTTCACTGCGCTGGGGGTTGTTTTCGATGATCTTGACACGGACGTCCGCGCCGATGAGCATTTGCGCGAGGTAATAGCTGACGCGGCCGCCGCCGATGAGCATGGCGTGGCGGATCTTTTTCTGCGTGATGCCGAGGCGCTTCATGAGGTAGGAAAGCACCGTGACCGGCGCGGTGACGTAGATGTGGTCGCCGCGGCGCAGCATGGTATCACCGGACGGAATGAGTGCGTGGCCGTCACGGATGACGGCGCAGACGAGCACCTTGCAGCCCAGCACGTGCGGCAGGTGATTTAAAATGACGTTTTCGAGCGGGCTGCGCTCCAAAACGCGCAGCTCGACAATCTCTACACGGCCTTTTGCGAATGTTTCGCGCTTTAAGAAGCCCGGTAATTGCAGAAGACGGAAAATCTCCTTTGCCGCCTCGCGCTCCGGGTTGATGATGAGCGAAAGGCCGAACTCGCCGCGCATCATGTAGAGCTGTTCTCTGTATTCAGGGCTGCGCACACGCGCGATGGTGTGCAGCGTGGGGTTCATTTTTCTTGCTGTAAGACAGCACAGCAGGTTGATTTCATCGGCGCTTGTGGCGGCGATGAGCACTTCTGCCTGCTGTACCTTCGCTTCGTTCAGCGTGGCCATGGTGGCGCAGTTGCCCACCACGGTCATGACGTCGAACTGCTGCATATCCCGTTCCAAAACCGCCCGATTGGAATCGATGGTCACAAGGTCGTGACCCTCCTGTGAGAGCAGACGCGTAAGCGCAAGACCCACTTTTCCGTCACCGGCAATAATGATCCTCATTTCTTTTTCCTTTCTCGAACCGCTTTCGGTATATCCCGAACCAAAAACTTTCTAAACACGTAATACTCCGCCCGGGACGACACGTTTCCCCTTTGTATCGCCATGGGCATACATGGATAGTATACACCCAAAGCGGTATATTGTACAGTGGCATTTTGTCCGTTTTTACGGGGCGGCTTTCGGCGAGTTTGTAGAAAGTCTGCGGGAAGATGAAATCCACGTAAAAGCGCAGCCGGTGTGTTAAATACACGGCTGCGCTTTTTACTATCGGTAATATTTTTTGTCCGGGCGCGTGAGGGGGTGCTCGTAACGGTAAAAAAGATGCGGGGCTTCGCCGCACTGCACGACGCGAGATGTGCCGTCGCGCGTAAAGCCGGCGGCTTCAAAGAATTCGCGGGCGCGGCGGTTTCCGGCGGGCAGCCAGACCTTGCAGATCTTAAAACCGCTGATGTAGAGGATGGCGAGGGCGTCCTCTACAAAAGCGCGACCAATACCGCTGTGCTGCGCTTTCGGAAGGACGCACAGCGAGAAAATTTCCGCGCAGTAGGGGGTGTCGGCATCACGGCAGGCGTAACGGCAGCAAAAGCCGACGACTTCGCCGTTTTGCTCTGCGGCCATGATGTACTCGAACCCGATCTTTTTATCTTCGAGCAGTTTGTTCGGGTCAAAAAGCGCCGGAACATCTTCGGTCAGCGTTGTGCGCGCGATATGTTTGAAGGCGGGCAGGTCTTCCCAATCGGCGGGACGGAGCGTAAAGCTTTGCATAAAATCACCTCGGCTTGACTACGAACGAGGCCGACGGATTTTACGGCTTCTTCCCCATAAATCTTTGCGGCAGCGCACCGAAATTTACGGTTTGCACGGCGGCGATGATCTCCTCTTTCCGTGATAAAAGGCTTGCGTCATCTATGCGCACGTCGTTTAAATCGTACGGGCCGTTGCGGAAGTGGCCGACGACCGCGCCGTGGAACACGCCGTCGATGAGAAGATATTGCAGTGGGTCACAGTCATACGGCAAACCCTCTGTGAGGGATTTTGCAAGCGATTTTAACGCCGGCTCGAACGCTTTATAGAGCGGGTCATTGCGGTGGAGCGCATAGACGCTGTGAAATTCGGGCGCGGTGTAGGTTTTGAGCGTTTCTGCGTCTTCTTTTAGGAGATAGCCGCCGTCGGACTCGACCAAAACGTCTTCGGACACGAGCCCGGCTATCGCGAGCTTGATCTCTTTTTCGGGCAATTTGTAAAACGATTTCGCCATGGCGGGCGTGAACCACACAAAGCGGTGCGCAAAACGGCGGAGGACGGTTTTGAGGGCTTCCGTTTTGGTATAGCGTTCGAGGCTAAAATCGGAAAAAAATTCGCCGAAGCGATACCAGCCGCGATCCCACTCGCCGTCGTACTGGTCTTTGTAGATGAGAAATGCCTCCTGCAAGCGGTGCAGGGCGGGCGTGATCTCCTTGACGAGCAGTCCGCTTTCCTCTTTCAGCTGCCCGATGGTGTACGGGCCGGACATTTCGATGCGCTCTAACAGCATTTGCTGCGTCATCGTCGCGTTTTTGAGCGGCTTGCGGTACAGCGCTGCGAAAAGCTCGAGGTCTTCGGGCAAGATCCAGCCGAGGTTGCCGCCCGCAAAGCGCCCTTTGATGAGTTCACGGCGGAACTGGCGGCTTTTATTATAGGCGAGGTCGTCGAAATCCGCGCGGAACGAAAGCGTGGGCGGTTGCCCAAAGCCGTTCCAGTAGACGTTCTGCCCGGGCTGAAGATCGCGGTACAATGCGTCGTATTCGGTTTCATTCGCCGGGGTGAGGAGATGCTGGCGCTCCATGCGCAGGGCGCGTATTTTTTCATCGTACATTACGGTTTTCCTTTCGTTTCCGCGCGCCATATTCGGCACTGTTCCACGCGTGCGCCGTGCGGCGTATCGCCCTGCTCGGGATCGCATGTATAGCTCCATAACAACTCACAGGGCAGTTCCGGACATTCTCCGCAGTGGTAAAAGCCTTTTTCCTGACAGCACTGCGCCACAGGGCAGGCTCCGTGGAACGGGTGTCCGTTTGTCTCTATACAGCCGCCGCACCCGCAGGGCTCTTTATACGTACAGGTCGTGCAATGCAGTCCGCATCTTGAATCGATCATGTGTGTTCCTCCTAAATTATGATATTCAGATCGTAACACACAGAATATGACAGCGGGGTGTCATGTTTTATAGCGCTTTTTCATTTTTTTGATCGCAGAACGCATTTTCTTTACCATTTCGGGCGGGGCTGTCACCTGCACGTCGACGCCGAAGCTCAAAAGCCAACGCAGGGCGTCCTCCGGGGTAGAAAATCCCCATTCGGTGTAGAGCTTGCCGTCTTCCCGCGTGATGAACGACGCGGGGCCGTATTCTTCCACAAGGCGGTATTTTACGGCGGGCTCGTAAACGGCCGTGACAATGTAATCATCCGTCATGCTTTCGGTGCGGCTGCGGTTCGGCTCTTTTTCAGGCGGGACTTCACGCGGGGTGAAAAATTCATCGGTCACGTTTAAATTCCACAGGCGGCGGAGCTTATAGAGGCGGAAATCCTCGCGTGCGGGGCAAAAGCCGAAAACGTACCAGTCCCCCCAGCGGAACATGACGCGATAGGGCTCGACAAGCTTATCCGCCTCCCCTTTGGCGTAATAATAGTGAAACACGATGCGGCGCGTCTCTTTTACGGCGCGGCGGATCGTCTCGATCTTCTCCGCCAAGTCGTTTTTGTAGAACGACGCGAGATCGATCTCCATGTCCCGTGGTATATCGGTATCTGCGCCGAGCTTTGCGGCGAGCAGGTCGGATGCAGGGGCTTTGGAAACGCTGTCGAGCGAGCGCAGCCCTGTGAGGACGGCGGAAAGCTCCTGCCGCGTGAGCACGGCGGCATCGAGCGAAAAGCCTTCCATGATGGAAATACCGCCGCCCGCGCCCTGTTTGGTAAGGAGCGGGATGCCGGCTTTGCAGATGTCTTCGATATCACGGTTGATGGTGCGGCGCGACACGCCGAATTTTTCCGCGAGATACGGCGCGGTAACAGTGCCTTTTTGCTGAATGGTCGTAATGATGCCGATGAGGCGGTCGGTTTTCAAATTAAAGCCCCCTTTTATCCACAGTATAGCACACCTATGTGGAAAACAAAATGAAAAACTTGCAATGCAAACGAAAATGTGGTATAGTACCTTAGAAATCAACAGGAACACGCCGTCTGCCACCGGGTAGGCGGAAGAACGTGCCCACAGAAAACCGATAGGTCTGCGCTTTTAAAGTGCTCAGCAGGTTTTCTGCGGGCACGTTTTGTTTTGGAGGGACTATGCGCAAATATCTTCGTTTTGTTTCCCAGAGCGTTTTGGGCATGCTGGGGCTTTCCGTCTACATTTTGGCGGACACATTTTTCATTGCAAATTACATCGGTGCGGACGGGTTGGCGTCTTTAAACCTCGCGCTGCCGATCTACGGTATCATCAACGGCACGGGGCTGCTCATCGGCATTGGCGGCGGTGTGCGGTACACGCTGCGGCACACGCGCGGCGACGAAAACGCAGACAGCGTATTTACGGCAAGCTTACTGATGGGCGCTGTTTTGTCGTTCATTTATGTGCTGTGCGGCGTGTTCGGGGCGGAGCATCTGGCAAGATTGCTTGGCGCTTCCGGCACGGTTTTACAGCCGACAACCGTCTATTTGAAGGTTTGCTGCCTGTTTTCGCCGTTTTTTATTTTGAATAACATCTTAACGGCGTTCACGCGCAACGACGATGCGCCCGGGCGCGCGATGGCGGCGATGCTGACGGGTTCTTTTGCGAATATTGTGATGGATTGGTACATGGTGTGCGTCTTGAACGCTGGTATGCTGGGTGCGGTGCTTGCGACCGGCATGTCGCCGATTTTCGGCGTAGCGATCTGCCTGACGCGAAAGCGCGGGTATCACATCGGGAAGCACCGCATTTTTGAGGAAATTCCGAAAATTTCTGCGGCGGGTTTTTCCGCGTTCATCGGAGAGTTTTCTTCGACGGTCGTTATTTTGATATTTAACTATCTGCTATTATCACTTGCGGACAGCACGGGTGTTGCGGCTTACGGCATCGTTGCAAACGTGGCGCTTGTGGCAACGGCGGTGTTGACCGGCGCGGCGCAAGGCGTGCAGCCGCTGATCAGCATTGCGTTTGCGGAACAGGACCGCAGAACACTTACAAAGCAGACGCGGCGCGGCGTTGTGACGGCGGTTTTACTGGGCGCGCTGTTTACCGTGGGCGCTTTGCTCTTCCCGCAGCAGGTGACGGCGGTATTCAGCAAGGGCAGCGCGGAGCTGACGGCGCTTGCCGTGCCGGGCCTGATGCTGTACTTCTTAAACTATCTTGTGAGCGGCGTGAATCTGCTGCTTATCGCGCGGTTTGCGGCGGCGGAGCGCAGCCGGGACGCGGCTGTTTTATCTCTTTTGCGCGGCGTGATCTTAGTTGTGCCGTGTGCGGTGGTGCTTGCAAATATATTCGGGCTGACGGGCTTGTGGCTCGCCGTGCCGACGGCGGAGGTGCTTTCTCTGCTTTGCGGGCTTTATCTTTTATACCGCGAAAAGAAAAGCGAAAAAACAGCTTTGCAGGCAGCATAAAACGCGGTATAATCTTTTAAAAGACGACGATTTGGGACAAAAGGAGACCGACATGCACATTCCGAAAAGCGACACGCAGCACACCGAAATTCTGACATTTGAAGAAGCGCAGAAGCACCGCGAAGAAAGCGCCGTTTACGACCGCGAAAAATGGCTTTATATCCCGGATTTTTACTCCGAATACCGTTACATACTGGGTACCGCCGGCAAAAAGCCGCTCATTACCATCGGCATCAACCCCTCAACGGCGGAGCCGGACAACCTCGACAACACACTGAAATCCGTAGAGCGCATTGCGCTTTTTAACGGGTTTGACTCGTTTATCATGTTCAACGTCTACGCGCAGCGTGCGACGAACCCCGACCATATGGATAAGGCGTTTAACCGTGCGCTGCACGAGGAAAACATGAACGCATTCCGCTGGGTGCTTTCGCGCAGCGGCGGAGAGCCCGGCATTTGGGCGGCATGGGGCACGATTGTGGAAAAGCGCGATTATCTCAAAACCTGCCTTGCGGACATGACGGCCATCGGCAACGCATTCCATGCAAAGTGGTATCAGGCAGGCAAACCCTCTAAAAAAGGACACCCGCACCACCCGCTGTATCTGCGAAAGGACTCGAAATTGGAGGACTTTGACATGGCGGCATATTTGAAGGCGCTTTAAAAAAACTTGAAAATTTAATTTTGACTATAAAAAACGCTCCTCACGGTTCGTAGATCAGGTGGAAGCCGAAAACGGCAAGCCTAAACGAACTTTGAAGGAGCTTTTTTTATGAAAACTTTTATCCCGCACGTGTATTTTTCCGCACCCGAAGACACCGTAGGCGACCTTGTGAACCAGATCCGCCGCGAGAGCGAGATCCCCGGCACGGCAAAACCGAAGCCGGAAATGAAGGACAGCGGCAAGAAATCCATCATTCCAAAAACGGTCGTTTCCGCTGCGAAAAGCGAGCTTGACCGCGTTTATGACCTGCTGACAAGCGGCGAAGACCTGCAGATGAACCCGGACGGCACGCTGAGCCCCGCCTCTGCCCCGAAAAAGCGCGCAAAGCCCGCGCCGGGCAGCGAGCCGAAAGCGCCGGTGAAGACGAAAAAGGAGATCATTCCGCACACGGTGGTCTCCGCGCCCGAAAAGGACACCGTGGGCGACCTTATCGAGCAGCTGCACAAGGAGCCTGAGCCGCTTCCGGAAGAACCGCCCGAGGAAAAGGCAGAAACGCCGGAGAAGACCGACGGCAAGAAATCCATTATTCCGAAGACGATCGTTTCCGCGCCCGTGCAGCAGTGGTACAAGACGAACAAGGCGCTTTATAACGCGGAGGTCGCCGCCATGCGCAAGGAATTCAACGACCCGAACATGCAGCCGCATTTTATGTCAGACGGCCGCATGTACTGGCTTGTGAAGACCCGCCCGAACCTCGGCCGCGGCTTTAACACCATGACATACACAATGAAGCTTGTCTACGACCCCGACCACCCGAAGGTGCGCTATTCTTCCTCCGTGAAGCCGTATCTTGTTTCGCCGACGCTCGGCGAATTGCAGAAAATCGTCAACATGCTGCCGCACATTCCGCTGGACGCGGACGGCAAAAAACTCATCCCGCACACGCTGACGGACAACCGCGGCGAGCGCTATATTTGCTCCAGCGACGTGGCGGACGTACATGCGGAGGACACCTGCACCACGAGCGCCGTGACCTCCTTCCGCTTTGCCTACCGCTGGCTGATGGTGTTTGAGCTTGCCATCCGCAAGCCGGAAGCATGGAAGGATTTTCAGGCGCATGGGAAGATTTAACGGAGGCTTTTTCATGAAACTCTTTTCGACCCCGCCGGTGCTTTCCGGCAAGAAAAACAAGAAGCGCAAAAAGCTTTTGAAGGCGCAGCGCAAGGCGTTAAAGCGCGCCGACCACCCGTTTGAATCCGACAAAGCTGCCGACTGCCGCGGCGTAGTGCTTTCAAACCGCGCGTATCTCTCTGTTCTGAGCGAGGTGTATTCACGCGACCCGTTGGAGACGGGCGGCATTTTCTTCGGCAACGTGAAAAACGGCGTGTGGTATGTGGCGGAAGCGAGTGACCCCGGCGTTTACACCCTTCACACGCACGCTCATCACGAGATGGATAATAACTACCACAACCACATTTACCCGGTGCTTTCGCGCTTATATCAGCACGGGCTGTGCCTTTTGGGGCTTTGGCACCGCCACCCCGGCTCGCTCGACACGTTTTCAAGCGACGACGACCGCACAAATCACAGCTTTGCCGAGGTCATCGGAAACGGTGCGGTTTCGATGCTCGTCAATCTCGACCCCACTGCGCGCCTGACATGCTATTACCTCAGTAAAAACGGCGAATATCGCACCGTGCCGGTCATGGTCGGCGACAAATACTTTGCGGGTACCGGCTTTTTGGAGCTGACAACACCCGAAGCGCTTTTAAAGAACAAAGACCGCCTGCAAGCTGAAATTTTTGACCCCGAGGAGGCTTAACTGTGGAAAAAATCATCATCACACGCCGTGAGCTTATCAGACAAATTCCGGCTGATCTATCCGAACACGACAGAACCGTGTCACTTTTAAACGCACTTTCCGAGCGCCTGCCGGAAAATACGGAAAAAGAGGACGTTGACTTACAGTCCGGCGACTTTGACGAGGCGTTTCGTTTGCTAAACGCGTTTGACCCCCGCACGTACGGCACCGTGCAGCTCGGCGAGAGCCTGCGCGAGGAGCAGACGGATACGGCAAAGGAGCACGTGGGCGTGCTGGGACTTTCCGACACGGCTTTGCCCGGCAATGATTATGTAGGTGAAGTGACCGGCGCGGGCAGCGCAGACACCGGCTACTACTACCTTTTGGCTACCGATGAGACCTATGCCGATACGTTCAAAAATCCCGACCACACCACCCGCGGTTTGATCGTATCGGGTACTGCATACACGGCACTTTTGAGTGAAAACGTGGTGCTGACGGGCTACGATTACTTTGGCACCTATAAGGACGGCGGCTGGCTTTTCAACCGTTGCGACGAAGCGAAAAGCACGCTGACGGTGGACAGCTTTACGCTCATCCACGACCTTTTCAGTCGCAACACGGGCCTGTTTGAATCTGCCGAGATGCTGAAGAAGTTCGCCGTCATCATCGGCTGCGGCTCTGTGGGCGCACGCGCCGCTTTGGAACTGGCCCGCGCCGGTGTGGGCAGATTTCTGCTTATCGACGACGACATTTTAAAACCGCACAACATCTGCCGCCACACGCACGGTATGCGCGACCTCGGCCGCTTTAAGGCTGACCTTCTGCGCGAGGATATTCTGAACATTGACCCCGCAGCCGAAGTGACGGCTTTCCGCGGCAAGCTGGAAAACGTGCCGCTTTCTCTCTTTGAAAATCTCGGCAAGAACGGCATTGTCTTTGCGACGGCGGATGACAGAAGCGCGAATGCGCTTGCAAATACGCTCTCCAATACACTCGGCGTGCCGTTTATTGCCGTAGGCTGCTGGGCACGCGCCCACGCGGGCGAGGTGTTCTACCACATCCCAAAGTACAGTTTACAAGGGACTACACAGGGTAACGGTCTGACGGGAGGTGTGCCACCCGTCAGATTTTCCATGTGATGTTCAAGCTGTCACTTGTAGCGGCAACGGTGGTAATCATCAAATCCACCACACGCCGCTTGTCATCAAAGGATACATTGTCCCATGTGTCGAGGTAGCCGGAAATCTGGCTGACCTGTTCCGGGCTGATGGCTTCCACCGTCAACTCCGCTATCCTCGCCAGAAGTTCCTGCTTGCGTCCGTCCAGTTCCGCTATCTTCACATTCACATAGGAGAGCAGAACATTGTTTGCACCCGTCAGACTGTCCACCAGCTTTTCAATCTCGCTGTCCACATGGAGAAGTTCCACTTGCAGGGCGGCGATTTTCGGGTTTGCCTTTGCCGCTTTTTTTCTGCCCGTCAGCGTTTTGTAGCTTGCCAGCTTCTTCACCATCTGCTGATAAACAACCGCTTCCAGCTCCGAAGTGATGATTTTCCCGCACCCCGGACAACTCTTGTTATCCAGCCGTTTCGTACAGCGAAGGTATTGCTTCCCGGAGGGATTGAAGATACTCATAAGGGCATACCCGCAGTTCCCGCACTTGATTTTTCCCGCCAGCCATGTATGGGTGGCTTTCCGGGCAGACTGGATTTTCATGTTGTTCATCAGCTTCTTGCGGCAGGTCAGCCAGATGTCGGAGGGGACAATGCCCTCATGGGGAGCCAGCACCAGCATTTGGTCTTTCAAGTCGTTCTTTTTGCTGGGCTTCACATCCCGCCCTTGATACAGATAGCAGCCATTCATGCCGGTAAAATCGGCAGCGTCATTGACAATGATTGTCCCTTGACTTTTGAAAAATTCGTACACATCAAGGTCTGCCTGCACATAGACAGGATTGCGTAACATCTGCGCCAGCGTGGGGCGTATTAGTTCCTTGCCGTTGAATAAAATTCCCTGTTCGGCAAAGTACCGGGTAATGTCCCCGTAGGAGGTTGTGGGCTGGGCGTACATCTCAAACATCAGCCGGATATTTGCCGCTTCCTCCGGGTTTACCACCAGCTTCTTTGTGTTGATACCGTCCATCTTAATCGGCTCTGTATGGAAGCCGTAAGGGGCTTTCCCACCCATCTTGAAGCCTCGCTGGCTGCGGGAATAATAAGCGTCCGTCACCCGCTTCTGTATCGTTTCCCGTTCAAGCTGGGCGAACACGATACAGATATTCAGCATCGCCCGCCCCATCGGGGTGGAGGTATCAAACTTTTCCGTAGAGGACACAAACTCTACATTGTACTGTTGGAACAGCTCCATCATATTGGCAAAGTCCAGAATGGAACGGCTGATACGGTCGAGCTTGTAAACCACGACCTTTGCAATCAAGCCCCGCTTGATGTCCCGCACCAGTTCTTGAAACTTCGGACGGTCTGTGTTCTTGCCGCTGTACCCCTTGTCTGTGTATTCCTTGCAGTTACCGCCTTTCAACTCGTATTTGCAAAATTCAATCTGGCTTTCAATGGAAATGCTGTCCTTTTTGTCTACCGATTGTCTTGCATAGATTGCGTCTATTCGATTATTCATATTGTCGCTCCTTTTCTTAAAAAAGAAACGGAGCTGCTGACAGCTTTATTATACCGCCAGCAGCCCCGCAAATCAACGATGGCTTCGGAAAACCTTATGCCCCGGCTTCCTCACTCTGCCGTTTGTCGGCATACTTGCGGAACACCTCATAAAGCTGCTGTTCCAGCTCCCGGCGTTTTGCCGCTTCCTGCTCCGGCGTGAACACCGGAGAGAGATTTTCCAGCGTGATTTCCTTTCCCTGAAAAGTCACGACTTCGGTTTCTTTCTTGTATCTGATATGCTCCATAGTACCTCCGTATTTAATTTTCAAAGTGCAGTGCCGCCATGCTGCGGCGTGAAATGTTTTCTGCCATCAATCACCGTTCCCTTGTGTGCCGCTGTTGCCGTTTCAGTTCTGCCAGCACCTCCGGCGGGATACGGTCTACCAGCCGCTGAATGTCTTTCAGCTCGCTTTCCAGCTTTGCCCGTTCCATCGTATCTTTCATCTTGCCCTTTTCGCTGGCTTTGGCTCTGGCTTCCAACTGTTCATTTTCTGCTAAAAGGTCGTTTATTGTAACCTTGTATTTTTTGAGCTGACCGGAGAAGTTCTCCATCTGCGGAAACCATTTTTTCAGCAGGGAGAGGGCTTCCT